>ERZ1673700.501-NODE-501-length-50013-cov-10.130990_pt1 | contig 50013 bp, 55 predicted proteins | sample MGYA00580230_ERZ1673700 | MGnify/ENA primary metagenome ERZ1673700 (study PRJEB41218, sample SAMN15661782) | gut metagenome | host: Homo sapiens | place: Canada: London | collected 2015-08-20/2019-03-30 | study: EMG produced TPA metagenomics assembly of...
AGCAAGAATGAAAATCTTTAATATCGTTAAACAGTGTAAAATCTAAAACATTAATGCTAATCACAGGCGACAGTTTTGTATAATTTTCCGATTTATTAAGTAAAGAACTATAACTATTCGCCCAATAATAAAGACTTCTACGAATAAAATATTGATTTCCTTGCAATTGAATTTCAATAATTACAGTTTGATTGTCTTCGGTAATACATTTAACATCGACAATCGATTCTTTTCCGTCTAAATATTTAGTTAAATTAAAAGGATTTAAAATTACAACATTATTAAAAGTTTGAAAATTTAAATCAATCATTACTCCGTTTATAAAATCTAAAACAATATTTTCGTTTCCTTCGTCAGAAAAAAGATAACGAATAAAGCAGTCGTCGCCTAAGGCGGGCTTTAGTATTAGCAAAGTCTCACAATGACGGAAAAGATTGATTTGCAATGGCTATAATATATTTTATTTCAATGTAGATTATTTAACTCTTCGCAATGATAAAAAATTGTAAATTTTTTATTAAAAACGCTTGACAAAATTAAATTATTTTATTATAATTAACATATGAGAAATGTTATAAATAAAAATAGAAGTATCACCAGCCGATACACTACACTACACTACACTACACTTTAATTTTTAAAATATATTATGTTTATTTTTTAAACGTTTCTATATTTTTATTTGATAAGTTAGTTCGCTCTTATTCTTTAAGAGTTAATTATAAATACTTTAACAAGGAGTTTATATGAAAAAGATATTATTACTATTTGTGTCAATTTCATGTTGCGTTTTTGCAAGAGGAAAGGTTGAAGAAAAAACAATGTATTCTCCAACGCTTGGCAGAGATATAAAATATAAAATCTATCTTCCCAAAGATTACAATAATAATAAGAATAAAAATTTTAATGTATTTTTTCTTCTACATGGATTGTATGGGAATGAAAAAGATTGGACTGACCCTCAGCAGGGAAGCGCATCCGTTATTTTTGACGAACTTATTTATGAAACGGAAGCTATAGAGCCTATGGTAGTTATTATGCCTGACGGAGGAAATACATGGTATATAGACAGTAAAGAAAAAATTCAAACTGCATACGAAAAAGATTTATTTCCGTTTATATTTAAAAATTATAGAGTTTCAAATGAAAGAAATAAGGTTATAATAGGCGGGCTTTCAATGGGAGGAAGTGGTTCTTTAAACTTCTTTTTAAGAAATCCTGAACTTTTTGGAAGATTAATTTTATTAAGTCCTGCCGTTTATGACAAACTTACGGATGAATTTTTAGAAGTTTCTCCTGTCACTCAAGAAGATATACGAAATTCATATTGGACGAATTATCTTGAATCGTATAAGAAAAAAGTTTCCTCTAAACTTAAATCTGAAATTTATATTGTTATAGGAGACGATGATAATTTAGTAAATTCTGAAGGAAAAGAAGATTTTCAAGAAAGAGCCGTATCGATATATAGAGAATTAAAAAATTTAGGAAACAATGTTGAATTAAGAATTGTAAACGGAGGACATATTTGGAAAGTATGGCGAGACGGTTTGAGGCAGGGATTAATTTCTACGGATAAAACATCAAAAGTAAGAAACGGATTTTCTACTGTAGAATAATTAATTAAGGTTTTGGTATGAAAGAAATTTTTAATCAAATAAAAGGAAAACTCATAGTGTCATGTCAGGCATTAGAAGACGAACCTTTATATAGTTCTTTTATAATGGGAAAAATGGCTTTAGCAGCCACTCAAGCTGGCGCTGGAGGAATAAGAGCAAATACTATATCCGATATAAAAGAGATTAAAAAGAATACTAATCTGCCTATCATAGGAATAATAAAAAGAAATTATGGAAATTGTAATGTATATATTACTCCGACTATAAAGGAAGTTGATGAATTAGTGGAGGAAGGCGTAGATATTATAGCCATAGATTCTACAAGAAGACAGCGTCCCGATAATGTAGAATTAGAATATTTTGTAAAAAATATAAAAGAAAAATACCCAAATCAAATTGTAATGGGCGATATATCGAATGTAGATGAAGCGGTTTATTCTGAAAAAATAGGAATAGATATAGTCGGCACTACATTATGCGGATATACCGATTACACGAAAGGAGACAATCCTTTAAATACATTACAAGAGGTTTTGAAAGCGGTAAAGATACCCATAATTGCAGAAGGAAATTTAGACACTCCCGAAAAAGCTAAAAAGTCGATTCAAATGGGAGCTTTATCCGTAGTAGTTGGAGGAGCTATAACTAGACCTAAACAAATAGCGGAGAAATTTATTAAGGCGATAGAATCTATATAGATTAAACGCATAAAAATTATTAATTTAAGGAGGGCAAAATGAAAAATGCATTTGCCGTATTACAAAAAATAGGAAGGTCCTTTATGCTTCCGATAGCTATATTGCCAATGGCTGGTATATTGCTTGGAGTAGGAGGAGCTTTCACAAGTCCAGTATTAATAGAAACTTATAATTTAACTTTCTTAAAAAGCGGAACGGCGTTAAATTATATTTTGATTTTATTTTTTAACGCTGGTAATTTCGTATTTGCAAATTTACCGCTTTTATTTGCAGTCGGTATAGCCATAGGAATGGCGGATAAAAGCAAAGAAACAGCGGCTCTTTCCGCTGTGGTAGGATTCTTATTATTCCATACCGTTATAGGAGTAATATTAAATTTTCAAGGTTATAACCCTGAAAATACTACGGTAGACGCTTTAATAGCTTCGGGATTAAGTTCGGGAGAAGCGGCTGGAACGGCGGCTTTATACGCGAGAGAGCTTGGAATATTTACTTTACAAACGGGAGTTTTTGGCGGAATTATATGCGGTTTATTATCCGCTTTTATAACAAATAAATTTGCAAATCAAACTTTGCCCGATTATTTAGCGTTTTTTAGCGGGAATAGATTTGTTGCCGTTTTAACTATGATATTTTTCATACCTTTAGCGGCTATATTTCCTTTTATCTGGCCAAGCATATTTAAAGCGATAGTTCATGGAGGCGAATTATTTGCAGCTACGGGATATATAGGAACTTTCTTTTACGGAGCTTGTATGAGAATGTTAAATGTATTTGGACTTCATCATGCAATTTATCCTTTATTCTGGTATACAGAATTAGGTGGAGTAATGGAGGTGGGCGGACAAATGATTGCTGGAGGACAGAGAATATTTTTTGCGCAATTATCCGACCCGACAGTAGCGCATTTTAGTTCGGCAGCGACAAGAACTATGCAAGGCGGTTATCTGCCTATGATGTTCGGACTTCCAGCAGCCGCATTGGCTATGTATAATGTAGCGGATGATGAAAACAAGCAGAAAGTAAAAGGCATATTATTATCAGCGGCTTTAACTTCGTTTCTAACGGGAATTACAGAGCCTATAGAATTTACTTTTTTATTTGTAGCTCCATTGCTTTATGTTATTCATGCTATTTTAGAAGGATTATCATATATGCTTTTGTATATGTTAAATGTAGCCGTAGGCGTTACTTTTTCAAGAGGCTTAATAGATTTTACTTTTTTCGGTTTGTTGCAAGGAATGTCTAAAACTTCGTATCAATGGATTTTAATATTAGGACCTATATATTCTATAGTTTATTATTTCTTATTCAAATTTTTAATAATTAAATTTAATTTTATAACGCCAGGACGAGCGGGTGGAGAGGCAAAATTATATAGAAGAGCGGATTATAACGAAAGAGAAAAATCAAATATTGACGATGACAAAATAATAGATTCTATAGTAGAGGCTTTAGGCGGAGTAGATAATATAGAAAATATAGATTCATGCATCACAAGATTAAGAGTGACGGTTAAAGACCCTAATAAAGTAGCGGACGATAAAGTTTGGAGTTCTCTTAATTCTAAAAAAGTATTAAGGATAGGCAACGGAATACAAGCAATTTACGGAACTCAAGCTGAAGTATATAAAAATAAAATAATACAAAAATATAATATAAAATAATTAAACTTTTATAAAAGCGCATATTGGTATTTTATCGATATACGCTTTTATTATTTAATAAAATCCTTCTTACTCTCAAAATCTTTTTTATCATAATCTTTCAAAGGAATTTTATTTCTTATAGCGCCGTAAATTGTAGGAACTATAATTAAAGTAAATATTGTCGATATTGAAAGTCCGCCGAGCAAAGCTATTGATAAAGGTTTATACATTTCGTTTCCGCTCTGCGAACCCAAAGCCATTGGAAGTATTCCAAGTATTGTAGTTAATGTAGTCATAAGAATAGGTCTTAATCTTCTATTGCCAGATTCTAAAGCCGCTTCATCTCCGTTTATATTTTTTTCTCTCATAAGTTGATTCATATAATCGATTAAAACGATTCCATTATTTACTACTATTCCTACTAAAACTACGCATCCAATCGCGCTATATGCGCTTAAAGTAGTTTTCGATATAAATAAAGCGATTAAAGAACCTGCAAGCCCGAAAGGAACGGCTAAAGCTATAATTAAAGGAGCTATAAAAGATTCAAATTGACTTGCCATAATCGAATAAACCAAAACTAAAGCTAAAATTAAAGCTAAAATAAGTTGATTAAAAGCTTCGTTCATATCCTCAAAATCTCCCGCGTAATTTATAGATATTCCAGCAGGAATAAATATTTGATTATTCATTTTATATTTAATTTCCGACATAACTTCGTTTAAAGGTTTTTCTGAAATATTTGCATAAACCGTTGTCACTCTATTTCTATCTTTTCTGTATATCATATTCGGACCGTAGCTCTTCACTATATCGGCTATAGAAGATAAAGGAATTAAAACTTCTTTTACGGGAACGCTTATTTTTTTAATATCTTCAATCGTAACTTTATCCGAATTCTCAAGTTGAACTGTTACATCAATATCATTCCAATCGGAATTTTTTGGCGTTATAGTAGTAGCCTTGTATCCTGCGAAACTCGTATTTATTATTTTTGCAATATCGTTTACTTTAAGCCCCATTTTTGCGGCAATATCTCTATTAACAAAAATTTGCAATTCTCTATTTGATTCGTCTTCTTGAAGCCAAACATATTGTATTCCGCTTATATTTGAAATCGCGTTTACTACTCTATCTCCAAGCTCTTTAGCTTTAATCAAATCGTCCGTCAATAATTCTATTCTTAAAAATTCTCCTCTGTTTCTATCTCCACGCATAGAATCTAAAGACCATATATTTATCGTGCATGGATATACGCGAAGTTTATCTCTTATAATTTCTATATATTCGTTTATATTTTTTATTTTTCTATTTTTCTTACTTTTAAGTTCAACTCTTATATTTGCCCAACTCGATTCGCTTCCCGTTCTTATTCTCGATTGAAATCTTTTTAAATCGTTTTTAATTATTTCTTTAATATCTTTTTCCATAAGAGAAACAAAAGACGCCGTTTGTTCGCTTTTCGTTCCAATAGGCATTGTAGCCATAATCATAAATTGTCCTTCGTCAGTTCTTGGGAATCCTTCTTTGCCTATAAATTTTAATCCTAAAGCTAAAATTATTATTGAAAATATAATTGAAGGAATCAATATTATTTTTTTATTTTTTATCGAAAACATTAATATTTTATTATAAATACCGCTTATATTTGAATGAATATATTTATTTGTTATAATTTCAAATTTAGAAAATATTTTTGATTTTTTAGCGCTCACTAATCTCGCCCCAAACATTGGAACTATAGTTAATGCGACAAGTAAAGAAGCTATCATTGATATTGCAACCGTAATGCATAAATCTCTAAACATTTGACTTGTCATTCCTTCAATATATAAAAACGGCATAAATACGGCTATTGTAGTAAAAGTTGACGCGCTTATTGCAAGAGATACTTTATAAGCTCCGTTTATTGCGCTCGAATATTTTCCATAACCTTCATTTCTGTAATAAAATATATTTTCTAAAACGACAATAGAATTATCAACCATCATTCCAATTCCTAAAACAAGTCCCGAAAGAGATATTACATTTAAAGTAATATTCATAAAATACATTAAAGTAAAAGTTATTATTATTGATAGAGGAATAGAAATTGCAATTACCGAAACGCTCCTTATATTCCACATATAAATCATAAGAATTATAATAGCAAATAATCCGCCTTGCCAAGCCGTTGATAAAACTCCTTTAATTGCATCGTTTATTCCGTCCGCGTTATTAAACATTATCTCGTAATTGACGCCTTCGGGAAAATTATCTTCTTCTAATTTTCTTTTAACATTTTTTGCAACTTCAACCGTATTCGCTCCCGATTCTTTATTTACCGCTATTGAAACCGATTCTTCTCCGTTTATTTTTACTATATTAACTTCATTATCGTATCCTTCGTAAACTTCCGCCAAATCTCTAACTTTTATTATCGCTTTAGTTCCATAAGTATTCGTTTTTAAGTCGATAGCAATATTTTTTATATCGTCTATGCTTTCTATCTCGCCCATAGTTCTTATTGTATATTTATAAAAACCATGATTTGCCTGTCCGCCTACTAAATTATTATTATCTCTTGAAAGAGCTTCGGATATTTGATTTATATTTATATTATAGGCTTTTAATCTATTCAAATTAACATCTATTTTAATTTGTCTTTTTAATCCTCCTCTCGTTTCGGCTTGAGCTACGCCTTTAGCTTGTTTTATTTTAGGAGCGATTTGATTTTCGGCTATATTATACAAAGAGGCTTTATCTTCCAAACCGTAAATTGCAACCTCCATTAATGAAGTGTCGTCTGTGGCAAATTTTCTTATATTTGGTTTATCTGCATTGTCGGGAAGCAAATCGTATATTCTCTCCAAAGCCTCTCTTATATCTTCGCTTGCCTCTCTTAAATTAACTCCCCAATTAAATTCAACCATTACATCGGAAGAATTTTCTCTTGAATAAGAGGTTATATTTTTTATATTATTAACTGTTGCAACCGCTCCTTCCACAATTTTTGTAATCGATTTTTCTATCTCTTCTGGTCCCGCGTTTCTATATCTCGTATGAACGCTTATATAAGGCATTTGCATATTTGGCATAGAATCAATCGAAAGACGCGATAAACTTATTAATCCTAATATCAAAACTGATATTATTATCATAAGTATTGTTATAGGTCTTCTTACAATTAAACTAATAAACGATTTCATTTAAACTTAACCTCCGTTATATATTTAGACGAATAAATATAAATTAAGTTTTAAATATATTATGTTAATTAATTTGAATTGTCAAAAGAATTATTTTAACCTAATATTGTCAGAACTGTCTTAAAAATGAAATTATATTATAATTTTATTTATCTCTATAATCAATTTATTACGATAATATATTAAAATACTACTTATTTAATTAAGGCTTTATTTATGAAAAGAATAATATTATTATTTTTAATTATTGCTAATTTTTTATTTTCTCAAAATTCTATAGGTTATCAAATTTCACAAAATAACGATTTAATGAAAAGTATTGAAAATAATGATATTGAAAGCGTTAAAAATATTTTAAGAGATGGAAATAATTTAGATATTTACAATAATAAATATGGAATGAGTTCTTTAATGTATGCTGCAAAATTAGGAAATATGGAAATAGTTAAAGAATTGCTTGATTTTGGCGCTAAAGATTTTGATTTTGCTTTTTATATGGCTTGTATGGAAGGTTATTGGGATATTGCTCAAAAATTTATTAACGAAGGCGCTAATAATTTTGATATCGCTTTAACTTATGCGTCAATTGGCGGACAGCTTGATATAGTAAAAGAACTTATTAATTTAGGAGCGAAAGATATTAACGGAGCGTTAGTTTCTGCATGCGAAGGAAATCATTTAGAAATTGTAAAATATTTTATAGAAAACGGAGCTAATGTAAATACAAAAGCTTATATAGAACCTTACAGATATTATGAAGGAGCGGAAAGAAAATATCCGATAACCGCCGCTACTAATATTGATATAATAAAAGAATTAGTAAACGCGGGAGCGACTAATTTAAATGAAGCTATTATTTATAATGCAAAACAAACTAATAGAACGGATAACATATTTAATTTATTAGAATTGGGAGCAGACATTAACTCTCATAATTATGGCAATGAAAAAACTATTCTTATGTATTTAATAGAAAGAGAAAATCCCGATATTGAAGCGATAAAAAAAATTATAGAATTAGGCGCAGATATTAACGCAACCGACAGAAACGGAAATAATATTTTAATAAGAGCGGTTTTGTTTGAATACGATAAAGAAGATAACGGAATATATAGAGTATTTTCAACTCCTCTCGAAATAATGGAAGAATTATTAAAAGCGGGAGCGAATATGACTCAAAGAAATATTTACGGAAACACGGCTTATAGAATTGCCGCAAGAAATAAGAAAAAAGATTTTATAGAATTATTTGATAAATACAGAAAATAATTTTTTATGGCTTGATAAAATTGCTTTTTACTGTTATATTATTCAATTATATCTATTAAATATTTTTATTTTAAGGATTATCAATGATAAGAGTCGATAACATTGTTAAATATTACGGCGAACATTTGGCTTTAAAAGGAATTTCATACACGATAAACAAAGGCGAAATTGTCGGATTTTTAGGACCAAACGGAGCGGGAAAAAGCACTATGATGAGAATTATTACGGGTTATTTGCCAGCGACAAGCGGATATGTTTATTTGGACGATTACGAGATTTACGATAATCCGATAGAATTAAAAAGAAAAATCGGATATATGCCAGAAAATATTTCTTTATATACCGAAATGACAGTTATCGATTATCTGAAATTTGCCGCAAAATTGAAAGGAATAGAAAGAAAACATATTAAAAGCGCTTTGGAAAATACTATTGAAATAACGGGACTTACAAAATATAAAGACAGAATAATCGGGCATTTGTCTAAAGGTTATAAACAGAGAACGGGAATCGCTCAAGCAATAATACATGACCCAGAAGTTTTAATATTAGACGAACCTACAAGCGGACTTGACCCAAATCAATTAATCGAAGTTCGTTCTTTAATAAAAAGTTTAGGCGGAACTAGAACCGTTATATTGTCGACTCATATATTAAGCGAAGTCGAAGATACATGCGAAAGAGCTTTAATTATAGACAATGGAGAGCTGATAGCCGAAGACACTATTGAAGGCTTAAAAACCGCGATGGACAGAGAGATATTAGGGGGCAATATAGAATTAAAAGTCGCGGGAAAAGTTGAAGACGCACTTATTTGCGTGAGAGAAGTTCAAGGAGTTATTCAAGCTGAAACCGATAATTTCGGTTCTATTATAATAGAATGCGAGAGAGGAAACGATATAAGAGCTTCGATAGTTAAGCATTTGGTTCAAGGAGATTTTGAAGTTTTGGAAATTAGAGCAAAAGAAAGAAGTTTAGAAGAAGTCTTTATATATTTTACCGACAAAAAGAAAAGCGAAGATTTTGATAAATCTAAATATATAAAAGACGAAATTATTTCAAAAGATTCAAATAAAAAAGAAGATGAAAATAACAATTCGGACAATGAAGAAAATAAAGATTTAAACGAAAATTTAGATAAAAATTCAAATAATGAAGAATTAAACGATAAAAAAGAAGAAAATAATTAAGAGGTAAAAATAATGAAAAATATTTATGTTATATTTGCAAGAGAAATTCAATCTTTTTATGTGTCGCCTTTATATTATATATTGGGTTTTATTTATTTGGCGCTTACGGGTTATTTTTTCACTATAGAAATTTATTATAGCAGATTAGCCGTTATGGAAAACACAATGTATAATATAGGTTTTTTTACGATATTATTTTTATCAATATTATGCATGAAATTAATTGCCGAAGAGAGAGATTCGGGAACTTTTGAATTAATAATGACAGCGCCAATAACTTCTTTGCAATATGTAATCGGAAAATATTTATCGGTTTTGGTAGTTTACGCTTCTTTGCTTATAATGACTTTCGTTTATCCAATTCTTCTTATGATATTTGGAAAGCCAGATATGGGAGTTATATTTAGCGGTTATTTGGGATTATTTCTACTTGGAACGGCAATTTTAGGACTCGGGCTTATTGCGACAAGCGTTTCAAAAAGTCAATTAGTCGCCGCTATACTCGGAGTTTCGATGGGAATATTCGCTTATATTATAAATTGGCTTAGCGAAATGTTTACGGGAGCGAGCAAATTATTAAACGCTATTTCAATAACTACATATTTTGCGGATTTTACAAAAGGAATGATTGATATTCAAAATGTTATATTCTTTTTAATTTGGGCAATCGCCTGCATTTCAATATCGACTATGTTTGTAGAATCTTATAAATGGCAATAACGAGGCTATAAAATGCTTGATATAGTCGAATATATTAAAAATAACGATTTAGAAAAAGCAAAACAATGCATAGAAAAAGATAATTCTTTAGTAGATACGAGAGACGAAGAATCAAGATTTACTTTATTAATGATTTGCGCCAAAAAAGGATATTTTGAAATGACAAAATTATTAGTTGAAAACGGAGCAAATTTAAATAGCAGAAGTAAAACAGGATTAACGGCTTTAATGTTCGCATGCGCCGAAAAACAAATTGAAATTGCAAAATATTTAATAGATTGCGGAGCGGATGTTAATTTAAGAGACAGACCTATGTTTAGCGCTTTGCTTTACGGTTCGCTTACAAAAGAACATTCTATAATAAATTATTTGATTGAAAACGGAGCGGATGTTAATGCAAAAAATTTTAAACTTGTAACTTCTCTTATGTTTGCCGCTGGAATTGGCGATTTAGAAACGGTTAAAATTTTAATAGAAAATGGAGCGGATATAAATTTAAAAAATAAAGACGGAGAAAACGCTTTAGATATCGCTATAAATAAAGGACAAAAAGAAACTGCGGAGTTTTTAAAGAAATTATATGAATAAAAAAATATTAAATATTGAAGAATTAAAAGAAGTTTTAAATATTATAAGAAACAAAAAAAACGAAAATCAAAAAATAGTTTTTACAAACGGATGCTTTGATATACTTCATCGCGGGCATGTGGAATATTTACAAAAAGCAAGAGAACTTGGCGATTTATTAATATTAGGATTAAATAGCGACTTATCGGTTAAAAAATTAAAAGGAGAAAATCGTCCGATAAATAACGAAGAAGACAGAGCGATAGTTTTATCCGCTTTAGAAAGCGTAGATTATATAATAATATTTAATGAAGATACGCCTTTGGAATTGATAAAAATCATTAAACCCGATATACTTGTTAAAGGCGGAGATTATAAAATAGAAAATGTGGTTGGAAGAGAGTTTGCAAAAGAAACAATATTAATAGATTTTGTCGATGGCTATTCCACAACAAAAACTATAAAAAGCATAAATAAAAATATAAATAATTAAATAAAGGAGTTTTTATGATTATAGTGACAGGCGGGGCGGGATTTATAGGCTCTAATATCGTTAGAGGATTAAATAATTTAGGAATTGACGATATAATTATAATTGACGATTTAAAAAACGTCTCAAAACATAAAAATTTAAATAGAATAAAATTTAAAGATTATATTGATAAAGAATTTTCGATTGATTTTATAAATAAATGTAGAGATAAAATAGATGCAATTTTTCATCAAGGCGCTTGTTCCGATACTATGGAGATGGACGGAAATTATATGATGAAAAATAATTATGAAACGAGTAAAAATATTTTGCATATTTGTTTAGAAAATAAAATTAGATTATTTTACGCGTCAAGCGCTTCGGTTTATGGAAACGGAGAGAGAGGTTTTGCGGAAAAAGAAGAAAACGAATATCCTTTAAATGTTTACGCTTTTTCAAAATATCAATTCGACAGATATGTCAATAAACTTACAAAAGAGAAAAAAATTAACTCTCAAGTAGTCGGATTAAGATATTTCAATGTTTATGGACCGCAGGAAAATCATAAAGGCAGAATGGCATCGGTTGCTTTTCATTTATTTAATCAGATAAAATCGGGCGAGAGTATGAAAATTTTTGAAGGAAGCGAAACTTTTTTAAGAGATTTTATTTATGTTGACGATGTAGTTTCGGTTAATAATTACTTTTTTGAAAACGAAAAAATAAGAGGAATATTTAATTGCGGAACGGGACATGCCGAAAGTTTTTTAGAGATTGCAAAAGCGTTAAAAGAAGTTTATCCAAAATCGAATATAGAATATATACCTTTCCCCGAAGCGTTAAAAGGAAAATATCAGAAATTTACTCAAGCCGATTTAACGAATTTAAAAGATGCGGGATATAATAAAAGTTTTATGAATGTAAACTCTGGAGTTAAAAAATACGCTCAAGTTTTAGAAGAAAGTGAAGGTTATTGGAGATAATTCAAATAAATTAATAAATTTCCGCCAATAATTTTGTTTCAGTAATTAGTTGTGGAGATTTATTTCTTATAATTCTAAATTTATAACCTAAATTTAAATTTTCTATCATTGGTTTTATTTCAAAAAAGTCGCTATAATTATGATATATGCTTATTATTAAAACGGGTTTTTGTTCTTTTATAGTTTCAAGCGCTCCTCTCAAAAACGGCTGCTCAAAACCTTCCAAATCGGTTTTTATTAATCCGACTTCAATATTATTTTCTTTTACATAACTATCGAGTGTTACCATTTTTACTTTATTCTCAATGCAATTAATATCGGATTGTTTTGCATTTTCTATTGAAAGTCCGCAACCCGCTCCTATGCTTGCATCCATTCCTATTTCTTTATTTTCATCGCCGAGCGCCATATTTACGGGAATAATATTATTCTTTTTATTTAATTCTATAGTTTTTAACATGAGATTATAATTTTGCAAAAACGGTTCAAAACTATAAACATTTTTATCGGTATAATCGGAAAATACTATTGCAGAATCTCCGATATAACCGCCTGCGTCTATAATATTTTTATTTTTAACTTGATTTATATTTTTTATATAATCCATTCCGCTTTTATCGTAAAAAACTTCTGGTTCAAAATGATTTTTTGGTAAAATATATTTATCATACGAACAATTATTTTTCAATGCATATTATAGAAAAAACTAATATTATAATATTTGCGTAAAATTATTAAAAAATTACGGTTTTTAATGTCGCAAAATGTAGCATTAAAAAATAATTTTAATGTCTCAAAACGGAGCATTAAAAAATAATTTTAATGTCTCAAAACGGAGCATTAGAATTTTTTTAATGTCGCAAAATGTAGCATTAGAAAATTTCAATGTAGCAAAGTGTGGCATTAAAAATTTTTTATAATTTTCATTTAATTTTTAAAAAGTTTAAAGCCGATAATTTAAATACCTTATTTTATTAAATTTATTTAATAAAATTAAGGAGTGTTTTTATGCTATATGCTAAAAACTATAGCCTATATGACTATAATAATATAAACGATTTTAATTTAGTTAAAGAATATTTAGATTATAATTCATCTTATAAAAGCGAAACAAGTATAATAACTTATAAAAGTTCTTTAAAAATATTTTATAAGTTTTTCACTTCATTATTAAAAGAAAATAATGCAAATATTAAAGACTGTTTAGCCAAATCAATAGATAGAAAAACTATAGAATATTTTATTAATTATCAAATCCAAAATAAATTAAGCGAAGATGTCGTTATAACAAGAGTGGCGGCTGTCAAAGATTATTTAAAATATTTGGCAAAAAATAAAGTCATAACCAAACAAAAGTTTTTCGACATTTTTGACGATTTGAAAATGCCAAAGCGAAAAATTAAAAGTCAGATATGTATAAAATCAAACGAAGCAATGCGGTTGATAGAAATATTAAAAAAACAAAAAGACACTTTTGTAAACAGAAGAAATATATTGACGGTTTTATTAATGTCGAACACGGGAATAAGACGAAAAGAAATCGCTTTAATAAATCCGAATGCGATTAATTTTGAAAATAATACGATAATGATTTACAAAACCAAAGGCTCGAAGGCTCGAAGCCTCGCATAATTGGGTTTTCAGAATGCATAAAATCTATTATGATTAATTATTTGAAGGATAGAGAATATATACTTAAAAAGTATAACAAAAAATCTGATAATCTTTTAATAAAAACTAACGGAGATAATTTGCTCGTTAATTCTATTAGCGATGCTCTTTTTAAGTATGAGAAAAAATATAATTTTAAAATAACTTGCCATTCGTTAAGAAGAGGATTTGCAACGGATATGGCAGAAAATAAAACGGATATATATTTGTTAAGTAAAATTATGGGACATGAAAGTATAAATACCACAGTTAGTAGATATATTCAAGTTTTATCTGGAGCGATTAAAGAGGCTATGAATAATCATCCGCTTTCAAAGTTGCAATCCTCTTTCGCTTTCAGCGGGGGTGTCTGGACGCTGTCCGCTTTAGCGCCTACCGTGTCGCAGGCGCCTGAAATTGAAAAAGATAAAATGCAAGATACGGTGAATAAAGACGAATTGATTTGCACGATTAATTTACTTTCGCAAGAGATAAATAGATTATCTAAAATGTTGAAAAAAGAAGCTTAATTATTAGAATTATAATTAATTAATAAATCTGCAAATTGCAGGTTTGCATATCTGCATTATTCAGATTTATATATCTGCAATTTGAATATGTTTGGGAGTAAATCTGCAATTTGCAGGTTTATATATCTGCAGTTTGCATATTTATTTATCTGCGATTTGCAGATTTGCAAATATGCCGTTTGCAGATTTAGTTAAAATATTAATTAATTTAAAACTACTATAATATGCATTAAAAAATAATTTTAATTTTGACGAGGGTAAAAATATATCTAAAAATATAACTATAGTTTTAAATTTGAATGGCTTTAATTAAAGCGTAGAGGCTATTTTTAGCGGTTTTTTACGGCTCATGGTAGTTTTTTAGGTATCAAGTTAAAAAATGCGAAAAATGGCATTTTTAAAATAATTTTTTAACTTTAATTTCTAGTTTTGACTTTAACTAACTAACTGACTTTTAAATTTTAAATTTTTAAAAATATAGAGAGAGAATTTAAAGTTAGTCAGTAACCGCAAAAATCGTGCCAAAAATTATGAGGTTATGGTTAAAAATTTATGTATTTATAAATTTTTTATAACTTTTTTAACATTTTTTGTTTAAATATTATATAATTATTATATAATCAATATATAAAATTAAGTTATTAAATACATAATAAAAATGGATTTAGAAAATGGTTTTAATATATGTTTTTATATCTTTAGTTATCGTTGTATTCGTATCGGCAATATTACTAACCGTAATTCAGTCTCAATTAATTAAAGAAAGAGAAAAAATAGAGCGATTAATAGAGGAGCGAAAAAACATTATAAGAAATAAAGGATTGCTCATAAGAGAATTTCCAAACGATTATACCGTTATAGATATTGAAACCACAGGATTAGTTCCCAGCGTAGACGAGATATTAGAAATAGCAGCGTTTAAATATAGAGATAATAATATAGTCGATAATTTTTCCTCTCTTGTAAAAATTAATTCTATTCCAGATTTTATAGAAAAGCTGACTGGTATAAACGATAAAATGATAAAAGAAGCTTCTACTTATAGATAATATAATAAAAGAGTTTTACGACTTTATTGGAGACGATATATTAGTGGGATATAATGTCAATTTCGATATTAATTTTTTATATGATAATTTATATGAAACAACGGGAATAGAATTAAAAAATAATTTTATAGATATTATGGTTATAGCCAAAAGGGTATTAAAAGGTTTAGATAAATATAGCCAAGAAAATGTAGCCAAACATTATAACATTAATACCGATAATTTGCATAGAGCTTTAGACGATTGTAAAGTATGCTCAATGATATTTGATAATCTGAAAAAAGATATAATTCAAAAATACGGTAATTTAGAAAAGTTTTATAAAAATAAAAAAGCGATTACGCCAAAAGATTAATAAGTTATTCCACTTCTAAACTCTTCAAATAAAGCCCCGTTATAGCAATACTACTATGATTTAACGCTCTGCGAATAAGTTCTATATCTTTCGTTTTCTTATATAACCTAACCGCGAAATAATGTCTTATGTCATGTATCGAATAAGCGGCTTTTATTTTACCTTGCATGTACAATCGCTTCGAGCTTCTATAAAATATATTTCTGACTACTTCGGAACTTTTATTTTGAAATGGAACTTCAATCGGCAATTTATATTTTTTTAATTCTTTAATTGCCTTATCGCTTACTTTATAACTTATTTCTTTTCCTTTCGAGTATGAATAATATTTGCCGTTTCGGATTTCTAATTTGGGCAAAGCGCCTACTCGAACTCCGCATTCCATTATAAATACGACTGCGATTTTGACGAGAGGGTCGGATATATCTTTTATGATTAAATCTATTTCTTTTTTTGAAGGCACTTCTAATCTTTTTTTATTTCTCACAGGCGGACGAGTTTTCGTGCCTCGAAAAGGATTTTTTATAAATGGGTATCTCCTCTCTAAAAAACTAAAGAAACTCGAACAGGAAGACACTAAAGCCCTCACGCTTAAATTGGCAAGAGAGGTATTATTCGTTTCGGTTATAAAATCATCGGCGTCTTTCGGCTTGAAAAATAAAATATTCTTATCGTTTATAGCACAATATTCCTCAAGTTTTTCTAACCCGTTTTTATATTGTCTTTTGGTATGATTGCTTTTGGTTTTCGAGCATTGTTTAAAAAAGTTTTCTTTTTCGGTTTTATAATCTATATTCTTAATAAGCTGTTCTTCTTTATAATAATCAAGCATATTAAGTAAGTTAGCTTGTTTTATTAAAATCAAAGCCTGCTCTTCCGTGATTAGATTATCAACCGCCGCAACATGCGGGCAGTCGCCAATCGTCATTGCTATTTTTATTATTTTAATCATACGCCACAGGCGGGCAGACGCCGCCCGATATTCTTCATCGCTCAAATTAAACATAGCGTCCGTATCCCATTCTAATATTTCGTTAAGCTCTTTCAATGCTTTTAAGGTGTTTTGATATTTACAATATTCCATATTCGTTTTCATTTTAGTTCTCCTTTTTTAATTTCTCTCTGGATTTATATCTATTCGTATATTACTTACTTTATTTTTTCTTGTCATTCTATCTATATAATCATAGCATTCATTTAAAGTTTCAAATTCTTCTACGATATCCTCTTTATAATCTTTTCTAATTATAGCCACTCCGTATTTTTTTCTATTCTTATTTTTTAATTTAGTTATTTCTTGTTTTATATTAGCTCTTTCGTTTCTTAAGTTCCAAATTTCTTCTTCAACATTATTTATTTGTATTCTTAAATCTGTAATTATTCTATCTTTATTCGCCACTTCTTCGTCTATTCTCTTTAATTCTTCTTCTAACTTTTCTATATTCATTTTTATACCTCTCTTGTATTTCAAAATAATTTTTTAAATCTTGTTCGGATATAACAACGCTATATTTATCGTCTAATTTTATCTCTATATTTTCAATGCAATCGTAATTATATTTACTCAAATCAAAATATTTAATTAAAGCCTCGATTAATTGATTTTTCATGATTTTTTCGTTTTTAGTTTTTAATTCATTTTTCATTTTCAATTCCTTTTATTTTTTTCTAATTCTTCTATATATTCTTTATTTAATCTATAATAAATATCTTTCTTTTTTGTTTTAATTAATATCTTTTTACTTGTCAAATGATTAAGAAAATATAGCGATTGCTCTACTAACTCGTTTACTTTTTCAATATCGTAATTTACAACTACAATTAGTTTATCAATTATTTTACGCTCGCTTTTATTAATATATTTTCCGTTAACCGTAAATAATTTAATTAAAAACATGTGCAATATATTATTTATTATATCTCTTTCATATTCCGAAAGATTTTTAAAACCCTCTTTAATATTTATTTCTTCAATCGTTTTATAAACCTTCTCGCTATCGTTATAAATTGAGCTGTTTTTTATCATTATATCTACGCATTCTTGCACAGAAACTTTTTTATTCGTATTCAAATCTATTATTTCAAAATCTTCTCTATTTTGATTTTCTTCTAAAAAGTCGATTATATTTTTATCATTTTCTAAATATTCTTTTTTAACTTTCATTTTTTTCCTCCAAAATAAAGTTCATTTTCATCCTCCAATATAAAAAATTTTATCAGAGCTATTTTCTCTTTATCTTTTAAATCAGTTCTGTTAATTATTTCTAATATTCTTTCTTTTACGCTTTCTTTCATTAGCCGCTCCTTTTTATTTATATCTCGCTTTCAAAAAAATTAAAAAGTATATTATAGACGCATGCATAGTTGAGTATGTCAATATAACATAAATAGTTAAAAATCTATCTATATACTTCGCTATTCTATAAATCATTTTCACTCTCCCAATTAATTTTAAAATAATCCATGTGTTTTCTAATTCTTAAAATCAATCCCGAAGTCTTTTTATGATATTCTTCTAACTCGATAAGCATGTCGTCCAAAGCCTTTACATTATCGGAAGCCATCAAAATATATTGATTTTGTTCGCCAGTTGTCACGACTGTGGGCATGTTGCCTAAAAACATTTCCGATTTTCTGCTATTAACTATATTAACCAAACAATCGTGGCATAAATATTTTTCACCGTTAAAACAGGTTATTTTATCTTCCTCAAACTCCCTCGCGCAGCCGTTACATTTCACTTTTTTAATTTTCATTTTCAATCCTCCCATTTTAATTCGTCTTTTACTTCTTTCCAATACGCTTTCGCAATTCTCTTTAATTGCCAGTCATATATAGCAATTAAAATTGTATAAAATAGTTTTTTAATTTTTTTAATCATTTTTAATCTCCTTCGCTTTCAGCGGGCAGACGCCATTTTTTATTTAAAATCATTTTAACTATATAAATATAACTATCTAATTTATCGCAGTCTTTGAAAATCGCTTTATGGTGAAATAATACAAATAAGTTTGGCTCTTTCGTTTTTTGGCAGCATGCCCGCCGTCGCGCAAGTTTAATTTTTATTTTTATTTTATCTTTAAACATTAATTCAATAACTTTCAAAGCGTCATAAACTTTTTTGTATTCTTCGTCTTTATGTATCAAATAAATAGTCGCATTTATATTTATCATTGTTTACCTCTTTTTATATTTTTAATTACAGGATATTTATTATTTAATTCTTTAATCTCTTCTCCCAATTCTGCAATTTTATTTTTATATTCTTTTATTTTTTGATTTTTATAAAAATAATCCATTATATCGTTTAAAGTATCCTCGCTATATAGTTTTAATTCTATTGTATCTTTGGAATTGGAATATGGGATTGAACGCTCATTAAAGAATTGAATAACTTTATTATATTTTCTTTCGCAAACTTTTTTTATTCCATAATCGTCTCTTAATATTTTTATTATATCGTCTAAAGAATAGTATCTAATTCCGTTTATTCTTTCCATTTTTTATTCTCCTTCTTTATCAGCTTGCGGTCGTCTATGTTTTTTATATCCTTTGATTGCATCTTGTAAATCGCTAACCATATTATTATTATGTTTAAGAAACAGCCGCATTTCTCTTTTTTTAAGCGGTTTCAAAGTAGCCGTAAATAATTCAATCTCTTTATTCTTTTGCTGTTTCAAAGCAATTACTTTTATCATATACATTGTAAATCTCCTCGTTATTTATTTTTATCTATTTCTTTCCTTATATCTTCCATAATTTGTTTAGCTTGAGTTAAATCCTCGCATCCTATATCGATATAATCATGCGTTCTTAACCTTACTTTAACTTTATACTTTTTATTATAGTCGTTAATGAAAGCGCAAGCTAAATTATCTAACGGGATAATAGCTATAAGCTCTCCGTCTTTCTTAATTCTCAAAACATGCGGGCAGTCGCCAATATTTAATTTTTTATTGAATATCATTTTCAATCTCCATATATTTTAATTTTCAAAAAGCATCTTATTGCCTTCTTCGTCTACTGTATCTCCGTCTTCGTCTTTCTCAACATGAGTATCATAATCCCAATCGTGAATAGAGTCGGTAAGAGGGTCCTCAACGCCCATATATTCTTGTTTAGTCGGATTTGTTTCTTCTCCAAACTCTATAATTCCTTTTTCATTTTCTTTCAAAATATTATTATTTTTCCTTGATTCCAATTCTTCCTCTATTTGTTTTTTGTATCGTTCAAGCGGTGTTATTTCTTTTATTTTTATTAAATCCTCTTCCGATATTTCGCTTAATTTTCTGCCTTTTGCTATTTCCATTACAAGCAAACTTCTTTCGCAACATGCGGGCAGACGCCTATTGAAATCTCTGCCATTTAGTATAGCTTGAGCGGTATTGTCGAATATGTCTATTTCTGCGATTTTCCTTAATTCTTCGTCAGATAATTTTAGATAGCTTCTGCCTCTCGATATTTCATTAACTTTTTTATTTATTTCTCGTTTCTTTAATTCTATTTCTTCTCTGTTTGTAAGTTCCGAGTTTGCATTATGCATACATTCGCTTTTATCCAATTTATAATCGAAAGCCAAAAGTATATTTTTATCCTCTTTTCGTTCCTCCCATTCTTTCAAAATAGCGTCTTTATATTCCCGTCTTAAATTTCCGTCTTTACAAAAAACTTTCAAATAAATGGTGGAGACTAATTTCCAAGATGTATTTTTGAAAGGAGCAAGCGGGCAAATATTAAAATCGATTTTATTATTTTTATATTCGTATCGATTTGTATTTATATCGTATTCGCTGTCTTTTATCATATATTCATTTTCATTTTTAGTTTTATTTTTTAAAACCTCTTTTCCTATTTCGGTTAAATCATAAGTATCGTTTTCGTTAGAAACATTTTGAGTTTGCCCTTGCGTAGTTTTATTAATAAACTTTGCAAGCGAATTATAAATCTTAAAAGTCTGCTCTTTATCGCTCGACTTATAAAAGATTTCATATATATTATTTTTATTATTAATTGTTAATTCTTGCATATTTTACTCCTTAAAATTATATTTCTCTGAAAAAAGTAATTTGATTAACTTTTATTTCAAAATCAAAAATTGAATTATCGCTATCTTTTATTGTTAAAATTACTTTATCTTGAATGCGTCTTTTATATATGTTTTTAGTCTCAATTTTAATTTCTAATAATTCTTTTTCTACATGAATGGTATCCCATCCGTCCCAGCTTTCTCCATCAAGCGTTTTAATAATTCTCATGCGTTCTTTTAAATTCGTTTCTATATCTAAAGCTTGATATACAAGAAATCTATTCGGGCTCATTTTCTTACCAACGCCACAGGCGGGCAGAAGCCAATTTAAACCGTATTTAAGTTTATACATTTTTATTCTCCTCGTTAATAATTTATTTTTTTCTGTTTCCAAAACCGCCATCTTCCATTGCAGTCTTTTTGGAATGACATTTTCGACATAAAGCCTGCAAATTATTTTCATCATAAAATAAGTCGTCCTCTTCGCTTTCAATTCTTTTTATATGGTCGACATGCTCGGCGAAATTATGGCAGTCGTCAAAATTTTTACAAAGCGGATGTAAGGCTAAATACATTTCCCTAAAAACTTTCCACCTCTTGCTTTGATACTTTTTATACGCTTTATTATCTCTTCTCATTTATTACCTTAATTTTCATCAACCGTTTATAAACAATTTATAAACATTCAAGCTAAACTTTGCGTTGATTGATTTCATCCAACTTTTAGCGTTCCTCTTTCGCTTTCAGCGGGCTTTAGCCTTAATTCCACTTCGACTATTTTTAATCCTAATAATCTACTCGTTATTCTTCCGCTTATAAACGAAGCCTCATATTTTTTATTCCCATTCTTTAATCCATTAAGCAAATCGTCATAGGTTTTATTGGAAGATAAAATAATCGGTTTTTCCTCTTTTCTTCGATTGTCAAATATTTCGTAATATCCGTTTACCGCGCTTGAAAATCCAACGCTGTCTATATCGTCTATAAGTAAAATATCAGACTTCTTCGCACTTTCTATTTTTGAATCGATAGAGGCTTTTATATTTTCCTTGCTCGCATTTATATTAAACAAGTTTTTATATAGCCCTTCAAAATGATTCGCTTTGAGATAAAACACATTTATTTTATTCATTGCATAAATCTGCCATAGCATTTTTAATATAGTCGTTTTACCGACTCCGCTCTCTCCCGTGAAATATAGAGAAAGTCCGCTTCCAAGTTCTAAATACTTTTTTATAGACGAAATCATATCTTCGTTTCCAAACTTTTTTGAAAAAATGTCCAAAGTCATACTATCGTCCAAAGTTCCAAAAATGAGATTATAAGTTTTGATTAAACTGTCCACATGTTCAATCTTTTTGAATATCTCGGTTTTTTCACTTTTTACGCAATCGCATACTTCTGGAATATTCCATTCTCTTTTTCCAAAGGCTATATTCTTTTTTGTTTTAATGTAGCCTTCGTTATCGCATTTACGACAATTAGGGTCTTTGCCCTCTCTCGCATTCGCATAAAGCTTCGTTAAATATTCTTTATAACTTTTCAAGCAATAATACTCATGCGGTGTTTGTAATAGTTTTATAAGTTTCATTTATATCCCCCTTCTTTTCTATTACCTTTAATAATTTATTAAGATTATCAATCCCGTTTGGAATTGATTTTTTATCTTTAGCCTCTGTTTCTTTTTCTAAATCATTATTTTCAATTTCATTTAGCAACGCGTTTTTCATGCAATCTTGCAATTTTAAATAATTCCTCTTTATCTATCGGGAGTTTTAAAAAAGATTGTTCGGCAATTTTTAGAGATTTATTAATAGGATTTTTTCTATTCCTAAACGCTTCAAGCAAATATTTTTTTATTCCATTTTGAGCTTTTTGATAATTAGAAAAATCAACTCCCAATAATTTAAGTAGCAAACCATTATATTTTTTAATAAAAGCATCCTCTTCGTATTTTTGATTTATATCGTTTTTAGTTTCAACTTTTATTTTTGTTTCCGTTTCTTTTTTAGATTTTTTTAATTTTGATTTTTTAAGTTTATCGATTATTTTCTTTAATTCTGTAAAATCGTATATAGTCCCGCATTTTTTATTACCATTTAAAATTTTTGTTTTTAAATATCCTTTACTTTTTAAACTTTTTCTTTGCCTAAAAAAACTTATTCTATTTTCTGTGATATCCTTATCTTTTATTTCATTTAAGTCTTTTGAAGTTAAATGAAATATCTCGCATATAAAAGTAAACTCCGAAGCGCTTATATTTAATTCTCGTCTATATTCAAGTATTTCAAACGGAACGGTTAAAAAATCTTCGGGGCTATTTAATTTTCCGTATAACGCTATAAACTTTTTCTCTTTTTCCATTTATAAAAACCTAATTAAATATTTCTTTTGCCAAATTTATTAATTTTTTAATATGGCTGCTATTATTATTTTTATCCAATTCTTCCGCCATTTGAATCGTTTTTATATTTCTATTTTTAGCAAGTTTAGGCAAATTAATTTTAGTTCTTTTTGTATATTCAGCATAAAGTAGTTCATACCTCATGCCCATTAATTTTGCGTCCCCTTTGCTTATATCATAAATATACTTATAAAGTTCCGCTCTTTCTTTATTAGATTCGTTTGATAAATCTTCAAAATTATAATTTTCTTTTCTCAAAATATTTTTAATTACATTTTTTATTCCTTTTTCTTTTTTTAACATTGTCTACCCCTTAATAACTTATTTGTTTCAATTTTTAGTTTTTAATTTAAAATGTATTCCTCCTTAATTTGAATTGATACTTTTTTAGCAAGGACGCTAAAAAATATACGACTTATTTTATTTGATATAAAAGCTAACGCATGCTTTTTATTTGCTAATTTTATTTTCGATAATTTATCGTTAATAAAGTATAGCCTATGATAAACATAGGCTATTGGGTAAATACTTCGAGCTTTAACTTGCACCGCTTCACATAAGATTCCTTTTAAAGTCGTTAAGAAATACCATTTTTATTTGGTTTTGCAATTTCTATAAATAATTCCATTTTAGTTTTTGACATTAAAACTCCTTTTTAAAAACAAAAATATATTCATGTTTAAATATATAATAATCGCTTTTTAAAGCTCTATATCTCCAAATATTTTCGGTTTTAAGCTTACCTCTATTGCCTTCTATATTTTTTACTATTATACCCTTTAATTTAACTTTAAAATTATTTTGAATTAAATTCATTACATTAAAACTTAAAGGCTTTACTTCGCTATTCCTATATATATCGCCGATAACTATGGCAAAATATCTATCTTTATCTAAAAATGGTAAAATATTTTTGCATGTTTTCAAAAAAGCATTTAAAAAATCATCCATATTATTAATTTGACTTAAATCTTCTTTCTTATCCGTAAATTTAATTATATCCATATAAGGCGGATGAAAAATTACAAATTGAGCGGTTTTTGATTTCAAAGACTTTAATCCTTCGTTTATATATTTTAAGCTTTTACTATTTGTATTATCGCAAACGGTTATATAAAAACGCTTATTATTAAAATTATTTCCCATGTTATCAAGAGTAAATTCTAATACTTTCTCATTAATATCTAGTCCTATTAATTTTCTTTTTAAGTTATCGCATTCGTAAAGCGTAGTTCCGCTTCCCAAAAAAGGGTCTATAATAACTTCATTTTCTTTTGTATAACGGCGAATAAGTTGATTAGGAATCTGCGGAATAAAATTTCCATGATAAATATTTTTATGTTTTCCGCTTTTATCTCTTCTATCAATTAACCATAGAGTATCTATATTAATATTGCAATTTTTCCAATCTTGCATATCAATATCGTTAAATTTACCTGACATATTTTACCGCATTTATAAAAATTTATTCTAAAGTTAGATATTATATTAAAATTTAATAAAATGATAGTTTATTATTTTAATTTTAATGATTTTAATTTAACAAGTCTAATTAATTTTATTCATTTATTATAGTTTTTCAATTTCGTCTATTGTTAAGCCTGTGATTTTTTTAATTAATTCTATATCTATATTTTCTTTTTTCATTGATTTTGCCATTGAGATTGCTTTATTTTTTCACCTTCTTTTATTCCTTCAAGTTTTCCTTTTTCTATACCTCTTTTAATGCCTTCTTCTATTCCTTCGTCAAAACCGTCTTCTCTTTCTCTTCTTAACATCATTTTTTGACCTACTAAAAACGATTCTCTAGCTGCATACGCTCGCATCATTTTATCATCCGAAGTAAATTTTCTGTATTCTTCAATAACTTTACTCATAATTTGATTTTCCTCCTTTAATTCTTCTTTAGTTGAATTTTTAATTATCTCAATAAATCTTTTTACTTCTAAAATGTGAATTTGAATTAAATCTAAACTTATATTTAGATCTTTAGTATCAATCAATTTAAAGCATCTATGCGCTTTGCCTTTATCTCCAAATTTTAAATTAAAATCAAGTAAATTAATGCTAATAATTTTTTGAACATTGTTATAATTTTCGCCTTCTTTGACTTCATTTATAACATTTTTTGAAATATAATAAAAAATTCTTTTTAGAAAATCCATATTTCCGCATAATTGAATTTCAATAATTACAGTTTCATTATTTTTTGTTTTCGCCTTGATATCAATTATTGATTCTTTTAAATCAATGTTTTCCGACAAATTATAAGGGTCGATTATTTCTAAATCTTTAACTTCCTCAAAATTAAATTCTCTTAAAGTGGAATTTACCAAATCAGTTAATAAATCTTCGTTTCCGTTTTTGCCAAGTAAATATCGTACAAATAAATCGCTTAATTTATATACTTCTTCATGTTTCATAAATATATTATAACAGAATAATTTAATTTGTAAAGAATATAAAAATTATTGATACCTATCGCCCGTGCTGTAATAATAAACCCACTTCGCTATATTTTCCGCATGGTCGCCCATCTTTTCAAAATATTTCGCTATCATCATTAAATATATAGCTTGGTCGGAATCTTCAGCGCCGCTCTTTATCAAATCAACCATAGAATCTCTAACTTTATAAAATAATTTGTCGACTTTATCGTCAGCTTCGATAACTTTTTTCGATAATTCAAAATCTTTTTTGCCGAAAGCGGATAAAGAATTTTCAACCATTTCTTCTATTATATTTGACATTTCGATTATTGTATCCATTTTGTCTTTATAAATATTTCCTTCAAGCAAAAATTTTAATAAATCGCAAATATCTTTAGCTTGGTCGCCTATTCTCTCCAAATCTGTGGCTATTTTCAAAGTAGCAGAAACTATTCTTAAATCTGTGGCTACAGGATGCTCAAGCAAAAGAATTTTTAAACATACGCTTTCTATTTTATAAGAAATTCTATTTACATTTCTATCGTTATCTATAACTTGATTTGCCAAATCCATATCGCCATTTATTAAAGAGACTCTCGCATTTCGCAAAGCTTCTAAAATCATATCGCCCGCTTCAATAACATATTCTCTTAAATTATTTAATTCTTTATCAAATTTTATCATTTATTTACTCCATAAAATATTATTCTAATTTTAATATATAAAAAAATTTTAACCAAATCTTCCCGTAATATATCTTTCGGTTCTTGCATCTTTAGGTTTATAAAATATCTCTTCAGTATCTTCGTATTCCACAATTTCTCCAAATAAGAAAAATGCCGTTTTATCCGAAACTCTCATTGCCTGTTGCATATTATGAGTGACTATGACAATAGTATAATCGTTTTTAAGTTCGTTTATAAGTTCTTCTATTTTTCCCGTGCTTATCGGGTCAAGAGCGCTTGTAGGCTCGTCCATAAGAAGTATTTTCGGATTAACCGATAAAGCTCTTGCAATGCATAATCTCTGTTGTTGTCCGCCCGACAAACCTAAAGCGTTTTTATTTAATCTATCTTTTATCTCGTCCCATAAAGCCGCTTTAATCAAACTATATTCTACAATATCGTTAAGCTCGGATTTCTTTTTTATTCCAAAAGTTCTAGGTCCGTATGCAATATTATCGTAAACGCTCATTGCAAACAAATTTGATTTTTGAAAAACCATCCCTACATTTTTTCTTAAATACGAAACATTAATATTATTGTCGTATATATTGCATCCGCCAATTTCTATATTGCCTTCTATTTTGCAATTTGGAATTAAATCGTTCATTCTATTGAAAGTTTTTAAGAGTGTCGATTTTCCGCAGCCCGAAGGTCCTATAAAAGCCGTCACGCTATTTTTATTTATATCTATATTTATATTTTTCAAAGCCTGAAAACTTTCGTAATATAAATTTAGATTTTTCGTCTTAATAGCTATATCAAGATTAAAATCGAAAATTAATTTTTTATTAGTCAATTCCTTAGTCATATTAAATCCTCTTAATAATCCTTTTTTAATTTATTATTTAAAACAAACAGCAAAGCGTTAAGAAATATTACAATCATTAATAAAATGCTCGCCGTTGCAAATGTCTGATTTATATAAAGTCCTTCGCTTGAAAACATCCACATCATAACCGCAAAAGAACTTCCCGCATTAAGATAACCAGCGGGCATATATCTAACCGCTCCAGAAGTGTAAATTAAAGCGGCGCTCTCTCCGACTATTCTTCCGATACTCAAAATAATTGCCGTGATTATTCCAGAAAAACCGCATGGCAAAACTATTTTAAATATAGTCCTAACTTTAGAAGCGCCCAATGCCAAACTTCCCTCTCTTAAACTTGCAGGTATAGATATTAAAGTCTCTTCCGTTTGCCTTATTATCGAAGGAAGAATTATTAAAACCAAAGTTAAAGAACCAGCCAAAACGCTTCTTCCCAAGCCGAATAAATCTAAAAATATTAGCATACCAAAAAGCCCAAAAACTATAGAAGGAATTCCCGACAAACTATCCGTAAATATTCTTATTACATAAATTAATTTTCCATTAGCTTTAGAATATTCTGTTAAATATATCGCAGAAAAAACTCCTATCGGAACGGCTATTATAAGCGACATAAAAAGCATCATTGCCGTTGAAACTATTGCGGGAAATAATGTCATTTGAGAATTATTGCTCTCTCCAAAAAGCAGATTAAAATTAATATAAGGAAGTCCTTTTATTAAGATGAATAAAACTATAAATAATAGAAATAGAGTCGATATAATCGTAGCGAAAATTGAAATATATTTTAATATGTCCGATTTTATCGAAACATTTTTCATTTTTATGTTTTTAAAAGAGAATTCGTTTATATTTTTCTTTATGTTTTTTATAAAAAATAAATCTTTAATAGAAGCTATAAAATCAAAATTAATATGATTTCCTTTTATTAAATACAAAACTATATTTAAAATCAAAATAAATAAAAGCAAAACAAAAGCCGTAGCGATTAAAGAACTTCTATGAATTCCCGTAGCGTATCCCATCTCTAAAGCTATATTTATAGTCATAGTTCTGAAATAAGAAAATAAATCTTTCGGAATAAAAGGCGCATTTCCAGCAATCATCATAACCGCCATTGTCTCGCCTATAGCTCTTCCCATTCCTAAAACCATAGCGGAAAATATTCCCGACTTTGCCGCTTTAACTATAACGCCAAAAATTGCCTGCGAATGAGTGCTTCCAAGCGCAACCGCTCCGTCATAATAATATTTATAAACGGCTTCTAAATTATATCTGCTTATCGATGTTATAGTCGGAAGTATCATTATTCCTAAAATAATAGAACTTGCCAAAACGCCCTCGCCTACTCCGTTTGGAGAGATATTTTTTAAGAAAGGAACTAAAACTATCATTCCAAAAAATCCGTAAACTATTGACGGAATTCCCGCAAGCAAATCTATTATTTGAGATAAAACTATTTTTAATTTTTTAGGACAAAACATTGAAATATAAATTGCCGTAAATAATCCAAAACCGCCTCCAATTAAAGTCGAAAGAATCGTGACATAAAGCGAACCTACAATCATTGGAAAAATTCCGAACTTATTAAACGAAGGCTGCCAATCTGCTCCAAATATAAATTTGAAAAATCCCGATTCTTTAAATAACGGAATGCTATAAATAAAAATAAATATACAAATTGAAAATACGACAATAACCGCGAATATAGAACATATAAAAAATATATATTTCATAACATTGTCGATTATAGAATTAAATAAATGTTTATTAGGATTTTCTTTCATAATTTCTTTTAATTTTTTATTTTTTACTCTTAAATAATTGCCAAACAAATTGATTAAAAAAGTCGGCATACAAAATTAATTGTAATACCGACTTAATCATTTTCTAATTTGCCACATACCCGCTTTCATTGATAACCTGTTTTCCGACATCGCTGTCAATGAAATCTAAAAAAGCTTTTGTCCCTTCGCTCATTTCTTTTCCCTTTTTAGTAAAAATATAAAACGGACGATAGAGTTTATAATTATCGCTCTTTATATTATCAACCGAAGGCTCTACATATTGATTTTGAGATTTCGCTTTATAAGAAAGCGGTTTAATCGTATCGTCTATAGAACCTAAAGAGATATAGCCTAATTTTGAAGAGTCGCTATTAACTGCAGTTTTAACTTTTCCCGTGCTGTCTAATATTTCAACCGTATTAGGAAGAGGCTCTTTCTTGCCTATTAAAGTTAAATCGGTAAATGCGCTTCTCGTTCCCGAACCGTCCTCTCTCGATATGGCTTTTGAAATAGAACCGATAGCCGTATTTTTAATATAGAGATTATATAATTCTTCTTCGCTTATTTGTTTTATTGAAGAATCACTATTTGCTATAATCACTATTCCGTCCTGACATAAAAGATAAGAATCTAATTCGGGCGACTCATTATCTTTTAAGTTTCTTGAAGCCATTCCTATATCGTTTTTTCCGCTTATGGTATCTTGAACTCCGATAGTAGAATCCGAAGTCTCAACCGTTACGCTATAGTTAGTATTCGCTTCTTCAAATTTTTCAGCCAACTTAAACATTAAAGGCGTCACTGAAGAAGAACCCGAAACTAACACATTTTTTTTAGAGGTGCTTGAATTACCTCCACAACTTATAAACAAAAAACTGTTTATAACAATCAATGAAATTATTATTTTTTTCACTTTTTTATTCTCCTATGAATTAATTTTACGCAGACTTTATATAATAAATAAAAATTAATGTCAATACAAATTTCAAAAAAAATTTAAAAAATTTGACAAAAAATAAATTAAAATCGTTATTTATAATACATTTAATACATATTTTTAAATTGAATTAAAGTAAAATAAATACAACTATTGAAATTTATCTTAAATTAAACTATAATTAAAAATCAAAAAATAAAAACGGAAATTATAAATGTCTAATAAAAAATTTAATTTAAAAATTCTTATGCTTGCATCTTGGGTATTATTATTTTTCGCATGGATATTTTTCTATGCGGTTACTAAAAGACCTACGATTACATTTTTGATTGTTCTTTCAATATCTGCAATAACCACAATTATAACGATAATACTTGAGAGAAAAAGCATAATAACTCTTTTTAGAATGCGTTTCGTTCATAAAGCGTTTTTCGGAATATTGTCTTTAATTATAATATTGGCTATACTTGTAGGTTTGTATATAATAAGCGTTAATTTTCCTTTAAGATTTGATTTAACTCAAAATAAATCTTATACCGTTTCGCAACAGACTATGGATATATTATCAAGAATAGATAATCCGCTTTCTATAGTAGTTTTGCGTTCGCCAAGTTCCGACCCGACTTCTTCCGATTGGAGAGCCGATTTATTATTAGAACAATATAAAAGAATAAATAAACATATAATAGTCGAATATATAAATCCTATAGAAAAACCTTCGGCAAAAAGCAAATATCAAATGACTCAAGTCGGAGAAATAGTTTTTACTTACGGACAAAATAAACAGGTTAGAATATACAGAAAAGATTTAACTTCGCAATCAAAAGTTACTTCAGAGCCTTTATTTGTCGGAGAGGAAAAATTTACTCAAGCAATATATACTTTATTAGAGCAGGAATCTTCCGTTATATATTTTACTGTTGGGCATGGAGAAAGGCAATTGCAAGATAGAGGAGGTGAAGGACTTTCTTTCGTTAAAACTTATTTGGAAAATGAAAATTATAAAGTTAGAGAATTAAATATTATTCTTGAAAATATTCCAACTGACGCTTCGCTTTTAATTATAGCCGCTCCCATAGAAAAATTTAGTAATTTTGAAATAGAAAAATTAAATAATTATATAAAAACAGGCGGAAAATTACTCGTTTTATACGACAGCTTTATGGATAGAAGCGCTTTTAATAGCAATTTGGATATATTTTTAAGAGAATGGGGATTTTATACAAGAAACGATTATATAATAGACGCATCTTCAAGCGTTGTAATTCCCGTTAATATAGTTCCTCAATATACTTCGCATCCTATAACTCAAACATTAAAAGAAGGAAATGTTTTTGCATGTTTAGTTGTCGCAAGAAGCGTTCTTTCGGGCGATAATAAACATAAAGGAGTTTTTGAAAATATTATAACTACTACGCCGCAAGGATACGCAAAGAGAGAGGCGACTTTTGATTTATCGAGAGCGCGATTTAATCCTCAAACCGATATCGCGGGACCAGTGCCGTTGGGAATAAGCGGAAGTTATGAGATTGAAGGTAGAGAAAATCCTGCAAGAATAATAGTTTTTGGAGATTCTACTTTTTCATTAAACGCATATATAAATCCCGAGCAAGGACAATCTGTCGATATAGCTTTTGCAGGAAATAAAGATTTATTTATGAATACAGTCGCATATCTTTTGGAAGCGAGACAAAAAATAACGATTCGTCCTAAAGAAGCGAGCGTTAAAAATCTAACTCTAACTACTACTCAAACTAATTTTATAAGATATGTCGCTCAAATCGGTTTGCCTTGTTTATTTGGAATTTTGGGAATTCTTATATGGTTTTTTAGAAGAAGATAATTTTTTTATTAAAATATTATGAATAAAATAAAAGAATTATATAAAAATTACGGATATTATATTAATTATGTTTTATTGGTTGCATTAAACGGTTTTACAAGCGTCTTAAATTATATCTCTTCAATTTATATAAATAGAAGTTTATCGATATCTGATTTTGCATATTATAACGGAATAATAAATATATATTCTATAATAATTTTAACTGTTTCAAGTTTCAGTTATTATATAATGCATAATTACGAAAACGAAGAAGATGCAAAAAGATATTGGGCAAACGGATATTTTATAGCGATTATAATTTTTGTAGTTTTTGTTTTTTCAATTCCTTTAATCGATATTTTATTTAACATAAAAAATTATAAGGCTATGTTTTTAATTTCTATCGCAATTTTTATAAGCGTTTTTACTATAGTTTCGCAGTCGATTTTGAAGATAAATAATTATATCGGCTATGATTACATGGCAAGTTTTATATCTGCATTGTTTGGAAAAATAATTTTGCTTGCGATTTTTATAATAACGGGATTAAGTTTAGAAAAATCTATTATATGCGCTTTAGTTTCTTGTTTAATTTATTTTATAATTCATATTCTTGAATTAAAGAAAAAAAATCTTCCGTATTATGCAGAAATAAAAAATATAAAAAAATATTTTTCGGTTAAAGATTTGTCGGATTTTAAAAATTATATAATAAATGTCGTTATAATTAATTTTATATTTAATTGGATTTCTTTAAACGATGTTCTTATGGCAAATAGATATTTAGATAAATTAAGCGCGGGATATTATTCGACAATTGCTTTAATAATAAAAATGTTTTTCTATATCGGAGCGCCTATGGCCGCCGTTATGTTTTCTTATATTTTAATTTCAATGAAAAATAAAAATAAAGATAGAGAGAAAAAAGTTTTATATTATTCGATTATATTATATTCTTTGGCGTCTTTATTTTTGTCGGCTTTTTTAATAATATTTGCAAAACAGATAATATTAATTCAATTTACAGAAAGATACGAAGCGATTATTACGTTAATTCCAAAAGCGGCGCTATTCGGGTTTTCTTTAGGTTTTGCAGTTTTGACTTTTAATTATGGACTTGCATATAAATTATTCTATCCTTTTTACGGTTATTTAATAATTTTCGCCTATGTTTATTTTAGCTTGAGAAACGGCGAGAGGACATTTGAGAGATTTATATTTATAATGACTGTGTTTTATTTGGTTTTATTTATTTATAATATTTTAATTATAATATTTCATAGAATATTTTTATTAAAAAGAATGTAGTTTTTGGGTTTATTTTTATAAAAAACTAAAATATCTATCAATTTATAAAATTAAATATATCCATTTTTAAATAAATTCAGGTTTTATTATAATATTTTATCTCTTACATTTTGAATTAATTAAAAATATTAATGCTTATGAGAATGCTTTATATTTTCCCTATAAACAGGTTGAAAAATCTCTCTCAAAAGTTTTCTATTTAAATTTTTTCCTATAAAAACAATTTCAAATTCGTCCGTTTCGTTAGCTCCCGTAATTGCGTATCTTTCTCCCGCTACATCAAATCTTAAAAATGATTTCCCGCATTTAATAAACCCTTTAGCTCTTGCAATATCTCCGAATCTCCCTCTTATAATATCTTCTAAAAGAATTATAAATTGATTTTCGTTTTCAAGTTCGCAACCTTTCATGCTTATAGAATCGGGCATTTCTTCGCTTTCTTCGGATTTTACTTTTATAGAATATTTTTCGTCTAAAAAAGATTTTAATATATTTTCCCACCAATCTTTATTTTTCTTGTTATAATGTTCTTTTAATATTTCTACGCTATTAAGCGAAACATTATTTTTTATTAAAAGATTTTCTATTTTTTTTATTAATTCCTCGTTTTCTTCTTTATCTTTCGACTCCATTTTAGAAATTATTATTTTTGAAGCATTAACTAATTGGTCGATATAAATATTATCATAGGAAGAAATAAAAGAATCAAAACTATTTCCGTCTATTACGGTTATTGGTTTAAGAAGAATAATTCTTTCGTATTCTATTTGCCTTATATTGTTGATCATACTTCCTAATTTTGCCACTCCCGTAGGTTCGACTATCAAAAATTCTGGGTCTAATGAATTGGCTATAGTTAGAATAGATGTTGCAAAATCTTGTTTCATAGAACAGCAAACGCAACCTTCGGTAAGTTCCCAAATATTCATTCCTTCGTCTTTAAGCATATTTGAATCTATATCTACATCGCCGTATTCGTTTTCCATTATAACAAAATCTCTTTTTGTTTTATTTGCCATTTCTTTAATTAAAGTGGTTTTTCCCGCTCCCAAAAATCCCGAAACTATAAGTATTTTCATTAATTCATCCTGTATTTATTACAAATAAAATATTTATGCTTTATTTTATTTAATTTTTATTCTAAAATATATATTATTATTAATAAGTTAAAAAAACAATGCCAAATAAAAATTTAAAAGATAATTTTGAAAATAGTTTTAATGAAATTATAAAAGAAAATATTATATTTTTTCCAATTCGTCATCATTCTCCCGTATGCTCTTTTCATTTAAAAAGAATAATTGAAAACTATAAACCCGAAACAATTCTTATTGAAGGACCGAGCGATTGCAATTTTTTAATGGAATATATGATTGAAGAAGACACAATTCCTCCATTTTGTATTTATTCAAGTTATATTGATAAAAATAAAGAAAAATGCAGATGCTATTATCCTTTTTTAGATTATTCTCCCGAATTTGTAGCGATAAAAAAAGCCTATGAATTAAAAATAAATTGTTCTTTTATAGATATGCCTTTTGGTTATATTATTGAAAATTCTAAAAATAATATAAATAAAAAATTAATTTCAATATACGATAAAGACAATAATAAATTTAATGTAAACGATTATACTTTAGAATTAACTAAAAAATCGGGAGTTAGAAGTTTTGCCGAACTTTGGGAGAGAGATTTTGAAATTAAAGGAATATTAAAAGAAAGCGAAGATTTTATTAAAAGCGTTTATGCTTTGGGATATTATATGCGTTTAATAGAAAAAGAAGATAATGAAACCAAAAATCGCGAATATTTCATGGCAAAAAATATAAAAGACTCTCTTAATAAATTTAAAAAAATTTTAATTATAACGGGAAGTTTTCATGTAGACGGAATAATCGACAAATTAAAAAATTTTGAAAATATAGAAAAAGAATTTAACAAATTAAAAAAATATAATACTCAAAATTCTTCAAATTATTTAATTCCTTATTCTTTTGAAGAAGCAGACCAAAGAAAAGGATATATTGCAGGAATAGAATATCCCGCGTTTTATAATAATATTTGGAAAAAATTAAACGAAGATTCTATTGATAACGCGTATATTGAAACCGTCCAAAGTTTTATTATTAAAGCGGCGGGAATAAATAGAGATTATTATAATATAACAATTACAGATTGCATAAACGCTTATTATATGGCGATTAATCTTGCAAAGTTGCGAGGAAAAAATAACGCTGGAGTTTACGAACTTATTGACGCCGTTAAAAGCGCTTTCGTTAAAGGCGATATAAGTTTAGAAAATACGGAAAATATAGAGCTTATGATAAAACTTCTTTCTGGAATTGCAAACGGAAAAGTTTCTTCAAAAAGCGTTTTGCCTCCCGTTATAATTGATTTTAGAAATCTTTGCAAAACTCATAGAATAAGAATCGATAAAACCGAAACAACAGAATCGATTTTAGATATTATCAAAGATAAAAATCATTTTGAAAAAAGTAAATTCTTTCATAAAATGCGATTTTTAGATATTGGTTTTTGCAATCTAATAAAAGGTCCAGACTATATTAATAAAATTGATAAAAATCTTGCAAGAGAAATTTGGCAATATAAATATAAAAGTCAAGTCGAAGCTTTGTTAATCGATAAATCAGTTTACGGAGTTAGCATAGAAGAGATTTGTTTTAATTTTATAAAAGATAAATTAAAAACGAGATTAAACGGAGAGGAAATTTCAAAACTCATTATAGAATCAACAATTATTGGACTTTATAATTTTTTAATCGACAATTATAACGAAATTGAAAATATAATTTTAAGCGATAGCGATTTTATAAGTTTATGCGAATGTTTAAATAATTTAAGCTATTTAATAAATATGGAAATTGTAAACGAAAATATAAATAAAGAGAGAGAAAATATTTTTAAAAATTATGATATTATTTCAAAAATAGAATCGCTTTCAAAACTTGCATTTATTTTAGCCTCTCAAAATATGGAAACTTTAAAGAATTTAGACGAAGAGCGCGCTTTAAAATATTCCGTTTATATTAAAAATCTTTATATATTTATATTGGAAAATCCTAATTATTTTGAATGCAAAGAAATTTTTATTGAAAAAATAAATTCTATGACAAAAAATACTTTTGGAAGTTCGCATATATATGCAGTTTGTCTTTCTATAAAATATAAATCTAATATAATAGACTTAAAAGAATTCGCTTCTTGCATATCGAATTTTTTAGAAGCTTCCAATACGAATTCAATCGCGTATTTCTTAAACGGAATATTTTTAATTGCAAGAGATATTCTTTTTATAAATAACGATTTGATAAAAGAGATTGACAAAGTTATTAAAAATATTGAAGAAAATAAATTTATAGAAATACTTCCGAATTTGAGATTTGCCTTTACGAATCTCACTCCAAGCGAAACTGAAACTTTATCTTCTATAATAGAAAAATTATATAAAACAAAAAAATCAAACGCTAAAAATATATCGGAAGAAGAAATTAAAAAAGCGTTGAGTATTGATAAAAAGATTGCAGAAGAAATGAATAAATACGAAATATTTAAATAAAAAATTTGAATTATTATTAAAAATATATATACTTATTAATATAAATAAAAATTTTTTATGGAAGAAAAATGAAAGCTATAATAATAGTGCCGACTTATAACGAAAAAGACAATATAGAAAAAATGATAAATGCGGTTTTAGAATTGCCAAGCTATGTAGAAATTTTAGTCGTTGACGATAATAGCCCCGACAAAACAGCCGATTTGGTAGAAAAATATCTTGATAATAAAAGAGTTCATTTATTAAAAAGAGAAAAAAAAGAAGGATTAGGTCCCGCATATATAGCGGGCTTTAAACATTCTTTTTCCTACAATCCCGATTATGTTATAGAAATGGACGCGGATTTTTCTCATGACCCAAATTTTGTAATAAAATTTATCGAAAGGATGGAAAATGAAAAATTAGATTTGGTTATAGGCTCAAGATATTGCAACGGAATAAGCGTAGTCAACTGGCCCTTAAGAAGATTATTTTTATCATATTATGGAAATAGATACGCTTCATTTGTTTTAGGCTCAAAAATAATGGATATAACGGGAGGATTTAAATGCTTTAGAGTATCCGTCCTTAAAAATATGAATTTCGATAATATACTTTCAACAGGTTATTCTTTTCAAATTGAAATGAATTATTCTTTTGAAAGCAACGGTTATAAAGTGAAAGAAGAACCGATTATATTTTATGAAAGAAGAAGCGGACAATCGAAAATGTCAAAAAATATAATAGCGGAAGCTTTATTTAGAGTTTTAAGATTAAAATTTAGAAATAAAAAAAATTATTTTAATAAATAATTTTTGATAACAATGGGTTGCAATCCATTGTTGTTATTAAATATTCAAACCAAAACAACTTTTTAATTATTCTTTTTCTTCCAACTTTACTCCTATGCTTTTAAATTGTTCTATAAAATTAAAAGAAGATTTATTTATAGATTCGCCGTCATTTATAATAATTTCATTTTCGCAAACTATCGAAGCAACGCAAAGAGCCATAGCGATTCTATGGTCGTTATGAGATGAAGTTTTTCCTCCTTTTAATTTTTCCACTCCTTCTATAAATATTTCATCTTCGGTTGTAGTTATTTTTGCCCCTATTTTATTAAAACTTTCTTTCAAATCGTTTATTCTATCGCTTTCTTTATATTTTAATCTTCTTGCATTATATAATTTTGTAGTTCCTTTCGCAGTTGATGCAAGAGCGACTATAACGGGCGCTAAATCGGGAATATTCAAAATATCTATATCTAAAGCGTTTAATCTCAAATTCTTTTTAATCGTTATAGAACCGTCTTCGTTATATATAATAGAAGCGCCCATAAATTTTAATATATTTAATATCTCTTTATCGCCTTGAATAGAATATTTATTTAATCCATATAATGCAACTTCGCCGCCTAAAGCTCCCGCAGCAGCAAAAAATGCAGCATGCGACCAATCCGATTCAATCTCATAATTAATCGGAGAATATTCTTGAGAGCCAAAAACTTCAATAACGCTATTATCCGACTGTTTTGAAGTTTCTATTTTTGCAGATTTCAAAGTTTTCAAAGTCATCATAACATAAGGCGCGGATTCTAATTCTCCTTCGATTATTATTTTTGAATTGCCTTCTAATAAAGGAAGAGCGAATAATAATCCGCTTATAAATTGACTGCTTATATTTCCTTCGACATTAAAATCTCCGCTTTTTAATTTTCCTTTTATTGTTAAACTATCTTTTTTTAAATCGAAAGTTAAACCTTGATTAAGCCATATTTTTTTATATATATCAAGAGGACGAGAAAATAATTTTTTACTGCCTATAAATTTAGCGTTAATTCCTAAAGCGGAAACTACGGGAATTAATAATCTTAAACTGCTTCCCGATTCTTTTACATCAATTATTATATTGTCAATATTTTTATCTTTTGGAATAACTCTCAAACAATCTTTTTCTAATTTAAAATCGGCAAAATTAGAAATCGCTTCTTTTGTCGCCGTAATATCTATTCCTACATTTTCCATCCAAGGTTTTAAGACGCTTTCGCCTTTTGCTAAAAAAGACGCTATTAAAGCCCTATGAACATCGCTTTTGCTTATTTGAATATACACAGAACCAAAAATATCGCTTGGCTTAACTCTTAAAAACATATAAGACTCCTTTTTTGCAATTATTTTAATAGTTATTGAAATTATTGCAAATCATTTTAATATAGAATCTACAAAGTTTTCAATATCGAATTCTTTGAAATCTTCGACTTTCTCCCCGTATCCTAAATAAAATATTGGAAGCGATAAATAATACGCTACGCTTATAGCCACGCCGCCTTTTGCCGAACTATCCATTTTTGAAACTATAGCTCCTTCAATATTTAAAGAATCTGTAAATACTTTAGCCTGCTCTATTCCGTTATGCCCGACATTTGCATCAAGCACTAATATTGGAATAAAATTAAATTCTGAAAATCTTTCGGTTGATATTTTTTTCATTTTCTCAAGCTGTCTGATTAAATTATCCTGATTATGAAATCGTCCCGCCGTATCAACTATAACTATATCGGCGTTTATAGATTTCGCCTTATCCAAAGCGGAAAATAAAACGCTCGCAGGGTCTCCCGCTTGCTGTCCTTTCACTATAGAAACCGACAAACGATTTGCCCATTCTTCAAGCTGTTCTATTGCCGCCGCTCTGAAAGTATCCGAAGCCGCTATTATAATATTATGTTCTTTTTTTAATAGATTCGATAATTTAGCGATTGTCGTAGTTTTTCCAACTCCGTTTACTCCGACTATAAATAAAATATTTTTTTCTTTTAATTCCAATTTTTTTTGTATAAATTTTGATATTAGAATTTCTCTTAAACGATTTTTTGCTTCCGTGGGTTCTTTAATATTATTTTTTTCTATAGTTTCTCTTAATTTTAATATTATATCTTTAGTCGTTTCAACTCCCGCATCCGCTTTTATTAATATATTTTCTAAATTGGCAAAAAACTCTTCGTTAATAGCCGAAGTATTGAATAAAGCCGAAAGCGAAAATTTATTTTTTGAACCCGTTAATGAAACTTTACTTTTATTATTTTTTTTAATAAAAATTAAAATTATGGCTATAATTATTATTAAAATTATAGCGATTATAAATATTATATTTGGCATTAGCATTAATTATATTCTCCGTTTAACTAATTATTTTTTAATTATATTGAAAAATATTATATAAACTATAAATATTTTTTCAAGTTTTATCATAAATAATATAATTATATATAATTGATTTTAATTATTTCTATAGTATAATACAAAAATATATAATTCTTTATTTAGGCAAATTTATGAGAATATTAATTTACGAATCGAATACAAAAATCAGAGAAAGCATGATGGCAATATTAATTATGGCAGGTTACGATGTAGTAGCGTTAAGAGAAAAAAAACATATATTGAGAACGCTCGGGAAAAGACCTTTTTCTATAGCCGTTATCGATATTGAAGAAGATGACGAAGAGATGAATAATATAATTGAAGCAATTTATACTGACGACAGATATAAAGGAATTAATATTATCGCTCATATAGACGAAACAAGTAAAGAAATTATGACAAATTTGCTTGAAAAAGGCGCAATCGGTTTTTTATTAAAGCCTTTCAATGAAAAAGATTTTTTGTCAAGATTTAATACAATAATAGATAAAGCGAATTTAAAACCTAAAAAATTAAAATATATGACAACTAAAGATTTTGACAATTCCGAGTTGGTTTTTAGAGACGATAAAAATAACCGAATTCTCCATGCGACATTAACCGAATTATCGGCAGTCGGATTGAAATTTATTCCTAATGATAGCGGTATAAATTTAAGCGGAGTAATTGACAACGCTTCAATATATATAGGACCTTATACTTTAAATTTATCTATAAGCATAACCGATAAAAGCGGAGAAGAATACAGCGGAAATTTCACTTATGTATCTTTATTCAATTTAAAATTAATATGCAAATTGGTTCATGATAAACATTTAGAAAAATTATGAACTTATACATTCTTTACAATTCAAAATAAATGCTTGTTTTTTATATTTTTTACTATATAATAATTATATTTAGAAATTAATTGCTTTGACATAAGAGTTGAAAAATGAGGGAATGCTTTTTTATATTTATATCGTTCATTATATTTGGAACGAATTTATTTTCGCAAATAATGACTCCCGAAAAAGTCGTTAGTATGATTTCAAATAGATTTGCAACTATAGACAATTTTTACGCCGCTTTTGCCGAAAGAAATGGAAACAGAATCAATTACGGAAATATAATTTCAAAAAATCCAAATCTTTTTAAGTTGGAATATTCTGCAGGCACTAACGGACAACAAATTTATTGCGATGGCAAAACTTTATGGATAATATTTCCTAAAAAAAATATAGTGAGCGAACAGACATTAAATTATGGGGATACGGGAGCGATTTATACTAAAGCGGGAATTTCAAGATTAACTTCAAAATATAATGTAAATTTTTATAAAGAGAGGGAATTAAAACCTGTAAAAAGTTTTGACGGGAAGGAATTAAATATAGCGGGTTATGATAGTTCTTATTATACGGCAGAAGACAATAGACTCGCTTATCACATGCTTTTAACTCCAAAACAGGCAAGCGTTGACAGAACAGGATTTCCAATTATACATTTATGGGTTGACGGTGACGGAATGATTATAAGAATATTAGGAATATCGGCTATAAATACTCCCGTAGAATATTTATTTACTTCGATTAGATACAACTTAAAACTTGAGGATAATATTTTTACTCCCGAAATACCCGAAGAGATGCAGGTTTTAAAAGACGGTTTAGTTCCGAATAATTAAGTAAAAATTGTTAAGCAGAAGGATTTTTATGGAAACTGTAGGTGAAATATTAAAAAATGCCCGTGAAAAGAAAGGACTTACTATAGAGTCGCTTGAGAAAAAGACTCGCATAGTATCAAGATATATAGAAGCTTTAGAAAACAACGAATTTGATAAATTGCCAGGCGAAATATATGTAAAAGGTTTTATTAAAACTATAAGCGATAAATTATTGTTGGATTCCGATAAAGTTTTAGAAAGATATAATTTGCAAATAAACGAAGATAGATTTGAAGAAGATTTATATAAATCCGACAAAAACGCAAAGCCAACAAAAAAAGAGAAAGAATCAAAAGCAAAGAAAGAAAAAAAAATTGAAGAAAGCGCTATTTCTTCTTCAGAAGCTACAAGTATAGAAATAAAAAAAGCCGCTATTTCAAATGTAAACGAAGAATTTAATAAAGTAAAACCAAAAATACGAAGCAATATAAGTAATGCAGAATCCGATTTACTTGCAACAACAAGAAGAGATTTAGACAGATTGAGAAGTAGAAGGAAAAGTTTTCCAATAGTTCCCATTATAGTCGTTCTTGCAATATTAGTCATTCTTGCGGTTATAGTTGTATTTTTTATAGGAAGAAAAAATAATAATGATAACAGAAAAAACGAAGTTGAAATAGTTAGAAATATAGTTAATAATAGCGTATCGAGACAGAATGTTAAATCGGGAGATATTATAAATTTTAAACCTCTTGGAATATCTGCAAATATTAAATTTAATTCTATAGGAAACGCTATACATTTAAATATTAACGGGCAGGATTTAACTTTATCTAAAGGAAGTCCTATAATATTAGATTTAAGCGGAAACGGAATTGATGATTTTAAGATTAGCGTTATAGAAATTTACGATAATTTGGCTACCGTTGAAATGGAAAAACTTGAAGAAAATCAAATGATAAACGCGGGCATTGTATATAGCAATAATAATTTTAGTAATAATATTCAAAATGCAACCGCTATAGCTTCTAATTTTCAAGTAATTGACGGCGATACTTATATAATGAGAAATGTTGAAAAAGAAGATATTAAAATTGAAATAACTGCAAAACAATTTGTTTATGTTAGATATTTTATAGATTCTGGCGCGCCAGCGACTCAAAATTTATTAAGCGGAAGAATTATAAATTTGACTGCAAGCGATGTTATAATGCTTACTATAGGAAATGCGGGAGAAGTTATAGTTAAAGTTAATGGAAATATTGTAAATGTCGGAGAAGCGGGTGAGACTGTAAATAAAACTATAAAATGGATTAGAGATATTGGCGATTCTACAAAATATAATTTAATTATGTCCGATACGAGATAGAAATTTTATTATTATTTTGTTTTTATTTTTAATTAAAATTGAAAATTATTATTAAATAAAGAAGGAAAAGCATATTGCATAATATATATTTACAAAATTTGGGATGCGAAAAAAATACAGTTGATGGCGAGCATATATTAGCCATAGTTAAAAATAAAGGATATAATATTATAGATAATCCCGAAGAAGCGGATATTATAATTATAAACACTTGCGCTTTTATTGAAGATTCTAAAAAAGAGACTATTGATTCTATATTCGAGCATTCTATTTATAAAAAATATGGAAAATGCAAAAGGCTTATAGTTTCAGGTTGCATGAGCGAAAGATATAAAGAAAATTTTTTAGAAATGTTCAAAGAAGTCGATTCTGCAATAGGAATTCATAATCTCAATAATATATTAAACGCTATAGAAAAAGACGGATTTCATAATGCTGAAGAAAATATTTCTTATAAAGAATATAACGAAAGAATAAATACGGGAAGTTTGCATAGCGCATATATAAGAATAAGCGATGGTTGTCATGCGAATTGTAGTTTTTGCGCGATACCGAAAATTAGAGGACATCATAGAAGCCGTAAAATCGAAGATATAGTTAAAGAAGTTAAAAATTACGCTCAAAACGGAGTAAAAGAGATTAATTTAATAGCTCAAGAAACAACTTATTATGGATACGATTTATATAAAAAATTGGCTTTACCCGATTTGCTTAAAAGTTTATCGGAAATAGAAGGAATTGAATGGATAAGAGTTTTATATCAAAATCCCGTTATTTTAACCGACAAAATAATAGAATCTTTTTTTAAAATTGATAAAGTTTTGCCTTATTTCGATATTCCTTTGCAACATGTCGATAAAAATATATTAAAAGATATGAATAGAGGAAACAGAGGATATAAGTTTTATAGAAATATGATTGATAAAATTCGTAAGTTTGACGATAATGCCGTTATAAGAACTTCTTTTATAGTCGGATTTCCAGGCGAAACTTCAGAGAGTTTTAAGAAGCTTTTAAAATTTATTAAAAACGCTAAAATCGATAGAGTAGGCGTATTTACATATTCCGAAGAGGACGGAACGGACGCTTTGCTTATAAATAAAACTAAAATTAGCAAAAGAAAAAAATTATTTTTGAGAGAAAAATTAATGAAAACGGCAATTGAAGTTTCGGAAGAGAGATTATCAAGATTTATTGGAAAAACTATAGATGTTTTGATTGAAAAAAAAGAAGACGATAAATTTATAGGAAGAAGCATTTATGACGCGCCAGAAGTTGACGGATATGTTGAAGTTTATAACGGAAATGATAATATAAAAGCGGGAGATATTATTAAAGTCGATATAAAACATAATACCGAATACGATTTAATAGGCGATTATATTAATTGATTTTAGTTTTAAGAATATGGGAGTAAATTAAATAAAATGAAGAAAAAGATAAACGATAACGAATATTCGAGCAGAGAAGACGCTTTTAGAGTTTATTTCGATACAGTTACAAAAATAGTCTATACTTTGAATCTCATATCCGATAAAAACGATATGACAAGAAGATTATCAAATAATATAGATAGAACTTTAGGCTATGAAGAAGAGATGATTTCAAATAATGAAAAAACTATAAATAATAATAATAACGAAGTCGGATTATTAATTAATTCTTTGAAAGTAGATTTAAAAAAAATAGATTCTTTTAAGAAATATAATTTTAATATAGAAAGATTTATTGAAGAGATTGATTTAAATACTGACGAAAGATTTATATTATATTGCCTAATAGTTTATACGATTTACGGAGATTCTATGTCGGCAATTTCAGTTAGAAGAATTTTAGAACTTATAAGCATCGACTCCGACATTTATATAAATAAATATAATTATTTTGAAAATGACGGAAAATTAATGTCTTCGGGAATATTGACTCTATCGCATGAGCCCTATCCGAGTATAGGTTTGCTTGAAGTAACAAATACTTTAGTGACTTTTATTAATTCTAAAATAGTTTTTGCATTTTTAGAAAAAGATAAATACGATATTATATCTGAAATTATTAACGCGGAAAATATAAATAATTCTGTAATCATAGATATTAAAACGGGGACGAGAAAAAAAGCGACAAAAGAATTCAATATTTTAACGCCAAAAGAAATTGTAAACGAATTAAATAAAACTGTAATAGGGCAGGACGAAGCTAAAAAAGCTTTATCCGTTCATGCATATTTGCATTGTTTGAGAATAAACGGAAATAAAGATATTCCTTTTCGTTCAAATATTCTTATGATTGGTCCAACGGGAGTCGGCAAAACCTATTTAGTAAAAACTTTAGCCGATATATTAGGACTTCCATTTTCAAGAGCGGATGTAACGACTTTAACAGAAACGGGATATGTAGGAGACGATGTTGAAGTAGTGCTTTATAATTTATACAGAAAAGCTAACGGAGATTTGGAAAAAGCTCAATACGGAATAGTATTTTTAGACGAAGTCGATAAAATAGCTAAAGCAGAACCTCATCAATCGACTACGGGAAATCCTTCCGATAAAGCCGTTCAAGAAGCTTTGCTTTCTATGATGAATGGAGAGGATATAAGAGTTCCAGAATTTGGCGACAGAAGAATGATGCATTCAAGCGATGGAATATTGATGAATACGAAAAATATATTATTTATATTTGGCGGAGCTTTTGTCGGTTTGGATGATATAATTAAAATGAGATTAAAAGGCGAAAGCGGACTTGGTTTTGGTTCTAACGCTATTTTAAATAAAAATAAATTGCAAAAAGATAAAATATTGAGTCAAGTGGATGTTAAAGATGTAGAAAAATACGGTATGATTCCAGAATTTATTGGAAGAATACCTATAATTGTAACTCTTAACGAACTTACTAAAGATAATTTGAAAGATATTTTAATTAAAACTTCAGAATCGCCGATTAAAAAATATGTAGATTTCTTTAATAGCATAGGAAAAAAATTAATATTAACCGATGACGCTATAAATTATATAGTCGATAGAGCTTCGGGAATGGATATGGGAGCGAGAGCATTAAAAAGCATAGTCGAAACGGCAATGGTTAATATATTATTTAATTTAGACGGAATAAAAGGAAATTCTCTAACTTTAACGAGAGACGATATTGAAGAAGTATTTAATAAAAAAGAAACCGTGATTTCAAATAAAGAAGATATATTAAAAAAATCTAATATTAATATTGCGAAAAAAGACGATAAAAACTATATGGCTTGATTTTACTTTATATATATTTTTTTGTTATATATAGTATAAATAACGAAAGTAAAACAAGATAGAAAATAAAGTTATAAATTTAAAATTGGAGTTTGCAGAAGATGGAAATAAAAGAAAAAGAATCGCTCAAAGATTATGAGTTAATAGAAGAATATAAAAAAGGCAATAACGAAGCTTTAGATATATTATTAACGAGATACAAAAATTATATTTTTAATATATCTTATCGCTTTATGCATAATTATGAAGACGCTATGGACTTAACGCAGGATGTTTTAATTCGCGTTTATAAAGCAATAGGAAGATATGAAGAGCGAAATTATTTTAAGGGTTGGCTATACAGAATAATAAGTAATACGGCTATAAATATGTATACAAAAGCCTATAGAAGAGAATCGCCTTATCTTGAAAAATTAGATATTGTTGACGATAAAAGATATAATACGGAAAAAGAATATGAAAGAGTTTATTTGCAGGGAAAAATTTATAGCGCTTCTATGAAATTAAAAGGAAAGCAAAGGGATGTGTTTATATTGAGATATTATGAAAATTATTCGTATAAGGAAATTGCAAATATACTTAATATTTCAAGCGATTCGGCTAAAAGCAATTATTCTTATGCGCTTAAAAAAATGAAATCTTTATTAGAAAAAGAAAGGACTCTTTTATGAAACTATATGAGATGATAAAATTTAAAAACAGAATTGAAAAAAGAAAATCTTATTTTGAGTTGCCAACTTTGCCCGATAGAGAATGGCAGCATCTTTTAAGCATAGCTAGAATTGAAAAAACTAACGATATTAAAGATTATAATATTGCAGATAAATTATATTCTTTTATGTGTTCTAAAAAACTTTCATTTGTTTTATCTATAGCCATAATTGTGGCTTTAATGTTTTCTCTGTTGTTTTCAAATGCCGTAAATGAAAATAATAATAATACGGCTTCAAATAATAGAGTAAATACTCCTATAGTTAATATTTCTAATAATAGTTTTATTTGATTTATAAATATGTAATTATCTGTTTTTAAATATTTGTATATTAAATTTCTTATTAAAACCGATAATTATAATAAATTTATATTTTCTTACTTGAATAAATAATATATTAAATATATAATAGATTAAGTTATAAATTAGGATAACAATTATGTGGCAATTTCATTTAACCAGAAGAGCTAAAGTAGTTATAGATTTTTACTCTCAAGAAGAAGCAAAAAGATTAAATCATGACCAAGTGACTCCCGAGCATGTTTTATTAGGTTTGCTTCGAGAACCCGAATCTATAGCCATAAAATCTTTAAGAACTTTAAAAGTAGATTTGGATAAACTTAAAATAGAATTGGAAACTTCAATGGCTAAATCTTCTTCAAATACTAAATTATTTGGACAAATTCCAACCTCTCCAAGAGTTCAAAGATTAATAGCTTTTTCTGCGGAAGAAGCGAAGGCTTTCGGACATAATTATATCGGAACGGAACATTTGCTTTTAGGATTATTGAGAGAAGAAAATGGAGTAGCTTATAATGTTCTTACAAGTTTAGGAATAGAATTAAATTCTTTAAAACAAGAAATAATGAAAGTAATCGGAGTAGTAGGAGTAGCTGCCACAAATTCAAACGAACAAGCGCATCAGGATGAGGTTGTAAGAAAAGTAAAAACTCCCACTTTGGACCAATTTGCAAGAGATTTAACAAAACTTGCAAGAGAAAAAGCGTTAGATAAAGTTATAGGAAGAGAAAACGAAGTAATGCGAGTCGTTCAAATTTTATCAAGAAGAAAGAAAAATAATCCAATACTTTTGGGAGAACCTGGAGTCGGCAAAACCGCTATAGTCGAAGGATTAGCCGAAAAAATTGTGGCAACCGATGTTCCCGATATTCTTCTTAAAAAGAGAGTTTTAACTTTAGATTTGTCTTCCGTAGTCGCTGGGACAAAATATAGAGGAGAATTTGAAGAGAGAATAAAAAATATAGTTATGGAGATAAAAAAAGCGAATAATATAATAATATTTATAGACGAACTTCATACTATAATCGGAGCTGGCGGAGCGGAAGGCGCTCTGGATGCCGCTAATATGTTAAAACCCGCTCTTTCAAGAGGCGAGATTCAATGTATTGGAGCTACTACAATTAACGAATATAAAAAATATATAGAAAAAGACGGCGCTTTGGTTAGAAGATTTCAGCCTGTTAATGTTGAAGAGCCTAATATTGAAGACGCTATTGAAATATTAAACGGAATTAAACCGCAATATGAAGAACATCATAATGTAAAATATACTAACGAAGCAATAAACGCGGCGGTAGTTTTAAGCAAAAGATATATAACCGAAAGATATTTACCCGATAAAGCTATAGATTTGATAGACGAAGCGGGCTCAAGAGCGAGATTAATTAATATGACAAGACCTCTTGAATTAAAAGATATTGAAGAAGAAATAAAAAAACTTGACGAAGAAAAACAGAAATTTGCCGAAAGCCAAAATTTTGAAGAAGCGGCTCGTTTAAGAGACGAAGTTCGTTCTTTGCAAGATAAACTTTCAGAAAAACAAGAAAAATGGAGAAGCGAAAGAGATAAAATTCAAACATTAATCGAAGAAGACGATATAAGAAATGTAATATCCGAAATAACAAATATTCCCGTAAAGAGATTATTAAATTCCGAAAGCAAAAGATTAATAGGCATGGAAGAAGAATTGCATAAAAAAGTAGTAGGGCAGGAAGAAGCGATTTCTTCAATTTCTAAAGCTATAAGAAGAAGCAGAGCGGGATTAAAATCTTCAAAAAGACCTTTGGGAAGTTTTATATTTTTAGGACCTACGGGAGTTGGTAAAACCGCTTTGGCAAAAGTTTTGTCGGAATTTATGTTTGGAAATAGCGAAGCTTTAATAAGAATAGATATGAGCGAGTTTATGGAAAAATTTGCCGTTAGCAGACTTATAGGAGCGCCTCCAGGATATATAGGTTATGAAGAAGGCGGCGGACTTACCGAAAAAGTGAGAAGAAAACCTTATTCCTTAATATTGTTTGACGAAATAGAAAAAGCTCATCCAGATGTGACGAATATACTTTTGCAAGTTTTGGAAGAAGGACAGCTTACCGATAATTTTGGAAGAAAGGTTGATTTTTCAAATACTATAATTATAATAACGAGCAATCTTGGGGCGAGAGATATTGTTAAAGGAAGTTCTTTAGGATTTAATGCCATAGGAAGCGAAAAAGACGCTAATGATATAAAGAATTTTGCTTTAGAAGAATTGAAACAGAATTTTAATCCCGAGTTCTTAAATAGAATAGACGATATTATAGTTTTTCATACTCTTACGAAAGAAGATTTGAAAGAGATTATAGATATAATGCTTAAAGAATTAAACGAATCGATTAAAGAAAGAAATATAATAATTAATTTAACTGACGAAGCTAAACTTTATATAATTGACAAAGGCTTTGATAAAAAATACGGAGCGAGAAGTTTAAGAAGAGCGATACAGAAAGAGATTGAAGATTATATAAGCGGCGAGATTTTATTTGGGCATATAGATGACGGAGATATTATTAATGTCGATAGTCATGGAAATTCTTTAATGTTTTCTTATATTAAGCGCGCTAAAGCGGAAGATAAAGAATTATCGAAAAGTTAATCGTATTTTAAATTTATTGGAATATTTTTAAAATAAATAAAAATGCATAGTTTTTTGTAAAGTTGTTTTAATTAAACATAAATTTTTTATCGCTAATCATTAAATCTATAATCAAATTTTTTAATAATTTATACAATTTATAACCTAA
>ERZ1673700.535-NODE-535-length-48270-cov-11.117349_pt1 | contig 48270 bp, 40 predicted proteins | sample MGYA00580230_ERZ1673700 | MGnify/ENA primary metagenome ERZ1673700 (study PRJEB41218, sample SAMN15661782) | gut metagenome | host: Homo sapiens | place: Canada: London | collected 2015-08-20/2019-03-30 | study: EMG produced TPA metagenomics assembly of...
CAACACCATTCGGAGCAAGCTGCACGCTTTCAATAGAATCAGACATAAGATTTTCTGCAATCATGTCAAACTGGTTAAATTCTCCAGATTCACTGATCAAAATCTGTTTCAGAACATCCGTAACGTCTATCCCTTCTGTAATCTCATTTTTTATTCGTTCCCCATAGGTTGTTGCATTTAATAATGCTGTTGTATGGTTCTGTGCTGTTTCATGAGAGTCTACTTTGTATAGGATTATACCAACAAGGCATATACCCAGTAAGAAAACGATAAGCGGAATAAGTGTTTTTTGTTTCATCTAACATGCCCTTTTTTTCAGAGGTGTTTTGCAAGACCTCTGTTGATGTCAGTCATGGCGGCTGTTTTTATAGTAATTTTCCCTCACATTGTGTTCCGTGTCAAGATTTCGTACAAGCTAAAATAAGAAGGAGAGCCAAAGCTTTTGGATACTGTTTTTGTCATTTTACAGAGCTCGCAGCGTTCACAAATTCTTCACAAAAAAATTAGCACTCACCTATTGACATTGCTAATAATGGGTGTTATATTACATCTAGAACAAAGGAAAGGGAACAAAAAGAACAGAAGATGCCGAAAACGGAATCGGAGTTCTCAGAAAGCTTTTCTTTGAACCAGATAAAATGACAACCACTTCTGAAAAGGATTCACAGAAGGCATGATAGAAGGAATGGAGGAATGACTTATGTTACTGCCTAGAATTTGGGATGAAGATTTATTTGAGAATATGGATAACTGGATGAGTTGGCCGGATGAGAGTGAGTTCTTCGGTAAGAAGAATCCTCTGTATGGCAAACATGCAAAGAACCTCATGAAGACAGATGTTCGGGAAACCGAGGATGCTTACGAGGTAGATATTGATCTGCCTGGCTTCAAGAAAGACGAGGTTACGATCACCGTCGAAAATGGTTATCTGAATATCAGCGCTGTCAAAGGCCTTGATAAAGACGAAACCGATAAGAAGACCGGCAAGTACATTCGTCAGGAGCGTTACGCAGGCAGCTGCTCCAGAACATTTTATGTCGGCGAAGCCGTTGAACCCGAGGATGTTTCCGCGAAGTTTGAAAACGGTATCCTGCAGCTTCACATTTTGAAGAAGGAAGCAAAGAAGGTAGAAAAGAAAGACAACCGGATCGCAATTGAAGGCTGATCTTTTCGGTATACAAATCTGAGCATTCCGTCAAAATCTCACCTGATAAAAATCCCGGTGCGTGAAAACGTACCGGGATTTTTTGTCGTATAAGAAGTTTCAATTCCATACAATAAAAACGCTTTGGGAGGATCCCGCTGCGGCAGGGAAGGAAAAGGACGATATCCGGCAGGAGAAATGCGCTGGATTTCACCTGAAAGGTTGCGTAAAAAGGCTCAATCATGTAAAATCAAAGTAATATCTTTGAAAAATGAGCGGCAGGACCGCAGCATGGAGGATGAAATGGATATATTCGGAATATTGGCGATGGTCGGGGGACTTGCTCTGTTTTTATACGGTATGCAGGTTCTGGGAGATGGTCTGAAAAGAACGTCGGGCGGACGTCTGGAAGAAATTCTGGAATCGCTGACTTCCAACAAATGGAAGGGCGCGCTGCTGGGCTGTGTTGTCACGGCAGTAATTCAGTCATCGTCAGCAACGACGGTAATGGTAGTCGGACTCGTAAACTCCGGTATTATGAAGCTGACGCAGGCTGCAGGCGTTATTTTGGGAGCGAACGTCGGAACGACCGTTACTTCCTGGATGCTGAGCTTGACTGGTATCGAAAGCAGCAATGTGTTTGTACAGCTGTTAAAGCCGGCGAACTTCTCACCAATCGTCGGTATCATTGGCGTGATCATGCTGATGACCGCTAAAAATGATAAGAAAAAAGATATCGGTACGATTTTGATCGGCTTTGCAGTTCTGATGTTTGGTATGGAAACTATGTCCTCTGCAGTAGAGCCGCTGGCGGGCAATGAGAAATTTACCGGCATTCTGACGATGTTCTCCAATCCGATCCTTGGTATGCTTGCCGGTCTGGTGCTGACTGCGGTTATTCAGAGTTCTTCTGCATCCATCGGTATCCTGCAGGCACTTTCCATGAGTGGAACACTTACCATCGGTTCTGCGATCCCGATTCTGATGGGTGAAAACATCGGTACGGCGATCACTGCGATCCTTTCCTCTATGGGCGCAAGTAAAAATGCGAAGCGTGCAGCGCTGATGCATTTATATTTCTGTATTTTAAAGACAAGCTTTTTCATGGTGCTTTTTTATCTGATCGATGCGATCGTACATTTTTCGTTTATGACAGAGCTTGCAAACCCTTTCATCATTGCCATGATCCACAGTATCTTTAACCTGTCGGCGGTGATTATCATGCTGCCGATATCCGAAGTACTGGTAAAGCTTGCGATGAAGACGATTCCGGTTACTCCGGACGAGCTCGAGGATGTTCCGGTAGAAAAGAGCATTCAGATCCTGGACGAGCGTTTCCTGGCATCTCCGCATTTTGCACTGGAGCAGTGTAAAACAGCCGCAGGCGATATGGCAGAGTATGCCCGGGAAGCCCTGTTGCTTGGAATGGGGCTTGTGACAGAGTTCCATCCAGAACAGGCAAAGCGGGTGGAAAATCTGGAAAATCTTGTGGATTCCTACGAAGATCAGCTGGGTACTTATCTGGTAAAATTAAGCAGCCGGAATCTTTCTACGAGAGACAGCCATACACTGTCCACGCTGCTGCATTGTATCGGTGATTTTGAGCGGATCTGTGACCATGCGATCAACCTCGTAGGATATGCACAGGAAATGGCGGAAAAGGATCTGCATTTTTCTGCCAAAGCAGAAGAAGAGCTGAAGGTATTTACGGCGGCGGTTCAGGATATCATGAACCGTGCGGTAACGGTATTTAAGAACGATGATCTGAAGCTTGCAAAGTCTGTAGAGCCTCTGGAAGAGGTGATCGACGGACTGAATATGGAGATCAAGAGACGCCATATCCGCAGATTACGGAAGGGAAAATGTACCATAGAGCTTGGACTTACGCTGTCGGATATTACGACCTGCTACGAACGTGTTGCAGACCACTGCTCCAATATCGCAGTATGCCTGCTGCAGGTCAATGAAGACGGCTTCGATACCCATGGTTATCTGGAAATGGTCCGTGATACGGACAATCCGGAGTTCCGCGCAGAGGTGGCAGAATTTGAACACAAATACGAGCTGCCCCGTATGAAGAAAGGTGAAATCGATTCTCTGCCGACGATCGCTTTAGAGGAAACAGATACAGATACAGACTCCGGGGAAAAATCAGATTTTCTCAGCAGTCGAATTCAGGAGCGTAAGAAAAAGAGAAAAGACGGGAAAAAGAAATAAAGAAGGCGGTAGATTGACGGTAATATACCCGAACGGGACTGATTGAAAATCCGGTCAGATTTTAAAAGAATGTACCCGGAATCAGCCGGAGCTTCTGATCTATGATTTCGAAAAGACAGAGGACGATTTTGGCGAAACGGGGCGGCGGACGATTTCGGACACGCTTTTTTTCGAAGGAAAGTGAATAAAAACAACGACATTAAATATCGGTATGGCTTTTGTCTGGTGGCCATCCAACGATATTTGGTGTCGTTTTTTTGTTTCCGGAGAAAAGGAGTGAATAATCTTGGTTCCGTAAAAAAAATACGGCATAAGTTGAATTTTTTTGCAGATAATAATATAATATAGAAAAAGAGCAGGAATGGTGATTGTTATGTTAAAAAAATTCAGCGTAGAAAACTTTAAAGGGTTTCAGGATAAAATCACATTTGATATAGGATCACCCAGCAATTATAACTTTAATTCTGAAATTATAAAAAACGGTTGTGTGACAAAAGGAATTATTTATGGCATTAACAGCAGCGGTAAATCAAACCTTGGATTGGCTATTTTTGATATCATTACCCATTTGACAGATAAACAGAAATTGCTTTCCAGCTACGATTTTTACCTGAACATGAGTGGAAGAAAATCTTTTGCTGAATTTGAATACACCTTTATGTTTGATGGTCATGAAGTGGTTTACCGATACAGCAAAAATGATGTAAATACTTTGAAGAGTGAGAGTTTATCTATTGATGGAAAGGAAGTTATCTTTTTTGATTTTCTTACCAGAGATGGGTTCACCTTGCTGGATGGTTCCGGCACTTTGAATGTATCGATCAAGAGCGAGAGTCCGATTTCCCGTGTAAGGTATGTGAACAACAACTCTATTCTTACGGATAATGAGCAAAATCGGGTATTTAAAAAGTTTATTGATTTTGTGGAACGTATGCTTTTGTTTTATTCGTTAGACAGCCGGGGATATGAAGGCTTTACAAATGGTAACGAAGGCGTAGCGGAAGGTATTGTAAATAGTGGAAAAGTGCAGGATTTCCAGAGGTTCCTGAAAGAAAATGACATTGACTATGAATTATACGGATGCGAAGTGGACGGCAAAAAAGCAATCTACTGTCATTTTGATAATACAGATGCTGATTTCTTTAAGATCGCCTCTACCGGAACCAGATCACTGGCATTGTTCTATTATTGGTATATTCGTATGGAAAAGGCATCTTTTGTGTTTATAGATGAATTTGATGCATTTTATCATTTCGAATTATCCGAGTCGGTGCAAAGACATTTGAACCAGATAGCTGGAGTTCAGATATTTACAACGACTCACAACACGGATCTGATGAGCAATGATCTGCTTAGACCGGATAGCTATTTCTTACTTGCAAATAACAGCATAAAAGCGATTTCTCAATTAACAGAAAAGGAACTGCGTCAGGCTCATAATCTTCAGAAAATGTATAAGGCAGGTGCATTTAATGGCAAATAAAGACTATAAGGCATTTATAGTCGAGGGAGAGGTCAGAGAACCTCAGGTGATTGACAGTATTTCGAAGAGGTAACACCGGGTCAGATATATGTCATGGAAGTACAGGAGGCTGAGAGACAGCGGGTATTTGTGTTGAGTGCATTTCCGGAATTTTTGCTGGATTATTTAGGGGTGAAGCTGTGGAAAACAAGTGTGAAACATACAAGAAATCAGATGAGTGAGTTAGAATGCAGAAAGAACTGGTTTCAAAAATCTTGAAAAAAAGTATACGAGGGAAAATTTGATGAAAAAAAGAGTTTATCTGGCGATATTTGCATTGACCTTTGGACTCTGCTCAGGCTGCGGAAACAAGGAAGCAGACAGCGATATTTCGGGTACGGAAGACACCGTTTTTCAGACAGAAGAACCGCTTGAGCTTTCAGGCACAGGAAATATTGATTTAAGTGAAGAGAATAAGGATTCCGGCGGAAAAAATGCTGATTCCAGTGAAGAAAATAATGGTTCCAGTGAAGAGGATACTGATATCGAATCAACCGATACTCAGGAGATCGATTTTACGCGCGATTATTCTGAGGACATCAAAAAAGATGTGGACGATGTAGTATCGGCTTCGGCTTCTTTGCAAGAGGAACTGGAAAATATTCACACGCTTTCCGAACAGTATGAGGCGATTGCCCAAACTGCTCAGACGCAGGGGAAAATGAATATGTCGTCCGGATGGTTTCTCAAAATCTGGGATACGGAGCTGAATAACCTGTGGAGCAGATTCAGCGATTCGGCGGATGCGCAGACGAAGGAAAAAGTCCTCGCAGAGCAGAGAAGCTGGAACTCCATGAAAGAAGAAGTGGCGCAGGAGAGCCTTGGTTCCAGCGAAGAAAACGGGAGCATGTACTCGCTTCTTGTGAACTTTTTTCAGGAAGAAATTACAAAAAACAGAGCCTACGTCCTTGCAAATGAGCTGGCAAAGGTGAAGGGCGAAGCATTTGAAATGCCGGAGCGGTCGACGAAGTACGGAGTGTTTGTGGATAATCAGGGGACCGGCAGTGTATACAGCCTGTTATGTACCCAGCAGGGCGTAAATGGCAGCGATGAAGCGGTGATCTCCATTTACAGGCAGGGCGAGCTAAAAGGAAGCTTTGTGGATAACGGAAACGGGGAGCTGGAATTTTCATCCGAGGATGGCTCTGTAAAGGGAATTATTCAGATCAACGGCTGGGACGGCGCGAGCTTTGAAGTGACGGAGACATCCAACCTGGATGCATTTCCCGTAGGACAAAAAACGGAATTTCCGTTTGCGTTTTAAAGAAAACAGAATATCAGAATCGAACACCCCCAGACCTGACCGAAGCGCGATGCCCGGCGGGGCTGGGGGTGTTTTGTGTGCCGTATCTTACCAGATTCCCAGCACATGCTGCATGAGCAGACTCATGGAAGCGATGCCGACCCAGCAGCAAAAGCCCAGGGCGAGCGGTTTACCGCCGGTTTTGATGAGCTTTACGATGTTTGTATTTAAACCGACCGCGCACATGGCGAGGACGATGAAGAACTTGCTCAGTGTTTTGAGAGGAGAAAATACGGATGCGGAAACACCGAGAGAGGTTGCAATTGTTGTGATGACGGAAGCCAGCACAAAGTAGAGAATAAACATCGGGAAAATTTTTTTAAACTCGACTTTTTTGCCTTCGGAACCGGCTTTTTTCGTGCGGACAAAGGCGAGTACCAGTGTGATCGGAATGATTGCAAGGGTACGGGTCAGCTTTACGGTAACAGCTTTGTCCAGTGTCTGTGTACCGAGCTGATAGAGGGAATCCCAGGTGGATGCGGCAGCGGTCACGGAAGAAGTATCGTTGACAGCAGTTCCGGCGAAAATTCCGAAGGCTTCGCCGCTTGTGGTGGAAAATCCGAGCAGCGCGCCGAGGGCCGGGAAAAACAGGGCAGCCAGCATGTTGAAGAAGAAAATAACGGAAATTGCCTGCGCAACCTCTTCATCATCTGCATCAATAACGGGGGCTGTTGCAGCGATTGCGGAGCCACCGCAGATCGAGGAACCGACACCGACCAACGTGGAGATTTTGCCGGGAACGTGCATGATACGGTGCAGCACATAGGCGATAATCAGCGAGGTGGAAATCGTTGCGAGGATGATCGGCAAAGACTGCTTTCCGGTTTCCAAAATAACGGAAAGGTTTAAGCCAAAGCCAAGCAGGATGACTGCGTACTGCAGCACCTTTTTGGATACAAATGTGATGCCGCTCTGGAACTGTGTCTTATCTTTGAGCAGCAGTGTGATCAGCATACCGGCAAGAATACCGAATACCGGACCGCCGACAACCGGGACAGCCTGTCCCAGAAACCAGCAGGGAATGGCAAGGACGAGGCATAACAGGATGCCTTTTACATTTTTCTGAATGAAACTCATGTGTTCTCCCTTCCTGACGGAACGTTCGCCGCCAGTTTTCTCTCATAATTACGTGTCAGATCAGAAGTTTTTGACACTGACGGATGCAGCAGTTTACAGTACCGCCTGCAAACAGTTATTATCCTAGCACAGAAATATAATAAATTAAAATGATATATTTATAAAATGATAGATTTTTGTTATGATGAAGCGGAAACTGCTGTGGAAAAGGAAAGGAACCGGGGAGATGCAGAGATTTCTGCATTTCTGACAAATCGCAGTCTGCGGCGGGAAAAGAGGAGGATATGAAAAAATTTTTAAAATACGTTGTGCCGTCGGTACTGGCGTTTGCACTTTCTGGTATTTATGCAATTGTAGATGGCTTTTTTGTAGGAAACAGTGTCGGAGATGTCGGACTTTCTGCGATCAATGTGGTATATCCGGTGGTGACGCTGATGCAGTCGGCGGGCACCGGAATCGGAATGGGCGGTGCGGTCATGTGGACGGTACGGCGTGCAGAGGGACAAAAGGAGGACGGAGACGAGTATGTGCGTACAGCGCTGCGGCTGCTGCTTCTGACGAGTATTGTACTGACGGCTGTGATGCTGATCTTTATGGATCCGGTGCTGTCCTTTCTGGGGGCAGAGGGGACGATCCGTCCCCTGGGTGAGGAATATCTGCGGATCATGGTCTACGGGACGACGTTTCAGGTATTTGCGACAGGCATTGTGCCGCTGATTCGTAATAACGGAGGCGCTTCCTTTGCGATGGTTACAATGATCGCAGGATTTGGAATGAATATTGTACTGGATTATCTGTTTGTCTGGGTGCTGCAGCTTGGTATGGCCGGTGCGGCATGGGCGTCGATCCTGGGGCAGGCTGTGACAATGGTGGGCTCTTTTGTTTATGTATGGAAAGAAAAGCTGCCGGTATTGGGCGTCTGTAAGGAGTTTGGAAAAAGGGTCTGCAGAATCGTGCAGATCGGCATCGCGCCGTTTGGACTGTCGCTTTCTCCGATGATCTCCCTGCTGTTCATGAACCGTTTCTGTCTGTCCTATGGAGGGGAAACTGCGGTTGCGAGCTATGCCTGCATCGCTTATGGATTGACGATCGTATATCTGCTGATGCAGGGCGTGGGGGATGGAAGCCAGCCGCTGATGAGCCTGCATTACGGTGAGGGCAAAACAAAAGAGGTGGACCGGGTGCGCAACATGGCGTATGGAACAGCGTGGGTGCTGGCACTTGCCTGTATGCTGATCCTTTATGTGACCAGATATGAGTTGGGTGTGATCTTTGGTTCTTCCGATGTCGTAACGCAGATGACCGGAAATGCGATGCCGATATTTCTGGCCGGACTTTTGTTCTATGCGTTTTCGAGAATCACCACATCAGGATTTTATGCGACAGAGCAAAGCCTGTTTTCCTACATTTGTGTGTATGCAGAACCGGTCCTTTTATTGATCCTTTTGTTGATCGTGCCGCGGATTTTGAGACAGGACGGTGTGTGGCTGAGCATGGTGCTTTCACAGATCCTGACTGCAGGAATCGCATGTTTGCTTCGTCAGAAAGAGAAGAAGCGGGTTGTGTGACCGCGTAAAAAGGGTAAAAAGTGCTGACCGCACGATCTTATATATTTCTGAAAGAATAATATATGTAATTGAGAAATCTCCTGTGCTACACTTCTTGTGCACAGGAGATTTGTAGTTATGTAAACCTATGAGATTTTCAGGATTCCAGATAGGCGCGCAGATATAAGCGGCGATAGGAGGACGGTGTCATGCCGGTCTGTTTTTTGAAGAAATTCGAAAAATAAAACTGGCTGCCGAATCCGAGAGAATCTGCGATGGAAGCGATGGGCAGATCGGTGGAGGTCAAAAGCTGCGTTGCGGTTTCCGTTTTTTTCTGAAGGATGAACTGACCGGGAGAAATGCCCATGCGGGACTGGAACAGCCGCGTAAAGTGGCTGACATGATATCCGGCAGCCTCTGCCATTTGCTGTACCGTGATCTGCTCGTTCAAATGTGTTTCCACATAAGCGATGGCATCGGAAAGGGGCGAGTCAAAGGTCTGCGCAACGAGAGAAACGCTGTCCGGCGGACAGCATTCCAGATAGTAGCAGAGCAGATTCAAAACAGCCTGTTTGGCTTTCAGCGCAGAAAAGATATCGTCCTGTCGGACGCTGTGGACGAGATCGAGGAAAAGCTGTTCGGCCTTTTTCGGGTCTTTCGCGTCGATGCAGAGCGGCAGATGAATGAGTTCGAACAGGTCGGTCTGCTGGCAGGTGATCTCGAAATGGCAATAGTAGGTGCGGTATGGATTATGGATATCGGTAAAAAACGCCTGGTTCGTGTAGGCGGGGAGCAGATACAGCTGTCCGCTTGTTGGATGGATGGTTGTCTCATCGATGCAGACGGTTCCCTCCCCCTGCATGACGAGCTGAATGCTGGAAAAAGGCGGAACCGAGGAATCACATTTCCACGTCTCGTCACAGATGATGAGGTTGGCGCGTTCCAGACTGACGGTCGCTTCGCGCAGGCGGTTTTGGATAATCAGATTTGTTTCGTTCATAGGTTGTCTGTCCTGTTGCAGTGGTTAAGCATGATTTCGCGGATTGTTTTGTGCATTGCGCATCTACAGCCCGCTGGAAATTATAATCATTATTCTATCATACAAAAAGGAGATTTTGCAAATGGCACACAAGATCAGAGAGGTTTACATTGTACATCATTCTCACACAGACGTTGGTTACACAGACCTGCAGGAACAGGTTATTTACAACCAGGCGAATAACATCCGCCGGGCAGTAGAGCTGATTGAGGAGGGCCTGGAAAAAGGAACCAATCAGAAGGATCTGAAATGGAACTGTGAGACCTGGTACTGCGTAGAGCAGTTTTTAAAGGCTGCAACGAAGGAAGAAAAAAAGACGTTCTTCGATCTGGTAAAGAAAAACAGCATCGGTCTTTCTGCAAACTACTTAAATTTCAATGACCTGGCTGACTGCGAATATCTGACCGAGAAAATCCATGATATGCAGGAGGTATGCGCTAAGGAAGGCATTACCGTAAAGACTGCGATGTTTGCGGATATCAACGGCATTTCCATGGGACAGAGAGACGCTATGCTCGCAAACGGCGTTGAGTTCTTATATACAAATATCCACACCCATCACGGCATGTATCCGCTGTATCAGAACCAGGAGCCTTATTTCTGGGAAAATGAAGACGGCAAGCGTCTGCTGGTATGGAGCGGCGAGCATTACAACCTGGGCAACGCGCTCGGCATCGTATTCAACAAAAACGTCAACTTCATGACAGAGAATTACTTCGGCAAAGCACAGGGAGATGTTGCAGGGCCGCTGGAGAAACTCCACTCCAACCTGATTGCAAGCATGGAGGAATATGAAGAAAACGGTTATCCCTATGATTTCTATATCACAAGCGTTTCCGGTGTATTTTCCGATAACGCTCCCATCAATCCCGCAATCGCAGACACGGTAGCGTTGTTCAACGAAAAATACAGCGAAGAAGTTACCCTGCGCATGGTAACCCTCCAGGAGCTGTATGATCTGATCCGCAATAAGGTAGCGGATGCTCCCGTTTACCGCGGTGCGATCAACGACTGGTGGGGCAATGGTGTTGGCAGCACGCCTTATGCAGTAAAGCATTATAAAGAGGCAGTTCGTTTAAACCGTATCTGCGACCGACTGGAAGAAAAGACCGGTGTTCATAACGCAGAGCTGGTAAAAGCTTACGGCGATAACTCCCTGCTGTATGCGGAACACACCTGGGGTCATTCCGCAACCGTAACCAACCCTTACGATACCATGGTAACAAACCTGGATATGCGTAAAAACAGCTATGCATCCAAAGCACATGAGGCAGCTGCAATGCGCAAAAACGAGCAGTGCCATCTGCTCGGCGATATCCTGCGTTACTACAATCTGTCCGGTAAGGTAAAAGCAGTATCCACCAGCCATGAAAAGAGAGTATTCCCGGTTGAGTTCTATGTGGAAACCATGAGCCTTCCGGCTGTAAAAGTAACCGATGACAAGACAAACGAAGTGATGGAGGTTCAGCTGTCCGCACATCCCCGCGGTGTTCTGGTAAGCTTCCTGGCTGAATTTGAGCCAATGGAAGAAAAGACCTTTACTTATGAAGAACAGCCGGCATCGGTACAGACCCTGTTTACCAGAACCGCATGGGTCGGCGCAGAGCGTGTACGTGATATTATCAATACTTATGATACCGAAAGCTACAAGCTGCCTTACGGTATGGAAAACGATTCCTTCAAAATCAGCTGGAAGGTTGGCGAAGGAATTACTTCTTTCTATAATAAAAAAGCAGAGGTGGAAATGTGCAAGCCCGGATTGGAGACTTTCTTTACTCCTGTCTATGAGTGTACCAAAATCCGCAAGGGTGTTTATGAAGAGCGCCGTCTGATCGGCAGAAATATCAGAGGCCTGCACGCGGAACAGTATCAGGGCGACTTAAAGGATGTAAGGATTCTCGATCACGGTCCGGTATTTACTAAGGTGGAACTGGTATTTGATCTGGAAGGAACGTACTACAGCAGCGTTATCATCAAGATGTACAACAAGCTGCCAAAGATTGAGTTTTCTTATCATATCGCAAAGACACTGAGCGAGGATATCGAGAGCGTATTTATGCCTCTGGCACTGAACCTGCCTGATGCAGAGGTTTCCATCCAGAATGGCGGCGTAGCCATGCGTCCTGGTATCGACCAGCTGCCCGGCACGAATATGGAGTACTATCTGGCAGATGAAGGCCTGATCTACCGTACCAAGGATCAGACGATTCTGGTAAATACATTTGATACCCCTCTGCTGTATATGGGAGCAATGGAATCCCATCCGATTCTTCTGTGCGATAACAGGGAAGAAAACAACAAGCGTCCGGTTTACAGCTGGATCATGAACAATACCTGGGAGACAAACTTCAAGATGGATCTGTCCGGCTTCAGCGAATTCCGTTACGGCGTGGAGATCGTAGACAACGGTTCTGTAAAAGAAGGCATGGAGCGTCTGTCTGATAACGATAAGGGCGTTGTAACCTTTATCTGCGGTTAATGTGATTTAATGGCTGTGGAATGAGGAGTAAAATGGAAAAGAAAAACTATATTCTGTTGTTTTTACAGATCGCAGCGATTGCCGTATCCGGAGTATTCGGGGGAGATACAACATTTGCCCTGATTACGGCGCTGATTGGCATTACATTTAATTTCCTGGTATCCATGAATATCGCGTCCGGATTTTTATTCGGATTCGTGTATGCGGTATGTAATGGCATTCTGGCATGGCAGACGAACGTTTACGCAACATTTGTATTCATGATCTTTATGCAGGCGCCGATGGCTCTTTACAGCTTGCGGAAATGGCATGGCAAGAAAAAAGAGACCGAAGCGATTATGAAGAAAATGGACCGCAGAGAACTGACCTCAATGGTCGTTGGCGCGATTGTGTTATTCGTGATTATGACAGGCATTCTGTCCGCAATAAACGGTGCGTTTAACGCAAATGTATTGTTTGACACATTTTTCTTTGTCTGCAGCGTAACGGCCTGCATCGGCCTGGCAGCCTGCTACAAAAACGCGTACATCGTAAACCTTGGTTCCGGAATCGGAGGAACGATCCTCTGGCTGTATAAGGCGATTACGATGGAAACCGGAATTTCCATGGCAGTATTTTTCGCGATCGTGGCGCTCAACTCCGCACTGGCGGTACAGCAGCAGTATGGAAAAAGCAGCCGGAGAGCAGCTGCTCACCTTGTTGAGCAAGGGATTTGAAAGGATTCAAAACCGGTATCTATCCTTTCGGAAGTATGCTATAATGAGCGCAAGTGAGTCAACATGCTTGCATGATTGACGAACGGCGGAATTCGCTCACGAGCAGCCTGCGCAGCAAGCGGAAAAACGCGACAGCGCGGGCTCGTGAGCGAAGGAACACAAGCTTTTAAAAGCACACAAAAGGAGGGGTTTTCTATGAGCAGCAAAATGACTGTCAAAAAGGAAGCGATTATGGCCCGATTTGGGGGAATGGGGTTCCATAACAGCGAAGCAAACGTCTGGCGGGAGATGGATGACGTCCAGTTCAACCAGTACGTCGGCAAGGTTTATCGGGAGCTTTCGCCCGGTTTTTCCAGAATGTGGGGAGGCTTTCCGGAATGGACGAAGGAAGAGATGGATGCGTTCGCAGAATATTGTGAAAAAATGCAGTGTAAGGTTGGTGCAACAATCTATCTGACCGGGCATTGCGTGCGGTATGAGACGGACGAGGAGCTGACTGCGTATGCATCGAATGTTGCAGACCGCCTGGAGTATCTGATCTATGAAAAGGGTCTGAGCAACGTTAAGATTTATTGTATGTCCAATGAACTGAGCCTGGATGACTGGGGAGACCTGGCATTTGAAATGGCTACGTTCAAAAAATATCATACCTATCTGTATAACGAGTTTGCGCACAGACATCTGCCGGTCTACCTGCTGGCGACCGACGCTTCCCCGATGGAGCGCTGGGAGACGGTGGAATGGGCGATTGCAAACGGCATGGTTCCGATTTCCAACGTATTTGGCGGACATCATTATGTAAACGACTTCGAAGCGGAGGATCTGGATTTTTATAAGATTTTCAAGCGTCACTGCTCTGATGTTGTCAATATGTTAAAGCCTTACGAGCGTCGTTTTATTTTGGGCGAGTTTGGTCTGGCGCAGGCATTCAAGCAGGGACAGAACAATATTAATGGCGTAAAGATGGACGTGTGTGATGCCTTCTATAACGGAAAGGAATCCTACTCTGCGCTGCAGATCTGTGAGATGGCACTGGCAGCAGTTAATGCCGGCGTGTATGCGATGGCACTCTGGACCTTTGTAGATGTTCCGAATCCCCGTGACCTGCAGTACCGTCTGAACAAATGGGGATTGCTGCGCTGGGATGATACAGATTACGGCGCACGGGACTGGCTGTATGCCTATGGCCTGCTGGTTCGCTATTTCCGGAAAAATTCCAAACCTCTTACGATTTCCTCCGAGGACTATCTGCTGCGCAGCGGCGGCGTTGTAAACGATGACGGTTCCTTCTCTGTTGCGATCGTCAATCGTCACAAAGAGCCCGTTGAGATCGATATTTCTCTGGAAAATCTGAAATCAGACAAGGCTCTGCGCAGATATCTGTATGATTCTGCCAATGTGCCCCGCAGCAAATTTGCAGACCTGCAGGATTACGATGAACTGATTGCGTGCGCCGGCAACAGCGTGCATGTGACCGTTCCGGCAAGCTCCATCGTTCTGCTGACAACGGATTACACCGATCATAAGCCTGCAGCAATTACAGGTATTTGTGCAGAAGACGGGACAGTTACCTGGGAAGCCTCTACAGAGGCAGAGCATCGCTATTATCGTGTATACAAGGGCGATTCTGCAGACTTTGTTCCGACAAAGGAAAATCAGGTTGCCTCCACCATCGCAACGTCCTTTACGGATCCTGACGCAGCGCCCGGATTCTATAAAGTGGAGTCTGTCGATGCATGGGGAAATCACTGAACAGCAGCCGCGATAGCTGTTTGGCGGCAATAAAGTAATATGATGCCAGGGGCAAAAGGTCTAAGCCCACATGAGCTTGCTCATAGGTGGGTGAAAGACCTTGTGACCCGCCCTGATAGGAGCATAAAAGTGGGATGATAATCCCACGATATGCGACTATCGGGCAGGATTGTGGGAGTGCGCAGCACGGAACAATCCGTAGGCATCAAGTCGGGGGCTTTTGACCCCGACATCAGTAATATAGTTTGGTTGTGCGGATCAGACGGGAAGAAACGAGGAATGAGATGACCTATAACGAAGCGATTGAATGGATGGATTCAAGACACTGGAGCGGCACGGGAAAAGGGATCGTGCGGTCACAGGAGCTTTTGGAACGGCTTGGAAATCCGCAGGACAAGCTGAAATTTGTACATGTGGCGGGTACGAACGGCAAAGGTTCGGTCTGCGCGTGCCTGTCGAAAATTCTGACGGCAGCCGGCTATCAGGTTGGACTGTTTGTTTCTCCCCATTTAAAACGTTTTAACGACAGGATTTATTTTAACGGAACAGAGATCGGAGACGAAGATTTTGCGAGGTTGGCGTCACGGATCCGAACACAGGCGGAAGTCATGAAGGATGCGCCGACGGTGTTTGAGATCATGACGGCAATGGGGATGCTGTATTTTGCAGAAAAACAGTGTGATCTTGTGATGTTGGAAGTCGGCATGGGCGGCAGGCTGGATTCCACCAATGTGATCCGAACGCCGGAGGCTGCTGTTATTACCTCCATCGGACTGGATCATACAAAGGAGCTGGGTGATACACTGGAAAAAATCGCGGGAGAAAAGGGCGGCATCATAAAAACAGGCGGCACGGTCATTGTGGACGGAAGCAATACAGCAGTTATGCCGGTATTTGAAAAAATCTGTCAGAAAACAGGCGCGCTGCTTGTTACAAGCGCGCCGGAACAGATTCAGAATGTTGTGTTAAGTCCGGCGGGCGAGGTATTTGATTATAAGGATTTAAAAGCGCTTCATCTCTCTTTGACAGGTGTCTATCAGATGAATAATGCAGCGGTGGTCATAGAAACCCTTCGTGTGCTGGAACAAAAAGGGTATAGGATCGGTGAAGCTGCTCTGCGCAAGGGGCTTTCAGAGGTATATTGGCCGGGACGCTTTGAGCGCCTGCATGAGCAGCCGACCTTTCTCGTGGATGGCTCCCATAACCCGGACGGTATCCGGGCACTGCTGAAAAGCCTGCGCAGTTATTTTCCGGATAAAAAAATCCGTTTCCTGCTGGGGATTCTTTCTACAAAGGATGTCAGCACAATGCTGCAGCTGATCGAACCTTTGGCAGAGGAAATCGGCGTGATTATGCCGCCGTCTGAAAAAGCGATGGATAATGAAAGAATGGCGCAGCAGATCAGCCGGGAATGTGCGGTAAGGACAACGGCATTTGATTCGATCGAAGAAGGGGTACGCAGTATGATCGAAAATGCTGAAAAGGAGGATGTGATCTGTGCAACCGGCTCGCTGTATTCGATTGAAGAGATCCGTACCTGCGCAAACCGGGAATTTCATCAAAACTGCGGAGGCTGTGAGAGACTGTGACATCGGAAGAAACTGCGCGCTTTACTGCAGCAAAGGAGCGGATCATCGGTAAAAATCGGGAACGCAATGGTATCGGCACCCTTTCGGAAAAGACGGTTCACGCGGTGTTGAAAAACTATTACGCTCCGGATGAAACGCAGCATGAAATTCCGGTGGAGGGCTGCGTGGCAGATATATTTAATGGAAAAGAGATTATCGAAATCCAGACCAGAAGCTTCGATCGGATGCGCCCGAAGCTGGAGCGATTCCTGCCGCTGTATCCGGTGACGATCGTGTACCCGATCCCATACTGCAAGCATGTTTTCTGGATCGACGAGGAAACCGGAGAAATTTCCGGCGGACGGAAATCTCCATTAAAGGGAAGTCCTTATCTGGCATTTAAGGAGCTGTACCGGATCAAAGCTTATCTGCAAGATCCGAACCTGACGATCCGGCTCACGTTTCTGAATATGGAAGAATATAAGCTGTTAAATGGCTGGAGCCGGGACAAAAAACGTGGCTCCAGCCGTTATGACAGAATTCCTGTTTCCATTGAGAAGGAAATGGAATTTACCTGCGCACAGGATTATGTCCAGCTGATCCCATACGATCTGCCGGAGCCCTTCACATCTGCGCAGCTTGCGAAAGCTGTGCAGATTCGAAAGGAGCAGGCTGGTATTGTGTGCAATATCCTTCATGACCTCGGCGTGATTGAGCGGGACGGGAAAAAAGGAAATGCGTATCTCTACAGGGTGGTGGAGGTATGAGCTTCGATGGACAGAATATCGTCCAGAAAAATCTGCATTCCATCCTCCAGTGTGAGGATGCGCTGGAGAAGGTCGAGCTTTTTGACTGTGCCGGATATAGAGACATAGGAACCGCCCTGTTTGCGTTTGTCAGGGCAAAAAAAGGTAATGGAAATCAGCGGTTTTTCGGAGAGATGTTCGAGAAGCTGCTGAAATTTTATATCGAGAAGCTCTTGCATATCTTCGTTGAGTGTGATCTTTTCTTCTGTCAGGCGCGCTGTTTCCAAAATGGCGGAATCATAGCCGGTGAGAGCGGCAAAGGGAGAAAACTGGGCCGCGCGGTCATGCATGGACATCTGAGGATGTGTTTTGGAAACGTGGTGCGGGAGATGGATGATATCGCTGTAGTCTGACTTCATGCCTTATGTCCTCCGATCTGGTTGTTGCGGTCTTTGGCGGTTGCGCCCTCTTCCAGGTTCATCGCTTTGAGCACTGCGTTTTTACCGAATTTTTTTCGGATGGAAAGCATCGCCTCCTGCAGCTTTCGCTCACGCTCCAGGTCAGCAGCGTCGGCTTTCTGTTTTTGTTCTTCTGCTGCATAATCTGTGAAAAGATCGAGCTGGGTAAAGCGGTCTTTCTTTTGCAAAGCAGTGTCCTCCGGGATAATGTGGTTGGCGACAATATACAGCCGGCGGATCAGGAGCGTCGGATCGATAAGACGATCGAAAAGATCGACGGCGGCGTTCATGATCCTGTGGGAAGAGGAGGTATAGTCGTCCAGATTTTGGGTTCCATGCGCCTGCTTTGGAATCGAGCGGCCGTAGCGGTCTGTTTCGATGGAACCGTGGTAGGCGGATCTCCGGGAGGGATCGGACAGGTTTTCGATATCGTAGCCGACGGTGAGGACAATCTGGTCGGTTACGATTTTTTTATTTACAAGATCGAGGGCGAGCTGGTCTGCCATTTCTTTCAAAACGAGCTTTGCTTTGTCTGTCTCATACGGACAATGCAGAACCTGCCCGGAGCTGATGCTGTTGGTTTCCGGTTTGTAGGCTTTGATTTCCGGGACGGTGCAGGGTTCAAAGCCCCAGGCGTGGTCGATCAGAAGCTCTGCATTTTTTCCGAAAAGCCGATAGAGCAGGTCTTCATTTTTGACAGAGCAGCGTGCGATATCCCCCATCGTGAACAATCCATTTTCGGCAAGCTTTCTGGCATAGCCGTGTCCGATGCGCCAGAAGTCAGTGAGCGGCTGATGTGCCCAGAGCTTTTGTCGGAATGTCATTTCATCGAGAAAAGCGATGCGCACGCCGTATTCATCTGCCGGGAGGTGCTTTGCTACGATATCCATTGCAACCTTGCAGAGAAAAAGATTCGTCCCGATGCCGGCAGTAGCGGTGATTCCTGTCGTATCCATGACATCGAGAATAATTTTACGGGCAAATTCGCGGGCAGTCATCCCGCTGGCGGGCAGATAATCCGTAATGTCCATAAAAACCTCGTCGATGGAATAAACGACGATATCCTCCGGCGCGACATATTTCATATAGATGGAATAAATTCTGGTGCTGCATTCCATATAATGTGCCATCTGGGGCGGCGCGATCAGAAAATCAACGGCGAGTGCCGGATTCTGAGAAAGCTCCGAGAAAAAATAGGATGTACCGGAAAGTATCTGTCCGGGCGCATGCTGTTTTCGTTCGATATTGACTTCCCGGACTCGCTGCTTTACTTCAAAAAGACGACTTCGTCCGGACATGCCAAAGCTTTTCAGAGATGGTGTGACAGCAAGACAGATGGTTTTGTCTGTACGGCTGATGTCTGCCACGACAAGGTTGGTGTCAAGGGGGTCAAGGCCGCGCTCCCGACATTCTACGGAAGCGTAAAAGGACTTTAAGTCGATGGCAATATAGATGCGGTCTTCCATGGAAGGTGGCCTCCTTTCTTTATTTCATAGGAAAATGCGTCCTATGAAATAAAAACGCTCCGCGAGGATGCGCACTCGGCGCAAGGGTAGATGGTTGCCGAGGCAACCGCGCCTCGGCGCGAGAATGTGCCAAGGCACATTCTTTTTTACAACATTGCAGCGGCTTTTTTATATTATACACGAACAGATGTTTGCTTTGCAAAGGAAATCTTTTTCTTCATGACAATAGAATGCTCACAGCGCGTGTATTCTATTGTTTGGTTCCCTATTTTTTTTGAACAGTCTTTCAGAAATCTGATATACTATCATCTATAGGATGCCCAGGGTGAAAAGGAGGATTACTTATTATGTTCAGACAAGGAAAACAGGCTGTGAAAAAACCGGCACAGCAAAATGTGGTAATCATTTATGCCGATGATCTTGGTTTTGGGGATCTTGGATGCTATGGGAGCAGGAAGATCGACACCCCGAATCTGGACAGGCTATGTGCAGAAGGATTGAAATTTACCAACGCATATTCCACCTCTGCGGTTTGTACGCCTGCACGTTTCAGCATTCTGACAGGGCGTTATCCGTTCCGGAATGATCAGGCACATATTCTGCCGGGAGATGCAGGCTGTATTATTAAAAGAGAGCTTGATACCGTTCCAAAGCTGTTTCAGAGAGCGGGGTATCATACCGGAATTGTTGGAAAATGGCACCTGGGGCTGGGAGATGGCAGCAAACCGATCGACTGGAATCAGGAGATCAATCTGACACCGATAGACCTTGGTTTTGAGGAATCGTTTATTTTTCCGGCAACGGCAGACCGAGTGCCCTGTGTATTCTTAGAGGGACGCTCGGTAGTAAACCTGGATCCAAAAGATCCAATCGAGGTTTCCTACGAAGCAGAATCGCCCTTTGAGGATATTCCAACGTATTATAAAAACCCGGAGCTTCTGCGCGTGCGCTCTTCTCACGGACACGATAAGAGCATTGTAAACGGCATCGGAAGGATTGGCTATATGCGCGGCGGAAGCAAAGCGGTCTGGAAGGATGAAGAGCTGGCGGAAACCTTTTTAAATCGGGCAAAGCAGTTTATTTCAGACAGCTGCAGGGCAGAAAAACCATTCTTTTTGTATTATGCCCTTCATCAGCCCCATGTACCTCGCGTGCCTTCTGCACGCTTTGAGGGCGCGACCGGACTGGGACCCAGAGGGGATGTGATCGCAGAGCTTGACTGGTGCGTTGGGGAAGTGATGGATGCACTGGAAAAAGAAGGGATTCTGGATAACACTATGATTATTTTTTCCAGTGATAACGGACCGGTACTGGATGACGGTTATCTGGACAGGGCATATGAATTAAATGGAACGCATCGGGCAGCAGGACCGCTGAGAGGCGGAAAATACAGCAAATTTGACGGTGGTACCAGGATTCCGTTTATTGTATACAGTTCTGGGCTGACACACCGGGGCGTTTCCGAGGCGCTGATCAGCCAAGTGGATCTGTATGCCTCCTTTGCACACATGCTTGGCATCGAAACAGGAGAGGACAGCGCAGTAGACAGCCAGGACAGGTATGCGGCATTGATCGGAGAGGATTCTGCAGGCAGATCAGAACTGATGACAGAGGACTTAACCTGTGGGAAAATGCTGCGCTGCGGCAGCTGGGTATACTTATCTCCCAGCGAAGGAGCTCCATATATGCCCTTTACCAGGATTGAAACCGGTTTATCAAAGGATCCGCAGCTTTACAATATGGATTACGATATCGGGCAGCAGAACAACATCGCCTGGGATTATGCAGATCAGGTGGAGAAGATGGAGAAGCGTCTGCAGGAGATTCTGACAAGCGAAAGCACCAGATAAAAGTAAAAAAACGTAACTGTGAGGGTACTGAACAGTTTGTAAAAAACAAAGAATGCCCGGAAGATCCGGACGGAAAGGATAGGAAATGGCAGGATATCTGATTAAAGAAACCACTTGCGAGGAACGCAAACAGATCGTGGAGGAGGCACTTGGCAATCTGTCCGCCAGCTGCGACGGCTGTATGGCGGGACTTGCGGATATGTATCAGGATTACATTGACGGCAAAAAAGAAATCCGTGACATCAACATGGAATTCAATGCCAGATACGAGAGAGGAGACATGGATCGGGAAGAAAGAAGAAGCTGCCCGATGTCCGTGTAAAGGGAGAAAGAATAGAAAGACAGGAATCAGCCGGGGCGCGATAGTGCATTTCGGCTGATTTTTTCATAATCGAAACTGTCAGTTGAAAAAAACATTGTGAGGAAGTAAAACTTTACTTTTTTACAGCGTTGACAGTGCCAAAACGGACAGATATAATAGCAACAGAGCAAAATCGGAGGAAAGGTTTGGAAGAAGAAATTGGAAAGAAAGTACGATTTGACAAAGGGAGATGTTTTCCGGACGATTCTGATGTTTATGCTGCCGATCCTGGCAGGAAACGTATTTCAACAGCTGTATTCTGCTGTGGATACGATCATCGTGGGCCGTACCCTTGGTTCTGATGCGCTGGCGTCGGTGGGAAGCATCGGAAGTCTGCAGTTTCTGGTGTTTGGATTTTGTTCCGGCCTTGCCGGCGGTGTGACCGTTGTGACATCTCAGTTTATTGGCGCGGGAAAAACGGAAAATGCGAGACGTTCCACAGCGGTGATCTATATGATCTGGGCGGTGGTTTCCCTGCTTTGTACCGTGGTAGGTATTGTTTGCCTGCCAGGGCTTTTGCATATTTTGAATATGCCGGAAAATCTGTTTCAGCGTGCGTATGCTTATCAGCTGGTCTGCTTTATCGGACTTGGAGGACAGCTTTTATACAACGTGGAATCAAGCCTTTTGAGGGCGATTGGAAACAGCAAAGTACCGCTTATTTTTCTGATCATTTCCTCTGTGTTGAATATTATATTGGATTTTGTGTTTATTCTGGTGTTTCATATGGATGTGATCGGAGCAGCTGCAGCGACGATTCTGGCCCAAAGCCTTTCCGGGGTCGGCTGTCTGATCTACAGCTTTCGGAAATATCCGCAGCTGCGTGTCAGAAAAGAAGATTTTAAAATATCATTTGCTTTTCTAGCGGATCATCTCCGGGTAGGGCTGCCGCTTTCGATTCAGGACTCCATTACGGGCGTCGGAATGATGGTATTTCAGAGTGCGCTAAACGGGATGGGTGCAGATGCGATTGCGGCATACACTGCATGTAATAAGCTGGAAACCTTTGTCGTGATGCCGATGTATTCGATCGCAGTTGCCATGGTAACATTTACAGCACAGAATTTTGGTGCGAAGCAATATCAGAGAATTCGAAAAGGAATGAAGGTTTCCCTTTTGAGCTGTCTCTTTTTCAGTGTTGTGGTAGGCGGATTGATCATTGTGTTCTGTAAGCCGCTCGTTTCGATTTTCGTTGGAAGCGGTGCAGTAGAGGTGATCCGGCTGTCCAGAATTTACAACAGTATTGAAGCCAGCTGCTTATGGTGTGCGGCGCTGTTGTTCACCTACCGGGGCGCGGTGCAGGGAACCGGAAATACGAAGATCCCGATGATGGGCGGATTTTTGGAGCTTCTCATGCGTGTTTTTGCAGCACTTTGCTTAAGCCGTATCTGGGGATTTCCGGGACTGGCAATGGCCTATCCGCTGGCGTGGATATTTGCGGCACTGTTAAACATGTGGTATTATCGAAAGCTGGACAAAAATGATTTTCAGTGTACCAGAACTTCATCAATATGAAGAAGAATATGTTCCATGAGATAGAGGAGGACGAGTTGCTCGTCCTCCTTTGTCATGTCGGAAATCGGCTGCAGGAGAGTGATGTGGAGAATTGAGGTATCCAGAGAGCTTTCCGTAACTGCGAAGGCACAGAGACATTCTTTGCCCAATACGGAAACCTGCGCCTGAATATCACCGGTCATAACCTGGTCATAGGAGCTTTTCAGGCGATCCAGAATATCAAAAATCGCATAGACGGTCATACGCCGCGGACAGCCTAGATCCTGTTTGAGCGTGAACATGAGAGAGCCCTCCTATTACATTTTCCAATGAAAACTGGCGTTTTTTGCTTTTTTCAATGCTGCAAACGATGCAGGCTTACAGCGGCCGCAGTGTGGCCATTATTTCGGTAAGAACATTGCTGGAGTTATCAATATTTTCTTCGGATGTGCTTGCACCGACGATATAGGGGACACCGTCGATATCAGCTGCAGCGAAGATAGAAATATCGGAATCGTGAGAAACGATCCGAAATTTCCAGATAATATCGTCTTCCCGGCTTTCTGTCATGATCTCCGAAAGGGAAGCGCCGGAGACATCTTCCCAGATGCCGGAAAGGTAAGCAATACATTCGTCTGCGTTTTTTCCGGCAGAAAGTCCCTGCTCCACCTCAATATATTCCTCTTCGTTGGAGGAAAGGAAAAGAAGGAGGGCGGTTCCACTGTTGCCGTTTGGAAGCGTAAAGCTGCTGCGTCTTGTGCTGCTGATCTGAGTGGAATCCGTGATGCATTGGATGCCTGCAGCGGTGTCGCAATAGCGCTCGTAGGTAATATCCACAGGACCATTTATACGAAAGGATGTCAGACTGTTGTAAATCTGTGTGTGGTCTGTTTCGGAATCCTTTGGATAGGAGCCGACGAGCAGATATGCGCCAAAGTCATTCCTTCCTTCTACTGCAAGCAGTACATGCTGCAGGGTGGTCTGGCTGGAATCTGTTCCCTGGAAGAAAATCTGGTAAGCGGACTGTCCGCCGAAATCATCCGGTCCTGCGGTCAGAATCATGGCGTCGGTAAGACCGTAGCCCTCTGCGTAGGAGGAAACAATATCCTCCCGGTAGTTTTCGATGTCGGCAAGGGAATAGATCGGAACAATTGTAGCCCAGTTGAAGCTGGTTTCGATCCGGCAGTTTCTGGCATTGTTGGTAAAAGTAAAACCATCATCTGAAACGCTATACTCTGCCGGAACGTCGATGGTAGCATTTAAAATTCCGAGATCATATGTGACAACTTCCGTACCGGTGCTGTCGTTTGAATCGCCGGAGGAAGGATCGTCCGGTGCGTCTGAATCCTGCCCGGGCGGGGTTTGAGAGGGCGTCGGCGTATCCGAACCGGGAGGTGCAGATGCAGAAGAAGGATTCATGGACGAAGCAGAGTTTGTGTAGCTGGTATTTTTTCCGGATTTTCCGGAAAGGGGCAAAAAGAGGACGAGGGCGACTACCGCGACCAAAGCGCCGCCAAGAGCGACTGCCAGAAGCGGATTTTGTTTCAGATGTGCCGACAGGACAGCAAAAAATGTGGCAGGTCGGGAAGACACCGCGCCGGAATATGGCTGCGGTGCGTTTGCTGTTGATCCCGGGGATGGCGATTGTGCCGATGCAGTTGCGACATCCCCGTTCAGTGCGCAGATAAAGGCTTCCATGCTCATGAAGCGGTCTTCAGTACGGATGCTGAGCGCCTTCAGAATCGCCTGTTCGATGGCAGGGGAAATGGAGATGCCAAGCTCGGAGGGGCGTTTGAGCGTATCGCCGTGAATCCGTTCGATGGAATCCGGCGGAAGAACTCCGGTGATGCAGCGATAAAGCGTTGCACCCATGGCATAAACGTCTGTCCAGGGTCCCTGATTTCCATGGGAAGAGTATTGCTCCTCCGGGGCATAGCCATGCTTTAGAATAACGGAAACGCTTTTCCCATCGCCGGCGGCAAAGCGCGCTGCGCCGAAGTCCAGAAGCCTGCTGTCACCGTCGGCGGTCAGGTAAATGTTGTCCGGGCTGATATCGCGGTGTAAAAGCTGCATGGAGTGGACAGAAACGAGCGCATTCATAACCGGCAGCAGGATTTTCAATGCTTCTTCGCAGGAAATTTTTTCCCCGTGCGCAGCGAGATAGGCTTTTAGACTGGTGCCGTCCACGTATTCCATGACGAAGTAGGCAGTGTTGTTTTCCCGGAAATAGTTCTGGACGGAAACGATATTCGGCGTGTTCTGGAGCTTTGCCAGAATGCGCGCTTCCTCCAGAAAACGTTCCATTCCGGATTGATAATCCTTTTCCTGATGACTGGTCAGAACGACGGTATAGCGGTCGGTGTTCCGGGTAGCCATGGCGGAAGGCATATATTCTTTGATGGCGACTTTGATTTCGAGGGTCAGGTCAAAGCCGAGGTAGGTAATGCCGAAGCCGCCGATGCCGAGGACTTTGCCGATCAGGTAGCGGCCGTTTACAATTGTGCCCAGGGGAAGGGCGAGATAGGGCTGCTGCTTTGTTTCATCGAAGCCGCAGACGGGGCAGACCGTGCCGGGTTCTTTTTCGGAAAAGCAGCCGTAACAGATACGTTCGGGATTCATAGTTCCTCACATTCCGCCGCAGAAGCGGCTTTTGATGATAGACAGATGTAAAATGTTCCGGTGTATTAGGAAAAGTCTGGCGAAATCGCAACGGGACGGTTGATGCAGGTCAGGACAAAAAGCTCCCGAGCGATGTCGCGGACACGTTCCGTGTGGCGGAAAAGCAGCCCTGCGAGCCAGTCCGTCGCGTTGTCGGCTTTTGAAAATTCGATCTGGATTTCCAAAGGTTCAATATAAAAATCTCCGCAGCAGACAAGGCCGCCCTCCCCCGGCAAAAGCACCGGGAGAGAAGTCTCTTTTTGCAGCCGTCCATCTGCCATCAGATGGTAAAAGACGGCAGCTTCGGGAAAAGAAAGCGTATCGGGGGAGAGCTCGACCAGCCGCGTTTCAAGGAGAGCCGCACAGGAAAGCCCTGTTTGAGTAGAAATCGTATCAGATGCAGTCATAGGTTCTCTCATTTCTGCGCACGCTTTTTGTGCATGTCGAGTTTGTGCCAAGTGCGCGCGGACACAAATCTTGCGATTGATAAATTTTATTTTTCAATCGTTTATTCCTTTGCAACGAGAAAACGGTTTGCAGGATCGCAGAGGAAGAACGTATCTCCGGCATAGAGCTTTTCGGGGACGTTCGGGGCGAGCTTTTTCCCGTTTCCAAGAAAGGTTCCATAGGAAGAACCGAGATCAGTCAGAACGAAGCAGCCTTCGCCTGGATTGTAGGAAAGCTGGCAGTGGCGACTGCTGATGCCGGGCGTGCTCTTTTCATAAACGATGTTGCAGAACGCAGGATCTCTGCCGATGGTAACCTTTCCCTTGAGCAGGTCGAAGCTCTGCCCTGCGTAGCTGCCGGTCATTCCGCGCAGGATCGCATGAGCGCTGGAGCTGCCCGCCGCGCCGGAGGGTACAGGATTGCGGCTCGCGCCGCTTGCAGTGCCATTTGCCAGACCGCCGCCAAAGCTGCTGCTTCGATCTGCCAGGCCGCTGCGGCTATTTGCAGCGCCCGCCGCAGCCTTTCTTTCCTTCCAGAAGAAAAACGCGCCCGCTGCGATCAGCAGAATGCCGAGCAGGAGCAGCACAGTACTGCCGGGACCGTGGAACAGGGAAAAACCAGAGCCCGAAAGCGTGTAGGGAATGCGCTCAACATCCAGGATTTTCGTCAGCTCGTTGATGATGATGGCATAGTTCATGCCAAGGCTCAGCCCGGTATTGGGATCGATGGCACCTGCAACGTTGATACCGATTACGTTTCCTTTTTCATCGACCAGAGGACCGCCGGAGTTGCCGGGAGCGATGGAAACGTCCATCTGAAATGCCTCATAGGTGGAAAAAGAGGTGGTTGTACGTTTGCTGATGATGCCTCGGGTGATTGTAATATCGTCTATATCGTAGGTGGCAAAATCCTGACGCTGGGAGGAATTGCCGGGATAGCCGAGCGCGTAGGCAGTGTCGCCGATCTTGATGTCGCCGGAGTCGCGCAGCGTCAGGGCAGTCCGCTTATCCGTCGGGGAGGGCAGCTGTAGGATGGCGATATCCTTTTCCTCCTGAGGGGAGAAATAGACGACCTTGGCTTTTACATAGTCGTTTTCCGCTGCGGAAAAAAAGACATCAATTTCCCCTCCGTAAAGACTGGAATCATAGCGGGGATAGGTATAGGCTTTATTGACGACATGCCCGTTTGTTACGATGTACTGAATCGGCTGTCCGGGCGTGCCGATGGCCCAGCCGGTTCCCATTCCGGCTTCGCTGTTTCCTTCGTTGTCATAGACTGTCGCATAGACCATGACGATACCGTTTCTGGATTCATAGGGATCCTCAGAGGAGCTTTTGGTCAGCCCTGTGATGCCGAAAATGGATGAGACAGCGCCGATCAGGATTAGCACAAGGGCGATCAGCTGTTTAAAAGAGAGTTGTTTGGTTTTCATTCAGTATTCTCCTTTTCCCCGTAATAATGTAAAACGATTGCGGTATAGTTATCCTGTGTGGGAAGTGCGGCTTTTCGGATTGCTGTTTCGAGCGCGCTGCAGCAGTCCTGAACCGGAAGCTCCATCGCCTCGCGGATTTGTTTCAGGGTCAGTGGATCGCTGATTCCGTCGGAGCATAACAGCAGGGTATCGCCCGGAAAAAGGGAAAGTGGAATGTGGGTGCGGTCCAGCGTGACCTCCTCCTTCCCGATATATTGGGAAAGTGCGCCTGCCTGAGGGTCAGAAAAAGCTTCCTCGATGGGAAATGCACCGTGAAAGGAACGCAGCAGCAGATCCTTTTGAAATTCCTGTCGGGTGTTTAATGCATAGAGCTGATGCTCCCGGAGCAGAAAAAGGTCGCTGTCTCCGACGCTCCAGAAGTGCAGTTGATTTCCCAAAATCCAGGCAGCGACAAGGGTGCAGCCGCCGTGGCCGTAAAACTGTTGATAGATCTTCCGGGTGCATGTAAAGATCAGCTCCGATACAGCTTTTGTCTGCGGCTCAGGAAATGGGAAATGGTTTAACAGACAGGATACGGTTTGAATTGCGATCCGTTGTCCTTCCGCCATTCCGCCCATGCCGTCACAGAGAACGGCTAAAATTCCGTCTGTTTCATAGCGGTCTGCCGGAGAAATTCCGAAGGCATCCTGCTGCTGCTCACGCTGCCCGATTCCCTGCAGGTTTGCAATGTCCAGAATAGAGGTCTGTTCCGAAGTCAGAACGGTGGTAACGCAAAGCGACTCCGGTGCTGGTTCGGATGGCTGCTGCTGAGTCTGTACTTTTTTTCGCTTTTTAAAAAAGAACATGGGCTATTCCTCGCTCCACTGAAACTGTTGGCTGCAAAGAGGCAGGAAAAGCAGTCGGCTTTTCCCGACCTCGATGATGTCGTATGCTTTGAGTGGGTGAACCATTTCGACCTGTTCATCATTGCAGTAGGTAATGCCGCGTCCCTGCCCGGGCGAAAGGGAAAAGGCATTGTGTTTGGCATCGTAAGTGACCAGTGCATGGCTTTCACGGGATACGGTATCATCGTCTGGCAGGGAAACATCCATCGCGGCAGCCCGGCCGATAAAGTTTCTTCCTGAAACGAGACGGAAATCCGTTCCGCGGTGTGGACCTTCGATGCAGATCAAAAAGCCGACTGCCGGATCAATACCGATTTTCTTTTTCATCACAGCGACTGTTTTGCCGCTGTCGAAGGCTGTCGCAGCTGCTGCAGCAGGATTGCCCGGAAAGGCAGCCACTGTCTTGCCGATATCCGCTGCAGCCATCGTTTTTCCGATTCCTGCATTGTCCTTGCAATACGGACAGCTCTCAAATCTTGCTTCATCATAGAAATGACCATTATCACACTGCTTCATAGAGTCCTCCTTGTTTTCCAAAGGAAAATGCGACTGCATGGAACGCTGCGCTGCGGTTTGCGTCAGGCGGGCATTTTCCGTTTTGCAGTTTCTTTCGTTACCTTCAGTCTACGCGTCGGGCGGTCGTCCGGGTATGCCGTATGTGCGCCAAAACGGCGAAAAATGCGGGTTGGCGCTGGTGCGCCAGGGGGAAAAATAGGGAGAAATGTGGATTAGGAATTGATTTGAGTCGGGAATTTGAGAAAAATGCAATTTATAGAATCATACTTTAGTAAATCGTAATTGACTAAATTGTGATTTGATACTATGATGAAAGAAACAGGAGGTGCGGCAGAATGTTTATCGGACGGGAAAGAGAGCTGCAGGCGCTGGAGCGGCTGTTTTATTCGGATCATTTTGAGTTCGCTGTTATTTACGGCAGACGGCGTGTGGGAAAAACTGCTTTGATCAGTCATTTTATTCAGGATAAAGATGCGATTTATTTTATGGGTGTTGAAAGCAGTGAAAAACAAAATCTTGAAAATTTGAGCAAAAGTATTATGGAATACAGCAGCGGGATAGAGGCTGAGACGTCTTTTCTTTCTTTTCAGGCGGCACTGGAATACGTGTTCCGACTGGCAGAAAAGAAACGGGTCATTCTGGCAATCGATGAATATCCGTATGTGGCGCGCGCTTCCAAAAGCCTTGCTTCCACATTACAGCTGCTGATTGATAAATATAAAGAATCTTCAAAACTGATGCTGATTCTCTGCGGATCCTCGATGTCTTATATGGAGGATCAGGTTCTGGCATATAAAGCTCCCTTGTATGGAAGGCGCACTGCCCAGATGAAAATACAGCCGTTTGATTTTGCGGAAACCTGTCGTTATTGCCAGCATTTCAGTCCAGAAGAAAAAGCACTGATGTATGGAGTTGTAGGAGGTACGCCACAGTACCTTTTACAGATGAATGGTCATCAGAGTGTGGAGGAAAATATTAAAAATACTTTTTTAAATCCGAACTCCGCAATTTATGAAGAACCTTCCAGTCTGCTGAAGCAGGAGGTGCGGGAACCTGCGATTTACAATGCAATTATTACAGCGATAGCAACAGGGGCATCCCGGATGGCTGAGATTTCGACGAAAGTAGGGGAGGATTCCAGTGTTTGTTCGACCTATGTGAAAAATCTGATTGCCCTCGGTATTATCCGTAAGGAAGTTCCTTATGGGGAAAAAACGACGCGCAAAACGATTTATTCGATCGAGGATAATATGTTCCGGTTCTGGTATCGTTTTGTTCCGGAAAATAATTCGATCATCGCCCGTGGCGCGGTGGAACTGGCTTACAGGCGGATTGAGCCGCACTTGTCAGATTATATGGGACATATTTTTGAGGATATCTGTTCGCAGTATCTCTGGGCATTGCTGCTGAAAGGAAAAAGCCCGGTTGATTTCTCGGAGCTGGGACGTTGGTGGGGAACAGATCCGCGTACCAGAAGCCAGACGGAGATCGACATTATGGCAGAGCAGGATCGGCAGGCAGCTTTGTTTGGAGAATGCAAATGGACGAATGAAAAAGTGGATGTAGGTGTGTTGGATACGCTTGTTGAGCGCAGCCAGTTGTTTCATTATGGTCAGACCTTCCTTTATCTGTTTGCCAAGACCGGTTTCACTCAGGGGTGCATAGAAAAAGCCGAACATCTTGGCAATGTCCGGCTTGTGACGTATTCGGATATTTTAAAAGAGCTGGTTCCTGAGACTTAAAAAGCAAGATTTTACGAAAATATAATTTCAGCTCCGGTTACAGGTTTTTGCGCTGCCATTCGATGTAGGACTGGTACAGTCCCATCCGGGATTTTGCACCGACCTTTTCATAAATGGATGTGATATAGCGCTGACAGGTTCTACGGGAGATGAAAAGGCTGTCTGCGATTTCCTGAATGCTCTTTTCCGTGTTGACGAGTTGGTCGAAAACCGACTGTTCCCGGTCAGTCAGGGAAAACGCCGTGGAAAATGTGGAAAAGGGGTCTGCGTTGGGAGTGTCCTGTGGATAATCCGGATCGAAAGAAATGTCCGGAGCCGTAGAGGCGGACGAATCGTTGCCGAGGGCGGCTTTCGTGTCGTGGCTCGCGCCTGCTTCGCAGGCTGCCTGCATTTTGTGAGTTATAGTTCCGCCAGTCTCAGTCTGTATGCCCGGCTCTTTTAACATGCTGTAGGCTGCGATCAAAATGCTCACTGTTGCGAACAGGACAAGAGCCGTGATAATCAGCGTGATGCTGCTGTCCGACGCGATCAGGGAGAGAGACAGGTTTGAGACCAGGGCAGCGCCCGCATTGTTGACGGCACGCCCCATTCCTGCCCAGAGGCGCGGGCAGTGGGTATCTTCGGACAGCGCCAGAAAAGAGGTCGTAAAGAATACGACGAAAAATCCGGAGGACAGGTAAAAGACGATCAGCCCGATCAGGAAAGAACCGCCAAGCTGCAGGATTGCGACGCTGAGTGTGGAAAGCATCATAATGCAGTACATGATGAGATTCATGAAACGTCTGTCATGGAGGTCAAACAAAAATCCGGCAGCAAGCCCGCTGCAGGCGAGCAGGACGCGGGGCCACTGACCGATATCCATGGTTCCGTCTGCGTGTCCCAGTGTAACGGTGTTGTCCAGCGTACTGAAAATACAGGTCATAAAAATGACGAGAAAGATCAGCAAAACGAGCTGCGGCAGGGCACCGGAGGCAGGGAGCTTATGCTGTGAGCCGGTGTTGCCGGAAGCAGCGCAAGCTGACGCGTCTGGCATATGTGGACAGGGATTTGTCATATCGGACACTTGAGGACAGGGATTTGTCGCATCGGACGCCTGAGGGCTGGAATTTGCAGTGTCCGGCATCTGGGAGCTGCGGCTTGCCTCCCGGTGTTGAAACCGGAACAGGAAAAATACGATAAAAAGCAACGCAGCGCAAAGCAACAGCTGTTCTGCCAGGGCAGAAGAAATCAGGCTGTTGTTTAGAAACTGCAGCAGGATAGCAAACCCATAGGAAATGCCAACCATGCGTGCGAAATATTTTTTGTCAGAAATTTCACAAAGAAAATGGTAATGCACCGCGTTGCCGAGGATGCCGAGAACCAGAAACAGAAGCATTCCGGCGGCAGTCAGAAGACCGGACGGAACAGGACTGCCAAGGATGACAAAGCAGACGATTGCCAGCATCGCAAGTGTGAAAAACACAGCGCTGCGCAGACGATCGCGGAAAAACCGAAACAGCAGCGGATAGAGGCAAAAGCCGACCGCGCTGACGCCGAGGGCATAATTCTGGACGTTTACCGTCCGGGCGCTGGAAGCGTTCTGAGCGATTTGGTTGACATAGAAATATTCTGTGCTCAAAAAGAGAAATGTAAAAACCGCCAGCATGGAAATGGCGCGGAGGGATGCGAGTTTTGTAAGTTCCTGTTTCATAAAAGGGAAAGCTCCATTCGTATCGTTCACGAGTGTCGGTTGGCAGCTCTTTAAAAGGAGAAATGCCGTAAACCTTAAACCCGGACTTTATCTTTATTATATAAAATTTCAAAAAGCAGTGCAATTGCTTCGTGACAAATGACATCGCGGTGGAGGTCAGCAGGCGGAGAATACTGCTGAGCAGGATTCTTTTTTATTTCATAGGAAAGTGCGTCCTATGAAACAAAAACGCTCCGAGTGGATGCACACTCGCGTGAAGAAGAATTATGTCGCAAGCGACCGCGCTCGGCGCGAGAATGTGCCAGGACAGTTTTTGATACCGTCACGAACTGGCAGGATGATCACCGCTTCTTAAAGGCGGCGTTTGACACTTCGGTTCAGAGCCGTTTTGCAAGAAATGAAGTACAGTTTGGTTATATCGAGCGTGCAACCTACCGCAACACGTCTTGGGAAAAGGCGAAGTTCGAGGTTTCCAACCATAAATATACCGACCTTTCCGAGCCAGGCTACGGCGTAGCAGTTTTGAAAAACGGCACACCGCATTCTCGTTACTTTAGTGATGAGTTAGGTGTGCCAAATTTTTTAATTAAAACACAGAACAAATGTTTGCCATACAGAGAGACGTATTGTATAATACAAATATGAAAAAAGATATGTTTGCTATTAGGAAAAGTGAATTTTCATATGGTAGAGGATATGTATATTCTTTACAATACCATCTTGTTTGTGGAATCCATCGTATTGTGCAGTTACCGTAAGTGACCGAAGCCGGGATCAGGTAACGGCATATATCGAGGGACAAAAAGAGAAGGGAAAAAGAAAGTAGGGAACTTTATGCAGATTGTATCCAGCTATGGAGTAGAAATGAAAAAAAAGAATATACCGCTCCGTGCTACGCTGGATATTTTTAGGCAAGCAGTTTCCTATCTGATTCCGGTGTATGCAGAGACCTGGGAAGAACTTTCAGAAATCCGGAATCCACAAAAACGCTTTAATGCAGCGGAGCATCTGGTACATGAAACGAAAAAGAATCATGCCAGGTTTGCGTTTGATCGGCATTTTCCTAAAATGCCATCTTACCTGAGAAGAGCGGCGATCCAACACGCATTTGGAGCAGTGTCCTCCTATCAAACACGTCTCGGTTTGTGGGAAAAGGGAGAGTTAAAGGGGAAACCAAAGCTGGTCTGTGAGAATCATGCAATGCCGGTATTCTATCGGGATGTCATGTATAAGGAAGCAGAATATGGAGAAGATGTTGCTTATTTAAAGTTATTTGATGGACACGAGTGGAAATGGTTCCAGGTAAAATTACTCCATACGGATATGGAATATCTTCGGAAAAAGTGGAGCGGAAAAAAGGCATCTGCCCCAACTTTGGAAAAGAAACATCATACATATTTCCTTCGATTTTCGTACACAGAGGAAGTAAGCTTATCGAAAACAGCGGTAAAAGAGCAGGTGATATGCAGTGTTGATTTAGGGATCAATACGGATGCGGTCTGCAGTATCATGCGTGTGGATGGCACTATCCTGGGACGGAAATTTATCAATTTTACCAGTGATAAAGACCATTTGTATCATGTACTTGGCAGAATCCGCCGTTTTCAGAGAGAACATTCCTCCAGACAGGTGCAAAGCCGATGGAATTATGTAAAAAGGTTGAATATGGAGCTGTCCCGCAAAATAGCTGCGGCGATCACGAAATGTGCCATAGAATATCAGGCGGATGTAATTGTGTTCGAATATCTGGAAACGCAGGGGAAGCTATCCGGAAAAAAGAAACAAAAGCTCCATTTATGGAGAAAGCGGGACATTCAGAAGCTGTGTGAGCATCAGGCTCATCGGAACGGGATCCGTGTATCCAGAGTCAGCGCCCAAAACACCAGCAGGCTGGCCTGTGATGGAAGTGGAGCAGTGGTAAGAAATCCGGAGAACCATAGCCTGTGTACCTTTCAGACAGGAAAACAGTATAACTGCGACCTGTCAGCATCCTATAATATTGGAGCGAGATATTTTATACGGGAACTTTTAAAACCCTTACCGGAAACGGAAAGGTCTTCTCTGGAGGCAAAAGTACCTGCAGTGAAGCGCAGAACCTCATGTGTTTATGCGGATTTAAGAAAGCTTTATGCAGAATTAAAAGCAGCATAAACACAGGCAGATATACAGCGGACTACCTGTAATGTGGAAACTGGCCGTATCCGGCGCAGGAAAAGTGCGTATCCGCACGAATTCTAAGTTACTGGCGTATCCGCCGATATTTAGTCTTGTCGTTTAAAACGACTGAGAAGCACGTGACTTTAGTCATGTGAGGTTCACCGATTGCAAATATGGCGTCAGCGTGGAAAACGGACGCATCTGGCTGTCTCTACACAAAGGCGGCTGCTGCCCGGATTACAGAGGCGATAAGGGAATTCACGAGTGCACCTACGCGCTGCTTCCGCATAACAGCGGCTTTGGAGCGGAAGCGGTCGTACAGCCTGCTTATGAGCTGAATATCGCTCCGATCGTTATGCCCGGCAGAAAAGATATGGAATCCTTCGTAACCGTGGATGTGCCGAACGTTATCGTAGAAGCGGTTAAGCCGATGGAGGATGGAAACGGTTATGCGATGCGTCTCTATGAAGCAGAAGGAACCTCCGTGCGGACAAAGATTCATCTGACAGAAACCGGTGAAAAGGTCATGCTGACAAATCTGCTGGAAGAGGAGATCGAAACGCTTCCGGATGAAAAGGAAATCGCGCTGGAGTTTAAGCCGTTTGAGATTAAGACGATCTGTGTATCGATGAACGAATAAAAAAAGCATGTGCCTTGGCACATGCTCCGCCTGCGGCGGGTCGCAGAAGCGACGGAGTGGATTATGCCATTTCGTCGCTTCTGTGATATGAGGGGAAAAACGGGCGCTGGAAAAGGTGGGGGAGCCAGCGCCCGACTGTCTAAAAGGTATTGGCAGATTAAGAAGCTTCCGGCAACAGGAGAATCATGCGAACCGGGAAGGCGCTGTCGCTGCCGTTTGCAGCATAATTGACTTCGAAACTCAAAGTCTGCGCATTGTCGGGCGTCATTACAATCTCTGACTGCGTGCCGTCAGTGTGAATCGCAACCAGACGGTGTCCTGCAAGCAGGGAAGCCGGAACGGTAAAGCACACGATGCCGGTCGGCTGTACTGCCCGGTGATGTTTGATCACTGCTGCGGACATAATGCCTACGCCGTTGTCAAGCGTGCCGATGCAGAGAACCGGCGATCCGGCAGGAAGCGTTCCGGTTACAGCCTGTGCGGAAACATCGGAAACCGGCGACAGGAAATCTTTGCCGTCTTTTTTACCGCATGCCGGGCAGAAAGAGAAGTTCGACAATCCTGCGGACGGAAGAGAGAGGGTAACCGAATGACAAAAGCTTTCTGTAGAGACAGCAGAGCTTTCGGTCTGTCTGAAACCGTTGGAAACAGAAGCAACAGGCTCAACTGCCGGAGCAGATTCCGGCACAAGGGTCGGCGTTTTTACCGTATTGAGCTTTACATTACTGCTTTTGCCATCGAGAATATCCGAGCCTTTTGTTCCGTTGATATTTGTATTTGCTCCAATAGAAATATCGATTGTGCTGGAAGCTGTACCGCCGCCAATGGCGATATCGGAAGAACCGTCGATATTGGAGACAGCCGCGTTGCCGGAAATTTCGATTTTACCGGTTCCGGTCGGTTCAGAAGAAGCTTCACCGATCAGGGGAGTTCTGGAAGTGCCGAATTTGGTGTCACTGCCGATTTTTACCTGGGCGTTATCTGTTATGGTAATGGTTCCGTTCATCGGGGCTTTGGCAGGGTTATAATCCGGATTGGCTTTTTCAGAAGCACCGATGGCAGGATTGCTGCAGGACGTGTTCTGGGAAAAACCGTTGGAGCCGATTGCGGTAACTTTGGAATTATCCTTTATTGTGATTGTTCCGCCGGAAAAGGTGCTGTCCCATCCACTGCCGATTCCGGCGGATGCGGAACCTCCGGAGGCAGTAACCTCAGCATTGCCGCCGATGATAATATCCCCGTTATAATCTCCTTTTTCTCCGCAGCCGATGCCGGGACCACACCAGGTGGCATCTGCGTTGACTTTTGCATTTCCATCAATGGTAATCGTGCCGGTAAAATTGCCTTTTTCGCCGGAACCGATAGCTGCAGAGCCGGTATCGGAAGGATTATAGTATTCTCTTGTTGCGGAGATTGTTACATCATCGGTGATGTGGATAGAACCGGTAAAATCTTCTTCTCCCTGTCCGGTGTCGCTGCTGTATCCATTGGAGCCGATTTTAGCGCCATCGGTCCAGCCGGATAGCGTGAGGGAACCGTCGCCGCGCAGGGTGAGATCACCATCGCTGACATGGATCATGGACGGGGAGGATTCGTCTTTGCGGTTAATCGTATTCGTACCGCGAACCGTGATGTCTGCCTTGGAGTCGCCTTTGACATCAATGGCAGATTCCTGGGAATGCTTCAGGTTGATGTCCTCAATCGTGATGTTCGCTGTCGCGTCATCGGAGGTTGTGATCGTAATGGTGCTGTCGGAAGCAACATCGGAATCCCGATTGGTAAAGGTCGGATCGTTATCTCCTATGGTATTGTTGTTCTGGGAAACGGTCTGCCCGCTCTCAGAAGCGCTCACGATGACGTCACCGTCTTCCATATACCAGGTGGCAGCATAGGCGGTCGATGAAAGAGAGCCGGAAAGAAGAGCGATCGTCAGAAAAAAGGCGGAAATTCTTTTCTTTTTCATAGGCAAAGTCTCCTTGGAATTGTTCTGTTTGGATGTAGGGCGAAAGGTGTGCCGTGTATCAGAGTTTTAGTCCTTTTGCCCAATGTTTCATTCTAATTAAATGATACTATAAGTCTCAAAAGAATAATAGCCGTTATTTTCTCAAAAAAACCAGTGAAATCAGACAACGGTTTGGTTTACTCGTGACATTTCCCAGTTTTTTCCCTTGACACGATGGAAAAAGTCGATATAATAAATTGAAAATGATTTTTAATTTCAAAATGAACCGCGGCGGTTTTGGATATCGCCGTGCGGGAGTATGCGCGGATGCCGCAGTGGTTCACAGGGGGAGAAAAATGGCAGAACGTGTCAGATACAGAACGAAGCAACAGGAGCTGATCCGGGATTGCCTGGAAAAACACGGCGACCGGTTTGTGACGGCGGAACAGTGTATGGACTGTCTCAAAGCCGAAGGAATTCACGTTGGACAGACGACGGTTTATCGGGCTCTCGACCGTCTCACAGAGGAGAACGCCGTGATCAAAATTCCGGCAGTGGACGGCGCAGGCGCACAGTACCGCTATATCGGAGAATTGAGGCCGGGCAGCCCGGGGCGGCTTGTCTGCCTGCAGTGCGGGAAGATCATTCCTCTGGAATGTAACAAGCTCCATGGATTTTCCGAACATATCCTGAAAGAGCATGACTTTGCGCTGGATTCCTCGCATCTGATCTTTTACGGCTGCTGTCGGGAGTGCCGCAAATTCAGGGAAACACAGGAAGGACTGCAGGACAGAAATGAGGATGAATAGAAAAAAGCAACGCGGGAAGCATGCTGTGATTTCCGGCATCAGAATGCCGCAGCTGCGCTGCACACGGGTATCGGAAAGCGGCATCCTGCGTCGTGTGGCGTTGGCGCTCTGCGCGTGCTTACTGTTTACCGCAGTGTTTGTCGGCTGCGGCACGGAAGCTTCTGACGAACCGGTGGATCCCAACAAGCTGCAGGTGATGGCGAGTTTTTATACGATGTACGATTTCGCACAGAAAATCGGCGGCGAGCACGTCCAGGTGACCTGCATGGTGCCGTCCGGTACAGAGCCCCACGACTGGGAGCCGTCCACAAAGGATATTACCCGGATGGAGCAGGCGGACGTTTTTATCTATAACGGTGCTGGGATGGAGCACTGGGTTTCAGACGTTCTGGCGGGGCTTTCCAATAAAAAATTGATTTCCGTGGAAGCGTCGCAGGGAGTGAGCCTGCTGCGCAGTGCAGAGGAAGAGGAGAGCCATGACCATGAGGCTGTGCATGCCGATGAGGGCGAAGAGGACAGCCATGACCATGGGACCGCGCATGCCGATGAGGACGGTCACGATCATGCGGATGAAGAAGACGCCGCTGTGAGCAATGCGGCCGCGTATGAAGACGATGCCGCCGACCACACTGTTGTCGCCGCACCGGACGGTCATGACGCCCACGAGCACGGTGAGTATGACCCCCACGTCTGGCTGGACCCGATGAACGCAAAACAGGAAATGCAAAATATCTGCGAAGCGTTTTCTGAGGCGGATCCGGAGCATCGCGCAGACTATCAGGCAAATTATGAGAAATGGGCAAAACAGCTCGACGAGCTGGACAAAATCTATCAGACGGCGCTGGAAAATCTGTCGGAGCGAAACATCGTTGTGGCGCATGAGGCGTATGGATATCTGTGCAGGCGCTATAACCTGACGCAGGTGAGCATCGAGGGCATGTCGCCGGATTCCGAACCCGACCCGGGACGGATGGCAGATATTATCGATTTTGTCCGGACAAACAACGTCCGTGCGATTTTCTTTGAAGAGCTGTCCGGCTCGAGGACGGCGGAAACGGTAGCGGCGGAAACCGGCGTGAAGCTTTTGACCCTCAGCCCGCTGGAAGGCCTAAGCGACAGACAGGAAGAAACCGGCGGAGATTATTTTTCCGTCATGGAAGAAAATCTGCAGCAGCTGACAGAAGCTTTGCGGTAAGGAGCAGACATATGAATGCGATAGAAATCAAAAATCTGCACTTTTCCTATGGAAAGGAAAATGTGCTGGACGGCGTCAGCCTTTGCCTGAAAGAAGGGCGGCTGGCGATTCTCGCAGGAGAAAACGGGGCAGGAAAATCGACGCTTTTAAGGCTTTTATTAGGAGAGCTCCCGATCGGGGAAAGCCACAAAGGGGATCAAGAAGAAGGCAGCGGCGACGGCAGCATTGAGATTCTGGGGCAGGATATCCGACAGTTTAAAGACTGGTCGAGCATCAGTTATGTGCCCCAGAACGGGATGGGTGGCTGGAAGGATTTTCCGGCATCCGTGGAAGAAATCGTGCGCGCAAATTTATATAAGCAGATCGGATTGTTCCGGTTTGCGGGGAAAAAAGAGCGGCAGCAGGTAAGAGCTGCGCTGGCGCAGGTGGGCATGGAGGAATACCAGAACCGTTTGATCGGCAGACTTTCTGGCGGGCAGCAGCAGAGAGTGCTCCTGGCACGCGCCCTGGTCAACGAGCCGAAGCTTCTGATTCTGGATGAGCCGACGTCGGCATTGGATGAAAAAAATGCGTCACACTTTTACCGACTGCTCAAAAAAATCAATGCGGAGAAAAGGATCACCGTCCTGATGGTGACGCATGACCTCAAACGTGCATCGTCCTATGCAGATGATATCTGGGTGCTGGAGGACGGAAAGGTAAAACAGGAAGCCGGGAAAGGAGACGGGCAGGCATGAGAATTTTTGAGTATCTGTTTATGCAGCGGGCGTTTGTTGTCGGAATTTTGCTGGCGGCGGTTGTGCCCTGCGTCGGAATGGTCGTTGTCTGCAAACGTCTTTCCATGATCGGCGATGCACTTTCCCATACGTCGCTCGCCGGCGTCGCAGCAGGACTTTTGCTGGGTGTCAATCCGGTGGCGGGCGCAGCAGCAGCCTGTGTGGCAGCGTCCTTCGGCATTGAGGCGATCCGCAGAAAGCTTCCGCGCTATTCGGAAATGTCGATATCCATTATCATGTCAGCAGGAATCGGTCTGGCGGGTGTGCTGTCCGGTTTTGTGAAAAATTCGGCAAACTTCAACAGCTTTCTGTTCGGCAGCATTGTGGCGATCAGTGATGCTGAGATGATTTCAGTCATCGTGGTGTCTGTTGTGGTGCTTGTGTTATTTTTGCTTCTATATAAAGAGCTGTTTTATATTTCATTGGATGAAAGAAGCGCGCGGTTGGCGGGCGTGCCGGTCGGCGTCGTCAATTTTATCTTCACGATTATGATTGCAGTGACGGTTTCGGTCGCAGCACGGACAGTCGGTGCGTTGATGGTATCGTCGATGATGGTCGTTCCGGTAGCTTGTGCGATGCAGCTGGGAAAAAACTTTAAACAGACTGTATGGTACGCTGTCGGTTTGAACGTGCTGTTCATGATTATCGGGCTGTTTGCGGCGTTTTATCTTGGCCTAAAGCCGGGCGGCACAATCGTTTTGGTGGGCGTTGCAGCACTTCTGATCATTTTTATCGGGAAACGGATTGTGTTCGGAAAGCAGGAATAAAGTCGCAATTGACACAGGGAAAAAAGCGTGCTACCATGTTCGTGATTAATAATAACTAACTAAAGAAAGTCATACCGTACGACAGGTAGTATAGACATATCCTGCGCCGGTCGAAGGAGGAAACGAACATGATGAAAGTGTCTGATGCAAAGAAAATCGGTTTATTTTTAGGAGGCGTATTATTCGGAACAGCCGGAATCAAGATCCTTTCCAGCAAAGACGCGAAGAAAGCATACGTACAGTGTACAGCGGCAGCGCTTCGCGCAAAGGACAGCGTTATGAAGACCGTAACAACAGTTCAGGAAAACGCTGGCGATGTTCTGGCAGAAGCAAAGCAGATCAATGAAGACAGAGCTGCAGAAGAAGCGGAAACTGAAGTAAAAGAAGAAGCCTGATTCAGGGCAGTGGGGGACGGAGCCGGAGACGGCGCCGTCCTTTTTGACGGAGTCCCGTTTTCTGAAAAAGCGCGAAGCGTATCAGCGGAGTGGAGATAAGATTGAAAAATAAAATTTTCAATCGCGAGATTTGTGTCTGCGCGCACTTGACACAAACTTGACATGCGCAAAAAGCGTGCGCAGAAATGAGCGGAAAAAATGAACTTTAAAATCAAACACAAAATTCCCGGGCGAATCCGGGTGCATATGGGGCAGTCCAGAATGAGCTTTGACCAGGCGGACACCCTACAGTATTTTCTGGAAGCACAGCCAGGTGTGACAAAAGCGACCGTATACGAGCAGACGCAAGATGCGGTGATCGAGTATGACGGTGAATTAAAAGAACTGATGGAGGCGCTGAAAAGCTTTCATTATGAAGACGTCCAGCTGCCGGATTCCGTCCGTTCCAGTTCGGGACGTGCGTTGAATGTAGAGTATAAAGAAAAACTGATCGGGCATGTGGCAAAACGGTTATTTACAAAATACATGCTTCCCTTACCGATCAGAAATGTGTATACTATATGGAAAGCTTTCCGTTATATAAAAGAAGGTGTCCTATGCCTTTCCAAAGGAAAACTGGAAGTCCCGGTTCTGGATGCGACAGCGATTACTGTATCGATTCTGCGGCGGGACTGCTCGACGGCAGGATCGGTTATGTTCCTGCTTGGGCTCGGTGAAATCCTTGAGGAGTGGACACATAAAAAGTCTGTCGGCGATCTGGCGCGCAGCATGTCGTTAAATGTCGGAAAAGTGTGGATAAAGACCCGGGATCAGGAAATCCTTGTGGATTCTGCATCTGTCGTACCGGGCGATCATATCGTGATCCATGTCGGCAACGTCATTCCGTTTGACGGCGTAGTGGCAGACGGTGAAGCGATGATCAACCAGGCTTCCATGACCGGTGAATCCGAGCCTGTACGCAAGGAAAAGGGCGGATTCGTTTATGCCGGAACCGTTGTGGAAGAGGGCGAGCTGACGATTGAGGTCAAGGCGGTTTCCGGCTCGACCCGCTACGAAAAGATCGTTACGATGATCGAGGATTCCGAGAAGCTCAAGTCCGCAGTAGAAGGACGTGCGGAGCATCTGGCGGACAGGCTGGTTCCCTATACCTTCCTTGGAACCGGCCTTACATGGCTGCTTACAAGAAATGTTACCAGAACGTTATCCGTACTGATGGTTGATTTTTCCTGCGCATTAAAGCTTGCGATGCCACTGACTGTCCTGACAGCGATCCGGGAAGCAAACGCAGCAAAGATCACCGTAAAGGGCGGAAAATATCTGGAAGCGTTTTCCGAGGCTTCCACCATCGTATTCGATAAGACCGGTACGCTGACCAAAGCGCAGCCTACACTGCATTCTGTTATCGCATTCGGTGAGGAAAAGGAAGACGATCTTTTGCGTCTGGCAGCATGTCTGGAGGAGCATTTTCCTCATTCGATGGCAAAGGCGGTTGTGCGTGCAGCGGCAGAGCGTAATCTGGAACATGAGGAAGTACATTCCAAGGTGGAATATATCGTTGCACATGGCATTGCCTCTTATGTTGGAGAAAAGCGTGTGGTGATCGGCAGTGCTCACTTTGTATTTGAAGATGAGAAGTGCCGGATCCGTCCGGAATATCAGCAGCGTTTCGATGAGCTGCCGCTGCAGTATTCCCATCTGTATCTGGCAGTTGACAACGTACTGGAAGCAGTGCTCTGCATTGAGGATCCGGTGCGTGAAGAGGCAAAACAGATTATCCGCGAGCTGAAACGGGAAGGCTTTACAAAAATCGTCATGATGACTGGCGACAGCGAGCGAACAGCAGCGGCGATCGCAAAACAGATCGGCGTGGACGAATACCATGCGGAAGTTCTGCCGGAGGACAAGGCGAACTTTGTCCAGCAGGAAAAAGAAGCCGGGCGCAGGGTAGTCATGGTCGGCGACGGAATCAACGACTCCCCGGCGCTTTCTGCGGCGGATGTTGGTATTGCGATCAGCGACGGTTCAGAACTTGCGCGGGAAATTGCGGATATTACAGTCGGTGCGGACAGCCTGCAGGAGCTGGTTTACCTGCGCCGCTTAAGCAAAGAAATGATGCGTCGGATTCATGTCAACTACCGTGCAATCCTTGGCATCAACGGCAGTTTAATTGCAGCCGGTGTGACCGGGCTGATTCAGCCTACGACATCCGCGCTGCTGCATAATACGACAACACTGGCCCTGAGCCTGAGAAGCATGAGCTGGAAAGTTCCGGGAGAGGCAGGGCAGGAATAAAAAGAACGGAGACAGAGAATGAAAAAGGCGATGATTGCCATGAGCGGCGGCGTAGATTCGAGCGTTGCGGCATGGCTGATGAAGCGGGACGGATATGATTGTATGGGCGTTACGATGCGCCTGTTTGCCGGAGAGGACAGCTGCGAACGAAAAGGGCATACCTGCTGTTCGTTAGATGACGTGGAGGACGCAAGAAGCGTTGCACGTCAGCTGGGCATTCCGTATTTCGTGTTCAATTTTACGGAAGATTTCGGCACACAGATCATGGACCGCTTTGTCTGCGCCTATGAAAACGGATTCACCCCGAATCCGTGTATCGACTGTAACCGTTATATGAAGTTCGAGAAGCTGATGAAGCGGGCAAAGGAGCTGGATTACGATTACGTTGTAACCGGACACTATGCCCGAATCGAAGAACAGGACGGAAAATTCCTCCTGAAAAAAGCCATCGATGAAAAGAAAGACCAGAGTTATGTGCTCTACAGCCTGACGCAGGAGCAGCTTGCACATACGCTGTTTCCCCTGGGCGGCATGACGAAGCCGCAGATCCGGGAAATGGCGGAAGAACAGGGACTGATCAATGCGCGCAAGCATGACAGTCAGGATATCTGCTTTGTACCGGATGGAGATTATGCCGGATTTATTGAACGATACACCGGCAAAAGCTTTGAGCCGGGCAATTTCGTAGATCAGGAAGGACATGTGCTGGGGCAGCATAAGGGAATTATCTGCTATACGATCGGACAGCGCAAAGGGCTGGGACTAGCCCTGCATGAGCCGATGTATGTGTGCAGGATCGATCCAAAGACCAATACGGTAGTCCTTGGACGCGACCGGGATCTGTGGTCAAAAGAGCTGACGGCGAAAGATTTCCACTGGATCAGCGGTGAGGTGCCGACGGGCACGCAGCGCATCAAAGCGAAAATCCGTTACCGTCACCAGGAGCAGTGGGCGAACGCAGAGATCACCGGACCGGACAGCATTCATCTGGTCTTTGACGAGCCCCAGAGGGCAATTACCTGCGGACAGTCGGTTGTACTTTATGATGGCGATATTGTAGTGGGCGGAGGAACGATCAATGGATTATGTGGTTCTGGATCTGGAATGGAATCAGGCGTCTGACAGCCGCGATGCCCGCAACAGACTGCTTACGTTTGAAATTATTGAGATCGGTGCGGTAAAATTAAACAGCCGGATGGAAATTGTGGATACCTTTGAGGAGCTGATCCGTCCGCAGGTTTATGATACCATGCACCATATTACAGAAAAGCTGATCGGCATCCATATGAAAGACCTCTCCGGATGTCGGACATTTGATGTCGTGATGAAGGACTTTCTGGCGTGGTGTAGCGAGGATTTCATGTTCGGTACCTGGGGACCGCAGGATCTGACGGAGCTTCAGAAAAATATGCGGTTTTTCGGTATGGAGCCCCTTGGAAAAGGACCTGTCCGGTTCTATGATATTCAGAAGCTGTTTTCCATCGCCTACGAAGATCAGAAGGTGCGAAGGAGCCTGGAATATGCAGTAGATTATCTGCAGATTCCAAAGGATATTCCGTTTCACCGGGCGATCAGTGACGCGGTGTATACCGCACGGGTATTTCAGATGATCAAAGACCCGATTGCACTGCAGCGGGTTTCCTTCGACACGTTCCAGCTGCCGGAAAACCACCGCAGCGAGGTGCATGTCGTATTCGATACTTATGCAAAATATATTTCCCGACCGTTTCCGGATAAGGAGGCGTTGATGGCGGATAAAGAGGTTCTTTCCACCAGATGTTATCTGTGCCATCATAACCTTCGCAAAAAAGTCCGCTGGTTCTCGCCAAACGGCAAGCACTATTACAGCCTGTCGTGGTGCGATAAGCACGGTTGGATGAAAGGAAAAATCCGCGTGAAAAAAGCGGACGATGACATGGTTTACGCCGTCAAGACGACGAAGCTGGTCGGAGAGAAAGAGGTTGCCGCCCTGATGGAGAGAAAAGATCACATCCGCCAGCTGCGCAAGGAGCACAGACACCGCGAAGCGCAGGAAAAGCTCAGGAAACGGTGAGGCGGGACGCTGACATCGGAGACACGCCGGGGAGCCCATATAATAAAATAATACGAAAAAAACGCCGCAGACCGGTTTCAAAAGAAATGGTCTGCGGCATTTTTGTGCATCCCGTCCTGTGTCTTACGCGAAGGGATCGGTGTAACGGTCGAAGTCGATGATTTCATCTTTGCGGCTGCGATGTCGTTTCATGATATCGCGGCGCTTGCGATTGCGGCTGTGTCCGATCAGAATGGAACGGATCACCAGAATGACGATCAGGATAACCGCGACAATGCTGACTGCAAGCAAAATTTTACGGACGTTTAAGAAAATAACATTTCCCCCCGGTGTGGAAACTGCAGTCGGAGAAGTTGTGGAAGCGACGGATTCAGACGCTGTAGTGCCAGCCTGCGCGCTCGTGGCGCCCTGTGTGCCGGAGGAACCGTTTGCACTGGAAGCATTCGCATTGCCATCCGTGCCGGAGCTGTCTGTGCTGCTTTGCGCATTAGAAGCGCTGCTTTGTACGCTGTTCGCATCTGCCTTGGAAGAGCCATCCGCTGTTGCGATGGCTGCGCTTTCCGTTTCAGAAACCGGTTCTGCACTGAAATCAAAGGGCGTTATGCTGGAAAAGAGGATCGGCGCGCTGCCGAGATCCTGACCTTCGTAGGAGTAGTGGATGACAGCGGCCTGTCCATCCTTCAGGTTATCATAGCTCAGCTCGGAATCCAGATCGGCAAAGGTGAGCGTATCCGGAAGGAGAACTTTCGCATCCGGGTCGATAGAAAGGATGTCGGACTGATTGAACGTATTTGCGAACAGGTCGCCGTTTTTTACCTGATAGGTGGTGTCTTCTTTGGATGCTGTAACAGAAGAAAAGTTGCTGAAACCGTAATCAAATAAGCTTATCGTATCCTTGAACTGCTGCGGGGACTCCTCCATCATAACGACGCAGATCAGCTTCAGCCCGTCTTTCTGGGCGCAGGAAACGAGGTTAGAGCGAGCGTTTGCGGTGTAGCCGGTCTTACTGCCGACGAGATATTCGTAAGCGTAGGTTTTACCGGGCAGCAGCTTGTTTTTGCTGTTCGGAATCAGATCCTGTGACAGCGTTGCGCTCGCCGGGATTTTGTAGCTTACCGTGTCGGACATGCGGCAAAGCACGTCATCGGAGAAAAACTTTTGCCCGATCAGAGCGAGGTCATGGGTGGAGGTATAGTGATTGTCATCATGCTTGCCATTGGTATTGACGAAATGGGAATCCGTGCAGCCAAGCTCCTTTGCGGTTTGGTTCATTAAATCTACAAACGCTTCCATACTGCCGCTGATATGTTCGCCGATGGCATTGCCGCATTCACTGCCGGAGCCCACCAGCAGACCGTAGAGGGATTGTTCCATCGTGATCGCTTCACCGGCTTTGATGCCGATGTTGGAATCACTTCGCCAGTCGATGCTGTGCACCGCGGTATCGGAATATTCGATCATCTCATTTAATTCGCTGTTCTGACGCGCAATGTAGGCAGTCAGAATCTTGGTTGTGCTGGCGGGATAGAGCTTTTCATGGATATTTTTGGCATAAAGGATTGCACCGCTGTCCGCATCCATCAAAATCGCGGAGCGAGCGTTGAGAATCGGACCCTCCGGCCAGTTTTTGATTTCGTTGCTCTCAACCGGGATCGAAAGGTTGGCCTCCGCCAGCGCCTGGTAATCGATGACCTCGGCGCGAGCCGTTAAAACAGCGCCACAAAACAGATTGGCGCCGACTCCAAGTGCTATCATAAAAGAAAAGAAGGATCTTTTCTGGAAAGATTTCATGTAATGTACCGTCCTTTATTGAAAGATAGTAACATCATACACTATTTCCAGGCAGATTTTAAGGGTAGAACAGCAAAATTCAAAATTTTTTAAAATTTAGACTACAGTTCCCTCGTGGCATTCCGTGGGCAGAATTCCATGCTTGCATGAGAATTTGCCCACGGGATGCCACGAAGGGAGCGCCGCTTTATGAGCAAAAATGAGCTGCGAAGCAGCGGAAAGCGTCGAAGACGCGATTCATGACAATAGAATGTTCGCGGAGCGTGCATTCTATTGTATTGCGAATGCTACGAAGGGAGCGCCGCCAAAATGCAAAGCTTCCTTTTTATCCCGAAATATAGTAAGATAAATTGATATCAGGATTGTGGGAGTGCGCAGCACGGAACAATCCGCAGGTATCAAAGCCAAGGTCAAAAGGTCAGAGCCCGCGTGAGTTTGCTCATAAGTGGGAGAAAGACGGAAACCCAATAAAATAATAACGAAAAGTAGTGAGGACGATTCATGAGATTAAGAAATATCACAGGCTGCCGGGAAATGATCGGGGAGAGCGAGTTTGTCGTACACGAACCGGAAACGATGAAAGGGAAGTGGAGAGAAGCGTTTGGCAACGACCATCCGGTTTATGTGGAAATCGGCATGGGCAAGGGACGTTTTCTGATGGATATGGCGCGCCTTTATCCGGAAATCAACTTTATTGGTATCGAAAAATATTCCAGCGTGCTGCTGCGCGCGGTTCAGAAGCTGGAAGAGGAAGAACTGCCCAACGTTCGCCTAATCCGCATGGATGCAGAAGATCTGGAAAATGTTTTCGCGCAGGGAGAGCTGGATCGCATTTACCTGAATTTTTCCGATCCGTGGCCGAAGGACCGTCACGCGAAAAGACGCCTGGAGTCCAGACAGTTTCTGGCAAGATACAATCAAATTCTGAAAAAAGACGGAACGATCGAGTTTAAGACGGACAACCGCGCCCTGTTTGATTTTGCACTGGAAGAGGTGGAAGCAGCAGGATGGACCTTGAAGGAAAAAACCTTTGACCTTCACGCGGATGCGCGCTTAAACGAGGGAAACGTCATGACTGAGTATGAGGAACGGTTTTCAGCACAGGGCAATCCGATCTGCAAGTACATTATCAGCCGTTGAAAAACGGAACACCGCATTCTCGTTACTTTAGTGATGAGTTAGGTGTGCCAAATTTTTTATTAAAAACAGAACAAATGTTTGCTATGTAGAAAGACGTATTGTATAATACAAATATGAAAAAAGATATGTTTGCTGTTAAGAAAAGTGAACTTTCATATGGTAGAGGATATGTATATTCTTTACAATACCATCTTGTTTGTGGAAT
>ERZ1673700.555-NODE-555-length-46987-cov-37.365167_pt1 | contig 46987 bp, 33 predicted proteins | sample MGYA00580230_ERZ1673700 | MGnify/ENA primary metagenome ERZ1673700 (study PRJEB41218, sample SAMN15661782) | gut metagenome | host: Homo sapiens | place: Canada: London | collected 2015-08-20/2019-03-30 | study: EMG produced TPA metagenomics assembly of...
GAGAGGGCCGTTTCGGTCCTCTCTTTCTTATAGTTATCCTGTTTAGCCATACTCAATAGATATTACTAATTATAGAGTTGCGGAAGAGAGTGAAATCGGATTGGAGAGCAAGACACCGACTGTTGAAATAGTATTGAAGTAAGTAACCGGATTATTTAATACGAGATCACAGTGGTAAGTTCCAGTTTGCCGTACTCGCTCCCAGCAGGGTTTGGGGGTTCACACGCCCCAACAAGAGCACTATCGAAGTCCAACAAATGTCCGAACGCTGACCCCAAACAATAATGACCAAAGGCAGGGTATCATCATGACGATGGTATCCTGCCTTTTGCTATTTTTAACTGCGTATGGTATGCTCGACTTAGTTCAACAAATCGGAACTTGTCGGGGCGAGGCCCCTCCATCTTGCTGCCGCAAGACCGTTCTGCCACTTAAAAGCCCCACTGGGGCTTTCATTGTTCCGCTTCGCTCCACAAACGCGAATTTGCGGAGGTAAAAAACATAACGAACCCATTCTTTATAAGCGCGTATAACGCAAGGGCGGAACATGGCGATCACGCGACGCCGCCTCCCTCTCCGAGGGGGCTGGCGCCGTCAGGCGACTGGGGGAGCAACTCCGGCTTTTTCTTTATACCCCAAAAAATTCTTTTGCGATATCTGCGCTGCGCTTGGCATCCTTCGCATACCAGTCCGCGCCGATCTTCTTTGCGTATTCGGGGGTGAGCACTGCGCCGCCGACCATGATCTTGCAGTCGAGCTTTGCTTCGTGGAGGGCCGCGATGGTCTCCTCCATGCTCTTGAGGGTGGTGGTCATCAGGGCGGAGAGGCCCACCAGATGCACATTCTTCTCCCGCACCGTGTTCACCACCGTCTCCACCGGCACGTCGCGGCCAAGGTCGATGACCTCGAAGCCGTAGTTTTCGAGGATGACCTTCACGATGTTCTTGCCGATGTCGTGGACATCGCCCTTCACCGTCGCGATGACGATGCGGCCCTTGCTCTCGTTGGCCGCGCCCTTCTTTGCGATGGCGGTCTTGATCTCCTCAAAGGCGCTCTGGGCGGCGCTGGCTGCTTGGAGCAGCTGGGGCAGGAAGAGGGTGCCCTTTTCGTACTTGTTGCCCACGATGTCCAGCGCCGGGATGAGGGCTTCATCCACCAGTTCCAGCGGCTCCTTCGTTTCCAGCAGGGCGCGGGTCTGGGCCGCAGCTTCGCCCTTCAGGCCCTTTTCCACGGCCTTCATCAGGGGGGCATAAGGGCCGGACAGCTCTGCTTCGCCGCCGGACTGGGCCACCGTGGCCGCTTGGGCAGCCTTGGCCAGCGCGGCGGAGGCGGGCACCCGGTTCGCGTACCGCTCGATGTACTTCGTGCTCTGGGGGTCGCGGTTGATGAGTACATTGTAGGCGTAGACCGCCGCCATCATCTCCTCGCTGGACGGGTTCATGATGGCGAGATCCAGCCCCGCGTACATGGCCATGGTGAGGAAGGTGGTGTTCAGGTAGGTGCGGCAGGGCAAGCCGAAGCTGATGTTCGACACGCCCAGAATGGTCCGGACGCCCAGTTCTGTTTTGCAGGTATGGAGGGCTTCCACGGTGGCCAGAACGTCCTGCTGCTGGGCGCTGGCGGTCAGGGTCAGGCAGTCGATGTAGATATCCTCCTGCGGGATGCCGGCGGCCAACGCAGCTTCCTTGATGCGGCGGGCCACGGCCACGCGATCCTCGGCTTTGGGCTGGATGCCCCGCTTGTCAATGGCAAGGCCGACCACGGCCGCGCCGTACTTTTTGCACAGCGGCAGGATCTTTTCCAGCACCTCCGGCTCGCCGTTCACCGAGTTGACGATGGGCTTGCCGTTGTAGACCCGCAGACCCCGCTCCAGTGCCTCGGCGTGGGAAGAATCCAGCTGCAAGGGCAGACTGACCACGCTCTGCAGCGCTTTGACCACCTGTTCCATCAGCGCGGGCTCGTCCACGCCGGGGGCACCCACGTTGACGTCGAGGATCTGCGCCCCGGCTTCCACCTGACTGACGGCCTGTTCGAGGACGTAGTTCATGTCATTTTCCCGCAGGGCCTGTTGGAACCGCTTTTTGCCGGTGGGGTTGATCCGCTCGCCCACCACCGTGATGCCGTCCACATTGACGCAGCTCACCGGCGAGCAGATGACCGACTTCATGGGGTGGTCGGGGCGGCCGGGCTTGCAGCCGGCAAAGACACCGTTCAGCAGTTGGATGAACTCCGGCGTGGTGCCGCAGCAGCCGCCCGCCGCGAACAGGTTCAGCTCCCGGTAAGGCTTCATCTGCATCCCATAGAGCTGCGGGGTGATGTCGTAGCCGGAGCCGTCGGCACGGGGCAGACCCGCGTTGGGCTTGACGAAGACCGGGAAGCTGCCGGGCACGGCCTCAGCCAGCCGCTTCGCCATCGGGAAGATCTCCTTGGGGCCCAGCGAGCAGTTGATGCCGATGGCATCCGCCCCCAGACCCCGCGCAGTGGCGGCGAAGCTCTCCACCGTACAGCCGGTGAAGGTGCGGCCCCCCGCCTCAAAGCTCATGCTGGCCAGAATGGGCAGGGTGCTGTTCTCCTTGGCCGCCAACAGAGCCGCTTTCAGCTCGTACAGGTCGGTAAACGTTTCAAAGAAGATGAGGTCAGCCCCAGCCGCCACACCGGCCCGGACGATGCGGCCATACTCGGTCACAGCGTCCTCAAAGGCCAGCGTGCCGTTGGGCTCCAGCAGCTCCCCCAGCGGGCCGACGTCCAGCGCCGCCAGTGCGCCGTAGGGGGCGCACGCCCGCTTGCAGTTGGCAATGCCCGCCGCAATAATCTCTTCCAGCGTGTAGGCGCTGCCCGCCAGCTTGTGCGCCGACGCGCCGAAGGTGTTGGCGTTGATGATGCGGCTGCCCGCTGCGGCATATTTTGCGTGGATGCCCTCGATGAGCGCCGGGTCGGTGATGTTCAGCTCCTCCGGCTTGGCCCCCAGCTTCAGGCCCGCCGCCTGCAGCATGGTGCCCATGCCGCCGTCCAGCAGGATGGTATTCGGTTGGGTAAACAGTTCATTCGCTTGCACAGGTGATCCCCCTCTTTCGATATTCGCAGCGGGTGCGCAGCACACAGTGGCCGCACCCTGCGAGATGGCCCTTGACCGGGTGTTCGCTGACGCCCAGCAGCGCGGTGACGCTCTTGCGGGGGGTCATGAGGTTGGTGTCCGTCACGCACAGACCGGCCCGCCGGGCAGTATCCAGCGCCGCCGCCACCAGCGGCTGTACCGTGATGGGCCAATCGCCGTAGCCCGGCGAGTAGCGGCCGGTCAGATAGCGGCCCTGCCCCGCTGCCGCATTGCGCAGTTCGGCTTCGGCGGCATCGGCCATCTGCTCTGCCAGCGCGGAACCCAGCGCATCCGACGCCACGCCCGCCGCAATGTCCCCCACCCCGGCCCGGCGGATCTGTGCATCCACGCCGGGGCCAAGGGTCACAGCCAGCAGGATGGCCCGGTCACAGCCGGTCAGGTGGCGGTACACATCCTCCCCCTGCAAAAGGCCCGCTTCCGCAAGGCTGTCCACATCGCTTTCCAGCCAGACGGCGTGGGGCGCTGCCGCCGCCAAGATGGGCACGGCACACCTCTCTAATAAAGAGGCCGTTGCCGCATCCGGTTCGCCCCGCTGGCCGAAATACCGCGCAGCCTGTTTCAGATCAATGGTCTCTGGCTTTTCCAGCGCCAGCGGCCGACTTGGCCCGATGGACATCGCCGCTCCCCCCTCTTTTTTCGATAATAGCATCAGTATACAACAGGGAAAGAGTTCCGTCAACGAAAAGTGCCCTCCGCATTTCACGATGCCGGGCTTACCCGGCCCCACCTTACGCAGTGCCAAACAAAGGCCCTGCTTCGCCGCCAACATCCTTGCCCTCTCCAAAATTTTTCCAAACATTTTTTCATTAACCTATTGACAATCTAGGTAAATGGGGATATAATGCAGCCATCCAATCCACCAACTTGGTGGGATTTCAGAGAAAGGAGGGCACCACAATGACGCTGATCTGGAAAAATCTGCTGCACGCGAACTTCCGTTGTGGGCGAATGTACTCAGGCCGGGCAGAAAATCTGACGAGCTGCTGTGCTTTGCCCTCCGGTGGACGAATGTGTCCCGAAGTGTAATGCTGCAAGCGCAATGTCGAACTTCTTGCCCGGTACGCTGTCTTGAGACCGCAGCGACCGGGATTTTTTGTAAGTTAAAACAATACTATTCGTATAAATAGAGAGGTAAATAACATGTCTAACTATAAATTCGAGACCCTTCAGCTCCACGTCGGTCAGGAGCAGGCCGACCCCGCCACCGATTCCCGCGCAGTGCCCATTTATCAGACCACTTCCTACGTCTTCCGCAACAGCCAGCACGCCGCAGACCGCTTCGGTCTGGCTGACGCGGGCAACATCTACGGCCGCCTGACCAACTCCACGCAGGACGTCTTCGAGAAGCGCATCGCCGCGCTGGAAGGCGGCGTGGCCGCTCTGGCAACCGCTTCCGGTGCCGCAGCCATCACCTACACCATCGAGGCGCTGGCACAGGCTGGTGACCACATCGTTGCCCAGAAGACCATCTACGGCGGCAGCTACAACCTGCTGGAGCACACCCTGACCCAGTTCGGCGTGACCACCACCTTTGTCAACGCTCACGATCTGGCCGAGGTGGAGAACGCCATCCAGCCCAACACCAAGGCCGTCTATCTGGAGACGCTGGGCAACCCCAACAGCGACATCCCCGACATCGACGCCATTGCAGCCCTCGCCCATAAGCACGGTCTGCCGCTGGTCATTGATAACACCTTCGGCACCCCGTACCTGATCCGTCCCATCGAGCACGGCGCAGACATCGTGGTTCACTCCGCTACCAAGTTCATTGGCGGCCACGGCACCACGCTGGGCGGCATCATCGTGGACAGCGGCAACTTCGACTGGAAGGCCAGCGGCCGTTATCCCAACATCGCCGCGCCCAACCCCAGCTACCACGGCGTTTCCTTCGCCGAGGCTGCCGGCCCCGCTGCCTTCGTCACCTACATCCGCGCCATCCTGCTGCGTGATACCGGTGCCACCATCTCCCCGTTCAACGCCTTCCTGCTGCTGCAGGGCACCGAGACCCTGAGCCTCCGCATCGAGCGCCATGTGGAGAACACCAAGAAGGTCGTCCAGTTTCTCGCCAACCATCCGCAGGTCGAAAAGGTCAACCATCCGTCCCTGCCCGACCACCCCGATCATGCGCTGTACGAGAAGTATTTCCCCAACGGCGGCGCTTCCATCTTTACCTTTAATATCAAGGGCGGCCGTGAGGAAGCCTTCAAGTTCATCGACAACCTGAAGGTCTTCTCCCTTCTGGCCAATGTCGCCGACGTAAAGAGCCTTGTCATCCACCCGGCTTCCACCACCCACAGCCAGCTGAACGACGAGGAGCTGGCCGAACAGCAGATCTATCAGAACACCATCCGCCTGTCCATCGGCACCGAGCACATCGACGATATCATCGCCGACCTCGAAGCCGGTTTCGCAGCCGTCCGCGGCGAGTGATCGTGCCGGGCGCCGTCCCCCCATGCTCTGACAAACAACTCTCCTTCATGTGTGTGTAAAAACCAGAAGAACTTCTGCCCTTCAGCTGGGCGGAGGTTCTTTTGGTTTTTGTTTTATGAACGAACTGCGAAGTTTTTGCAAAATGGTGCTGGCAAAACTGGCATATTAAATTTGAATGTGCTACTCTCTTTTTAGAGAGGCTTTATACGGCCTAAAAGGAGGATTTTCATGAAAGAAGTCAAAACGCCCAAAAAGCCGCTGGCGATCTATTATACCATCGTGCTTTTACTGCTTCTGCTCCTCAATGTCGTGCTTGTGCCGTGGATGAACGAACGGCAGATCAAAGAGGTGGACTACGGCACCTTTATGAGCATGACCGAGGAGAAGAACATCGGCAAAGTGGACATCGAGTCCAACCAGATCATCTTCACCGATAAGGACAACACCCAAGTCTACAAGACCGGCCTGATGGATGACTCCGGCCTGACCGAGCGGCTTTACACCGCCGGGGCCGAGTTTTCCAGCGAGATCGTGGAACAGGGGTCTCCGATCCTCAGCTTTCTGATCTGGTTCGTGCTGCCCATCATCCTGTTCACCGCGCTGGGCAACTATATGAACAAAAAGCTCATGGATAAGATGGGCGGCCCCAACTCCATGATGTTTGGCGGCATGGGCAGATCCAACGCCAAGGTCTACGTCCAGTCCACCGAGGGCATCCACTTCTCGGATGTGGCCGGTGAGGATGAGGCCAAAGAGAACCTGCAGGAGATCGTTGACTACCTGCACGACCCCAGCAAGTACAAGGACATCGGCGCCCAGATGCCCAAGGGCATCCTGCTCGTCGGCCCTCCGGGCACCGGCAAGACCATGCTGGCCAAGGCCGTGGCCGGTGAATCCAACGTGCCCTTCTTCTCCATGTCCGGTTCGGAATTCGTCGAGATGTTCGTGGGCATGGGCGCTTCCAAGGTCCGCGACCTGTTCAAACAGGCCAAGGAAAAGGCCCCCTGCATCGTCTTCATCGACGAGATCGACGCCATCGGCCAGAAGCGCAACAGCGGCCAGTACGGCGGCAACGACGAGCGCGAACAGACCCTGAACCAGCTTCTGACCGAGATGGACGGTTTTGAGGGGAACAACGGCGTCATCATTCTGGCGGCCACCAACCGCCCGGAATCCCTTGACCCGGCCCTTACCCGCCCCGGCCGCTTCGACCGCCGGGTGCCCGTGGAGCTGCCCGACCTGAAGGGCCGCGAGGAGATCCTGAAAGTCCACGCCAAGAAGGTCGCGCTGGCCCCCGGCGTCGATTTCAGCGTCGTGGCCCGGATGGCCTCCGGTGCATCCGGTGCCGAGCTGGCCAACATCGTCAACGAAGCTGCCCTGCGGGCCGTCCGCGCGGGCCGCAAGAGCGTGACCCAAGCCGACCTTGAGGAGAGCATCGAGGTGGTCATCGCGGGCTACCAGAAGAAGAACTCCATCCTCACCGACAAGGAAAAGTGCATCGTGGCCTACCACGAGATCGGCCACGCCCTTGTGGCGGCAAAACAGACCCACTCCGCCCCGGTGCAGAAGATCACCATCATCCCCCGCACCTCCGGCGCGCTGGGCTACACCATGCAGGTGGAAGAGGGCAACCACTACCTGATGGATAAGACCGAGCTGGAAAATAAGATCGCCACCCTGACCGGCGGCCGCGCGGCGGAGGAAGTCGTCTTCGGCTCCATCACCACCGGCGCGTCCAACGACATCGAACAGGCAACGAAGCTTGCCCGCGCCATGCTGACCCGCTACGGCATGAGCGACGACTTCGACATGGTGGCCTTGGAGACCGTGAACAACCAGTACCTCGGCGGGGACACCTCCCTTGCCTGCTCGGCCCAGACCCAGCGCGAGATCGACCAGAAGGTCGTCGCCCTCGTCAAGGCCCAGCATCAGAAAGCCATCCAGATCCTGACCGACAACCGCGAAAAGCTGGATGAGCTGGCCAAGTACCTCTACCAGAAGGAGACCATCACCGGCGACGAATTCATGGAAATTTTGGATTCCCCGCAATAATCCCCTTTCCCCTTTCGTATTCCAGATAGAACGGACAACCAAAGTCCGGAAATACAGGAGGACACATCCATGAAGATTTTGAATACGAAACTCGCCCGTCAGGCCATTGCGGCCGCCCTTGTTCTGTCTGCCGCCGCAGCCATGAGCGTCGGTGCCTTCGCCGCAGAGGGCGAAGCGGACACCGCCGCCCTCACCGAGGATGTCACCGTCGCCGGTTACCTGCCCCCGCAGGATGAGAGCACCATGGTCCAAGGCGACATCGCCCTCCACAGCGCCGATGTGGCCGTGGGCGAGGCCGACCCCACCTACGGCGGCTACGCCTCCCCGGTGGAAAACCCGGTGCAGGGCAACGTCATGATGATCGCCGAGACCGGCGATGCGCAGACCTCGGAGTCGGCGGCTGACTCCCGCACGGACACCACGCCCAAAGCCGTTTACACGGCACGATACACCGTCAAGGGCCTGCTGGGCAAACAGGTGCTCTACACCGCCACACAGGAGGGCCGCGTAATGACCCTCTCCGTCCCGGAGGACATCGCCACCTTCCGCGCCACGGTCGGTGAGATGCGCAAGCTGATGGCCAACGGCATCAGCACCGTGGTGCTGCAGACTAACAAGAACTCCACCACCCTGAACCTGTCCCTGCTGTGCGAGGGCCAGTCCGATAAGACCAAGATCACCCTCCGCCACTTTAACAGCAACGCTGCCCTGACCGTCGGCCTCCGCTGCCGCCGCGACCTGCTCGTAGGCCGCGACTCGAACTACGGCGGCTACGCCTCCCCCGTGGAGAACCCCATTCAGGGCAACGTCATGATGATCGCCGAGACCGGTGATGCACAGACTTCCAGCGGCCGCTGACCCGTTCCGGTGCATCGAGGAATGAAACCTGCCCGGAATTTTCCGTCGAAAGTTGAATTTTCTTCATTTTGCATCTGAGTCAAACTGCTTGACAGGGGCAGACGGGTTTGGTACAATAAGCTCACTTTGAAACAAGCATAAATGCGTTGACGGGGAAAAAACGAAGTGTTTTCTGCTTACAGAGAGCCGCCGGGTGGTGCAAGGCGGTGCGGAGAGCTTCGGCTACTGGCCCCTGAGCGGCAAAGCTGAAATCGCAGTAGGCTTTGACGGATGCCCACCGTTACCGGGGCAGCGATTCGCCGCCAAAAGCCGATCGTGTCGAGTGGCTGGCTCTGCCAGCAAAGAGAGTGGTACCACGGGTGCCCTGTAGTTTGAACTTACAGGCTCTCGTCTCTCAAGGGATTTCGTCCTTTGAGAGACGGGAGCCTTTTTCTTCGTATATGGGCAAGGACGCCGACAAAACGTGTGGAACGTAAGTTTATAGGAAGCTGGAGGAAAACAAAATGATGGACGCTACCAAATACGCACCGGGTTACTACCCGGTCCCCGCCGGTTATGACAGCTGGGTAAAAAAAGACCACATCGAACAGGCCCCTGCATGGTGCAGCGTGGATCTGCGCGACGGCAATCAGGCCCTGATCGTGCCCATGAGCCTTGAGGAAAAGCTGGAGTTCTTCCAGATGCTCGTCAAGATCGGCTTCAAGGAGATCGAGGTCGGCTTCCCCGCCGCCAGCGAGACCGAATATGAGTTCCTGCGCACCCTCATCGAGAAGAATATGATCCCCGATGACGTCACCGTGCAGGTGCTGACCCAGTGCCGCGACCACATCATCCGCCGCACCTTCGAAGCCGTCAAGGGCGCGCCCCGCGCGGTCATCCACTTCTACAACTCCACCTCCGTCGCCCAGCGCGAGCAGGTGTTCCACAAGTCCAAGGAGGAGATCAAGAAGATCGCCACCGACGGCGCAAAGCTGGTCAAACAGCTCAGTCAGGAGTACGAGGGCAACTTCCTCTTCGAGTACAGCCCCGAAAGCTTCACCGGCACCGAGGTCGATTACGCTGTCGAGGTCTGCAACGCCGTGCTGGACATCATGCAGCCCACCCCCGACCGCCCGATGATCATCAACCTGCCCGTCACGGTCGAGATGAGTATGCCTCACGTCTACGCCAACCAGATCGAGTACTGCGACAAGCACCTGAAGTACCGCGACAGCGTCATCATCTCCACCCACCCCCACAACGACCGGGGCACCGGCGTCGCCTGTGCTGAGCTGGCCGTGCTGGCCGGTGCCCAGCGCGTCGAGTGCTGCCTGTTCGGCAACGGCGAGCGCACCGGCAACGTGGACGCTGTGACGCTGGCCATGAACATGTACAGCCACGGCGTTGACCCCAAGCTGGATTTCTCCAACATGCCGGAGATCTGCGCCACCTACGAGCGGGTGACCCGGATGCACATCTACGAGCGCACTCCCTATGCGGGCCAGCTGGTCTTTGCCGCCTTCTCCGGCAGCCATCAGGACGCCATCGCCAAGGGCATGGCCTACCGCAAGGAGCACGGCGAACACCGCTGGACCTGCCCCTACATCCCCATCGACCCCCACGACATCGGCCGCACCTACGATGCAGACGTCATCCGCATCAACAGCCAGAGCGGCAAGGGCGGCATCGGCTTCGTGCTGGAGCAGAACTACGGCTACAACCTGCCCCCGAAGATGCGCGAAGACCTCGGCTACAAGGTCAAGAACGTCTCCGACCACAGCCACAAAGAGCTCAGCGCTGCCGAAGTGCTCCGCATCTTTGAGGAGAACTTCCTCAACAAGGAAAAGCCGCTCTCCGTTGTGGAGGCCCACTTCGCACAGGTCAACGGCATCACCGCCACCGTCACGCTGGACCTGAACGGCCAGCGCAAGGTGGTCACCTCGGTGGGCAACGGCCGTCTGGACGCCGTGGCCAACGCCATCCAGAGCGCTACCGGCATGGACTTCCACCTCGAAGTCTACTCCGAGCACAGCCTTGACGAAGGCTCCACCTCCCGCGCTGCCTCCTATGTTGGCCTCTCATGGGGCGACGGCAGCATGACGTGGGGTGCCGGCACCGATACCGATATCATCGTGGCCGGTATCAAGGCGCTGGTATCTGCTATTAACAGCAAATAATTGCATTTACTCCTTCCGTCATCGCTGCGCGATGCCACCTCCCTCCCGGAGGGAGGCTTTCAGGCCCCCTCGCCGAGGGGGCTGCCGCGCAAGCGGCTGGGGGAGTCCATCCATTCGATAAAAGGAGAGTACCACCATGGGAATGACCCTGACGCAGAAGATTTTAGCCGCACATGCCGGTCTGGCCGAGGTCAAGGCCGGGCAGCTCATCAACGCCAAGCTCGACATCGTGCTGGGCAATGATATCACCACCCCCGTCGCCATCAACGAGTTCCAGCGCGCGGGCTTCGACAGCGTGTTCGATAAAGAGCACATCGCCATTGTGCTGGATCACTTCGTGCCCAACAAGGACATCAAGAGCGCGACCCAGTCCAAGCAGTGCCGCGAGTTCGCCAACAAATATGACATCCTCAACTTCTACGATGTGGGCCAGATGGGCATCGAGCACGCCCTGCTGCCCGAAAAAGGCATCGTGACCGCGGGCGACTGCGTCATCGGTGCGGACAGCCACACCTGCACCTACGGCGCACTGGGCGCCTTCTCCACCGGCGTCGGCTCCACCGACATGGCCGCCGGTATGGCCACCGGCATGGCATGGTTCAAGGTCCCCGCCGCCATCAAGTTCGTGCTCAAGGGCAAGTTCGGCCCCCGCGTTTCCGGCAAGGATCTGATCCTCCACATCATCGGCCAGATCGGCGTGGACGGCGCACTCTACAAGTCGATGGAGTTCACCGGCCCCGGCGTCGCCAACCTGACCATGGATGACCGCCTGTGCATCTGCAACATGGCCATCGAGGCCGGTGCCAAGAACGGCATCTTCCCCGTGGACGAGACGACGAAAGCTTACCTCAAGGGCCGCAGCCAGCGCGAGCCGGTCTTCTACGAGGCTGACCCGGACGCCGAGTACGAGCAGACCATCGAGATCGACCTCGACCAGTTGGAGCCTACCGTCAGCTACCCCCACCTGCCGGAGAACACCCACCCCGCCAGCGAGGGCAGGGAGATCAAGATCGATCAGGTCGTCATCGGCAGCTGCACCAACGGCCGCTTGGAGGACATGGAAGCCGCTTACAACATCCTGAAGGGCAAGCACATCGCCAAGGGCGTGCGCGGCATCATCATCCCCGCCACCATGGCTGTTTATAAGGAGTGCATCCTCCGCGGCTGGACCACCGCCTTCATCGACGCGGGCTGCATCGTTTCCACCCCCACCTGCGGCCCCTGCCTCGGCGGCTATATGGGCATCCTCGCCGAGGGCGAGCGCTGCGTCTCCACCACCAACCGCAACTTCGTGGGCCGCATGGGCCATGTGAAGAGCGAGGTCTATCTGGCCTCCCCGGCCACCGCCGCCGCCAGCGCCCTCACCGGTTACATCACCGACCCCCGCACGGTCTAAGAGAGGAGAAACACCATGAACAATGCAAACGGTTCCGTTTTCAAATACCCGGACAATGTGGATACCGATGTCATCATCCCGGCCCGCTACCTGAACACCCCCAACGCCAAGGAGCTGGCCGCACACTGCATGGAGGACATCGACAAGGATTTCGTGAACAAGGTCCACGAGGGCGATCTCATGGTCGGCGGCTGGAACTTCGGCTGCGGCTCCTCCCGTGAGCACGCCCCCCTCGCCATCAAGACGGCGGGCATCTCGGTGGTCATCGCCAAGAGCTTTGCCCGCATCTTCTACCGCAACAGCATCAACATCGGTCTGCCCATCATGGAGTGTCCGGAGGCTGCCGACGCCATCGCCGCAGGCGATGAAGTCAGCGTCGATTTCGACACCGGCCTCATCACCGATAAGACCACCGGCAAGACTTTCCAAGCCGAGCCCTTCCCCCCGTTCATCCAGAAGATCATCGCGGATGGCGGGTTGATGAAGTCGCTGACGAAGAAATAACTCCTTCCGTCATCGCTGCGCGATGCCACCTCCCTCAAAGAGGGAGGCTGTCGCGAAAAGCGACTGGGAGAGTTCTGCATAAAGGAGCCATTATGGAAAAGAACATTGCTGTCATCTGGGGCGACTGCTCCAGCCCGGAGATCGTCAAGCAGACGATCCGCGTCCTCGATAAGATCGCCGAAAAGTACGGCCACACCTTCCACTACACCGACGCAGCCATGGGCGGCGAGGCCATCGACAAGTACGGCGACCCCCTCCCCCAGCACGAGCTGGACAAGTGCCTTGCGGCGGACAGCGTCCTGCTGGGTGCCGTCGGCGGCCCCAAGTGGGAGGGTCTGCCCGGTGAGCAGCGGCCCGAAAAGGGTCTGCTCCGCCTCCGCGCGGGCATGGGCCTGTACTCCAACAACCGCCCCGCGAAGATCTGGCCCCAGCTGGCTCCGGCCAGCCCCCTGAAGCCGGAGATCGTGGCACAGGGCATCGATTTCATCATCGTGCGTGAGCTGATCGGCGGCGTCTACTTCGGCGATCACGAGACCCACACCCTCGAAAACGGCGAGAAACAGGCCATCGACTCCATGCCCTACTCCGAGCACGAGATCGAGCGGATCGGCCGCATCGGCTTCGAGACGGCCCGCAAGCGCCGCAAGAAGCTCTGCTGCGTGGACAAGGCCAATGTGCTGGACACCAGCCGTCTCTGGCGCGCCGTCATGCACCGCTTACAGGCCGAGTACCCGGACGTGGAGTACAGCGAGATGTTCGTGGACAACTGCGCCATGCAGATCGTCAAGGATCCGGCCCAGTTCGACGTCATCGTGACCGAGAACATGTTCGGCGACATCCTCTCCGATGAGGCTTCCATGATCACCGGCTCCATCGGCATGATCCCGTCTTCCTCCCTCGGCGACGGCACCCGCGGCCTGTATGAGCCCATCCACGGCTCCGCCCCCGACATCGCGGGCAAGGACATCGTCAACCCCACCGCCTGCATCCTCTCCGCGGCCATGATGCTGCGCTATTCCTTCGGCCTGACCGAGGAAGCCGATGCCATCGAAAGCGCCGTGAACAAGGTGCTCGACAAGGGCATCCGCACCGCCGACAACATGAGCGACGGCTGCACCTGTGTCGGCTGCACCGGCATGGGCGACGCGATCCTTGCGGAGATCTGACATCTTAAACAGAGAAACACCCCCGATTCGATTCTGAACCGGGGGTGTTTTGTATTACTGGCTGTCCGGCAATGCGTTGATCTCCTGTTCCAGTTTCTGAATGCCTTTCATCATCGTATCAAACTGCGGAACATCTCCATACAGCATCATCCGCATCTTTTTATAGTCCGCCTCCAGCTCTTTCCAGCGTTCCGTCGGTGGAACCAATTTCATTGTTCCCGGCTTCGCATCCGGATACCTTGCCCAGCCGCGTGGATAGAACTTCATTTTGAACTCCACAACGCGCTTCAACAGTTCCAGCTGCTGAAATGCCTTTTCCTTTACAGGCGAAGCCGCCATTTTGTAAAGATCATAGTAGTGGCGGGAGTAGCGGGGCGGCATCGGTCTGTCCAGCGGCCGATTGGCTTCATGATGAAGGATCGTTGCCTTCTCCCAAAATGTTCGTTCCGGCCTTACGGTGAGGATTTCCGTCTGGGCCTGTTCAAAGATTTTTGGATAGTACGCAGCCGCATAGGGCTTTATCGAAACCTCAGAAGCTGGTGTCCACGCCGCAAGCGGCCCGATCTCCAGCCGAATGACCGGGAGGATCGACCCATTCTGAAACAACGCCGGATATTCGAAAATCACAGTCTGCTCCGAACCCAGCTCTTTATAGACCTTTGCTTCCCGGCCAAGATCTTCGGTCAGCCCTGCTTTTAATGCCGGGCAGAAGTCATTTTCCAGAAACGCTTCTGCTCTCTCAGAGATTTCTTCATTGACTCTGCTCTGTCTCGTATTGCTCCGTTCTTCCATAGGATACGTAGCAGAATAACCCAGCTCCCGCCAGTCAAGGATCAAATCAATGTCTTCCGAAAAACGGCTGATCAGATCGTACGCCTTTGATAAACTGGTGCCGCCTTTGAACACGATTTTATCTGGCCACGGACTACGATGAAACAAATAATCCAGCGTAAAGCAAACCCAGAAATCCTTTTCCACGATCGCATCATGCAGACCCATTTTTGCCGCGGTATTCCGGAACAGATCCGCACGGTCTTCATCCGGCCATCTCGCAATATTTTTCATCCTTCTTCCCCCCTGCCTATCTGCCGGATCGCTTTATAGACCCACTCCGCACACCCTTTGGTTTCTTCCAGCAGCTTTCTGGTTTCTTCCGGCGTAAGTTTCTTCCTGATTTTTTGGAGGATCTCCGGCGTGATATTTTCTTTTCCGATCGCCTTCAACGCCTGAACCACCAATGCCGACTTCTCACTCATTCCGCTGATCTCACGGTTTGTCCGGTGTCGGAACTCCAGCTTTGTTCGATCCCAGCTATAGCTTCGATACGGCCCATCGCTGATGTAACACCACACCGCCGGAACCTGCGTAGAGAGCCCCAGTTGATTGAGTGCAGCTTCCCCGCTTGGAACGATCGTCCAGTGGTATCCACGGGCCAGCGCCTTTGCAACTTTCTGCGGGTCTGTCGCCACCTTTTCGCCCAACCGTGCATTGAACTTCGGCTTTTCATAGACCCCCTTCTGAACACGATACAGCGTTCCATTTTCCGTCAGCCGATTCAGATTTCGTCGAAGGGTCTCACTATCCGCGATCTCGGCAAAGTCAGAACGCACAAAAACGCTTCCCGGTTCCATTTTTTCAATTTTCCATTGAATCTTTTTTGCATAGCTGTCTGCCATATCTGCCGCCCTCCTTTGTCCCAAAAATTATATCATTTTCGGGACAAAATTGCAACACTGCATCTTCTTTCTCTCATATAAACCTTTTTGTCACTCCATCTTTGCAAATCATGAAATACATTCATTTGACAAAATACTTTTTCTAACCTATACTTTATACCATCACTGACGGAACAAAGGATAGGATAAAAAGATGTTGACTCTCGACAAAGTATACCATGCCGCCTTCGTGCTGAAGGACGTTGCACGCAAGACCGACCTCATCGAAGCGCCCAAGCTGTCCAAGGACTGCCAGCTCTACCTGAAGACCGAGAACCTGCAGGCCACCGGCAGCTTCAAGGTGCGCGGCGCTTATTATAAGATCAGCCAGCTCTCCAAGGAGGAGAGCGAGAAAGGCGTCATCGCCTGTTCTGCCGGCAACCACGCGCAGGGCGTGGCGCTGGCCGCCACCCGCCGGGGCATCAAGAGCATCGTCTGTATGCCGGACGGTGCCCCCATCATGAAGGTAGAGAACACCAAAAGCCTCGGCGCAGAGGTCTGCCTCGTGCCCGGCACCTACGACGACGCCCACGACAAGGCCGTGGAGCTGCAGCAGGAGACCGGCATGACCTTCATCCACCCCTACGACGATGAGCAGGTCATCGCGGGGCAGGGCACCATCGGTCTGGAAATTCTGGACCAGCTGCCCGACGTCGATGCCGTCATCGTGCCTGTGGGCGGCGGCGGCCTCATCTCCGGCGTGGCCTTTGCCATCAAGAGCCTGAAGCCCGATGTCAAGGTCTACGGCGTTCAGGCCGAGGGTGCCCCCAGCATGTACCGTTCCCTCCACGAGCACAAATACCAGACTCTCTCCGCCGCCTCCACCTTTGCGGACGGCATTCAGGTCAAGACCCCCGGTGAGCTGACCTACAAGCTCTGCGAGGAGTATGTGGACGACATCGTGACCGTCACGGAAGACGAGACCGCTGCCGCCATCCTCTCCCTGATGGAGAACCAGAAGCTCGTCGCCGAGGGTGCCGGTGCGGTGCCGGTGGCCGCGGCCCTCTTCCACAAGCTTCCCATCGAGGGCAAAAAGGTGGTCTGCGTCGTCTCCGGCGGCAACATCGACGTCAACATCCTCAACCGCGTCATCACCCGTGGTCTGGTCATGAGCGGTCGCAAGGCCAACCTGACCATCGCGCTGGAGGACAAGCCCGGCCAGCTCAAAAAGGTGGCCGAGATCGTCTCCCGCTGCGGCAGCAACGTCGTCTCCGTCCTGCATGACGGCTCCGACCCCAACATGCCCATCTCCAGCTGCTTCCTCAAGCTGGCACTGGAGACCCGCGACCACGCCCAGATCGAACAGATCCGTCAAGAGCTCACCAAGGCGGGCTTCCAGCTCGTCGCCGAGCGCGTTTGATTTTTGTAGCACCGATTTTTCCTCAAAAAGGCGGTGCCCGTCTCAATCGGGCACTGCCTTTTCGCTTGTGTTCTGTCAAATTTTATGTTATTCTGTAATTGCCGTCTCCCCCGCCCCTCCATTGGGAAGGAGGTGAAGCGCTTTGTCTGCGATTCCATCTTTCGCGCTGTCCGTCGCAGCAGGTATCGTTTCGTACTATATCTGCAAATGGCTTGACGAACAGTTCTTTATGGACGGCAAGCATTAACCCCAGCAACAAGAAGCCCCTCGGTACTGCAATACCGGGGGGCTTCTTGTATGCCTTCATGAAGCACCATGTCAGCATTCATCTTTCGCAAGCTTATTATATGCGCTTTCGAGATGTTTGTCAAGCAGACACGTCCTTTTTTATTTCTGCACGCCGCTCTCGCACTGTTCGATGAACTGCTTGGCCACGCGGGGGCTGCGGCCGCCGGCGCGGATGGCGAAGGCCTCCGCCTTGACGAGGAGCTGGTCCATCGGCATCTGGATGTTATGCTGCTTGGCCAGTTCGGTGAGGATGGCCTCGAAGCGGGCCTTTTCGGGCCGCTGGAAGGTCACGGTCAGGCCGAACCGGGCGGAAAGGCTCATCAGCTCCTGCCGGGTGTCGGCTTCGTGGATATCGTCGCCGGTGCGGTCGGTCAGGGTCTCCTTGATCAGGTGGCGGCGGTTGGAGGTGGCATAGACCGCGATGTTCTTGGCCCGGCCGCCCACGCTGCCTTCGAGGATGGCTTTCAGGGCCGCGAAGTTGTCGTCGTTGGCGGTGAAGCTCAGGTCGTCGATGAAGAGGATGAACTTGAGGGGGTTCGCCGCCAGCTTGTCCATCAGGTCGGGGATCTGATAGAGCTGATTCTTCTTCACCTCCACCAGCCGCAGCCCATCGGGTGCGAACTCGTTGGCAATGGCCTTGACGGCGCTGGACTTGCCGGTGCCCGCGTCGCCATAGAGCAGGACGTTGTTGGCGGGCATCCCGGCCAGCAGGGCCTTGGTGTTGGCGATCACCTTTTCCCGCTCGCCCTCATAGCCCGGCAGCTCGGAGAGGCGCTGGGGGTCGGGATACTTCACCGGCACCAACCGGCCATCCTCCACCGTGAAGACATGGTGCTTGGCGAACATACCATAGCCCTTCTTCCCGGCTTCCTGCATCCGCTGGGCGTAGGCTGCCGCAAGGTCGATCTTCTTCGTCTCCCACCGGGGCAGGAAGGCCAGCTCCGGGCGCTGGCTCTGCTCGGAGTAGGCGGTCTGGAACAGCTCGTCCAGCGTCAGGCCGCACAGCTCCTGCAAAAAGTGCAGTTCACTGTCCAGCGCACTTTGCAGCACCGGCGCGATGCCGCCCGCTGCCGCCTGACGCACGCAGACCGTCTCGGTCTCCAACACGGCGTTGGAGAGGTATTCGCCCAGATTGGTGGTCTGCTCAAACAGAGCCGCTTCGAACGAAGCCACTGCGTCGCACACCGGCCCCATGCTGCGGGTACCCGCCTCCATCCGGTCGGTCAAGTCCAATAATTTGGCCACCACCGGGTCGTCCAGCAGGGCGCGGAAGATCACAAGCCCGTGGAGCCGGGCATTCCATTCACGAAGTTTCATAGCCTTTTCCCTCTTGATTTAACGAATGTACCAAAATTATACCGCTCTATGAGGTCCAGTGCAAGCCTGTGTTTAATTATCTTCATCTTTCCGGTGATTCACTTTACAAATCATTGTTTGACATCCGACCGATTTATAGTATAATTGACCCAACGTTCAAAATCGAATGGTAGATACAAAATTTGACGTATCTGAGGGATTTTTAAAAAGTGTAGAGTTGGAACAGGATAGGAAACAGGAGAGACGAGAAATGCAGTTGAATGGTTCTCAGATTTTTGTGGAAGTTCTCTGCGAGCAGGGGGTGGACACCCTCTTCGGGTACCCCGGCGGCGCAGTGCTGAACCTTTACGATGAGCTGTACAAGAACGCCGACCGCATCACCCATGTGCTGACCGCCCACGAGCAGGGCGCAGCCCATGCAGCCGACGGCTACGCGCGTGCCACCGGCCGCACCGGTGTGGTGCTGGCCACCAGCGGTCCGGGCGCGACCAACCTTGTCACCGGCATCGCCACCGCTTACATGGACTCGGTGCCCATGGTCGCCTTTACCGGCAACATTCCCACGGCGGGCCTCGGCACGGACGGCTTTCAGGAAGCCTACATCGAGGGCATCACGATGCCCATCACCAAGCATAATTTCACGGTGCGCAAGGTCGAGGACCTCGCCGACACCATGCGCGCGGCCTTCCGCATCGCCCAGAGCGGCCGCAAGGGCCCCGTCCTCGTGGACATCCCCAAGGACGTGACCGCCGCCGTCTGCGAGTTCACCCCCAAGCAGCCGGAGAAGATCCGCACCGTGACCACCTACAACGCCGAACAGGTCAAGTGGGCCGCCGACATCATCAACGCGGCGGAGCGTCCGCTGGTCTACTTCGGCGGCGGCGTGCGGAGCGCAGCCTCCTGCCAGCCCCTGCGGGATCTGATCCACAAGGCTGAGATCCCCGCCACCTACACCCTGATGGCGGCGGGCGTCGTGCCCTACGGTGACCCGATGAACATCGGCATGATCGGTATGCACGGCTGCTACACCGCGAACCGGGCCGTGGCCGACTGCGATGTCCTCATCGCGCTGGGCACCCGCTTCTCGGACCGTGTGGCCCTGAACCCCAAGACCTTTGCGAAAAACGCCACCATCATCCAGATCGACATCGACCCCAGTGAGCTGGGCAAGAACGTGGATGTGGACCTCGCCATTTCCGGCGATGCCGCCTACGTGCTGGGCGGGATGCTCCCCCTCATCGAGGAGAAGAAGCACCCCGACTGGATGAAGATGATCCACGAGTGGCAGGCGCAGGATTACCACCCGGTGTCCGACGCTTCCCGCCTGATGCCCCATCAGGTCATCGGCGAGGTGTGCAATCAGTGCGGCCCGGAGGCCGTCTACGTCACCGACGTGGGCCAGCACCAGATGTGGGCCGCCCAGTACATCCGCCACGCCAAGAGCCGCGGCTTCATCACCAGCGGCGGCCTCGGCACCATGGGCTTCGGCTATGGTGCCGCCATCGGTGCCCAGATGGCACTGGGCCGCGACCAGCGGGTCGTGATGTTCACGGGCGACGGTTCCTTCCACATGAACCTGAACGAAGCCTGCACCGCCGTCAGCTATGAGCTGCCCATCATCACGGTCATCTTCAACAATCAGGTGCTGGGCATGGTCCGCCAGTGGCAGACCGCCTTCTACGGCAAGCGCTTCTCCCAGACCGACCCCCACCGCAAGACGGATTTCGTCAAGCTGGCCGAGGGCTTTGGGCTGAAGGGCTACCGCTGCACCAATCTCGCCGAGTTCCAGACCGCCTTTGCCGAAGCGCTGAAGAACAAGGGCCCCACATGGATCGAGTGCATGATCGACAAGGACGAAAAGGTCCTGCCCATGATCCCCGGCGGCGGCGACATCAACGATATCATCATGAAGTGAGGAGGAACGCACCATGGAATCCAAACGCAGAGTCATCAGTCTGCTGGTGGACAACCAGAGCGGCGTTCTGGCCCGTGTGTCCAGCCTGTTCTGCCGCCGCGGCTTCAACATCGACAGCCTGACCGTCTCGGCCACCAATGACCCCACCGTCAGCCGCATCACGGTCACGGTGTCCGGCACCGATAAGGAGCTGAGCCAGCTCATCCTCCAGACCGAGCGGCTGGAAGTCACCCGTCAGGTCTTCGTCCTCGACAGTGAGAACGCCTTGCAGCGGGAGCTGCTGCTGCTCAAGGTCGCGTGCGATGTCCACACCCGCACCGAGCTGCGGGAGATCGGCAGCATCTATAAGGCCAAGATCATCGACCTGTCCCCGGACAGCATGGTCTTCGAGCTGATCGGCAAGCCCGAAAAGCTGGACGCGTTCTTAAAGATGTTCGCGGATTACACCATCCTCGAACTCTGCCGCACCGGCGTCACTGCGCTGGAACGCGGCGGGATGCACCAGCACATGCAGAAGCCCCCGCAGGAAGTGCGGGATGTGCAGCTGCCCCTGCCCGGCACGAAGTGCCGCTGAACCTCTCCGTCAATGCTTCGCATTGCCACCTCCTTCTGGGAAAGCGGCTGGGGGAGTATCAACAAGTTTTCAAGTCAATCGAATATAAAAAAACAGAACGATAAAAGGAGAACAACTACCATGGCTATCAAGAAGTACTATGATTCCGACTGCAACCTCGGCGTGCTGGACGGCAAGACCGTCGCCGTCATCGGCTTCGGCAGTCAGGGCCACGCCCATTCCGAGAACCTCGCTGAGAGCGGCGTCAACGTTGTCGTCGGTCTGCGCAAGGGTTCCGCTCACTGGGAGAAGGCTTCCGAGTTTGCTGCCACCCACGACAACTTCAAGGTCATGGAAGTCGAAGAGGCTGCCAAGGCTGGCGATGTGGTCATGATGCTGGTTCCCGATGAGCTGTGCGCCGACATCTACAACAAGCAGGTTGCTCCTTACATGACCGAGGGCAAGGCTCTGGCCTTTGCACACGGCTTCAACATCCACTTCAAGACCATCACCGCTCCCAAGAACGTGGACGTCATCATGATCGCTCCCAAGGGCCCCGGCCACATCGTCCGCCGCCTGTACACCGAGGGCGAGGGCTGCCCGTCCCTGATCTGCGTGGAGCAGGATTACACCGGCAAGGCAAAGGACATCGCTCTGGCTTACGCTTCCGGCATCGGCGCTGGCCGTGCAGGCATCCTGCAGACCACCTTCAAGGAGGAGACCGAGACCGACCTGTTCGGCGAGCAGGCAGTTCTGTGCGGCGGTGTTTGCGAGCTGATCCATGCAGGCTTCGATACGCTGGTTGAGGCTGGCTACGAGCCCGAGATGGCCTACTTTGAGACCTGCCACGAGATGAAGCTGATCGTTGACCTGATCAACGAGGGCGGCTTCTCCAAGATGCGTTACTCCATCTCCAACACCGCAGAGTACGGCGACTACCGCACCGGCAAGCGCCTGATCACCGCCGAGACCCGCAAGGAGATGAAGAAGGTCCTGACCGAGATTCAGGACGGCACCTTCGCCTCCGAGTTCCTGACCGAGATGAGCCCCAACGGCGGCCGCAAGGTTCACTTCCTCGCAAAGCGCCGCATGGAAGCAGAGCTGCCCATCGAGAAGGTGGGCGCAGAGCTGCGCAGCATGATGAGCTGGCTGAAGAAGTAAGTTTTTTGAAATTGACCCATGCCAGCGTGGTATTTTGTGCCCCGCTGGCACTTTTGCATCAGGAGGAAAAGAGAGAACATGAGAAGTGACAACGTGACCAAAGGCTCGGAGCGTGCACCGAACCGCAGCCTGTTTTACGCTTTGGGCTACACCCCGGAAGAGCTGGACCGCCCGCTGATCGGCGTGGTATCCGCTTACAGCGAGATCGTCCCCGGCCACATGAATCTGGACAAGATCGCCGATGCGGTCAAGGCCGGTGTCCAGATGGCGGGCGGCACCCCCATCCTCATCCCCGCCATCGGCGTCTGCGACGGCATCGCCATGGGCCATGTGGGCATGAAGTACAGCCTCGCCTCCCGTGAGCTGATCTGCGACAGCGTGGAGACCATGCTGATGGCACACCAGTTGGACGGCCTCGTCCTCGTGCCCAACTGCGATAAGATCGTGCCCGGCATGGTCATGGCGGCAGTCCGAATGGATGTGCCCGCCGTGGTCTGCTCCGGCGGCCCGATGCTGGCCGGCACCTACGGCGGCGAGGAAGTCAGCCTTTCCAAGATGTTCGAGGCCGTCGGCGCCTACAAGGCCGGCATGATCACCGACGAGCAGCTGGAAGACTGCACCTGCAACTGCTGCCCCAGCTGCGGCAGCTGCTCCGGCATGTACACCGCCAACAGCATGAACTGCCTGTGCGAGGCCATCGGCATCGCCCTGCCCGGCAACGGCACCATCCCCGCTGTCTACTCCAAGCGCTTGCAGCTGGCCAAGCACGCCGGTATGGCCATCATGGACATGGTCAACAAGGGCATCACCGCCCGCCAGATCATCAACGAGCGCTCCATCCGCAACGCTCTGACCTGTGATATGGCGCTGGGCTGCTCCACCAATACCGTCCTGCACCTGCTGGCCATCGCCTATGAGGCGGGCGTGCCCATCGATCTGAAGCTCTTCAACGAGATCAGCGCCAAGACCCCCAACCTGTGCCATCTGGCCCCTGCCGGCCCGACCCACATGCCCGACCTCTACGCTGCGGGCGGCATCCCCGCCGTTCAGGCCGAGCTGGCCAAGAAGGGGCTGCTGGACCTCGACGTTCCCACCGTCACCGGCAAGACGCTGGGCGAGAACATCAAGGGGGCCCGCATCCTCAACGACAAGGCCATCCGCCCCATCGAGAACCCCTACTCCCCCACCGGCGGCTTGCAGATCCTGTGGGGCAACATCGCCCCGGACGGGTGCGTGGTCAAGCGCAGCGCCGTGGCCCCGGAGATGCAGGAGCACTCCGGCCCGGCCCGCGTCTTCAACAGCGAGGAGACGGCCATTGCGGCCATCTACGCGGGCCAGATCGTCCCCGGCGACGTGGTGGTCATCCGCTACGAAGGCCCCAAGGGCGGCCCCGGTATGCGTGAGATGCTGAACCCCACCTCCGCGCTGGCTGGTATGAAGCTGGACAAGACCGTGGCCCTCATCACCGACGGCCGCTTCTCCGGCGCATCCCGCGGCGCGGCCATCGGCCACGTCAGCCCCGAAGCCGCTTCCGGCGGCCCCATCGGCCTGATCGAGGAGGGCGATATCATCCACATTGATATTCCCAACGCCAGCATCACGTTGGAAGTTTCGGACGAGGTCCTCGCCGAGCGCAAGGCCAAGTATGTGGCCCCGGAGCCCAACATCAAGACCGGCTGGCTCAGCCGCTACGCCCGTATGGTCACCAGCGCAAATCTCGGCGCGGTGTTGAAGTAAAAAAACGATCCAAAAGAAGGCTCGCAGCCGCGGGCCTTCTTTTTTCGTCCCAAAGCGCCTTGATAAGTCATACTCATCCAAGAAAATTTGAAGAAATCATGAATTTTCTGTGTTTCTTAGATGGACAACTGCAACGTTTTCGGGTACAATGGGAGCTGTTCTTTCCGTCCGTTTTCCCACGCGGCGGATTTTTTCATCACATCACAGGAGGAACTTTCATGTTAGAAAAGATCTTTCACCTGAAAGAAAACCACACCGATGTCAAGACCGAGCTCATGGCAGGTATCACCACCTTCATGACCATGGCCTACATCCTTGCGGTCAACCCCAGCATCCTGTCGGCTTCCGGCATGGACGCCAACGCCGTCCTGATCGCCACCTCGCTGGCATCCTTTGTCGGCACGGCACTGATGGCGCTGCTGGCCAACTATCCGTTTGCTCTGGCCCCCGGCATGGGCCTGAACGCCTACTTCTCCTACACGGTCGTCCTGACCATGGGCTACAGCTGGCAGCTGGCCCTGATGGCCGTCTTCGTCGAGGGCATCATCTTCATCGTCCTGAGCCTGACCAGTGTGCGTGAGGCCATCTTCAACGCCATCCCCATGACCCTGAAGAGCGCCGTCAGCGTCGGCATCGGCCTGTTCGTGGCCTTCGTCGGTCTGCAGAACGCCAAGCTCATCGTCAACAGCGACTCCACCCTCGTCACCTACCAGCACTTCAAGGGCGAGACCTTCCACAGCATCGGTGTGGGCGCCATCCTCGCTCTGGTGGGCGTGCTCATCACCGCCGTTCTGCTGGTCAAGAAGGTCAAGGGCGGCATCCTGTACGGCATCCTGATCACTTGGGTGCTGGGCATCCTCTGCGAGCTGACCGGCATCTACATCCCGAACGCCGATGCGGGCATGTACTCCGTCATCCCCACCTCTTTCATCAGCTTTGACTTCTCCGCGCTGGGCAAGACCTTCGGTCAAGTCTTCAAGACCGATTTCTCCGGTGTTGGCATCCTGAACTTCTTCGCCGTCATGTTCTCCTTCCTGTTCGTGGACCTGTTCGACACGCTGGGCACCCTGATCGGTGTGGCGTCCAAGGCCGACATGCTGGATGAGGACGGCAAGCTGCCCCACATCAAGGGCGCGCTGATGGCCGACTCCATCGCCACTTGCGCCGGTGCTGTGCTGGGCACTTCCACCACCACCACCTTCGTCGAGAGCGCTTCCGGCGTCACCGAGGGCGGCCGCACCGGCCTGACCTCCATGACCACCGGTGTGCTGTTCCTGCTGGCTGTGGTCTTCAGCCCCCTGTTCCTGACCATTCCCAGCTTCGCCACCGCTCCGGCCCTGATCATCGTCGGCTTCTACATGATGGGTTCCGCCCTGAAGATCGAGTTCGACGACCCGGCTGAGGGCATCCCCGCCTTCCTGACCATCCTTGCCATGCCCACTGCATACAGCATCTCCGAGGGTATCGCCATCGGCGTCATCTCTTGGACCCTGCTCAACCTCATCACCGGCAAGGCCAAGGAGAAGAAGATCAGCCCCCTCATGTATATCCTGACCGTGCTGTTCATCCTCAAGTACGTGCTGCTGTAAAAGAACAGCTCTTAGAGGCAAAAAAATGGATGCTGCGTTTGATCGCAGCATCCATTTTTTGTTTCTATGCGGCAGATGCACTTCCGGCGTTTTTACCGTAGTTCAACCGCCGAACAGGCCGAAAAAGCTGGTGTGCGTCATGCCCAGCACCAAAAACAGGAGAATGAGGGCAAACAGCACCCCGATGATGATGTCCATCTGGTGCACAGTCAGCGGGAATTTGTCGTAGAGCTTCTCTTTCGGGTTCACGAAGTTCGGGTCGTTGTTGTTGAGGAAGCTTTTCTTGCCCTCCTCGCCCCGCTCCTTGGCGGCGGCGAACTCGGCCTGTTCCTTTTCGAGCTGGGCTTCCCGCTCGGCCAGCAGCGCCTCGCGCCGGGCCAGCTCGGCTTCTTTTTCGTTCAGTTCGGACATAATCGTTCTCCTTGGCTTTTTCTTCTATTATAACAAAGTGGGCCGCCCGCTGCAACGAGCGGGCGGCCCGATAGGCGCTCTCTTTTTCAGGGATCACTTCTTCGCGAGGTACTTGCGGATATCGATGGCGACAGCCACGATGATGACAAGGCCCTGCACGATGTAGGTGTAGGAGGAGTTGACGTTCATGAACTGCAGAGCGACCTTCATCAGCTCAAAGACCAGAACGCCGACCAGAATGCCGGGGACGGTGCCGACACCGCCGGTGGTGGAAACGCCGCCGATGGTAGAAGCTGCGATAGCGTCCAGCTCATAGCCCATTGCAGTGTTGACGGATGCGCCGCCGGACTTTGCAGCCAGCAGGCAGCCGGCCAGACCGAACATGCAGGAAGCGAGGATGTAGATGCGGATCTTGGTGGCGTAAACATTGACACCGGCCACCTCAGCAGCAGCCTCGTTGCCGCCGATGGCGTACATGTACTTGCCGTGGCGGGTCTTGTTGTACAGGAACCAGAAGCAGACGGCCACGATCAGGGCGATCCAGATCAGAACAGGGATGCCGATGATGGTGTTGGAGGCCAGAGAGGTGAAGTTCTTGTTCAGGGAGCCGATGGGGGTACCGCCGGTGTAGACGAGGCAGATACCGTAGACGACCTGCTGCATACCCAAGGTAGCGATGAAGGGCTGGACCTTCAGGTAGCTGACGACCAGACCGTTGCACAGACCCACGATGGCGCAGATGGCGATGACCAGAATGAAGACCACCGGGGTGGGCAGGGTGGGCATATTGGGATAGAATTTACCGGCAGCGCCCTCGGTCTGCGCAAAGATGCAGGCGAGGCAGGCTGCGAAACCGGCCAGACGGCCAGCGGACAGGTCGTTGCCGGTGGTGATCAAACAGCCGGAGATGCCCAGCGCGATGATGTAGCGGATGGACACGTTCTTGAACAGGTTGACAAGGTTCGCAACAGCGAAGAAGTTGGGGTGGATGATGCCGACGATCAGAGACACCGCGAGCATCAGGACGATAATGGCGTTGTTGCCCAGCCATTTCTTTACGGATTTACCCGTTAATTTCTTGGTAGCTTCCACAATAGACAGCCTCCTTGTTTACTGATTGGCCGCTGCCGTTTCGGGCGCGGTCTCAAACTGGGTCGCCAGAGCCATGATGTTCTCTTGGGTGGCGTCCTTGCCGTCGATGAAGCCGGTGATGCGGCCATCGCACATGACCATGACACGGTTGGACATACCGATGATCTCGCTCATTTCGGAGGAGATCATGATGATGCTCTTGCCCTGCTTAGCCAAGTCAGCAATGATGCAGTAAATTTCGTACTTTGCGCCGACGTCGATGCCGCGGGTGGGCTCGTCGAGGATCAGCACATCGGGGTTATTCGCCAGCCAGCGGGCGATCAGCACCTTCTGCTGGTTGCCGCCGGAAAGGCTCTTGATGGCAGTCTTGGGGCTGGGCACCTTGATGGCCATCTTCTCTTTGTTGGTGGCGACCAGATTGAGGATCTTCTTGTCGTCCAGCATGATGGGGCCCTTGCGCAGAGCGTCCAACGACGCAATGGAGATGTTGTCGGCCACGCTCAGCACGCCCATGATGCCGGTGGCGCGGCGGTCTTCCGTCAGCAGAGCCACGCTCTTATGGATGGCGTCGCGGGGCTGCTTGATGTTGACCTCTTCGCCCTTGATCCAGACCCTGCCGGTGGTGTGAGCACGCAGACCGAAGATGCCTTCCATCAATTCGGTGCGCTGTGCACCGACCAGACCGGCTACGCCGAGGATCTCGCCCTTCTTCAGCTCGAAGCTGCAATGGCGGAAGGAACGCGGATGGATGGAGGTGAAATCCTCCACCTTCATCATGACCTCGTCGGAGGGGTGGTTCTCCAGCGGCGGGAACAGATTGGACAGCTCACGGCCGACCATCTTGGCGATGATCTGTTCCTTGGTCATGTTGGCAACGTCCCACTTGCCGATGTAGTGGCCATCCCGCATGATGGTAACTTCGTCAGCGATGACCTTGATCTCGTCCATCTTATGACTGATGTAGACCAGCGCAACGCCCTGATCCTTCAGCTCCCGCATGATGCGGAACAGCGATTCGACCTCGTTGGCGGTCAGGGACGAGGTGGGCTCGTCCAAGATCAGCACCTTGCAGTTTGCGGAAACGGCCTTTGCAATTTCCACCATCTGCATCTGGGCGATGCTCAGGGAACCCAGCTTTGCGTGGGAGTTGATGTCCAGCTTCAGCTTCTTCAGCAGGTCATCGGTATCTTTGTACATCTTGGCGTGGTCCACAATGGTGATGGGACCCGCCTTCTTGGTGGGGTAGCGGCCCAGCCAGATGTTCTCGGCCACGGTACGGGCCGGGATGGGCTGCAGCTCCTGATGCACCATCGCGATGCCGCGGTTCAGCGCTTCCAGCGGGTTCGGGATGGTAACTTTTTGGCCTTCGTATTCGATCTCGCCCTCGTCCATCTTGTAAATGCCGAACATGCACTTCATCAAAGTGGACTTACCAGCGCCGTTTTCGCCCATCAGGGCCATGACCTTGCCGGGGCGAAGCTCCAACTGTGCGTGGTCCAGCGCTTTGACGCCGGGGAAGGTCTTGACCACGCCTTTCATTACCAGACGGTATTCTGACATTCCGCAGAGCCTCCTTGTCGTTCAAACTAAGGCACCATGAGCCCTTACTAAAACAAGGCGCGTGCGCCGAGAAACCTCTCGCACGCACGCGCTTTTTAGCTTTTATCAAGCCTAGGTCTCACTGCGTACCTTGCAACCGTGAGTGATTTTCGGTCAGGATCAGAGGTACTGAGAAGCGTTCTCGGTGGTGACCTTGACGTAATCGACCCAGTAATACTCTTCGACGTCCTTGCCCTCAACGAACAGCTTGGTAGCGTCGGCAGCTGCGGTAGCCTGACCCACGTCGTCGTTCAGAACGGTACCGGTCATCTTGCCATCAACGACATTCTGGACAGCTTCCTTCAGTGCGTCAACACCGACCAGATAGATGTCCTCGCCGACCTTGCGGCCAGCCTGCTCGATGGACTGCAGAGCGCCCAGAGCCATTGCATCGTTGTTGCAGAAGACGACTTCGATCTTGTCGCCGTACTGAGCCAGAGCGTTTGCAACGTCCTGCTGTGCGGTGGTCTGATCCCAGTTGTCCAGATACTCGTACAGGCACTCGACTTCCTTGCCGGCGTCGGTCAGAGCCTTGATGGAGTACTCAGTACGATACTGTGCATCGATGTTTTCGGGGTCGCCCTTGCACATGATGTAGGTGATCTTGCCGTCGCCGTTGATATCGCCCTGAGTAGAGGTCTCAAGGATCAGCTCGCCCTGATAAGTACCGGACTGGCGTGCGTCTGCACCAACGTAGCAGCACTTGCCAGCGTAGGAATCCAGAACGGCCTTGTCAGGCTCACGGTTGATGAAGACGATCGGGGTGCCGGACGGAGAGATGGTATCCACGATGGTCTGAGCGGAAGTGGTCTGGACGGGGTTGATGATCAGAACGTCCACACCCTGCTGCAGGAAGGTGTTGATCTGCTCGGTCTGGGTATTCTGGTCGTTCTTGCCATCGACGATGGTGACGGCATAGCCCATATCCTTCAGGTACTCTTCCAGATCGGTGCGGTACAGGGTCATGAAGTTATCAGCGAACTGATAGATGCAGACGCCAACGTTTGCGCTGCCGGTAGAAGCGGCTGCAGAAGAAGCAGCCACAGAGGAAGCAGCAGTAGAGGAGGCAGCGGTGGAGCTGGAGGAGCCGCCGCAGGCGGTCAGAACGCCAGCAGCACCCACAACAGCGGAAGCCTTCATGAAGTCACGACGCGAAATCATTTTCATAATATTGTTCTCCTTCATTCGCATATCACAGCAAATTTCCGAAACGCATCAAACCGCACGTTTCGTGATTCTGTTTGTATTATAACCGTCTGTCGGGCAGTTCGCAATAGAACAAATCCACAAGATTCCGCAAAGTCTTTTGTGCACTCCTCACAATTTCCCCTGTTGTATGCAAGATCGTTTTTCATATCAAGCACAATTTCCGTCGAAATTGCAACATGCGTCCAAATATCCACCAAAAATCCATAAAGTCTGTCAAAGGGGTTACAGCATCCGGCGTTTTCTGCAACAAATGTGTCAAGACAGAAAAAGACCCGCTTCGCCTTTCTGCACGGACTGTGCGCACCAAAAGGACAAAATGAGTCTTTTTTTCATTTCTGCTTTCCGCAGTTATTTTTCTTTATGTTCCCGACGGTAGCGGGTGGGGGTGACGCCAAGGGTCTTTTTGAAGATTTTGGTGAAATAGTTCACGTCCAGAATGCCCACTTCCTCGGCCACGGCGGCAATGGCATGGCTGCTGTGCTCCAGCAGCTGTGCAGCCCGGTTGACCCTCTGGGTGTTGATATAGTCGATGAGGGTGGTGCCGGTCTCCTGCTTGAACAGCGCCGACAGGTAGGATGGGCTGATGAAGCACATGGCGGCAAGGCTCTTGAGTGTCAGCGGCTCGGCGACATTCAGGTTGACGTAGTTCATCACCTTCTGGACGGCGGGCGAGTATTCCTTCAGCGAGTAGCGGCGGACATAGGCGCAGTAATCCCGCACCATCTGCCACATCAGCTCTTCAGGCACCTCGTCAGCCTCCTCAATGATCCGGGCGTACTTGCTGGAAATGGCGTCAATATAATAAGGGTGCACTTTGCTGGGTTCGATGGCCTTCCGCAGCAGGGTGTTGAAGACGATCATCCGGTTCTTCTGCTGGTAGAGCGAGCCCTCGAACCGTCCGCCGTAGGTGAAGCGGGAGTGCTGGTGCATCGCCTCCACGGCGGCTTCCTCGTCGCCGCGGCCCACGGCTTCGAGAATGCGGTTCTCCGACTCGTACCTCTGCTCCAGCATCGAGATGGGGATGTCCTTCTGGAACTTGGGTTCGTTGAAATAGCGGATATCCGGCAGGAACTGGAATGGCAGGAACTCCTTCATCTGCCTCACCTTCAGCTCGTCCTCGTCGAACATCATCCCGACAAGGACCCGGATGGTGGAGTAAAAATCGTTGGCTCCCAGCACCTTGACGCCGTTGTAGTATTCCTGCACGGCGCTCTCCCCTGCCACGCCCAGATGGCGCTTGCCCCACTTGCGGGACTTTTCGCTCCGCTGGCCGAAGGTCCACGGCCCCACGAGGAAGACCGTGTTCTCCTCGTCCGGGATGCGGAAGAGGGCGAAGTGGAGTTCAAACGTTCCCTCCACGAAGAGCAGCGTCTGCTCCGGGGTGTTGTCCAGCAGCAGTTGGCCGAACTCCTGCCAGTCGAACTGCGGGTCCAGCGAACGGCGCAGGCCGTAATCGAACTCGTCCAGCCCCTCAAAAGGCGGTGTCACCCGCCGGGTGGGGATGTTCTGGGCTGCCGCCAGCTTCGTGAGCACCTGTAATGGATCGACCCGCATCGTCTTCACCGCTCCTTTTCTCGCCTGTTTTCTGCTGGTACATCATCTAATATATCAGTATACAGTATTTTTGCGGGAGAAACAAGTGGTAGATATAGAAAAATGCCCCGCTGCCCTAGACAGCGGAGCACTCTATTTTACGGTTTTTCGAAACTTTGTTCAGGCAGCACGATCAAAACCGACCTGCCAAGGGCTCCCCCTCCGGGGGAGCTGGCGCGAAGCGCCTGAGAGGGTTATTTATTGCGGCGGGCTGCCAGCTCAGCCACATTTTCCTCGACCTTTTTCTTGTTCAGCGGGTAGAGGAAGGCCAGTGCCAGCACGATGCAGACAAAGCCGATGATGGGGGCGATGCAGGCCATATTGAAGATGCCGCGGGTGACGGCAGGATCGAAGGCCGTTGCCTCGGTGTAGCCGATGATGCCCAGCAGAGCACCCACCAGACCAGAGGAGAACGCCTGACCCAGCTTCCGGGCGAAGGAGTAGACGGAGTAGATGGTGCCGTCCTCACGCACACCGTTACGGACCTCGGCGTCATCGATGACGTCGGTGATCATCGCCCAGATGATCGTGTTGAAGAAGCCCATGCCGATGTTGGCCAGAATGTAGCAAGCTACAAAGCCCCAGACGCTTGCCGGGCGCCAGATCAGGCAGACCAGCCAGACCAGAGCGGAGAGGATGCTGGAACCCATAGCCAGCTCCTTCTTACCAAACTTGGCAGACAGCTTGGAAGCAAAGGGTGCACAGACCACCAGCATGACCACCGTGCCCAGCAGACTTGCGGTGGACTGGGCTGCGGCGCTGCCGTAGACGTTGGGGTAAACGTAACCGGCAAGGCTCATGACGGTCAACTGGCTCAGCAGCACGAAGATGGCAGCCACAATGATGCCCAGCAGGGCCTTGTTGGTGAAAATGCTCTTGAAGATGGCGGAAGCGCTGATCTTCTGATTGCTTGCGGGCACTTCCACGCGCTCGCCGGTCAGCTTGAAGCAGACGATGTAGCACAGAATGGCGCAGATGGAGAAGACGCCCGCGATGATGGTCATGCGGGAGCCGGACATGACGGTCTTGCCGTCCACGACCACATAGGCCACCATAGGAGTTGCCACGCCGATGACCATGTTGGCCAGCGTAGAGCCGATGGTGCGCCAAGTGGACAGATCGGCGCGGTCCTTCGGGTCAGAGGAGATGGCGGAAGCCATGGAGCCGTAGGGGATGTTGATGGAGGTGTAGAAGATGGAACCCCACAGGATGTAGGTGACGAACAGCCATGCCACCTTGAAGCCGTAAGGCATCCCGGCCAGACCGGACTGATAGATCAGGAAGGACGCAATGGCCACAGGGCCGCACATCCGCTTGATCCACGGGCGGAACTTGCCGTCCTTGTTGGGCTTGGAGTGGTCCACGATCTGACCCATGCCCACATCGGTGAACGCATCCACAAAACGGGCGATCATCATCACCATGCCAACGATGGCGGCGTTGACGCCCATGACGTCGGTGTAGAACTTCATCAGGAAGCTCGACGAAAGCAGGAAGGTGAAGTCGTTGCCGAAATCACCGAACATGTAGCCGACCTTGTCCTTCATGCCGAAGGGGGCGGCTTTCTTCATCTCATTTGCCATTGGTTTCTCCTTAACTAAAACTCGCGGTCGTTCGGAACACAGTGAAACATGGTTCGCTGTATTCATTCTGATATACTAGTATTATGACAAAGATTTAGCAATCATCGTTAGAAGAATTTTTAGGTGAAATCGTAAAATCTTACGGTTATTCTTTGTGCAATTTCACGGCTTTTTCACAAATTCTATGGAGTTTCTTTCGTGTCTTTCTTCCGAAACGGTACAGTTCACCAGTTTCTTTTCAGACTCCGCGATCCATAATAGGTATTCTGCCCAGAAAGATCCCAATTTACCTGAAAAAAGTCTGGATTTATTGCAAATTTGTTCTATTCCCTTTTCGAAAAATCTGTCATACTGGTACCAGAAGACAATGATTGCTCCAAACCTCTCCGTCCATGCTTCTGCCACCTCCCCCAGCAGGGGAGATGGCAAGCCGTAGGTGAGACTGAGAGGCTGAAGTGCGATCCAGAAAAACTTTCGTATGACGAGAAAGAGGTTTTTGCAATGAACAACAAATCCCTGCTGTACCCTGTCGTTTCCACCTCCCGCCGCGTCGTCAGCCTTGACGGCATGTGGCGCTTCAGCTTCGATGCCAAGAGCGAAGGCGTTGAGGCCAACTGGGCCAACGGTCTGCCGGAGTCCATCTCCATGCCCGTTCCTGCATCCTTCTGCGATTTCTTCACCGACAAGGAGTCCCGCGAGTACTGCGGCGATTTCTGGTACGAGACCGACTTCTTCGTGCCCGGCGAGTGGAGCGGCAAGGACATCGCCATCCGCTTCGGCTCCGCTACCCACCACGCCCGCGTCTTCGTCAACGGCGTGGAAGTGGCACAGCACGAGGGCGGCTTCCTGCCCTTCGACGCGGTCGTCACCGACATCGTCCGCTACAACCAGTTCAACAAGCTCAGCGTCCTGCTGAACAACGAGCTGAACGAGCACATGCTGCCCGCCGGCAACACCGCCGTCCTGTCCAACGGCAAGAAGATCGCCGCCCCCTACTTTGACTTCTACAACTACGCCGGCATCCACCGCCCGGTCAAGCTGATGGCTCTGCCCACCGAGCGTATCCTCGACTACTCCGTGAAGCACCGCCTGACTGCCGAGGGCGCTGAGGTCGATTACACCGTCACCACCAACGGCGACCACGAAGTCACCGTCGAGCTGTACGACGGCACCACTAAGGTCGCTGAGGCCACCGGCAAGGAAGGCACCCTCGTCGTCAAGGACGCAAAGCTGTGGAACGTCCACGCTGCTTACCTGTACAATATCGTCATCCGCATCCACGACGGCAGCGCCGTGGTCGATGAATACACCGAGAAGGTCGGCATCCGCACCTTCGAGATCAAGGACGGCCATTTCCTGCTGAACGGCAAGCCCGTCTATCTGCGCGGCTTCGGCAAGCACGAGGACGCCGATATCCGCGGCCGCGGCCTCGACCTCGCCACCGTCAAGCGTGACTACGAGCTGATGAAGTGGATCGGTGCCAACTGCTTCCGCACCAGCCACTACCCCTACGCCGAGGAGCTGTACCAGATGGCTGATGAAGAGGGCTTCCTGATCATCGACGAAGTCCCCGCTGTCGGCTTCATGGAGAGCACCATGAACTTCCTCGCCGCCAATCAGGGCAACGGCAAGAAGGTCGGCTGGTTCGAGAAGGAGACCACCCCGCAGCTGCTGGCCAACCACAAGGACGCGCTGACCGATATGATCGGCCGCGACAAGAACCACGCCTCCGTCATCGCATGGAGCATCCTGAACGAGCCCCAGTGCACCAGCGAGGGCACCGAAGCTTACTTCAAGACCCTGTTCGATCTGGCTCACGAGCTCGACCCCCAGAAGCGCCCCCGCACCTACGCCGTCGTCATGATGAGCCTGCCCAACAACAGCAAGGGCCAGCAGTTCGCTGACTTCATCAGCCTGAACCGTTACTACGGCTGGTACGTCATGGGCGGCATGGGCATCGTGGACGCCGAGGCCGCCTTCCGCAAGGAGATGAACGGCTGGGCACAGGTCCTGAACGGCCGCCCGATGATCTTCACCGAGTACGGTGCCGACACCATGCCCTGCGAGCACAAGCTGCCCAGCGTCATGTGGAGTCAGGAGTACCAGAACGAGTACCTCGACATGAACCACAACGTCTTCGACAGCTACGACTTCGTGCAGGGCGAGCTGGTCTGGAACTTCGCAGACTTCCAGACCACCGAGGGCATCCTGCGCGTCAACGGCAACAAGAAGGGCATCTTCACCCGTCAGCGTCAGCCGAAGGACGCCGCCTTCCTCTTCCGCGCCCGCTGGACCAGCCTGCCGCTGGATTACAAGGGCAATCAGTAATCGCGTTTTCTCTCCAACCTTCTCATAACAGGAAAATCCCCTCCCGGCCGGTAAGGCTGAGAGGGGATTTTTCCTTTATTGGGGCACCCTCCTTGAGGGAGTTTACTTGATGCAGGTCGAACAGGGCGTATACCCCGCCGCCACCGCCTCATCGTAGCTGGAGAAAAGGATCTGGTTCTTCTCCGCCGGGAGGTTCGGGCAGGTGGGCAGGTGGAACTTTTTCGAGTTCACATTGCCGATGTACGCTTGCTGGGCCGTGCCGGACGCCGCCGGGTCGGTGGGGTTCAGCTCGGCGTCGGTGGCCGTCTTGTCGGTGCGGATGGTGTAGTTCTGCCCATCCGACCCGATGACGACGGTGCCCAGCAGGTCGGTGCGGTAGACGTCCACCCCCGCATCCCGCAGGATGCTCAGGGTCTCCTCGTGAGGGTGGCCGTACTTGTTGTTCACGCCGCAGGAGATGACGCCCATTTCAGGCAGAACCGCGTTCAGGAAGATGTAGCTCGTCGAGGTGCTGGAGCCGTGGTGCCCCACCTGAAGCACATCGGCCTTCAGGTTCGCCCCGCTGTTCACAAGGTCGCGCTCGGCGTCGGCTTCCATGTCGCCGGTGAGGAGGAAGCTCGTGGAGCCGTAGTCTACCCGCAGGACAAGAGAGGTGTCATTCGTCTCGTTGTATTGCGCCACCGGGCCCAGCAGGGTGATGGTCGCGCTGCCCAGCTGCCAGACGGTGCCCACTGCGGGCACCTCCACCTGCAAGCCCTGCTGCTGCGTGTATTTGACGAAATCTTGGAAGCACTTGGTGGAGGCATCCGTCACCGGGCTGTAGACATGGTTGGCCGGGAAGTAGGCCAGCGCAGCGGCCAAACCGCCCACATGATCCTCGTGGGCGTGGGAGCAGAAGGCGTACTGCAATTCCTCCACGCCCTGATTCTGCAGGTAGCTGACTACCATGCTGCCATCGTCCACATTGCCGCCGTCGTAAAGCATGTACTGCCCGTCGCACTCCACCAGAACGCTCAGCGCCTGTCCCACATCGAGGAAGTGCATCTGGAAGCTGTCGTTGGCAGGGTCGCCGTCGGTCTGGACTGTGCTGGACGGGTTCGGGATGACATCGGCGCTGCCGCCGGGCACCACCGAGGAAACATCACAGGCGGCCAGCCCCAGTGCCAGCGCCGCCGCCAGCGCAAAAGCCGCAAGGCGGCGGAAGGGGGTTCGCCAAAAGCTTACTTTTTCCGTTTTGTAGTTTTCCACGTCGTATTCTCTTTCTGTTGATTGTTTTTCGGCTTGTGGCCGGGGGCCGCGTGGGGCGCGAACCGCGCACCGGGGCTGGGCTGGCGGCCCGCCGGGGCAGCAGCACGGTTCGCGGTCTTCCCCTTCCCGCCCTTGCCGTTGGGTCGGACGGTATAGGTGCCGTCGTTGTGGATGGTCACCTCTGCTGCCTCGGCCCGGCGTGCCGAGCGCTGGACGGCGCGGCGTCCCTCGGCGGGGACCAGCAACGGGATGAGGTCCTCCCGGTGGGTCATCTTGAGCGCCTTGATGACCTTTTCGGCGTTGCGCGGCTCGTAATACTGGAGCAGCGCCCGCTGCAGCGCCTTGCCCTCGGCGGTCTTCTCCACGAAGACCGGCTTCAGAGTGTAGGGGTCAAGGCCGGTGTAGAACATGCAGGTGCTCACGGTGCCGGGGGTGGGGTAAAAATCCTGCACCTGCTCCGGACGCATGTGGTTCTTATAAAGGTACTCGGCCAGATAGACCGCGTCGTTCAGGGTGCTGCCGGGATGGCTGGACATCAGGTAGGGCACGAGGTACTGCTTCTTGCCCGCCTTCTTGCTCAGCTCATAGAACTTGTCCTTGAACTTGTTGAAGGTCTGGATGGGCGGCTTGCCCATGTAGGCCAAGGTGTTGGGGGCGCAGTGCTCCGGGGCCACCTTCAACTGGCCGGAAACGTGGTACTCCACCAGTTCCTTGAAGAAGGTGTCGTCCGGGTCGGCCATCAGGTAGTCGAACCGGATGCCGCTGCGGATGAAGACCTTCTTGACGCCGGGCAGCTCCCGGACACGGCGGAGGATCTTCAGGTAATCGCTGTGATCCACGATCATGTGGGAGCAGGTGGTGGGGGCCAAGCAGTGCTTGCCGCCGCTGCACATGCCCCGCAGCATCTGCTCGCGGCAGGACGGGAACCGGAAGTTGGCCGTCGGGCCGCCGATGTCGTGGATGTAGCCCTTAAAATCAGGTTCATGGGTCATCCGCTCCGCCTCGGCCACGATGCTGTCGGCGCTGCGGCTGGTGACGCGGCGGCCCTGATGGAGCTGGATGGCGCAGAAGTTGCAGCCGCCGAAGCAGCCGCGGTTCTGGATGATGGAGAACTGTACTTCCCGGATGGCGGGCACGCCGCCCATGGCCTCGTAGATTGGGTGATACCGGCGGGTGTAGGGCAGGGCGTAGACCTTGTCCAGCTCCCAGCGCACCAAGGGCTTTGCCGGGATGTTCTGGACGAGGTACTTCTCACTCTGCTTCTGGACGATGATCTGGCCGCTGACGACGTCCTGATTGTCCATCTGGATGCGGCACGCCTTGGCGTAGGCCACCTTATCGGACGCCACCTTCTTGAAGCCCGCGCACTCCACGTACGTTTCGGGCAGGTGGTCGAAGTCGGTCAGGTAGCAGGTGCCGTCCACATCGGTGATGGAGCTCACAGGCTCCCCCGCCGCCAGCCGCTTTGCGATGGCGACGGTCTGGTGCTCGCCCATGCCGAAGCTGATGAGGTCGGCCCCGGAGTCCTCGGCGATGCTGGGCAGGACGGTATCCAGCCAGTAGTCGTAATGCGCGAACCGCCGCAGAGACGCTTCCAGACCGCCCAAGATCACGGGCAGATCGGGGTAGGCCTCCTTGGCGAGCTTGGTGTAAACGGTGGCGCTGCGATCCGGCCGGGCCCCGCCGATGCCGCCGGGGGAGTATTCGTCCTCGGCGCGGGGGATCTTGGCCACCGAGTAGTGGCTCACCATGCTGTCCACATTGCCGCCGCCGATAAAGAAGCCGTATTTCGGCTTGCCGAACCGCTTAAAGTCCTCGCAGTCGGTATAACGGGGCTGGGCCAGCACGCCCACCTTGTAGCCCTCGGCTTCCAGCAGACGGCTGATGATGGCAGTGCCAAAGCTGGGGTGATCCACATAGGCGTCGCCGCCCACGACCACAAAGTCCAACTGGTCCCACCCCCGCGCTTCCATGTCCGCGCGGCTGATGGGAAGGAATTCGGTGTAGACCGATTGGGAAGAAGAGGTGTTCTGCTGCATTGTTTTATTTCGTATCCTCATCCACTTTTGTATGTGTATTGTTATGTAGAATTATACGGACAAATCCAACGGGAGATCAGAAATGTCCTTGAGTCTTTTCCCTTGTACCAAGGTGTTCAGTATCTCAATTGCATCTTCTGATCCTACCTCTTTAACCGCACGAATCAATTCATAGAGAGCAAAGTGATAAACACAATCAATATCTCCGGTTCCCAATGCAAGCGACGCCAAACGCCCCGGCATCGGTTCTGCTGTTACAACGACAATGTGCGGCAGATGCCCTTTTCGATTTCGAATCAGGTTCAGAGCTTCCGTCCGACTGTTCTGTGCGCGGTCACTTCTCATCGTGTATTTGGCAGAGATACTCGCATGAAGGATTGGTTTTCCACCATTTCTTTTTCGAATATCTGCCATTTTAGAAACTGTATCATCTACGATTTTTCTGCTCTCGTTGATTTCTTCATCTTCACACAGATCTCTGTATATGACCACATCTGGAGCAATAAGGTAATCGTTCCCTAACGCTGCCGCTAACTGTGCGTTCTGTTCCGTGAGCGCATTCAGATATGCAAGGTGTTCATACTGAGCAAAGTCACTCGTCTTTAGTCGATTGTTATTTCCAAGCTGGAGAATCGTCCATTTACCGGGGCGCAGCGACTGCATCTGAGGAAATGTGTCCCGTAAAAATTCCATTGTAAGTTTTTCAAACTGTTTACCGAGTGTCTGCCCCGATACTTTGTCAATCACTGCCACTTCATGATGCTGTTCATCCACCAAAATATCTACAACTTTTCGCGAGATCGCCTTTGACGGACGACTGCTTGTATCTGCATTTGATGCCACACCCGATGTTGTCAAAGTTAACGTGTTCGTTTCAAACAGCCTTTTGTGAAACTGGTGTCTCGCTGCCGCAATCAACGCATCCATATTCTAAACACTCCTTTATTTTTTTTCCAACTGCTTCAGCAACCGGTGGCGGAAAAGCATTTCCAATCATTCGGCACGCAGCAGTCTTTTTTGTTCCAAACGTCCACGTATCTGGAAATCCCTGAATCCGGGCCATCATCCGGCTGGTCAATCGCGGCATCCCTTCAAAATCAGGCGCGGGTGCTTCATTTGCAATGCCTTTACCATCCACGCCCAATTCAGCCCATGCAGTCTTTGCTCTTGTCGGCCCCAAATCGGGTCCTCCATGTTTCTTGGAACCACCAACTAAGGTTGGAGCGATTTTATTTGCGCCCGCTGCCCACTGCTTGGCTTTTTTCCATCCATTTCCAGCCATCAAATCACAAAGTGTTTCCCCGACAGATTTTGCTGCATCTGGCTTTTCCTCTGGATATTCGAATGCTCCGCACTGATCTTTTCGTATCCCGATAATCACTACCCTAGGGCGAAGCTGAGGAACTCCATAATCCGAAGCATTCAAAAGTTTTATGTGCGTAGCATACCCAAGATTCTGAATCGAAGTGAAAATGTGATTCCTATACTCGTCAAAGTCTGCATCTAAAAATCCACGAACATTTTCCAACATCACCGCACGTGGCCGAATCTCTTCAATCAGACGGATTGCCTCTGGAAAAAGATCGCGCTCATCATCCTTTCCCAGTTGCTTTCCCGCTATGGAAAAAGGTGGGCATGGAACACCACCCGCTAAAAGATCCACTCCTCTATAAGGCTTTCCATCAAAGTCATGAACATCTGAACAAAGAACGTTCCATTCAGGGCGATTCATTTTTAATACATCACAATATTCCGGTTCATACTCCACAAGCGCAACATGGACAAACCCTGCCATTGCAAGGCCCAATGCCTGTCCACCTGCACCAGCACATATTTCAACACAAGTCAATGGTCGTTGCATTTGGCTCTCCTGTTTATGATTCATCCGGCTGGTTCATCTGCATTTCCAGCCACTGCTGGCGGCTGATGAGGACGGCGCGGGGCTTAGCGCCCTCGTAGGGGCCGATGATGCCCTTCTGCTCCATCTCGTCCATGATGCGGGCGGCGCGGGCATAGCCCAGCTTGCACCGCCGCTGCAAGAGGCTCGTGGAAGCCTGACCGGCGTCGATGACCACTTCCACGGCCTGCTTGAGCATCGGGTCGCTGCCGGTTTCCTCGTCGGCGTCGGCAGAGGAGGCGCCCTTCTTGCCGTCCATGATGGCGTGCTTCTCCATGGCTTCGATCATGGCCTCGTCGTACTGCACGGTGGCGCTCTGCTTGATGAAGTCCAGCACGCGGCTGATCTCCTCATCCCGCACGAAGGTGCCTTGGATGCGGATGGGCTTCGGGGCACCTACGGGCATAAAGAGCATATCGCCCATGCCCAGCAGCTTTTCGGCACCGGCACCATCGAGGATGGTGCGGCTGTCCACCTGACTGGACACCGCGAAGGCGATGCGGCTGGGGATGTTGGCCTTGATCAGGCCGGTGATGACGTCCACGCTGGGGCGCTGGGTAGCCACGATCAGGTGCATCCCGGCGGCACGGGCCTTTTGGGCAATGCGGCAGATGGAGTCCTCGACGTCCTTGCCCACCACCATCATCAGGTCGGCCAGCTCGTCGATGATGATGGCGATGTAGGGCATCTTTTCCAGCATCGGGTCGGTGGCAGCCAGTTTATTGAAGGATTTGATGTCGCGGACATTGTTCTCCGCGAAGAGGTGGTAGCGGCGCTCCATCTCCTGCACGGCGCTGCTCAGCGCACCCGCCGCCTTTTTCGGTTCGGTGATGACCGGCATCAGCAGGTGCGGGATGCCGTTGTACTCGGCCAGCTCGACCACCTTCGGGTCGATGAGGATCAGCTTGACGTCCTCCGGGCTGGAGCGGAACAGCAAGCTCATGATGATGCTGTTGACGCAGACGGATTTGCCGCTGCCGGTGCTGCCCGCGATGAGCAGGTGGGGCATCTTGCACAGGTCGGCCACCTGTGCCACACCCGCGATGTCCTTGCCCAGCGCAATGCCCAAGGGCGAGGTCATCCGCAGGAAGGCCTGACTCTCAAACACGCTGCGGATGTAGACCGGGGTCTTTTTGTGGTTGGGCACCTCGATGCCCACCGCCGGTTTGCCGGGGATGGGCGCTTCCATGCGGACATCGGCCACGGCAAGGTTCAGCGCGATATCGTCGGCCAGCGAGGTGATGCGGCTGATCTTGACGCCCGCCATGGGCTGCACCTCGTACCGGGTGACCGAGGGCCCGCGGGAGATATCCAGCACGCGGGTGCGGACGCCGAAGCTTTCCAGCGTGTCCACAAGCTTCTGGGCGTTGGCCTTCAGCTCGTCCTGCGCGTTGGGGTCGCTCTCCTCCGGGGCCTTCTCAAACAGGTCGATGCCGGGGTATTGGTACTGGTAGCTCTCCGCTGCTTCCGGCTCCTCGGCGGGGGCCGTGGCGGCGGCCTGTTCGCCCACGGCGGGCTTCTCCATAGCCGCCGCCACCAGCGTATTGATGTCCTTTTCCTCCACCGGTTCGCTGGTGATGCTGATCCAGCCGTCCTCGTCCGGTGCCGAGCGCATAGCCATCACGTTGTCGGCCATCACCCGCACCGGCACCGACGGCTCGTCGGTGGTGGGCAGGGTCGGCGTCCGGAAGACGCTGTCCGGCCCTTCGGCTTCGGGCTGTTCCGCCGCCTCAGGCTGCACCGGGATGCCGGGCGTCACCACCGGGGCCGGAGCCTCCGGGGCCACGGTCTGCACCGGCTCCTCCGGCTTTGCGAAGAAGTCCTCCGCCGCCGTCTCGATGGCGTCCGGCACCACCGGCTTCACGATGGCGCGGGGCGCGGCCTTGCGCAGGGGATCCTGCCCGAAGGTGCCGCCGGGCCCGACGATGAAGGGTTCGATGGGCTCACTGCCCCCCTCCACGACGGGGGTGCTGTCCGGGCCGAGATCGATGTCAAAGGAAGCGCGGGGGTGGGGCGTGCCCACCTGAACCGGCGTAAAGGCCGGGGCTTCCTGCGGTGCGGCGGGCGTCGGCGCGGGAGCGGGGGCCGGTTCCTCGTAGCCGAGGGAGTCGTCCACCGGTTCGGGTTCCGCCTCGCCCTCCAGTTCTTTCGTCACCTTGTGGCCCCAGCTGAAAACGCCGGACAGCCAGCCGGGGGCCGCAAAGCCAGACGGTTCCTCCGCGTCGTCGGACGCTTCTGGCTCCTCTCCGGCTTCCAGCGCGGCAGCCTCCTCCTCGGCCTGACGGGCTGCGGCCCGCTCGGCGCGGCGGGCGGCGTTCTGCTCGTAAACGGCCACGCCCTTTTCATGGACGCCGCCGCCCAGTTCGCACACCCACTGCCACAGCTCGGCGGGGGTGATATCAAAAATGTACAGGCTGGCACAGAGCGCCAGCACGACCATGACAAGGTTCGCCGCCGGACGCCCGCAGAGCAGCAGCAGGTTGCCGCCCAGCAGAGCCCCCAGCGCGCCGCCGCCCAGCCATGCGGTCACGCCGTTCTGGTAGCACTCAGCCACCATCCGGGCGGCAGGGATGTCGGCGGGGATGTCCGAAAACACGATGACCGTGCCGCTGGCGAAGATCAGCCCCAGCAGCAGCTTGAACACCTGCCCCAGCAGGTCTTCGCCCCGCGTGTACAGAATGGCCAGATAACACACCGCCGCGCCCAGCACGAAGCTGCCACAGCCAAACAGGCCGAACAGCACCTCGTGGAGACTCTTCCACACCGAGCTGCCCTCCACAAAGGCCAGCACGATGAGCAGCAGCCCCGCAAACAAGGTGCCCAGCCCCGCGGGCATCCGCTCCTGTGCCCGGCTCTTTCTCCGCGCAGGTGCGCGTCTTGCTGTCGATTTTCGTTTTTTTGTTGCCATCTTCCGTTAAAACCCTGTATCCCTCTCGCAGATTATTCGATTTTTTTATTGTACCACGGAAACCGAAACTTGGCAACGAAAACAGAGCCCGCTTATGCCCTTTTGCGACCAAGCAGCCAGCAGGGCCGACCCGATATGCCAAGGGCTCCCCTACTAGGGGAGCTGTCGAGCGAAGCGAGACTGAGAGGTTATTTTCCTTCGATCTCCCGATACAGCCACCCCAGCGCATCCGAGATGCCGCCGAGGCTGTCGATGAGCTTTTCACGCACGGCCTTGCGGCCATCCAGCACCGTGCCCACATCCATGACCAGCTCGCCGGTGCGGAGCATCAGCTCGGTATAGCGCTCGGCGGAGATGCCGCTGTGGGCCGCCACGAAGCCGGTGATCCGCTCCTGCATCTGCTCGAACCAGCGCATCGTCTGGGGCACACCCAAGATCATGCCGGAATGCCGCACCGGGTGGACGGTCATAGTGGCTGTGGGCACGATGAAGCTCCGCTGGGCGCTGACGGCCAGCGGGATGCCGATGGAGTGCCCGCCGCCCAGCACCACGGCGGCGCTGGGCTTCGAAATGCTGGCGATGAGCTCAGCCAAGGCCAGCCCCGCTTCCACATCGCCGCCCACCGTGTTCAGGAGCACCAGCAGCCCTTCCACCGCCGGGTCCTCCTGCACCGCCACCAGCTGCGGGATGACATGCTCATACTTGGTGGTCTTCTGGCCCTGCGGCGCTTCCACGTGGCCCTCGATCTGGCCGATGACGGTCAGGCAGTGGATGGCGTGGGCCCCTTTGGTGCGGTACACGCTGCCCATATCTTCGATCTGCTCTTTTTCCAGCCGCCGTTCTTCGACGGGGGCGTTTTTTTCGTCTGCCATATGCTCCTCCGGATCTCTTTTTTTCAGTGTCCCCCGCCCGCCGGATGGTTATGCGGTAGCTAAGATTTCTTAACTTTTCAAAAAATTGTCCCAATCCATTTGACATTCTGCGCATCCGCTGTATACTTTAGATAACAAATAGATTGACAAAGATGTATCATTATTGTGCAAAACTCTTTGAATCTGCCGGTGCGCCACGATGGGCGCAGGGAACCCGGCACCTTAGGATGAAAGGAGAACCCATTCATGAACACTCCCGGTAAAGCATCTCTTCCGGTGATCAAGCGTCTGCCCAAGTATTACCGCTATCTGCGCACGCTGAAGAACGACGGCATCACCAGCATTTCGTCCCGTGAGCTGGCTGCCCAGATGGGCACCACGGCCTCGCAGGTGCGGCAGGATTTCAACTGCCTCGGCGACGTGAATGGCCGACAGGGCATCGGCTACTCGGTCGAAAACCTGCTCAACATCTTGGAGCACCTGCTGTTCGGCAACGGGGACCTACTGCCCACCATCCTCATCGGCTGCGGCCGCTTGGGCAAGGCGGTCAGCCGCTTCATCACCACCGACACCAACGGCTACAAGCTGATCGCTGCCTTCGACAACTCCCCCGAAGAGGTGGGCAAGGAGATCAATGGCATCCAGATCCTGCATGTGGACCAGTTGGAAGACTTCTGCGCCGAGCACAAGCCGGAAGTAGCCGTTCTCTGCGTGCCCCGCAGCGGAGCCGAGGAGCTGAGCGGCCGTCTGGTCGGCATGGGCATCAAAGGCTTCTGGAATTTCTCCCACTATGACCTCTCGGTGCCCTACCCCGAAGTCGTGGTCGAGAACGTCCACCTCGGCGACAGCCTGATGAGCCTCGGCTATCGACTGCGCAATCAGGATTGAGTCTATACTGTAATAGGAACGATCGGCTGTTGCAAACACTCCTTCCGTCATCGCTTACGCGATGCCACCTCCCTCTAAGAGGGAGGCAAGGCCCCCTCTCCGAGGGGGCTGTCACGGCAGGTGCCGTGACTGGGGGGAGTTTTGCAGCAGCCTCTTTATAAGGAGACCTCATGGCAAAGCTATATTTCCGTTACGGCGCAATGAACAGCGGCAAGAGCACCGCCCTGATGCAGGTGGCGCACAACTACGAAGAGCAGGGGATGCAGGTGCTGATCCTGAAACCGCAGGTGGACACCAAGGGCGGCGATGAGCTGGTGAGCCGCCTCGGCGTGCGGCGCAAGGCCGACTTGCTGGTTCCGCCGGAGGTGGACGTCTTCGAGGCGGTCCGCACGGCCAGCCGCCAGCAGAAGCTGGCCTGTGTCCTCTGCGACGAGAGCCAGTTCTTCACCCCCAAACAGGCCGAGCAGCTCTTCATGGTGACGGTGGATCTGAACATCCCGGTCATCTGCTACGGTCTGCGGTCGGATTTTTCCCTTAAAGGCTTCCCCGGTTCCACCCGGCTGCTGGAGCTGGCCCACACCATCGAGGAGATGAAGACCATCTGCACCTGCGGCCGCAAGGCCACCTGCAACTGCCGCAAGGTCAACGGCCAGTTCGTGTTTGAGGGCGAACAGGTCGCCATTGATCTGGAAAACGACGTCCAGTACGTCAGCATGTGCCCCCAGTGCTACTTCCGGGAGCGGCGCGCCTTCTACGCCCGCCGCGCCGCAAAGTAAGCGGTCTGGCGTTCTTGTTTGGCCTTTTCATGAAAATTTTATTCGTTTTGGAGCGTTTCCCTTTTGCATGGGAAACGCTCTTTTTCGTGTCCTTTCCGCAAGGTGATATATCAGTTGTATCCAACTTCGCGCGTTTTTTGCGCTATTGATATATCAGTTTGCGTTTCGCGCGTGTCGGTAACTTTTCCGCACGTTGTACACAACACAACCACGCATTTTTCTGAAAAGATTACAAAAATATTGCATTTTTAGGGGGTTTTCCCGACTCTCTTCCCCATTTTCTATGCAATCTGTCGAAGTATACATGTTGCACAGTTTTTTCGCTCAAGTTTATTCATTTCGGCAATGACGTCAAATCCGCGAATTTTATGAGAGCAATATTTGTTCGTTTTTTGAGAGCTTCTCTTCAATTTACATCTTTCTTTTTCCAGTTTCTTTTGTTATCATAATTGTATACAACGAGCCTTTTGCAGATAAGGCCGTGAACAATGTTTTCTGTATTAGGAGGAGAACAAAAATGAGCAAGGCAATTTCTCGTCGTGATTTCCTGAAGGTCACCGGCGCTGTGGGCGCTGCCGGTCTGCTGGCCGCATGCGGCGGCAGCTCCAACTCCACCGCAGCTTCCTCTACTGCTTCTTCCGCAGCAGCTGCTGAGTCCGTTGCCGGTCTGAGCACGGATCCTGTCACCCTGACGATGAGCTGGTGGGGCGGTGAGTCCCGTCACAACGCTTATCAGGACGCCATCAAGGCTTTCTCTGCTGAGCACAGCAACATTACCGTCAACCCCACCTTCGCTGCATGGTCCGGCTGGGAGGACACCATGTCCACCAAGTTTGCCGGCGGCGTGGCTGAGGATGTCTGCCAGATCAACTGGAACTGGCTGTACAACTACTCCGGCAACGGCCAGACCTTTATTGATCTGAACAGCGTCACCGATTATCTGGATCTGACCCAGTGGGACGACGCAAAGCTGGGTGCCTGCAATGTGGCAAATGCACAGCAGTGCGTGCCCATCTCCATGACCGGCCGTATCTTCTACTGGAACATGACCTCCTTTAACAAGGCCGGCATCACCGAGGTTCCCAAGACTCTGGACGACTTGATGAATGCCGGTAAGACCTTCAAAGAGAAGCTGGGCGATGATTACTATCCCCTGCACCTCGGCGCATACGACCGCATGATCCTGATGGTGTTCTACCTCGAGTCCAAGTACGGCAAGGACTGGGCAGATC
>ERZ1673700.557-NODE-557-length-46962-cov-16.449975_pt1 | contig 46962 bp, 29 predicted proteins | sample MGYA00580230_ERZ1673700 | MGnify/ENA primary metagenome ERZ1673700 (study PRJEB41218, sample SAMN15661782) | gut metagenome | host: Homo sapiens | place: Canada: London | collected 2015-08-20/2019-03-30 | study: EMG produced TPA metagenomics assembly of...
GTTTCTCAGGCACTTGGAGTTCTTACAAGAATTTATGCTGCGGAATTAAGGGAAATAACAGAAGAGACCATCACCCTGCCTTATACGTTCAAAGGAAGTCCATATAAAACCACTACGGATGAACAACTAAATAGCGTACAATACCAATTCTCACTCAACCAAGACTTTTCTACCATAGAATACAACAAGGTACGCGACGTCGAAGACCTTTACGGTTCTACGGGGAAACCCTTACACATCCCCATTGACCTCAATGAAAATATAGACATCACCCAACTTACCATTGAGAAAAACAAACTGATAAACGGTACCTATTATGTAAGGATGAGATACCGCGATACCAATATGGAATGGTCGGAATGGTCAGACACCAGACAGTTTACCGTAGAAGGAAGTATAGCAGGCAAGCCTTCCATTTCCATAACGGACACAAGCGTAATACCGGGAGAGACCATTACCATCGACTACAAATATACTCCTGAAGGTCAAAACGCATGGATCGGCATCTACCGCAAAGGAGAAGAACCGCATTCCGTTCTTTCGTACAAATGGAAATATACCCCGGCTCAATCCGGTTCAATGAATTTCACCATCGACGAAACCAACGAATACTATGCCGTGCTATTTGAAGATGAGGGATATACGGAAATCAGCGAAAGAATCCCGTTCTATGTCGGTCCCGAACCGCAAATCAGTTTGGAAAAGAGCGAATTCGAAGAAGGAGAAGACATCGTGGTGACCTACTCCAACGCACCAGGTCTGAAGAACGACTGGATCGGCATCTATAAGCGGGGGGAAATTCCCGGTACATCCGATACATCCGATTCATGGGATTACCTCGGCGGAAACACCGAAGGCACACTCACTTTGGCGAAAGATCTGCCCAAAGGATATTATTTCTTGAATTACTTCACCTTGGGACAGTACTTCGAACCGCGTGAACGAGTTTATTTCTCTGTAGGCAAAGACATATCTTCGCTGTCTACCGACAAGACGGAATTCTCCACCGATGAAGCAATTCTCATCCACTACAAGGACGGTCCGGGTACGCCGAAAGACTGGGTAGGCGTCTACAAAGATGGCAAAGACCCCAACGTGGACGAGCTTGACGGCTTCTATTACACTTACGGAGCCACGGAAGGAACCGTGAGCATCAAAGCCGGTACGCTCGAACCCGGAAACTATTTCAGTGCCCTGTTCATTAACGATTCCTATGACGAGGTTTCCCCGAGAATCCAGTTCACCATAAAAGACGGCACGGGCATTAGACAAGCTAAAAACGAAGACGGACCACTCTTCTATCCCAATGCTAACGGCTCGCTGCGTATCGAAGGTAACACCTATGAAACAGCCGACATCTTCAACTTGGCCGGAAACTGTGTGCGTCGCACGACTTTGACGGAAGGTAACTGCACAATCGACTTTACCGACCTGCCTGCCGGAATCTACATCTTCAATTTCCACAACGGGACGGATAACAGCATCGTACACAAAGTCATCAAGAAATAACCCACACGGAAATATCATTCCCCCAAAAAGGGAGTGCCGGAAGAGAGGCTATCAAACCGAGCCTTCTGGCACTCCCTTTCTTTTTGTTTTTATCCTCGCCCTTTGGTCATCCGTACCGGATTATTGCCCGGATAGAACCAACTGTTTTACCAGTCCCTCCAACGCGTCCAGATTACGAGGGTCTGCATTTACGTCGAGCACATGACCGTCTACACCGATAAGACGGTAAGAGGGAAAACAGTTCACTCCCAGATATTGTTCTATGGCTCGTTGTTGGTCGTCCGGAAGATTATAATGCACCACATTGTCACCTACCACGTTATATTGTTTGATGACGTTCTTCCACGAATCTTCCGCAGAGCGGTTGGCCAAGTAAAGGAACACCACGCCGTAGGGACGCATCCGCTCGAACAGTTCATGCGAATGAGACAAGGCTTCCTTACACGGCCCGCACCAAGTACCCCAAATGTCGAGCAACACGAGTTTGCCGCGATAAGGCTCCGTGAGCTTACGCAACAACGCCTCGCCGCCGGTCACGTCCTTCACGTCTTCTGCCGACCTCAGACTGCTCACGTCGGACAAGTCCCGATTTTGGATAGACACGTACTTCTCTTGTTCCCTGCTAACGATGTCCCATCCGCCCTCAAGCCTGATTCCCCATTCAGCCTTTGCCATCATCCTGTCCGGCAAAGGTTTCCGCATGTTATCAATCAGCCCGTAAAGCTTCCGGGCTAAATGAATTTGGCATAAAATACTGTCACACCCCACCGATTCCGCGTCTTCTTTCCAGAAATCTATGTTATCTATCAATATCTCCTCATTTAAAACGTCCTCGAAACGTGTAACAAGCGACATGAAACGTTGGGATAACTCACTTTTCCCAAGCTCCACCACCATGCGTTGACGCAACGAATCCGACGGCTCCGCATTCAGCTTTTCCTGTAATTCCCTAACAGCCAGTTGATAAGCCTCCACGGTGTTTGCCTCCTCCTCCGTCATCGAGATTTCACCTTGCTGCCGCAAACGCTTGAAGGCATTGAATACTGCATTGCCCCTCGCCTTGTCTTTCGCTTCTGAGAAATGGCCTATATAATCCCTCATCAATATGCCAAAATTCTGGCAAAGCGTATAGGGTTTGGAAGGACGCTGCCAGACTTTTGTCCGGACAAAGTCCACGTAATCTTCGGGTAACTGCCAATCGGGCACCACAAACCGCGCCTGCATCATCGAACGACCCAACCCTGTCAAAGCAAAAGATTCCATATAGTAACGGTAACGCCGCGAAAGGTTGGGATGTTCCTCCACACGTCGTGACAGTTCCTCTACCGCATGCCGGTACTTTTCCTCCATCTGTATCCGGAATTCATCGACCGTCCCTTGCCCTTTCCGGAGATAACCATCCACGTACAAAGGAGGATGCGTCTGCAATTCGTTTTGCAACCGGACATCTTCTCCCATGAAAAGCACATGGCCGGTGGAGAAATCGTGCAACAGGAAATAAGTCTCCCCCGGCTCCACCACCGTGTTAATACCCTTCCGCCCTATGTCGATATAGATTTCCGACGTGTTGACCAACGGCACGCGCACAGAGAAACGCCCGGTCGAATCCATGGCAGCCACAAAGGATTCCTGTTTGTCCATAAAGATGTTGTTGCGTAATATTTCCACGCTTCGCCCTTTCTCCCACGCCTCGGCAGGCATGTCCTTCATCCATCCCACGAAGGTCACGCTGTCATCCGCGCGGTAACCATTGTCTTTGAACCCCTCCCGCAGGTCTTCCACGGGATAGTCAGGCAACGCCGCCCCCGTAATCAAGCTGCACTCTACGGACGGTTCCTTGCCCACGGTAATGCGACGCGTGCCGCGTTTTTCTTTGCCCACCTCCACTGCAAGCTGCTCTCCGTCATAGGCAATTACCCATTGTCCACGTCCGTCTTTTCGTTCATCCCGGCTCACCACACTCCAAACCTTACCGTCGTATATCACACCGTCACCGGAAAAGCCGACAAACCAATCTCCCGTACGCACATCGCGCCAATAGGTGTCCTCTATCCCTTCGGGCCGATAATCCTCCGGACGGATATTGTAAACCGTCCATCCTCCCGGTTCTACCAGATTCATCTTTACCGTCCCAAGCGGTACGGCATCGAATGTCAACGTAAAGTCCACTTCATCGCTCTCAGGCATAGTGTACCGTTCCCCAAGGGGAATGCCCGAAGCATCCCTTACGGGAAAGTTCCGGCCATCCGTTTGCAATTCCGTCGTGCGCAGGATTTGAATCCAATAACCTGAAGGGTAATGTACATGGCACGACACTTCCGTGCGGTCCGCATGGAGCACCACCTTGGTTACCTCTACGATAGAATGGGTATAGCCCACCACAGGATGGTGCCAAACCACGGAATCGTTTGCCCAAGCACTGACCACGGCAAACGTAACACATAACAATGCAATAAGTTTCTGTTTCAAGTGTTTCATCATGGAATTATCTAAATTAACCGACATAAAATTACACAGTTTCTGAAACTCGGCAAAGTCATGCCCCGAGAAAATCTGGTACATTGTGTTTTTTTAGTATTTCCAACCCGTAATCCGGGTAAAAATACCCGTAATCCAGATAACAAACCTTCCAGTAAAACCGCGTATCTTTGTACCATTATTTTAAAACAACAAAATTATCCGTTATGATATTAGAAAACATCAACTCTCCGGAAGACGTGAAAAAATTGTCCAGAGAGGAACTCAACCTGCTGAGCGGTGAAATACGCGAAGCATTGTTACACCGGCTGAGCGACCACGGCGGCCATTTCGGCCCGAACTTCGGCATGGTGGAGGCCACCATCGCCCTGCATTACGTGTTCAACTCGCCGGAAGACAAAATCGTCTTCGACGTGTCCCACCAAAGCTATCCGCACAAGATGCTGACCGGACGGAAAGACGCTTACCTCTATCCGGAAAAATACGATGACGTGTCGGGCTACTCCGAGCCGTCGGAAAGCGCACACGACCATTTCGTCATCGGCCATACCTCCACCTCAGTCAGCTTGGCCGGAGGACTGGCCAAAGGCCGTGACCTGAAAGGCGAAAAAGGCAATGTCATTGCTGTCATCGGAGACGGTTCGCTGAGCGGCGGCGAAGCTTTCGAGGGATTGGACTACGCAGGAGAATTGGGCACGAACTTCATCATCGTAGTCAACGACAACCAGATGTCCATTGCTGAGAACCACGGAGGCCTGTACCGTAACCTGCAGGAGCTGCGTGAAAGCCAAGGCACATGTCCTTGCAACTTCTTCAAGGCCATGGGACTGGATTACCTGTACGTAGACCAAGGCAACGACATCGGAAGCCTCATCTCGGCATTCCAAAAGGTGAAAGACATCGACCACCCCGTCGTGGTACACATCAACACCCTGAAAGGCAAGGGATACCGACCGGCAGAAGAACACAAGGAACCATGGCATTATTGTGCACCATTCGTCATCGAAACGGGTGAACCCCGGCATAAACCCGAGGGAGGAGAAGACTACGGGACACTGACTGCAGACTATTTGCTGAAAAAGATGAAAGAAGACCGCCGCGTGGTAGGCATCACGGCAGGCACGCCCACCGTCATGGGCTTTACGGAAGATAAACGGCAAGCCGCAGGCTACCAGTTCGTGGACGTGGGCATCGCCGAAGAACATGCCGTAGCTTTGGCTTCCGGCATCGCCAAGGCGGGTGGAAAACCCGTATTCGGTGTGTATAGTACATTCATCCAACGGGCTTACGACCAACTTTCACAAGACCTCTGCATCAACCGTAATCCGGCCACGCTGCTCGTCTTTTGGGGATCATTGTCGGCCATGAACGATGTGACACATCTTTGCTTCTTCGACATCCCGCTCATCAGCAACATCCCTAACATGATTTATCTCGCCCCGACCTGCAAGGAAGAGTATTTCGCCATGTTGGAGTGGAGCCTGCATCAGAATGAGCATCCCGTAGCCATCCGCGTGCCAGCCAACGGAGTCATCCACGCAAACCGCAAAATCGATACGGACTACGGACAACTGAACCGTTATGAGGTCGTAAGGAAAGGAACAAAAGTAGCCCTGCTCGCCTTGGGTTCTTTCTTCCCGTTAGGCGAATCCGCCGCACAGATCCTGAAAGAAAGGGCCGGCATTGAAGCCACCCTCATCAACCCACGCTATATCACCGGAACGGATGCCACTTTATTAGATGCACTGAAAACCGACCATGTCCTTGTAGCCACGTTAGAAGACGGCGTACTGGACGGTGGCTTCGGCGAGAAAATCGCCCGCTACTACGGCACAAGCCCCATGAAAGTACTCAACTTCGGTGCCCGCAAGGAGTTCGTAGACCGCTTCGACGTGACGGCATTCCTCCGCGACAACCACCTGACGGCGGAACAGATTGCCGAAGACATCCTCGCGCAGTTATAAAAATTCCACTTAAAAGAGGCAGTCCCCTATTACAAAAGGAACTGCCTCTTTGCCACATATATAAAAGAACCCTACTGTTATTCTAACAAAATTACCTTGGCTGTCTGGTTATCCATGCCATACATCGTCTTGCCCACAGGTGCACCGATAAAAGTACCATCGGCTATCACGAACTTTCGTCCTTCCAACAAGACATAATCGCCCGCCACGGCATCAGACTGCGAAAATTCCACAGCCGAGGCCAGGTGTCCCGGATAATAAACCAGGATACAACGAAGCCCTAATAAATCGCGTACCAAACGGGTAAAAAGGATACTACGGTCCTCACAGTCGCAATATGGATAGTAAAGGGATTCCTCTGCAAAGAAAGCCCGGTCGCCACCCCATACCTTGTCGTCATACTCGTACTCGAAGCCCGTCTGCACGAAATTCAGCAACTTATTCACAGCCGTCAACTGGTCGCATCCGTTTATGGCTGCTTTCAAGTCCGGATATATCTGACGCTTCACATCCTCACTCATCGGCGTATTGGCATACATAGCCCAACGGCTTACAAAATTGTCGCCCACCATCGAAGTGGGATAAGAGGAATAGAAGTCCATCAGATTCTTATTCGAGGACATCGTAACCTTTACCTCCGGATAACGCTCGGATTGACGCGTCCGTGATGAGGTGGCAGACACAGCCAACCTTGGAGATGCAGCGAACCAAAGGGACAGGCTCTGTTCGCCCTGGAATGCATTGTCGCTGATGTATATGCTCGAAGGGCATTCCCCATAAGGATAGAACCTCTCACCTCCCACGTTATAATGCGGTATGTCGTAAATGATGTGGCGAGATGCGAAAAGCATGTGCAAAACGCCGGAATCATCGCGTGCCAACCTCATCTTGTAGCCGGATTGGCAATACAAGTAAGCCATAAGCAAAGTGGATTCGTTCGTACCCTCTCCAAAGAGTTTTTCGGCCACAGCCTGCAACATCTCAAGGTAAGCCCAATCGCCCATCTTATACTCCGTACGCAACTGTAGGCAATCATAAACAAGATTGGTGTACTGCTGCCCTGACAGTTCCAACCACGCAGCAGAAACCACATCTTCTCTTGCGCCTGTCATCTGCAAAGCCGATGAGGTATCAAACCGTACGCTTAACTTAGTGCCAAACCATGAGAAATCCACTTTCGGCATCGGTTCCGGGTCTTCCTTAATGGGTTCCACAGGTTTGGGTTGTGGGGTAGGTTTGGGAACCGGAATGACCACATCAAAAGGCAATGGCTCTGGGGCAGGAAGAGGATTGTCCTTATCCTCCTCCGGGTAAATCACCGGAGGCACATCGTCTTCTTTGGGTATGACGAGCGGTTTCTTTTCCGTAAACTCCTCCCACGGATTTTTCAAAAACTCGGCATACTCTTTGTTTATCTTCTTCCGGAAGTTATTGAAATCCTTATGGATAGCTCGTCGAAAAGATTCAAAATCTTCTTTGAAGTCATCCCCGAAGTCATCATTCTGGGCCTGTACCTGTCCGAAAAAGCACAATGCCATGCCCACTATAACAGATGCCTTCTTCATATCCTTATACTAAAATTCCTCGCTCAGCACCTCGTCCACGATACCGTCCAACTCGCTGTCCAAGCCGTCGCCTTCCGCTTCAAGTTCCTCTGCCAACTGGCGTTTCATTTGCTTTTTCATGACTTTCTTGTCATAAGCCACGGTTACCTGCACTTGGTAATTGTTGTTCGGCAATACACGGTAAATATGCACCACAGGAGTCATCATCGACAACGTGGCATCCGTTATTGCCCGTCCGCGCTCGTGGAACTTGTCTACTGTGGTGGCATCAATGGCAGAATTTTGAGCATTGTCCTGCTTACGCTTCATAGCCGCAGCTATCTTCGTTTCCAACATACTGGCTATCTCGGCCTGGCATTGTGCACGTGCAGACGAGTAGCCCACAGATTCCGAACCGGAAGTCACCGTAGCCTCATGGAGGATATAGCGGGCCACAGGTTCTCCCGCATCGTTAGCCATCAGTTCCTGCCTCATGAGTTGCGCCCGGGTAAACTGGCTGGCCATAGACAAACCACCGGCCGGCACCTCCCACCCGTCCTTTGTCCTTTGTTTCGCCTGCTTCTTTGCATCTTTCGAGGGTTTGGCATTTAACATGTCCATATTCACCTTGTCTAGCTCGCGTTGCTGTTTGGCCAGTTCTATCGCACTTTGTGCGTAACCTGCCGATGCGCCCATGAACGCCACGGCCAATAATACCAAAATCTTTTTCATAATACCATGTTTTAAAAATGAATAGTGTTAGTCGTTATAAAAATCACCTGCGCTGAATATCTTCGACATCGAGACCTCATTGGGCTGCCACGTACGCACCTTGATTTGCGGTGCATCATGGTCGGTCATATCCACCAACAGGAAGAGGTAACCTTTGTCCGCGTAACGGGAAGAGGTGTATTCCTGACCTATCTGTATGCCGTAGATTTCCGCATCCTCATATTTCTCCAACCACTGCACGTCATTGTTCGTAAAACGCAGGTTGATGAATTCGTTCAATTTGAACGTACGGGCCAAGTTGGCCAGATAGGTCTCCTTGTCATAACGGTTATATTTGATGATGTCCTGCCCTTCAAGCGAAATGGCACGTTCTTCCGGCACCGCCGCAAGGTTACGCTTCACGATATTGCCCACGATGATGACGGCATCATCGGCAAAGATGTCACGGATATAATCCAGACGTTTCAGGCAATAAGCCGTCTTGTAGTTTTCCAGGAACTCCATGATCAATTCGCGGGTTTCGTCTTTCCATCCGGGCGCATAACGGTTCAGGATATCTGACTCTGCCACTTTCCCTAATCCGAAAGCCACGTTGCAGATTTTCTTGTCCGGATTGAACGTGAACACCACGTCTTCCACGAACGTTTTCTTCCGCTTCCCGCTCGTGAACGAGAACGACATCTGCAGCCCGCGTGCCACGACCTGTCCGTTTGTGCTACGGTAATATACCATATCAGGTTGCCCCACCACACGTCCCGTACCGTAAGAAATCAGTTTGTTGTACACGTCCAGGCCTTCGAGCGTAAAACAAGAACTGGCCTTTACGTAGTTGCGCGACTTGACGGCTGCCAACACCTTTTCCATCGCTTCACAATACAAGGCAGCGTCGTCCACCGTCTGCGACGGGGAAGGACCTGCCGCCGGGGCATCCGTAGTGGCCACACCTGCAGTAGCCAACCGTGCCGCAGGCTGGGAAACCGCAACCGAAGTGCCGTCTTGCACCGCACGGCCTTTCACGCTTACCGAGGACTCCGGAAAAGCTGCCTTCGCCACGACATCCAACACGGACTGCAACTCATCGTCCCCACGTGCCAGATTCTTATACTCATATTCAATGTCAAGATGATAGAACTCCGTCTCATAGCCCGGTGCCATCTCCAACATGCCGCGCCCGTCTTTCGCGGCCCCGTCGCACTCTTCACGCCCGTCGGAATAGAGGAAGTCCAACCCCGACACAGGACGGCCTTTGTATTTGAATATCAAATCCACACAATCCCCCTCGCGCTTGTCGAAAGCCACACTGATGTCTTCCAATATGCCCCGTATCTTCACCGGAAGCAGCGTCACCAAGCTATGCCCGGCCTCATCCTTCGCCTCCGTGGGATGTTGCAGGGAACGTGCCAAGGAGTAAGCCCAGTAATAGTATTGCAAGGCCATGTCCACCTTGGCTTTCTCCAACGCCCCGTCGGCAATGGCCACCATGTCGCGTATCTTTTCTATGCGCTTCTCGTAAATCTTGTCTAACTCCGAACGCAACATATAACGCCGCACGGTAACTTCCGGTTCTTCCCCCTCCGTCCATTTCTCCACATTGGTCAGGGCAGAGGAAGAATAAGTGCTCACGCAATTCCTCACGTAAGTCTTGTGGTCGATATTCCCGTTGGCCTGGGTCTCGTCGGTCTGCGACTGGAAATCGCTCGACACATGCACCGCAATCATCTGCACCAAGTCGTTCAGTGCGGCCTTGTCGGCCTCAGCCTCCGTCTTCCCCGTGCCGGAACCATAATAATATTCACCGGATGTACGGATATAGTCCCAGTTTTGGGCTTTCAGGACAGGACAAAGCACCAACAAGAGCAGCCATAGGTTTATTATTCGTCGTTTCATCAGACTATGTCATTATTTTACAAGAACCGGACGGATTGGCATCCGGTAATATTTGTAATTATTATCTATGTATTTGGTAGTGGAAGTTAATTTCAACGCATTGCCATATGAACCACTGTACTCCGTAGAAGTCCAATAGTAGCCAGAAGAAGTAGATACTCCATTAGGAACTCTAGAACCTGTCTCATAATCATAAAAAGGCAAATAGATAGAATTACCATTCTCCGCCGTTACCGTATACCCGTAAACTTTCCTTTCAGAATCATAAGCATACGTCCATGTACAATTATCTCTTAATTCCTCCCATTGCTCTTTCGTCGGTATCTGCCAACGCTCGTTCCAAAGGTTCGTGGCAATATCGTAAGCCGGATTTCCTACTATTTCATGTACATCATTGTTATAACTGCTACTGGTAGAAGTATTCGTGCCATACGCATCCCCCCACGAAGTGTAGATTCCATCGTCATATGGGTTCGAGGCACCCACATTCATTGAAGCCCAACGCACGCTAAGCCCCAAATCCACGGCCTCTTCGGGATAATAATAAACAGAGGTCCATCCCTTGTTCTCCACTTGGGACGGCATCACCATGTAACCGCTCTCGCCAGCCATGAACTTGGTCGGATCGAAGGTCTTGGTATACTTATAATAAAGGTCGTCCAGTGTAATCACGTGGGTCTCATCCAACGAACAATATATATAAGGTGTATAGCCATCGGACTCAAACTGTGTGCTTATCTCTTCCGCAGATGTCGTAAACACATTGTCCGTCAGGCTGAACGATGTGTTGTACACCACTCCTGAAACCGTGACCGTCTTATCCTTCTCCCCTTTGATGTGCATACGGGCAGTCTTCGGAGCCAAAACCGCACTTACGAACAGTTCACTGTCATCCACGATATAAGTCGCAGCCTCATCCACATAAGCACAGCTCATCGGAGTCATGGTCACATGATAGTTGTCCGTGGCCGTGGCATTGACAAAGTAAAAAGCCTCGCATTTCAAAGTGCTGCCAGTAGACAAGTTACCGTAGTAACTGATGTTCCACAGCGACGACGAGGCATTGTAAACCGCCTTGCCGCACACCACCGTTTTCTCATCGGCCTGATAGAAACGCAGGTAGATGACATCCCCCTCGTTCCATTCCGTTGAAGTCTCACGCTTCGGGGTGTAGGACTGCAAGCCGCCCGTCAAGTGCATGACCGCCGTATGTTCCGTCTCCTCCGTCGCTCCCGGCTGCCCCATGAGTTCCTCGGTGTCGTTGCTGCACGATACCCCTGCCATCAAGGCCGTTCCTACGGCCACAAGCCCAAAGAGTTGGCTTATCCTTTTCTTCATTGTTTTCATTTTATCTTCTGTTTTTTCGTTCTTGATTCTTATTTTATGCCTTACGGCTTATTGTTCCAAGTTCTGGTCCGTGCCGTAGTCGTCACGGCTGATTTCACCCGATGTGCCGGGCGCGGGCGACAAGTCCTTGTCCTCGCCATAGTCCGACCGAATGATGAGGGCACCGTCCTTATAAGTCACGTCCAGACGGACATCCTCGCCGTAGTCGTCACGCACGAACTGAGTGTTCTTGGAATACTGCGTCACCACGATGTCCACCATCTTGGCCTCGGATGCCTCGCCGGACAAGCCGGTCAGGTAAAGCGATACGGTGGCTGTACGCTTGTCGTTGCCGCTATACGGTTCGGCAGTAAACATGAGCAGGTTATTGTTCGTTGCCACAACCAACCAATCGGCACCGGAAGATTTTTCCACACGGAACGTCCCGTCGGTAGACACCGTCACAGGGGCAGATGTCCCACCCTTATAGAAGAACGACACGGCCTGTGCATCGGTCTTCAGGTAACGCCCGGCCTGCTTGACGGCCAACTTCACTCCTTGTTTGTTGGCAGGCGTGAATACGATGGTATCTGTCCGGCTTTCCAGACTGGAGTTGTCTTGGGCGGAAATCACCAGTTTGGCATCGCCTTGCCCTTGCGTGGCGGAGAGTGCCAACCATGAGGACTGGTTCTTCACGGCTGCCGTCCATGCCTGATTGGTCGCAATACCTAATTCTATGGTTCCTCCCTTCGAAGGCAAAGAAGCCGACGGTCCCCGGTCGATGGTGAAATAACGTCCTTTCTGCACCACGTTCACATACTGCACGGTGCCGCCCACCGCCACAGAGAGTAACCCCGTACGTTCATTGTCGGTTTCATTGGCCTCTACGGTAACCGTCACTTGCCCGTTGCCATGTCCGGACGACGGGGCGACGGTAATCCATCCGTCTGAAGTCGTAACCGTCCAATCACCATCGGTCGAGATGTCGAGCGTGTTCGACGAGGCCACGTTTTCAAACTGCAATACCGTTTCGAGCGGGCCGAACGACTTGCCTTCCTGCGTCACCCAAAGGGTATCGGCCAAAGAAAGCCCTTGGTTACCCACAACCACACGTCCTTCTCTTTTTGTAGTGTTCGGATTGTCTTCGACATTTATCGTAAGAGTATGCTCCCCGGCCTCGCCGCTCTCCGGCGACACGCTTACCCAAGACGGTTTCTCCAACACGTTCCAGAACGACAGGTTGGTGGACATCGACACAGTCCGCGAAGCTGCACCCGATTCAAAATCAAACCGGCTCTCCGTCATGTCCATATACAAGCCCGACTGCTTCACCGGAATCTCTATCAGGAAATCACCGTCCACATGGAGGTTGACGGCTCCTGAGCGTTCCTCTACTCCACCGTTCTCCGTCACGCTCACCGACAGTTCCACCGTACCCGCCGAGCCGGAGGAAGGACTGACCTGAATCCAAGAATCAGTAGTAGAAGCCGTCCATCCCAAGTCGCAATACAACGTTACCGTTTTCGTGCCCGCCGTATTGCGGAAAGCCAGACTGCTTTCAGACAAGGAATATTCAGGAGATTCCTGGCGGACTTCCAGATAATAGGTATAAATAGTAGGCGAAGAACTTTGCCACTCCTGCCTGTAAGTGTCGAAATAGATATAGCCCACGCGCACGTCCTCGGTGGTGTTCGCCTCCACGGAAAACGTGACCTCGTTGCCCGAAGCCGTAGCCTGAAGCCAATCGACATCGGTGCGCAGGTCGAACTTGGGCGCGTTCGTCTCCACCGTAAAGGTCTCCGACGCAGCGGATGCGGAAACCCGCAACGGGACCTCGCATGACACAGTCAACGACGTGCCCGTATTTCCCTGCTGCTCCGCCCAAATCTGTTGGCTGTAGCGGTAAACCGTCGTATCAATGGCCGACTCCAGACTGAACACCGAATAACGGTAATACGTGGACGGGTTGACATCCGCCCCCACGCTGACGATGGAGAACGTATCCTCCCCGGTTCCTTCCGCCGGGGAGACCTTGAGCCATTCGTCGGCCACGTCCAACCGCCACGGCACGTTCCTGCATTCCACGCCGAACGTGGAAAGCTCCGTCACGGTGTCGGGCAAGTTGAAGCCTAACATATTCGTATATAAGTAATAAGCCTTCGTGGCTGGCACGACACCCACGCCGCCCATGTAAAGTTCGTCATTGCAGGACACCGTCAGCCCCAACAGCGCCAGGCATCCTGACAAATATTTCATAATTCTTTTCTGTTTCATAACCATCTGTGCGTTTTCAAGTCATTAAAAGAAGAAATAGACCCCGACCTTGCAATTGAAGCCCTCGCTCCAGTCCTTCATGGAGGGCAACACGGACGACAACAGCTTATAACCGTCGGCTTCGGCAAGCTTGAAGGCGTATTCCGGCGTCAGGCTGATGCCGAAATGCGACGTACAGGCCGCTTCAAGGCGCACCCCAACCGTACCCGATAAGGCATACACCGAAGTCTCTTTGTTCCCCGACACGCCCACATAAGTGCAACCGATTTGGGGGGTAACGCGGAAACGTGTACCCAATATGAAGCCGTAACCGAACTTGCCGCCCGCAACGGTCTTTACCTCAAGTTCCTCTTCCGCCCAATGGGCCGCCCCCTCCGTATCATTTCCCGTGGAGTTCCAATAGACCGTCTCCTTGCCAAAACCTTTCATGTAGAAAGCCTCTATATTCACATTCCCGGCATAGAAGCCCATCGTGCCGCCCACGGCCGTAAGTGTCCCGAACTGCCCGTCCGCACCGAAATAGAATGTGTTTTTCTTCATCAACTGGCGCGCCATCTTGAAATGCACCGTGGGGTTAGCCACGTCGATGTACATCTTGCGGTGGAAAGGACGGTAACCGTAGTACCTGGCCCGGATGTCATAAGTGCCCGAAGCCATCTCCTTCGTGAACGGGGTGCTGCCTTCGAGCGTGCCGTCTATCAGCACTCCGGCACCGCTCGGCGTACTGGAGAACGAAATCTTTGCCGTGGAACTTAATTCCACATTCAGCGTCTCTTCCTTGCCTTCCACGATGTTCACCTCGCGCACCTCCGGCTTCCGGTTTGTCATGGACACCTCCACCTTATGCGGACCGATAAGCAGGTTCTTGATGTTTTTCGGGGTCACGCCATACTTTTCCCCGTCAATGCCGTAATCTTTCCCGTCAATCTTGATTTGTGCGCCCAACGGGTTGGAATTGACCGACAAGAAACCTGTAATGGGCACAGGAGGATCGAGGGCGATGGTACTGGCTACGTCCACTTCCACTGTGATTTTTTTAAAAGTCGGGCGGTGGTTGGCCTTGCGGCATTCCACCTGATAAGTACCTGCCTTTAAAGGGCCGGCCCAACGGCCTTTCCCTTTGCGTATGCCATCCACATAAATTTCCGCATCCCCTTCTACGGTCAGTGTCGTTTCGGCAAAGTCGGATTCCATTTCAGGCCGGATGACCGTAGTCTTCCCCTGCTCGATGGTAAACGTCTCGGTATGACTCTTATAAAGGTCTTTCACCAACAACAGTTCGTATGTACCGCAATCCCATTTGGTATCGCTTTTATAAGGCACCGTGCCCACTTCCTCGTTGTTGACAAAGACTTTCGCCCCAGAAGCGTTGCCGGGATCTTGTACCTCAAGGTAACCGAAGTTTGGAATCAACTTCACTTTTTCCACATAGGTACTGTCCGAAGTGGTGAGCTTCACCCTCCCTTTCGACACATTATAGTTGGGTGCCTTAATCTCATACACATACGTACCGAACTCCTTATTCCAAGCCTTACTTCCCGTAGCATCCGTATAGGAAGTCTCCGAGGAAGCCTCCTCGCCCTCACGTTTCAGAGTGACCACGGCACCTGAAAGGCCAGGCTCCAACTGTATCCTTAGGAATTGTTTTTTCAAGGACGGCTTCACGTAAGTCTCTAATTGTTCAAAAGTAATTTTCATGACATACGTCGCTCCTTCTTTGAGGGTCGTCTTCAAGTCCCACTTCTTGATAGGAGCATACTCTTCACGGTTAATGGTCACCGTACGTGCGTTCTTCTGCACATAAATCCACAGTTCGTCGCCATGCACTTCCGTGAAATGTTTCATGTTCCCGAAATTGAACGTGAAAGCCTCGGGATTGTCAATTTTCACCGCAGGGTCGGCCGACATAAACTTGATGATGGCATACCATGACCCACTCCTGTCTCGTTTACCATAAGGCTCAGACATAGCCGTAGTGGCCTGTTGGTCTTGGTAGAACTCCGTGATAGAGAACTCGTTCAAGCGTTCCGACTGGGCATAGGCCGCCATTATCCCCCAGCAAAGCAACAAGCAGAGTGTCCACTTCCTTTTTAAACTTTGTTGTGACATTTTCTTAATCTACCTGCCATTTGCCGCACCGGGTTTTCAGACATGCCGGAGGGCAAAAGCATTCTTTTCGCCATATCTGCCGACTCTCCCCGCAAATCAATCCAGTTAGTACATCATTATATACGAAAAAAAGCGTGAGAGTCTGTACCCGTTACTCATCCCGCTTATCAAGGCTCTCGCATTGCCCAGTCTGGTAGAACGAGCAACGCAGAAGCCCACGCCGATATGTATACAATTCCCCCACACCCGGCACATACACCTTTATTAATAATAAGGTGAATATACCAAATATAAGGGGATGCGTATAAAACACATCCCGAGGACATCTACTGTTGCCTTATCTTGACCAAACTGTGAACTTGCGAGATTCTGATAAGCCCAAGACAAGACGCATGTAAACGCCTTTTCCCAATATATAGTGCTCCGGCTCGCCCAAGACCCGCCGTCAGTTCCGAGCACAACCTCTTTCCTTCAGGCCCGGCGTAAGCTTTTCCCATCCTTATCACGGCACTGGAACCATCCGTCCTCGCCATGAAAAATAGGAACGCAGGAGTACAAGGGCAAAAATACTAAAGAAGGTTGAAAGAAACAAATAAATCTTCAAGATATTCTCGGTATAACAGGCAAAATCCTTTTTCTTATGTATATAAGCCCCTCCTGACTCCCGTCCGCAGTGCTCCTTTGTAACCGGAAAGACATCCTCCGGCAAACCCCAATCCGTTTTTGACATTTTGTCATTTTCATCCGAAATGCGGCGCGTAATCCGGGAAAAATCCGCCGTGGAAGATTTCAAGCGATTCTCGCGCCGTCAGGGAAACCCGGAAAGAAAGCCGTTTCCCCTTTCGGCTGCCATTTCGTTTCCCGCCTTCCCGCACCATGCGGAAGAAACTCCCGGGCGCGTCATCCTTGCAAACATTTTCCTTTCTTTCTGCCATTCCATTCAAGCACGGTTTTTCTCGGCAAATAGAGATTTACAAGGTACTTAAAGCCTTTCCATTCGTCGCCGGACGGGCATTTCCGGCACAAAATATCGACAACTCACCACCACTCTGCGCCAGACGAAAAATCTCTTTCAGCCAAACGATTTTCCGTTCGGCTGAGACCCAAAAACGGAAATGCACAATAGAAGCAGAAGAATGGAGTTTGTGTGAAAAACAGACCGTTTCATGAGCCACCAAAACTTCCGGAAACCATAAAACGACAAGGATAAAATTGACAAAAAGCAAGCAAAAACCACGTTGATTCGTCCAATGATCAAGGCATAATCCGTATCTTTGCGGTGCAAAATGACAACCCCATAAATATGACGTTCACTCCATATATCCTTTTAGCATGCTTTTTAGCCGGAAATGCCGCCTGCGCCCAAACTCCGGGACGGACGGCTCAAGCCATGGAACGGGCGGGCTTCGTGGATGTCCGCAGCATGGACAGCACGATACGCGTGAGCCTGATGTACGCACGGGCGGACAACTTCACGGGACGGGTGCTTTACACCGACCTGCATGAAGCTTACCTGCACCCGAAAGCCGCACGCGCCCTGGCCAAGGCCCAAAAAATCCTGAAGACCTCCCACCCGGAACTGAGCCTGAAGGTGTACGATGCCGCCCGCCCGATGCACATCCAGCAAAAAATGTGGAACGTAGTGGCCGGAACACCGAAGAATATCTACGTGAGCAATCCCAAAAACGGCGGGGGATTGCATAATTACGGTATGGCCGTGGACCTCACGCTCTGCGACGCGAAAGGCGACACGCTGTCCATGGGCACGAAAATAGATTACTTAGGCAAATTGGCCCATATCGACAACGAGGCGGAAATGGTAAAGCAGGGCAAACTCACGCCGGAAGCCCGGAGCAACCGCGAACTGCTGCGCCGGGTCATGCGCCAAGCCGGGTTCAAAGCCCTGCGCACGGAATGGTGGCATTTCAATTTCATCACGCGCGCCGAAGCCAAAGCGCATTATAAACCCATTCCATAAAACACATGTTGGACGAAAAGACACAAGATTTTATCCGGACACACCGGGAGGAGGATGTACGCCGACTGGCCCTGAAACCGGCCCCGGAGAACGTAGACCTGCGCATGGCCTTGCAACAAATCGAGGGTTGGCAGACGGCAAGACGCAAACTCCCCTCATGGGCGGAACGAGACGGGATACAGTATCCGCCCCGTCTCCCGATGGAGCAATGTTCTTCGGAACAGACGGCAAGGTACAAACAAGCCCTCGTAAAACGCTTGTTGGACAACGACGGCACGGAAGCTCCCCATACCCTGATGGACCTGACCGGAGGTTTCGGCATCGATTTCAGCTTTCTGGCTCCACTGTTCGACCGGGCTGTCTATATGGAACGCCAACCGGAATTGTGCCGTATCGCGGCACATAACTTCAAAACATTGGGATTGGCACAAGCGGAAATCCGGGAAACCGACTCTTCCCTTTCGCCGGACGAATGGCCCGACGCCACTTGTTGCTTCGTCGACCCGGCACGGCGCGACACCGTCGGGCGCAAGACGGTGGCCATAGAAGACTGCGAGCCGGATTTATCCATCCTCCAGGAAGCCATCCGCCGCAAGGCGGCTTTCAGCCTCATCAAGCTCTCCCCCATGTTGGACATCCGGACGGCCCTGCGCACCTTGGCACACGTGGCCGAAGTCCACGCCGTCAGCGTACAAGGGGAATGCAAGGAACTGCTGTTGATCATGACACGGCAAAAACCGGAAAAGACGGCGTGCCATTGCGTCAACCTCGGCACGGAAGACCCCACCTTCACGTTCACCTTGACTGAAGAGGAGGAGGCCGCATGCACTTATTCGGACACGCCGGGCCGATTTCTCTACGAACCGAATGCTTCCGTGATGAAGTGCGGCGGATTCCGCAGCCTGGCCACACGTTACGGCCTGCGGAAACTGCATCCCAATTCCCATTTATACACCTCAGACCATTCCTGCAAGGATTTTCCCGGGCGGGCGTTTGCCATAGAGGATTGTTGCGGATTCGGCAAAAAGGAACTGAAAGGACTTTTAAACGGCCTCGGACAAGCCAATCTGACCGTCCGCAACTTTCCGGACACCGTAGCCGGACTCCGCAAACGCCTCAAACTGAAAGAGGGAGGCAACGCTTACCTCTTCGCCACGACGTTGTCCGACGGACGGCATGTGCTGCTCCGGTGCCGGAAAGCGGAACCCCAATAAAAAAGGCCGGCTTCACAGCCGACCCCTTCCTTATGAAAAAAATTGCTCTGTTACTTTACCCTGTAACGGGTCTCTTCCAATCTGTATTTCTTCGTCTTCACTTGTTCCTTCTTCACGCCCTCACCCGTGACTTTTACGATAGCCACACGGTTCTTGTCGTTCTCGGCAAACGGTTGCACGGTGTCGCCCTTATATTCGGAAGTAATGACAGAGCGACTCACACCGGCCTTCACTAACGCCGCAACGACTTTCTCCGCCCGTTCCTTGGAATATTGCATATTCAACTCCGGTGTTCCCGTGGCTTTATCTGCATAAGCGGTTACCTGTACGTTGCAATTCTTATGCGCCTTGACAAAATCAGCTATCTTCTGAATCTTTGAAGCCGGATCCGGTTCGCTCAAACGGATTTTATAGTAAATATTGTCCTCGTAAGTGACTTTTTCGGGCACGTCCCTATACGTGATGTCGTCATACCAAACGGTATCCGTACGCGTAGCCCATTCCTCTGCCACCAGAACCGGCTCTTCCGCCATCTTTTCGGCCTTCTTCTGCCCGAACTTGAAAATCAGACCTAAAGAAGCTGTGGCAGCCCAGTCATTTCGGTCGGTCGTTTTAGAATTGATACGATCGGATCTGTTATTAGCGGCCAATTCCAGATTCAGTCCGAAATGTTTGGCGATATTGAAATCGAGCTGCATTCCCAACCGCACATTATGCGAAAGCCTACGATCCTGCCATGCCATCGGATAGTTCTCGGCTGCTTTGGCAGCCAACGCGTGGAAATCGTCATTGTCCCATGCGCCTGCCAATCCTACACCTCCAAGAAGAATAAGATTAAAGACACGATCTTTATCGCTACGGAACATGTTGGTCACGTTCAACAGCAAGTCCGCACTACCCGTCACCGTATTGAAATCGTAAGTTTCATTCAAAGATTTGATACCCCCCTTGTTCTCGTAACCGCTCACATGCAAACGCGCTCCAACGACCGGATTGAAATAAGCACCGAACGAAACGCCGTAACTCGGTGTGATCAACTTGCTGAAATCATAATGAGTAAAAGACACTTGCGCGCCCCCGTTCAACCCGAAGAACATGTGCGGATACGGACGATAATCTTTCTCACTGTTTCCTTCTCCGGCATAAGCCACTCCCGTACCTATGGCCATAGCCATAACCGCGAGCATACATCTTATCTTTCCCATCAGTCTATATTTTTATGATTCAACTTGGATTAAGTTCACAAATATAAGATAAATACAAGAAGCTAACAATCTTTTTTAACTTTTTCTTAAAAAAAAGGGAGGATAAGCGAAAAGCGAAGCAGTTTACTCAACTGTTAATAAAAAAAAGGCTATATTTGCACGTTTGCGCATTGCCGCAATTTATTGACCATTTTACATATATGACATGTCTGCTGTAACCATTAAAAAAATATCGACTCGCCGAGAGTTGAAAGCGTTCATACGTTTCAACTACGAACTGTACAAGGACTGTCCGTATGCCGTGCCCGACTTTTTGGAGGACACGCTCGACACGTTCAACCCGCAGAAAAACGCAGCCTTCGATTTCTGCGACGTGGATTATTTTCTGGCTCTACGCGAAGGAAAAATCGTGGGGCGCGTGGCTGCCATCATCAACCATAAGGCCAATCAGACATGGGGCACGAACAACGCCCGCTTCGGTTGGATCGACTTCACGGACGACCCGGAAGTGAGCCGTGCCCTGATGGACACGGTGGAAGCTTGGGGACGTGCCCGCGGATGCGACAAGATAGTAGGGCCTTTAGGGTTTACGGACATGGATCCGGAAGGCATGCTCACCGGCGGCTATGACCAGTTGAGCACGATGTCCACAACATACAACTATCCTTATTATCCAATTCACATGGACCGCCTTGGTTATACCAAAGAGGTGGACTGGGTGGAGCGCAAGATACGCGTACCCGACCAAGACCATCAGGCGCACATGGACAAATATTTCCGCGTGGCGGAGATGAGTGCCAAACGCTATAACCTGCGTGTACGCAAATTCAAAAGCGCCAAAGAAATACGTAAAGGCGGATGGGGGCCGAAAATATTCGATGTAGTCAACAAAGCATACGCCCCGTTGTACGGTTATTCCGAGATGAACGAGCGACAGGTTGCCCAATACGTCAACACTTACCTTCCGCTCGTAGACATGCGGCTCGTCACGCTCGTGGAAGACGCCGAAGGACGCATCATAGCCATGGGGGTGGGTATGCCTTCCCTCTCGCACGCTTTGCAGAAAGCCAAGAGCCGCCTGTTCCCTTTCGGTTGGTATCATTTGGTCAAGGCCCTGTTCTTCAAGCATTCGGATATCATAGATTTGTTGCTTGTGGCCGTCCTTCCGGAATATCAGAACAAAGGGGTCAATGCCATGCTCTTCGCCGACCTCATCCCCATTTGCCAACAGATGGGCTTTAAGTTCGGCGAAACGCATCCGCAACTGGAGACCAACGAAAAAAGCCAAGGGCAATGGGCTTACTTAGACGCAGAAGTACATAAACACAGACGTTGCTACCAGAAGTCACTTAAATAGAAACACACTATGGCAGAAGAAGAGAAACCAAACGAAGCACCGATACTTACCGAATACACCGAAGACCATATCCGCCACTTGTCGGACATGGAACATATCCGTACCCGTCCGGGCATGTACATCGGAAAACTGGGCGACGGTTCTCATGCCGAAGACGGTATCTACGTGCTTTTGAAAGAAGTGATAGACAACAGCATCGACGAGTTTAAAATGAATGCCGGCCGACGGATAGAAATCACCGTAGAGGACAACTTGCGGGTCAGCGTACGCGACTATGGCCGCGGTATCCCTTTGGGCAAACTCATCGAAGCGGTGAGCATGCTCAACACGGGCGGCAAATACGATTCCAAGGCATTCAAGAAGAGCGTGGGACTGAACGGAGTGGGTGTGAAAGCGGTCAACGCGCTCAGCTCGCACTTCGAAGTGCGAAGCCATCGCGACGGCGAAATGCGCCGGGCCACTTTCGAACGCGGAATCCTGACCGGCGAATCGACGGAACCGACAGCCGACGAAAACGGAACTTTCATCTATTTCGAACCTGACTGTGCTTTGTTCAAGAACTACACGTTCCGCACCGAATTCATTGAAACGATGCTGCGCAACTACACATACCTGAACACGGGACTGACCATCATGTTCAACGGCCGCCGCATCCATTCCCGCAACGGTCTGGTAGACCTGTTGAACGATAATATGACCAACGACGGGCTTTATCCTATCATCCACTTGAAAGGGGAAGACATAGAAATAGCCTTTACCCACACGGGACAATACGGAGAGGAATATTATTCGTTCGTCAACGGACAGCATACGACCCAAGGCGGCACGCACCAAAGTGCCTTCAAAAAACACATTGCCGAGACCATCAAAGATTTCTCAGGCAAGAACTTCGATTACGGAGACATCCGTAACGGACTGGTGGCGGCCATCGCCGTCAACATCGAAGAACCGCTCTTCGAAAGCCAGACGAAAATCAAATTAGGGTCGCTGACCACCATACCCGACGGCGGAATCAGCATAGACAAGTTCGTGGGCGACTTCGTCAAAGAACAGGTGGACAACTACCTACACAAGAATACGGACATCGCCGACATCATCATACAAAAAATCACCGAAAACGAAAAGGAACGCAAAGCCATCGCCGGCGTGACAAAGCTGGCACGCGAACGAGCCAAGAAGGCCAACTTGCACAACCGCAAACTGCGCGACTGCCGCATCCACCTGAACGATGCCAAAGGCGACCTGAAGGAGGATAGCAGCATCTTCATCACCGAAGGCGACTCGGCTAGCGGCAGTATCACCAAGAGCCGCGACGTGACGACCCAAGCGGTATTCAGTCTGCGCGGCAAGCCGTTGAACTGTTTCGGCCTCACAAAGAAAGTGGTGTACGAAAACGAGGAGTTCAACCTCCTGCAAGCCGCCCTGAACATCGAAGACGGACTAGACGGGCTACGCTACAACAAAGTCATCGTGGCTACCGATGCCGACGTGGACGGCATGCACATCCGCCTGTTGATGATTACTTTCTTTCTACAGTTCTTCCCCGAACTTATTAAGAAAGGACACGTGTATATTCTCCAGACGCCCCTTTTCCGCGTGCGCAACCGCAAAAACAAAATCGGCAAGCAAAAGTTGAAGGAACTGGAAGAAGAAGCCAAGGCTGCCAAATCGGACTTCATCACCCGCTATTGTTATTCCGACGAGGAGCGCGTGGCGGCCATCGAAGCCTTAGGTCCCGACCCGGAAATCACCCGTTTCAAAGGGCTTGGGGAAATCTCTCCCGACGAGTTCAAGCACTTCATCGGCCCGGACATCCGTCTGGAACAAGTGTCGTTGCATAAGAGCGACCAAGTGAAAGAGCTATTGGAATATTACATGGGCAAGAACACCATGGAACGACAGAACTTCATTATCAACAACCTGGTCATCGAGGAAGACCGTGCGGAAGAAGACGAAACCGCAGAAACCGCTATATAAAGATTCATCAATGGAAAAAATAGCCATATTCCCCGGTAGTTTCGACCCTTTTACCAAAGGACACGAATCTCTGCTACGACGGGGGCTTACGCTCTTCGACCGCATCATTATCGGCGTGGGCATCAATGAATACAAGCGCATGGAACAAAGTACGGAAAAGCGCATTGCCGCCCTGCGTAAACTTTTTGCCGGGGACGAACGCATCCAGGTGGAGGGCTACTCGGACCTGACCGTAGATTTCGCAGCCCGCCATCACGCCCGCTTCATCCTGCGCGGCATACGCTCCATCAAGGATTATGAATATGAAATGAACATAGCCGACCTGAACCGTCGGTTGACAGGCGTGGAGACTATTATCTTGTTCACAGAACCGGAATGGGCGTTCATCAGTTCCACGATGGTGAAGGAACTTATGCACTTCGGGAAGGACATATCACCTTATATCCCGGAGGGACTCGAATATGAATAAACAACAATTCAGCACAAACATCATGAAAAAAACTCTTTGGGCAGCCTTGCTCTTCTGCCTTCCGTGGACGGCTCCGGCGCAACGGAAAGGAAACATGTCGGAAATGGAACAGTCCATGCGTAAACTCTCCATGGCCCAGTTGGCCATCAGCAGCCTATACGTGGACAGCGTGGACGAAGTGAAACTGACGGAGGATGCCATCAACGGGATGCTCTCCAAACTGGATCCGCACTCCTCTTACACCAACGCCGAGGAAACCAAGAAGATGAACGAACCGTTGCAAGGTAATTTCGACGGTATCGGCGTACAATTCAACATGTTGGAAGATACGCTTGTCGTCATTCAGCCCGTGGCCAAAGGACCGTCGGAAAAGGTGGGCATCCTGGCCGGCGACCGTATCGTCAGCGTGAACGACACAGCCATTGCCGGTGTGAAGATGAGCCGTGAGGAAATCATGCGCAGGTTGCGTGGCCCGAGAGATACAAAAGTAAAATTAGGTGTGGTGCGGAACGGTATCAAAGACCGATTGGAATTCATCGTCACGAGGGACAAGATTCCTGTATCTACCGTAGATGCGGCTTTCATGGTAACCCCCACCGTGGGACTTATCCGTCTGTCCAGTTTCGGTAGCACGAGCCATGATGAAGTGAAGAAAGCCATCAAGGACTTGCAAGACCAAGGCATGAAGGACTTGATACTGGATTTGCAGCAGAACGGCGGCGGATATATGGATGCCGCGACGGGTATAGCCAGTGAGTTCCTGCCCAAAAACGATTTGATTGTCTACACCAAAGGATTACGCACTCCCTATAAAGAATTCCGCGCCCAAGGCCCGGGATTGTTCCGCGAAGGAAGAATCATCGTATTGGTGGATGAATATTCGGCCTCGGCCTCCGAAATCGTCACGGGAGCCATCCAAGACCAAGACCGTGGCCTGGTGGTAGGTCGCCGCACGTTTGGCAAAGGTCTGGTACAAAAACCTTTCGTCTTGCCCGACGGCTCTATGATCCGGCTGACCGTGGCACGTTATTATACCCCGAGCGGACGCTGCATCCAAAAGCCCTACACCATGGGGGATAAGATGAAGTATAACATGGACGTCATCGAACGTTACAACCATGGCGAACTGACCAACGCAGACAGCATCCACTTCCCCGACTCCTTAAAATATAAGACTTTGCGCAAAGGCCGTACCGTCTATGGAGGAGGAGGCATCATGCCGGACTATTTCATACCGTTGGATACGACACGATACACCAAGTTCCATCGCGAACTGACGGCCAAAGGTGCCATCGTCAACGCCGACCTCAAGTTTATTGATAAATACCGTAAGAAGATCCGGCGCGAATACGCTTCATTCGACAAATTCAAAACCCGTTTTGAAACACCCCAGGAACTCATCGACCTGGTGCTCGCAGAAGGTGAAAAAGTCGGCGTGAAGCCCAAAGACGAGGAAGAACTGCAAAAGACATTACCGGAACTGAAACTTCAGATGAAAGCTTTGATTGCACGGGACATCTGGGATATGTCGGAATACTTCGCCGTCATGTACGAAGAGAATCCATTCGTGAAAAAGGCTATCGAACTGCTTGAACGATAATACCCGACAAAAGAGTTTTGTAAAAAAGGGCTTTCATCTTTCAGGTTGTATGATAAGTCCTTCATAATATTAACATTACAGGCTGAAGGATGCTTCAGGTATCCTTCAGCCATGCTTCATTTCGTTTGGCGCAGAACGAAAAATCATTCGACTGAGATTGGAAAATCGTTCGGCTGAGAACTTTTTAACGCTTCCCGCCATGAAAGGAAGCTGAAAAATGCCTGCAACATCGTTCATCCCATAATCCATTATATGACAGGACGTTGACATGCGACCTGAAAGATGAAAGACCTTTTTTACAAAACTCTTGGAGGGGGGAGAATGCCGACACACAGGAGGAGCAAATGCAATAAAAGCCCCCACAAAAGGCTTGCAAACGCAGCTTCTTGCGGAGGCTAATCTTTGTCCCGTCACAAGGGACACCTTATCAAAACTTCACCGAAACTTTCTTTCCATTATAAGATACGGACTTTTGCCGTCCGTCGGGAAGCACCACCGTAAACTCGCGGGATTGCAACATGCCCTTGTATTCGCCCTTGCGCGTCCCCAGGATCAGACGGCGCGAAGAATCGTCCCACGACATAGGAATCTCCGTATAAGCGCCTTTCTCGTAATTGTAATTGTCGAACTCGTCTTCGTAAAGCACGAAACTGCCGTCGGCACCCGGATAAACACGGAGAACCAGGCTGTCCCACGGCTTTTCCGTGGCATATTGCACGTCGGGACCAAAAGGCACGATGCTACCAGCTTTTATATATAGAGGTATAAGGTCGAGCGTGGTCTCACGGGTAATCTCCCGGCCTCCCTCTATCTTCTCGTTCGTCCAGAAGTCGTACCAAGCAGTACCGGACGGTAGATAAACCTCCGTAGATTTCGGCTGTTGGAAGTTGGCTTGTGCCCCGCCACCGGCTTTTCCATCATTGTCACGACTCCATCCGCTCAGTTCATTCACATTTACAACAGCCTCTTGTGTATACTGCGCATGCAACACGGGAGCCACAAGGAAAGCCTTTCCAAACATGTATTCGTCATTCATGTCCCACACCTTCTTGTCTTTCGGGAAATCCATGACGAGCGCACGCATGAACGTGGACTGGCGATGGCTCACGTCCCACGACGTAGAATAAATGTAGGGCAAAAGAGAATAACGCAGACGTATCATCTTCTCAATGGCATCATACACTGGGTCACCTTTCCGTCCGAACTGGTAAATCTCACGTGGGGTATTGGTCCCGTGGGAACGCATCATCGGCGTAAAAGCCCCGAACTGCAACCAACGTACATAAAGTTCCTGATAAAGCGGGTTCTTCGGGGCGGAACCATCTCCATTCTGGTTGTACTGTCCGGCAAAGAAACCGCCGATGTCGTGGTTCCAATGAGGCATGCCACAAAGCGAGAAGTTCAGGCCGGCCGGCACCTGATTGCGCAAGGTCTCCCATGAAGACCCCACATCACCAGTCCATACATTAGCCCCGTAACGCTGTTGTCCCACAAACCCCGAACGGGTGAGGATGAACACGCGTTTATCCGACGACACGGCACGCTGGTGGTCATACACTCCACCGACGGACATGAGCGGATAAGCGTTGCGAACCTTCCGGAAGGACCCCATACTGGTCTTGGTATCCAAATCCTCGGGCGTGGGATCCACATGGTCCGGTTCAGTAGAATCCATCCACCAAGCATCCATGCCGAGTTTGAAAATACCCTCATTCAAGTATTTCCAATAAATGTCACGGGCTTCGGAAGAATAGGCGTCATACACTTTCACTCCGGAAGGATATTCCATGATGGGCGGCCATGCGTCAATCCCAGAGGGCGGCCAAGTACGGAAGTCAAACAACAATCCTTTGGCAGCCAGTTCCCGGTAAGGTTTCGTAGCCGGACCGAATCCCGACCAAATGGAAATAGCCATGTGGGCATTCATCGCATGCACATCGTCCAACATCTTCTTGGGATTAGGATAATCTGGATTCAGAAAAGCCATGGCGTTCCACAAATAGTTGTGCCCCCAATATTGCCAATCTTGAATAATGCCGTCGAGAGGTACACCCAAATCACGGTATTTACGCACTACGTCCACCACCTCTTTCTGGCTTTTGTAACGTTCCTTGCTCTGCCAATAACCATAAGTCCAAAGAGGAAACATCGGTACCTCTCCCGTAAGATAACGCATCTGCGCTATAACGCCATCGGCATCACCGCCATACATGAAATAATAATCCATGCAATCGCCCACTTCCGAACGGAAAGAAGTCTCTTTCTCATTGTCGGTAAAGACTGTGGGGGAATAATTGTCCCAGAAGAGGCCATATCCCTTGGTAGATTGGATGAATGGACTTACGTCTTCCACGTTACCTTGTACAAGATTCTTCACTTGCCCACGTTGGGACATCTTCCCGTTTTGCAATTGTCCTAAGCCATAGAGTGCCTCATCATCATCAAGCGTAAAAGCCTGATAAACGTTATACGTAGAATTACCTGCGTCATTAAAAGGAGTAAATTGTTCTTTTACGGCTTTCTCGACGAGCAGTTGATTTCCCTTGGCTGTTTTATAGGAAAGAACACCGGTCGATGTGTCAAGAGACATCTGCAAAGCCTCCGTGCCAACCACGATGTTCCCGTTCTTTGTATTTACCTTAAACCCCACTTCTTTGGGTGAAGCCACAACCGACAAGCTCTTCTTCTCATAATCCTCACCATGAGGCGACTTGACTATCCGCACAACCGAAGGGGTAAAGAACTGCACTTCCACATCCACATCATTCACAGTGGTCTTGATGCCGTAGGCGGTCTTTTGGTAATCCTGTGCCCAAGCTACAGCCACACAAATCAACCCACCCAAAAATAACATTGTTTTCCTCATACTATTTATATTTCTAATGGTTTCACTGCATAAAACAACATTCCATTTCAGTTAAAACACCAATAATCCCAATTCATCAAATCCTTGCCGACACTGCCCTTAAAAAGGAATACCAAATCGTGTACGCCTTTGGCACCCTTCACGCGGCATTCCATTTCCTTATACGTCTGCATCCCTCCGGTGGCTTTCACCTCCAGCGTGCCCACCAAGGGGCCGCCGGCACTATCCAAATGTATCTCGACGGCACAACCTTGTTCCGAAGCGATGCAAGCACGGAAACGTTTGGCGCCCCGCTTGCCGAAGTCCACACCGCGAACAACCAACGAATCACCATCATCTACAGCCGTCACATAAATTCCGCCGTCATCCAACCTTGCCGTCTTCAGGCCATGCCCCCATGCCATCGTTTCGGCTTCCACCCTACGGTAAGGATTGAAATGTTCAATCTGTTCCACCTTGACATCTTTAAAATAAGGCACTTCCTGAATCGTACCATCCGGATTGTAATGCATCTCAGCCACAGAAACAGAACGACGCTCACGGTGTTCCTTCATATCCAAGAACAGCAAATCATTATTCTGTCCGAACACGTAAGTTTTTCCCTTGTAATCGATGATACCCGGATGATTACCTCGCGTACGTTCAGTAGGCCGCATGATATATCCTTTCACGTCCCACGGCCCAGTGGGGGAACCGCTCATGGCATAACCTATACCTTCCGGACAGCAGGTAGAGGCAAAAGCCAAGTAATAATGGCCGTTACGCTTATAAAACCACGGCCCTTCCTGATAGGTTTTCAATTTGCCGATTTTCACAATGCCCCCAGAATAGGAAATCATGTTTTCATTGAGTTTCACGTAATAAAGGTTGGGGTTGCCCCAATACATGTAAGCCTGCCCGTCGTCATCGATGAATACCGTAGGGTCGATATCATCACCAATTCCTTTTTGCCATACCAACGGTTGGCCGATAGGGTCCTTAAACGGACCATAAGGCGAATCGGATACCAATACCCCTATGCCATTACCCTGAACAGTACAATACATGTAGAATTTGCCGTTCCGCTCCACCACCTGCATGGCCCAAGCCCCATTTTGCTCTTCCCGCCAAGGAAAAGTCTTGGTTGTGGCTACCGTTCCATGGTCAGTCCAATTCACCATGTCGGTAGAAGTATAAAGCTGCCAGTCGAACATCTTAAAACTGTATGCGTCATCCTCATCATGTCCCGTATAAAGGAATACAGTGTCATTGTAAACCATGGGAGCCGGATCGGCCGTATATTTGGTTTGGATAATAGGATCCTGCGCACGGAGAGTGGCTCCTCCGCACAACCACATTGAAAAGAGGACGAAAGGAATGAAAGAATGTCTTGTTTTCATTATTGTCGTATTATTACTATTCAACTACAAAAGTACAGCCTCCTTGTACTGTATTCCTAACACTTATGTTGAAAATCATGGTAACGTCGTTGAAATCTCATGGAAAGAAGCTCCTAACAAACGGCCAGCCCTTTCTATTGCAAAGGATTCGCACCTTAAATGCACACTTCCCCCAACCGCATTAAAAGCTCTCCTACAAAAGGGCTGCAAATACTGCCTTTTGCAGGAGAGCACATCTTTTCCCGAAAGGGAGATACCTTATCAAAACTTCACCGAAACTTTCTTTCCATTATAAGATACGGACTTTTGCCGTCCGTCGGGAAGCACCACCGTAAACTCGCGGGATTGCAACATGCCCTTGTATTCGCCCTTGCGCGTCCCCAGGATCAGACGGCGCGAAGAATCGTCCCACGACATAGGAATCTCCGTATAAGCGCCTTTCTCGTAATTGTAATTGTCGAACTCGTCTTCGTAAAGCACGAAACTGCCGTCGGCACCCGGATAAACACGGAGAACCAGGCTGTCCCACGGCTTTTCCGTGGCATATTGCACGTCGGGACCAAAAGGCACGATGCTACCAGCTTTTATATATAGAGGTATAAGGTCGAGCGTGGTCTCACGGGTAATCTCCCGGCCTCCCTCTATCTTCTCGTTCGTCCAGAAGTCGTACCAAACCGTACCGCATGGAAGATAAACCTCTGTAGATTTCGGCTGTTGGAAATCGGCCTGCACCTTTCCTTCGGCTTTCCCTGCATTATCGCGGTTCCATCCGCTTTCTTCATTCACCTTCACCACTTTCTCCTGTGTATATTGTGCATGCAACACAGGCGCTACAAGGAAAGCCTTTCCAAACATATATTCGTCATTCATGTCCCACACCTTCTTGTCCTTTGGGAAATCCATGACGAGCGCACGCATGAACGTAGACTGGCGATGACTCACATCCCACGACGTAGAGTAAATGTAGGGCAAAAGGGAATAACGCAGGCGTATCATCTTCTCAATGGCATCATACACCGGTTCGCCTTTTTGGCCGAATTGATAAATCTCGCGTGGGGTGTCAGCACCGTGGGAACGCATCATCGGTGTAAAAGTTCCGAACTGTAACCAACGTACATAAAGTTCCTGATAAAGCGGATTCTTAGGAGCCGTTCCGTCATTCCAACTCTTATTATATTGCCCGGCAAAGAAACCGCCAATGTCGTTGTTCCAGTGGGGCATGCCACAAAGTGAGAAGTTCAATCCGGCCGGTACCTGATTGCGCAAGGTCTCCCATGATGAACCCACGTCACCACTCCACACATTAGCCCCATAACGCTGCTGTCCCAAAAAGCCCGAACGGGTCAGGATAAACACACGTTTATCTGACGACACGGCACGCTGATGGTCGTACACTCCGCCAACGGACATGAGCGGATAGGCATTACGTACTTTGCGGAAAGACCCCATGTAGGTCTTCGTGTCCATATCTTCGGGCTTAAAATCCAAATGATCCGGTTCAGTAGAATCCATCCACCATGCATCCATACCAAGCTTAAAGATTCCCTCGTTCAGGTATTTCCAGTAGATGTCACGAGCTTCAGGAGAATAAGCGTCATACACTCGCACGCCAGAAGGATATTCCATATCGGGCGGCCAACCTTCCGTCCCAGAGGCAGGCCACGTCCGGAAATCGTACAATAATCCTTTATCGGCCAATTCCCGATAAGGCTTTGTAGCCGGACCGAACGACGACCAGATGGAAATAGCCATGTGCGCGTTCATCGCATGTACGTCATCTATCATTTTTTTGGGATTATTGAATAGAGGATTCTGAAAGTCCATAGCATTCCACAAATAGTTGTGTCCCCAATATTGCCAATCTTGAATAATACCGTCAAGAGGTACACCTAATTCACGATACTTACGTACAACACCTACCGTCTCTTCTTGGCTCTTATAACGTTCCTTACTTTGCCAATAACCATAAGTCCAAAGAGGAAACATCGGTACCTCTCCCGTAAGATAACGCATCTGCGCTATAACGCCATCGGCATCACCGCCATACATGAAATAATAATCCATGCAATCGCCCACTTCCGAACGGAAAGAAGTCTCTTTCTCATTGTCGGTAAAGACTGTGGGGGAATAATTGTCCCAGAAGAGGCCATATCCCTTGGTAGATTGGATGAATGGACTTACGTCTTCCACGTTACCTTGTACAAGATTCTTCACTTGCCCACGTTGGGACATCTTCCCGTTTTGTAACTGTCCCAACCCGTAAAGAGCCTCATCGGAATCCAGTTGGAAAGCCTGGTAAACACTATAAGTTGCATCACCTGCATCGTTAAAGGCGGTAAACTGTTTTTCCACACTTTTTTCACGGAGCAAAGGAGTACCGTCAGCCGTTTCGTAAGAAAGGACACCAGTCGACGTGTCGAGACTTACCTGTAGTTCCTTGGTGCCAAGCACAATATCCCCCTTCTTGACAGAAATTTTGAAGCCGACTTCACCCGGAGAAGCCACAACCGACAAACTTTTTTTCTCAAAACTCTCACCATGGGGGGACTTGAGTATCCTCACCACAGAGGGAGTGAAAAACTGTACCTCCACATCCACGGCGTTCACGGTAGCTTTCACGCCGTAAGCAGTCTTTTGGTAATCCTGAGCCCAGGCTGCGGCCACACAGGCCACCCCACCCAAAAACAACATCATCTTTCTCATTCTATTTCTATTATTGTTCAACAACGCAAAATTATAGTCCCATAGTCCATCTCCCATAATAACTATGTTGAAAACAATCGTAATGAGGTTGAAACACCAAAGGACATGTTACATCCCATATGTCCGCATGTTACATTCTTCTTGATAAAAGTATGCAAACCGACTATCTTACTTCTTACATATATAAAGAATGCGCAGGAATCGGTGTAGAGAACAGCCTCCCTCTACGGTATCCTGCGCACCCACTCGTGTCTATTATCGCCACCAAATTCAGCTAAAACGCCAGTAATCCCAGTTCATCAGGTTCTTGCCGGCACCACCCTTGAAAAGGAACACCAGGTCATGTACGCCTTTAGCCCCTTTCACGCGGCATTCCATTTCTTTATACGCCTGCATGCCTCCGGTGGCTTTCACCTCCAGCGTGCCCACCAACGGTCCGTCGACACAGTCCAGATGTATCTCTACGGTACAGCCTTGCTCCGCAGCGATGCAGGCACGGAAACGTTTGGCGCCCCGCTTCCCGAAGTCCACGCCACGAACAATCAACGAGTCGCCATCATCCACAGCCGTCACATAGATGCCGCCGCCCGGCATCTTCTCCGTCTTCAGTCCATATCCCCAAGCCATCGTCTCGGCCTCCACTCTGCGGTACGGGTCGAAATGTTCAATCTGTTCCACCTTCACATCCTTGAAATAAGGCACTTCTTGTATCGTCCCGTCAGCATTATAGTGCATCTCGGCCACAGAGATGGAACGGCGTTCGTGGTGTTCTTCCATTTCCAGACGCAACAAGTCGTAATTCTGTCCGAACACGTACGTCTTTCCCTTGTAGTCGATAATGCCGGGATGGTTACCACGCGTACGGTCGGTCGGACGCATGATGTATCCCTTCACGTCCCACGGACCGGTAGGAGAATCGCTCATGGCATAACCGATGCCTTCGGGGCAGCAAGTGGAAGCAAAGGCCAAGTAATAATGGTTGTTGCGCTTGTAAAACCATGGCCCTTCCTGATAAGTCTTCAGCTTGCCGATTTTTACGATGTCGCCCGAGGTAGAAATCATGTCTTCGTTGAGCTTCACATAATAAAGATTGGGGTTGCCCCAATACATATAAGCCTGTCCGTCGTCGTCGATATATACCGTGGGGTCGATGTCGTCCCAATGCTCCTTTTGCCATACCAAAGGCTTGCCGATAGGGTCTTTAAAAGGACCGTAAGGCGAGTCGGATACCAACACGCCGATTCCATTGCCATGAAGCGGACAGTACATATAGAACTTGCCATTACGTTCGACGACCTGCAAAGCCCATGCTCCGTTGTCACGCTTACGCCAAGTGAAGTCCTTCAACGAAGCAATGGGACCGTGGTCGGTCCAGTTCACCATGTCGGTGGAAGTATAAAGTTGCCAATCCAACATTTTGAACCCATATCCCTGTGCATCGTCCTCGTCATGGGACGTATAAAGGAACACGGTGTCATTGTACACCATCGGCGCGGGGTCGGCCGTGTACTTGGTCTGGATAATGGGATCTTGTGCGTAAAGCACGGTTTGCCCTGCACATGCCAACAATGCGGCGAGGGCAGAGGTCATAAGTGAATGTTTCATTTTACCAATCTATTATTTAAAGGTTATTATTTTATAGCCCCAAAAACCATCCTCAGGATTCGGACGATCGGAAGAAAAGCCTCAACGTTTCAGCCAAGTAGGCACGGGCGTTCATCCATGTATGTCCCCCGTCCGTGATACACGTCCGGCAGGAAATACCTTTCTCCCGAAAATAATCAAGGTGCCTCATCACATCGGCATAGAGGAAATCCCCGCGCCCGACACCGAACCATTTCACCCGGTAGAGGGAATCCATACGTGCGGGATCCTCCATAAGCCGCCCGAAATGACGGTCCATCACCTGCGGAGTAAGATAGGCACTATAAGAAGCCACATGGGCGAACAATTCAGGATGGGAAAAGGCTGCAAACAGAGCCTGCCCGCCGCCACGCGAGAACCCGCCGACCGCACGGGACTCACGCGAAAGTTCCGTACGGAACTCCGACTCCACATAGGGTATCACGGCTTCCGTCAGTTCGCGGGCAAAGGTGGCATACATTTCGGCAGCCTCAGGCGATGAGGGCATAGGCGTACCGTGGGACGGCATATAACCGTACGGCATGACCACGAGCATCGGCTCGGCCTCTCCCCTGGCGATGAGATTGTCCAAAATGGCATCCACGCGCCCCACCTTGTACCAGGTTTCCTCCGTATCGGTCGTGCCGCTCACGAGATAAAGCACGGGATAACGCCGACCGGCCTCCCGGTCATAGCCCGGAGGGGTATACACCAACATCGTACGGTCGGTCTGCAAGACCTCGGAATAATAACTGCAATAGCGTACCTGTCCCCTCGGAACATCTTTATGGCGTGCATAGAGGGCTGCCGTGTCCGGCATCTCCAACAAGCTGGCCTTGAAACGTTCGTTGGGAAAGGCCAGGGGGTTGCTCGGGTCGGAAACCTCCACCCCGTCGATGCGGAATGAGTAAGGATAAATGTCGGGACGGCCTATCTTTACCGTCACGCTCCACACCCCGTCAGTTCCTTTCCGCATCGGGCATGTACCGTCCATAAACTGCCCCGAAAGCTCCACCCGTGAAGCAGAAGGGGCACTGACCGAAAAAGTCACTTCCCCTCCGGTACCCACACGGGGCGACACGACCGGGTTGTTCCACGGATTCCCTTGTGCCCTCGCCAAGGCCGGCCAACCTAAGGCGAAGCATAAAACCATCATGCTCAAGAACGTCATCATTCTCCTACCGATTTACCATCATCAGGCCTCCGTTGCACGGAATCGTTACTTTCACGGTCTGTTTCTTCCCTAACTTCACCGACTTCACTTCGCCCTGCAACTTATTGTCATCGGCATATACCTGCAATTCCGTACCGGAAGCCCACATCGGCAGGCTGATTTCCGTCTTCAGCGTTTCCTGCTGCGCGTTCACTCCCGCCACATACCATTTATCGCCGTGACGACGCGCCAGAATGACGTATTTCCCGGGGTAACCATCGATGAAACGGACATCATCCCACGTCGTAGGCACTTGCTTCATGAAATCTATCGCCCAAGCCGGAGCGTCCGTCAGATTGTTGGGGGCGAGGGCAAAATGTTGCACGGGCGACTGGAACAATACGGCCGTAGCCAACGCATAGACATCGGACGTCACCCGGCGGCTGCCGTGCGGTTCATTCTTCGCATTGTAATACTTGTTCAGCGCACTGCCACCGAAGTCCATACTGCCCACCGTGTTCCGGATGAAAGGATGCAGGCAGGCATTGAAAGCCTCGGCATCGCAACTTTTCTGCGAGAAGTTCAGGTTCTCACTGGCCAATACCGCCTCGCTGGCCACGAAATTGGGATACATCCGCTCCCAACCACGCGGAAGGGTGCAACCGTGGTAAATCACCATCAAACCGTAATCGTTGGCATCAGCCAAGATGTCTTCGTAAAGCTGCATGGTCTGTTGCTTGTCGCTCCCGATGAAGTCCACCTTGATACCCCGGATGCCGGTTTCCTTCATCCATTTCATCTCCCGGCGGCGGACTATCATGTTGTCCATGCGGCCACGCGGCCCTTGGGGCGCATCGTTCCAATAACCGTTGGAATTGTACCACAAATACAGGCCGACCCCCTTGCCTGCGGCGTAACGGGCCAGTTCTGCCGTCCGTTCGTATCCCACGCGCGAATCCCACCAGGCATCCACGAGCACGCTCTCGTAACCCATGTCTGCCGCAAAATCCACATAACGCTTCTGTTCGTCATAGTTCATGCTGTTGTCGCCTGCGATAATCCAACTCCACGTGCCGCGACCGTAGACATACCGGCACGAAGGCTCATAGAGAGGCTCTACCACGTCGTATGGTATGGTGGTCTCCACAATCGGTGCCAACGTCTGCCCCACGGTAACCGTGCGCCAAGGCGTTTCGCCCGGCAAGGCGATACCGGGGCAGGCCGTCCCGTTACCGTTATATTCCCCCTCCTGAGGAAAACCGATGGTGTAAAGGCCGCCGTCCTTTCCCATCAAGCGGCTTGCGCAATAACGGCTGTCCACTCCTGTCTCGGAAATCAGCACCCAGCCCTTATTCCCCGTACGGAACAGGCAGGGAAACGTGTAACCGTTACCCCAACCGTTCTTTCCCATCTCACCGTCTGCGGTGTACGATGTCTCATAACTCGGGCTGGTTCGCGCAAATCCTCCCATCGGCCCGGCCTGCGGACAGAGGAATGTCGTGGTACCCTGAGGAAGCACGAAGCCCGTCGTCTCCTCCTTGACCACACAGCACAAGGTATTCCCCTGTGGATACATCTTATATTTAAAGGCCACATCATGGTCGGACACATGGAACACGACATCGAAAATGTGCTTGCCGTCCTTATAAAAAGGGCAAACCGCTTTCGTGGCCCGCACGTCTACCTTGCTGCGTTTTATAGTAGGCAATTCATAGTGGCCGGACACCGGCGAGGAAGAAAAAGAAGATTCCTGCAAGGTCATCCCTTGTGAGAAATCACCGATATTCGTCAGCAATCCCAAAGGAGATTGTTCCAAGAACACGGTCTCACCGCAAACGACACGGTAAGTAGGGCGGCCACCGTCATCGGCCACCGTCACCTGCAACTTTTTATCAGGACTTGAAAACTGTATGGTGGCCGCATCTGCCACCCCAAACACACAAAACGCACATGCGAGCAAGAAGTATTTCTTCATGGATTATTGATTAATTATTTGATTGTTCCTGCCGCAAAATTACGAATAAAAACAAGATTTCTCTTTCGCCTATGTTACATTTATTTTGTTTTTTGTATCATTTTCAAGGCATACAGCCTGAATCCGGCCAAAAAAACGAAAAATCCGGCATTACGGACAGCCGCACAAGCCAACACTTACGTGCGGACAGGATGTCAGGAAAAGAAATGAAAATGCCGGCAAAAAGACAGCAACCGCCTCTTTTACACCATAGCCCCAAAAACGGAAACTCCTGCCATGAGAAGCCAAACGTTAACAAAAAGCCATGCAGCAAGGGCATCTTTTGCTCCTATGCGGCATTTCCCGGAATCGCTTTCAGCCGAATGAAAAATCATCCGGCTGAAAGCGATTTTCCAATGTCCGCAGAACTTGCGAGCGACCTGTACCAAAAGACGGAAAAACGACTTCTTACCGTGGAGAAGAGATGCCGAAAGCCCTGTTTTCCCACCTACATGGAAGCCCGAGAGCCTCAAAAAGGAAAAACAAAACGAAAGCGGAAACGCCCGACGGAAAGACATATAAAAAAAGCCATGCGGAAAGACATGGCATATCCTCTATCGAAAAGAAAGCTCCAAAAACAAAAGGCAGCATTCTGTCAGATTCCCGACACGCGAGAATCCATTATTCGCGACCGCTCCCGTCCCGGCCTGCAAATACGCCATTCTCGTCAGCCAGAAAATGACTATTTGTCATTTTGGAAGCTATGCCACAAATTGCCCTCAGGCACGGGTGCCTCCACGTCTATCTCTTGCTTGGATACGGGGTGGACGAAACGCACACGGCGGGCATGCAGGCAAATGCTCCCGTCGGGGTTGCTGCGCGGCGCACCGTACTTCAGGTCTCCCTTGATCGGGCAACCCATCTTGGCCAACTGGCAGCGGATTTGATGGTGGCGGCCGGTTTTGAGGTCTATTTCCAAAAGGAAATAACGTTCCGAACGTCCGATAAGCTTATAGTCGAGGATGGCTTTCTTCGCCCCGGGCTTTTCCTTGTCGTAAGCATACGACTTGTTCTGCTTCTCGTTACGCACCAACCAATGCACCAGTTCCCCTTCTTCTGCAGGCGGACAATTCCCCACAATGGCCCAATACGTCTTGTGCACTTCTTTCGTACGGAACATTTCGTTGAGCCGGGCCAAAGCCTTGCCGGTACGGGCAAAGACCACCAGTCCGCTCACGGGACGGTCCAAACGGTGCACCACGCCGAGGAACACGTTCCCCGGCTTGTGGTACTTCTGTTTGATGTATTCCTTCACCATCTCCGCCAAAGGCTTGTCGCCGGTCTTGTCGCCCTGCACAATCTCCGAACTGCTTTTGTCGACGATGATGAGGTGGTTGTCTTCGTAGACTACGTCCATACGGATTACATGTTCATGCCACCGTCAATCTGGATAACCTGTCCCGACACGTAAGAAGACAGGTCGGAAGCCAAGAAAAGTGCCACGTTGGCCACGTCTTCCGGCGTGCCGCCACGACGCAAAGGTATCTTCTTGCACCATTCCGCACGCACGTCGTCCGACAATGCTGCCGTCATGGCCGTCTCGATAAAGCCCGGTGCTATGGCATTGGCACGGATACCTTTGGCTCCCATCTCCTGAGCTATGGACTTGGCCAAAGCTATCATACCGGCCTTGGAAGCCGAATAGTTGCACTGCCCGGCATTGCCGTGCACGCCCACCACGGAAGCCATATTGATGATGGAACCGCCCTTCTGGCGCATCATAATAGGCGTACAAGCGTGGATGAAGTTGAAAGCCGACTTCAGGTTGACGGCAATCACTGCGTCCCACTGTGCCTCCGTCATGCGCAACATCAAGCCGTCTTTGGTGATACCGGCATTGTTTACCAAAATATCTATCGAACCGAAATCCTCTTTCACCTGCTTCACCACTTCTTCCGTCTGTGCAAAATCAGCCGCATTGGAAGCGTAGCCTTTGGCCTTCACGCCGAAAGCGGCGATTTCCGCCTCGGTAGCCTGCCCGTTTTCATCAATTACCAAATCCGTAAAAGCCACGTTCGCGCCTTCGGCGGCAAACTTCAGGGCTATGGCCTTGCCGATGCCGCGGGCGGCACCCGTCACCAAAGCCGTCTTTCCTGTCAATAATCCCATAATCAATTTATTATTTAATGGTTAAATATATTATCTGTCAACGTTCTCCCCGCAATGCGCGGTGTATCAATGTCTTCACCATACGGCGCGTTTCCGCCTTGTTCAGTCCCTCTCCCAAGCGGCCGTAGATGTAAGGCACCTCCAACCCTTTCACGCAATAGTGCATCACATCGGCCACCAATGCCACATTCTCTATGGAAAACTCACCCGAGGCGACCCCTTCTTTCAACACCCCGATGAAAAACTCCGTTTCTTTTTGGTCGAAATGTTTCCTCACCTTCTCCACCATCCAGATATTACGGAAGAATTCGGCACGCAAATTACCGTTGCGCAACACGACCTCTTTAATGGAATGCAAATGGACATAAATGATTTCCACCAGTTTTTCCTCCAAATCCATCCTTTTATTGGCCACTTCCGACAACTGGGCCGAAAGATGCTCCAACTCCGTTTCTATCACGGCAAAATAAATGTCTTCCTTATTCTTGAAATAGGTGTAAAGCGTACGACGTCCTTTGCCCGAGGCTACGGCAATATCGTTCATCGTCGTATTCTCCAGCCCTTGCTTGGCAAACAGCCCGCGCGCCACATCCACCAATCGTGTCCTTGTCTTCGAAACAGTCATAACTGTTACAAATGTAAGCGAAATCCGGCAAGCAGGCAATATTTCCCCCTTAATTTTCGTTTCTGTCCTGCAAAAAAGCCTGCCCTTTTTACCCGAAACGGGTAAGCCCGGCTCAAATTAACATGGAAATTATTGCCGCCACTTAGCTTCTGAAAAAGAAATTCATCTATCTTATATCACAATCCATCTTCCGTATTTCGCAACTCGTCAGCTTTCATTTTTCTTACTGACAAGTCGGTTTTATTTTTGCCGAAAAAACGAAATGAAAAAAATATTGTTTTTAGTGGTTTTAGGATTCGCCGTCAAAAGTGTTTACGGACAAGGCCATATAGAAGCAGGCTACACGCCTTCACGGAAGTTCATGAAAGATGAAGATAATGAAAAGTTAGGTGCCGGCGATATGTGGCAACTCAGAGGCCGGTACACATTTCTATTTTCAGCGAAACAAAATGCAAGGAAACAGCCGGTAGTATGGTCGGGCACGCTGAGCGGGATGTATGCCCACATGAACAATGAAGGCATGGCTGCCGAAGCCAATCCGAACGATGTATTGAACGTGGCTTTCAATGTGTCACACCTGCGCCCCTTTTCCCCAAGGTGGTATATGATGGCTTCGCTCGGCATTGGGGTTTATACCGTGCCAAAAGACATTTCTTTCAAGAGCATACTGGCAAACGGCGCAGTTATCTTCGCTTATAAGCTAAGAGACAATTTGGACATCGGAGCAGGCGCAGGATTAACAAACTCTTACGGAGTTCCCCTAATCATGCCTATGGGGTTCTTGAAATGGAACATTACCGGGCCGTATGAGGTGAATGTGGAAGTGGCAGGCCACATGAAAGCATCCGTGTCAAGGGAGTTTCCCGACAGGTTCAGGCTCTCGCTTGTCCCCATTGACATGGATGGAATGTCTGCCGTGGCCAAACGAAACGGGGATTATAAGATATATGGCGCCACGAGAATGCGCGCCTATATCCGTCCGGAATATAAAACAGGAAAGAAATCATACATTTATGCAGAGATGGGCACGAGTTTGTATCATACCGTCAAAATGTCAGACAGAAGCTACAAGGGATTTGCCAATGCGTTCAAGGGTGACGACAGTTGGGAATTTGGTCGGGCATTTCACATAATGGCTGGTTTCAAATATGGGTTTTAATTGGATTTTATTCCTGAAAACGTGGAATTGATGTACTTTTGCAATATGGTTAACTACATGATTATAGAAGACGAACCTTTCGCATACGAGGAAATGAAACGTATGATGACCATCCTGCGCCCCGGTTATCACCTACAGGCATGGGCGGACAGCGTGAAGGATGCACTATGCACGTTGAGGAAGACCATTCCTAATTTGCTGGTTGTCGACATACGCCTATCCGACGGATTGTGTTTTGATGTGTTTGAGCGTATGCCGGTGAGCACTCCCGTCATTTTCACAACAGCATACGATGAATATGCCTTGCGTGCATTCCGTGTAAACAGCATTGACTATTTGTTGAAACCTATTGAAGAGAAAGACTTGGAAAGGGCTTTGGCGAAATTCGAGGCAAACAATTTGCCCAATCCCTCTTCCGGGGAATACCGCTCTTTGGCAAGCACCTATCTCGGCAGTGTCAAGAAAAAACGGTTCCTCATCTCTGTCGGTGATACGTTCCGGCATGTGGACGCACGGGATATTGCGTTCTTCTACAGCGAAGAGAAATATAACTACCTGCATACATTCGGTGGCAAGCGTTACATCATAAACTACTCGTTGGAGCAATTGGAAACCATGCTTGAACGCAATGACTTCTTCCGGGTGTCACGTAGCTGTATTGCCCACATAAAATCAGTAAGGAAAGTCTCGAAGTTTTTCGGAGGCCGTTTGCTGGTAAGTTTTTCGCCGGAATGCCCGTTTGAAGTAATCGTGAGCCGTAGCCGTGCCGACAGTTTTCTTAAATGGATGGATGGCCTTTAACACATGATGGAGATATGGTAGGGAAGCGTATGTTTTGGGGCGTTGTCTTGCTTGCTATCCTGACACTGGCAGCCTGCATCGCCACTTTCTCGGCCTTGGCCGGTTCTTTCCAGGGTGAAGTCATCTTGCTTAATTTCGCCATGAATGTCCCCATGTGTATTATCATTGGATACGCTGATTATAAGTTGGTGGCATTACTGCACAAACGCCAAAAGAACACCGATGCGCTGTCTATCGTGGCCAACGTCGTAGTATCCAATCTGGCCATAGGCAGCTTGTTCATCCTCTATTATCTAATAAGTCGTCCTGCCCGATTTGACGAGCCGGAGAGTTTGTGGCAACGTCTGTTGCCTGCGATACTATGCAATAGCATCATTGTGCTCATCATTGAAGCATTCTTCTACAACAACTTGTTCCTCGCAAACAAAGCCCGGTTGGCAAAGGTCGAACAGGAAAAGGCGAAGTATCAGCTTGAGAACCTGAAAAGGCAAATCAACCCGCATTTTCTGTTCAATTGCCTGAATGTGCTTTCCGCCTTGACCTATCAGGATGCCGGCAAAGCGAACTTGTTTGCCAAAAAGCTCTCATCCGTGTACCGATATCTGCTTCTCACACAAGAAGAAGCCAAAGTGAATTTGCAAGAAGAGCTTGACTTTGTAAATGCGTACATCTATCTTGAACAAATCCGTTTCGGTGAAACCCTGTGCATCCACATGACGTATGACAAAGAAGCCTTGCGTAAACATATCGTTCCGGCAAGCATCCAAATGCTGATTGAAAATGCCTTGAAACATAATATAAATACGAGGGATTTTCCCTTAAAGATAGATATCCGTATCAACAAAGAACATGTTATTGTCACCAATAACCTGCAACTTAGGAACACTGTCAACAGGAACGGTGTCGGACTGAAAAACTTGGAAGAACAATGCCGCATTCATGGGCATCGCATAGAAATCAAAAAGTCAGATATGGACTTTACGGTCGTATTGCCTTTGTTTTAAATAATGATTTGCAAACCGTTTTCCTTCTTAAATCCGCTTTTCTTTGCGTTTCCTGTTTTTTCGGTTTGTCATCATCTGGCACCATAACGGCATTGGAATCAAGCCATTTAGTGCCATTTCTCCCGTTTTTCGAAGTTATTCTATAGATTTTCCGTAATTTTGCATACGGCAGATTGGGCTTTCCCACCGACTGCAGAAACAATAAAAACAGGACAGGATGAAAAAAGTGAAAATTACGGTCCTCCGCAAAATGTTCAACGAGGACTTGGCCAAGGAATACGGTGCGGCTGGACTACGGCCCTGCCCGATGCTCCGCGAAGGACAGGTGTTTTATGCAGACTATGCCAAACCCGACGGATTTTGCGACGAGGCTTGGAAAGCGATTTACCAATATGTATTTGCGCTGGCCCACGGCGCAACGAAAGAACCGTTCTACTACGGCGATTGGATAAGTAAACCGGGCATGGCCATCTGTAGTTGTAACGACGGTCTCAGGCCGGTCATCTTCAAACTGGAGGCCACCGACGAAGAAAGCCAAATAGACTATATCCCTGTACAGGACCAATGACGGCCTGCCACCGCTGCAAGACAAAGGACACGGGACGCTCCACTGGCAACGAGACAGTCACATTCGCATTTTCACGAAAATAATCCGCAATTTGTTTGGCTGTTCGGGGGAAATGCACTATCTTTGCACTCGAAATCAAGAAACACATCGCGGAGTGGAGCAGTTGGTAGCTCGCCAGGCTCATAACCTGGAGGTCGTTCGTTCGAGTCGGGCCTCCGCAACTCAATACAAACGCAATTAACTTCAGGAAAGTTAGTTGCGTTTTGTGCTTTAAAACCATTAACCTGATTAAAGTCATGAAAAAAGTATTCTATTCTCTATTGAAAAGCCTGGTGCTCACAGTTACGCTATCCCATTCCTTGCCTTCGCACGGACAAGAGGAAACTCTCCGGATTCCCATGACTACGGAAGATGCGAAAAGCAAATATTCCACAATAAGCATGCAACGCACCAGTGTGCACGACCCTTCTATCGTTTATGATGAAGGGAGCAGGCTGTATTACGTATTCGGTTCACACATGGCCACAGCCAAAACCCGTGATTTGCAAAACTGGACCGGGGTGTCCTTTCCTTGGGGCACGGTGGATACGGACGGGACAATCACGTCCAACGTAGCTCCGGCGGACGCTTTCCACACTCACCAAACGCGGAAAATCACCATTCACGGCGAAACGGTGGATTTCGGCAATTTCGATGCCGCAGCTTGGAACTGCGCCCTTCCCGGTACCGACGCGAACGGCAAAGAAATCCCTTGGACGGTAGACGGCAACATGTGGGCTCCCGACATCATCTACAATCCCACCCTTGGGAAATGGTGCCAATACCTCAGCCTGAACGGTCCGCAATGGAACTCCGCCATCGTCCTGCTCACCGCCGACCGCATAGAAGGGCCTTACGTCTACCAGGGTCCTGTGATATTCAGCGGGTTCCGCAGCGACACGGACGAGCGCATCTCCTTCCACAAAACCGACTTGGAATTAGTTGTCGGGAAGCAATCGAGCCTCCCCGCACGGTATAAACAGGAAAAATGGGGAGATTATTGGCCGCATGCCATAGACCCTTGCGTGTTCTACGATGAAGACGGGACGTTATGGATGTCGTACGGCTCTTGGTCGGGTGGCATCTATATCCTGCAATTAGATCCGAATACCGGCCTGCGGGACTACAACGTCACTTATACGGGGGACTTCGATACGAAAGGGGCCAACGTGACATCCGACCCGTACTTCGGAAAGAAAATCGCAGGCGGTCGTTATGTATCGGGAGAAGGTTCCTATATCGAACATATCGGTGACTACTATTACTTGTTCATGAGCTATGGCGGGCTTGAACCCAACGGTGGATACGAGATGCGCGTATTCCGTTCGTCTCGTCCGGACGGCCCGTACAAGGACATGAACGGGACCGATGCCATCTTCACAAGTTGGAAACTTAACTACGGTCCCAACGCAGACACCCGGGGTGAAAAGCTATTGGGAGCCTACAACCACTGGGGATTTATGAATGTCGGCGAACGTGCGCAAGGACATAATTCCGTGCTTGCCGCAGAGGACGGACGCACTTACTTGGTTTACCATACCAAATTCAATGACGGGACGGTGGGACATCAGGTTCGTGTGCACCAACTGTTCCTGAACCGTTCCGGTTGGCCCGTAGCCGCGCCTTTCGAGTTCCACGGGGAAACGACAGGCGACCGTCAGATAGCCTCTTCCCAACTGTTCGATTCTAAAGAGGTAGCAGGCCGTTATCACGTCCTCGTCCATCCCTACGGGCAAGACCATGCCGCCTACGAAGAGGCCGCCCCCGCAGAAATCTTGCTCCGCGAAGACGGGAAGGTAGAAGGGGCATACAGCGGAACCTGGAAGATATATGACGGCAATTCATACATCACCTTGAACCTGAACGGTACGGTTTACGAAGGAGTCGTGACGGAGCAACAAATGGAACCGACCACCATCAAAGCCATCTGTTTCACTGCATGTGGCGACAATGGCACAAATGTATGGGGATACCGGATGAAGGACGAATATGCCTTGGCTTATACACTCAATACGACTGCCATTCCGGTCAAGGACAATCAATACATCTCGCGCAACATAGACTTGTATGGACTGGAGAAGGAAATCAATGTCAACGCCAAATGGGAGTCCGACACTCCGGACGTGGTTTCCCATACCGGACGATACAATCCGGCCGGCCTGACGGAAGATGTTCCCGTGCAATTATCCTGCGAACTGTCCTGCGCTGCCTACTTCTGGACCGACACGTTCCACGTCACGGCCCGCAAGGAATCTCTGCCCGACGGCAACTGGCTTGGCGGCATAAAAGCATATTATGATTTCGACCAGGAGCCTTTTGTCAATGCCTACGACTACACACAAACGGCCAGGCGCTTGTCGCAAGGCGGCAATGACATACCATCATTAGAAAAAGATAGTTTACGCAACGGCAACATCCTGCACCAGTATTTCGGTGCAAGCGGCTATTGCAGCTACACACAAATGCCCAATCCGCTAAGGAATGAGCGTTTGGAAGGCATGACCGTATCTTTATGGGTGAAACGTACCGACGACATTCCGTGGGATGCAATATGGTCTTTCTACAATCCTGCGGCCAACACCCGGTTGTACCTTACAGGCAATTCGTACGTAGGCTTTAACAACGGCACAGACTGGTTCGACATCAACCATCCTGGTAGTATTATCTCCGAGCGAATTCCTATCGGTAAATGGAGCCTGGTCACGCTTACTGTTTCACGTACAGAAGGCTGTTGCATATATGTCAACGGAAGCAAGATACGTGACGTTGAATATGTCGGGTACTGTAATGGCTCCGATATTACGGACGCAAAGGACTTCGATTATAATAAGGTCATGGATTTCATCCAGTCCTGCCCCAATTTCTATTTGGGCTACGGTTCTTTCTGGGGTTCCGTAGACGTGAGGATGGACGACCTTATTCTATACAATCGGGCATTGGAAGCAACGGATGTCAGAGCATTGAACACGATGAGCAACAGGGTGACCGATTTCTCCACCGGAGAAGGCGGTTCGTCTGTTGAACCGATCCGTCATCACGGGAATAGGACCATGAAATCAGTATATGATTTGTCCGGACGCCCTGTAAAGGAAGTAAAAAAAGGAATCTACATCATTGAGGGACGGAAGGTCATATACCCATAGAAGCTCAGGACATCATACAAATTATCTCATATACCAAGATAGCAAATCAAAATATTCAGAGCACAATGTAGAGGCGTAAAAAATAAAGTTTTCTTTTCTTCTGGTCGCTTCAGCCCGCATACAAACGAAAATTCCCCCGTGCTGACGGAAAGC
>ERZ1673700.572-NODE-572-length-46476-cov-11.581310_pt1 | contig 46476 bp, 40 predicted proteins | sample MGYA00580230_ERZ1673700 | MGnify/ENA primary metagenome ERZ1673700 (study PRJEB41218, sample SAMN15661782) | gut metagenome | host: Homo sapiens | place: Canada: London | collected 2015-08-20/2019-03-30 | study: EMG produced TPA metagenomics assembly of...
CTAGTATTATAGCATTTTCTTTTGTAACCAGAGAAATTAAAAATTCCATTAGTTTTATAGGTTTTTGATTTACATGATTTCCAAAATCGCTTTTAGATGTTTCAACTTTAATAATATTATCATAAAAATTATTATTCCTGTAATTTAAATTATATTTTTTTATCGCTTCTTCATTCCAAGCGCCAACCTCATTATTTATAACATTATCCGCTATTGTTCCGCCTATCTTATAAGGTTTTTGAAACCATAAAATAGGTTCAAATATAGGTCTTAAATTAGCTACTCTCCAACCTTTCCATTTTTGTTCGTTTTCATCGTCATTTCGCCTTTCATAAATAGACGATAATCTTTGGGCTTTTGCAGCGGCAAAATTCTTTTCCCATGCAAGCATATCTTTAAAAGTAAATCCAGCGTCTTCTAACGCCACTATGCATCTATGGGCGTATCTTCTTCCTGCAAAAATAAAACAACTCCCGCCAGATTTTAGAACTCTTAACCACTCCGAAGCCCATTTAGAACACCATTCTTGATATTCAAGCGGTATTTTTTTATCTGATTCGCTCCAGCCGTTTAAAGGTTTCCCTCGTCTTTTAAATAAACTTCCCATTTCTAATTGAGCGTTTGAAGTTCCTCCCAATGCGGAATTAGAATTATTATGCAAAATATCCCAATCTTCATAACATATACCATAGGGAATATCGGAAATAATAGCATGGACATATTCGTTATCTATTGATTTTATCAATTCTATAGAATCTCCGCATATTATCTTATCTATCATTATTTAGTCCTTTAATAAAATCGTTTATATGTTTTATTTTTTTCTTTTAATTTTTGCGATTTTATTAATTCTTTTATAGCTTCTTCTTTAGAATAATTATTTATTAAATTTATTTCATTTTTTAAATATAAAATTTCGTTGTTGCATCTATTTTTTATTTTGCTTTTCTAATTTCTTAATATATAAGTAAAATCGTCTTCATTTTTATTTATATAAATACAAAGATACTTATTAAAGTTATTTAAAAAACATTCTTTTCTATTTGAAACTAAAACTTTATTTGAGTTATATTGTCCAAAATTCCATATAGATTCAAAATTAATTTTATTATTTTCTTTAATGTTATTCTTTATTAAAAAAATAAAATGTTCCCAACTAAATAAACAAACATTATAATTCATAGATTGAGAATAAATTTGACTCGTTTTTTTAGGATATTGAAAATATGGATTGCATAAAATTGCATAATCAGAATTGCCTCTCCAATTATTGAGAGAATTTATTTTAAAATCTTTTTGATTTTTTGCAGTTCTGCTCATTCTAAACGATTTAGCGTCAGCGACAAGCGAATATCCGTAAAATTTCGATTCTGCAAATACATCAGCCGAATTGCCTCTTTGCTTTAATACTTCAGAGTTTAAACCTATTTCAATAAAAGCTCTTGATAAAATAATGTCAGATACTTTTGAAAATAATTTTTCTTCAGTAGAATCATGTTCTATGCTTTCTGGTATAGCGCCTATTTCTCCTAAAATATCTAAAAAATTAGAATTATTATATACAAAATTCTCTAATTCTTCCGTAGCTTTATCAAATTCCAAAGATTTAACTTTATTAATTTTTTTTAATAATCTATTAAACATAAAGTATATTATACTAAAATAAATTCTTTATGTCAAAATTTTATTTATAAAATTAATAATAATATTAAACGGTTATCTGTATAATATCCTCTTCTTTAGGAGCGGATAAATCTACGCTTTCGACTTTCTCCAAATCTCCGCTTTTCTTATTATATACATGAAGTTTATTATAAAGTTTTACTCCCGTTCCCGCAGGTATCAAATGTCCTATTATAACATTTTCTTTTAATCCAAGCAATTTATCAATTTTGCCTTTAATTGCGGCGTTAGTTAAAACTTTCGTAGTCTCTTGGAAAGACGCCGAAGATATAAAACTTTCCGTATTAAGAGCGGCTTTAGTAAGTCCTAAAAGAACGGGTTTACCGCTTGCAGGCGAACCTCCCGCTTCTTCGTATCTTTTATTTTCTTCTTCAAATTCGTATTTATCTACATACTGCCCTACAATATATTTAGTATCGCCTGGGTCTGTAATTTCAAGTCTTCTTAACATTTGCCTAATTATAAGCGCAAAATGTTTATCGTTAATTCCAACTCCTTGTTGTTTATAAACGCTTTGTATTTCGTCAAGCAAATAAGTTTGAAGTGCCAAATCTCCTTTAGTCTCCAAAATATCATGAGGATTTATTTTACCCGCGCATAATTGAGCGCCTGTTTCCACATGGTCTCCGTTTCTAACCAAAAGCATTTTTCCATGCGGCACTAAATGTTTAGTCTCGTCAAATTCGTTTATAATTTTTACTACTTTTTTACCTTTATGAGAACCGCCGATTTCAACCTCTCCGTCAATTCCAGCAATAATAGCCGCGTCTTTAGGTTTTTGAGCTTCAAGCAATTCTGTAACTCTTGGAAGTCCTCCCGTAATATCTCTACTCTTCTGTTGAACTCTAGTTATTTTCGCTATTACCTCTCCCGCTTCAACTTTAGCGTTATTGTCTACCATAAGTTGAGCGCCGTTTGGTATGTCGGTTTCAAAAGTGTCGCCTTCGCTTACTATAAGTATTTTAGGTTGCATTTTTTCGTCTTTAAACTCTTGAATTATATGAGTTTTATTTCCTGTCTGCTCGTCTATTTCTTCAACCATAGTTCTGCCTAAAATAATATCTTGATACCTTACGATTCCGCCTTTTTCGGCGATTATCGGTTCGTTATAAGCGTCAAAACTTGCCAAAATTGTATTCGCTTCAATAAATGTATGCTCATCAACTCTATATTCGCTTCCGACTTTAATACCGACATTATGCTCTATTCCCGTTATCATTATATATTTATTATCGTCAGTTATCTTAAATGTTCCGTTATAAGTAGATTTTATCTCATCTCCGTTTTTTGTATTGGCTATAACATCGCCTATAAGAACTTTAGAATTGTTTTCAAATAATATATCTTTTATGTTATTTATTTCCCATTTATCTAAAACTCTTCTAATTTTCAAATCGCCTTTTCTTGCCGTAATTTTAACTCCGTTAGGCTGTAAAACATATCCCGATAATTGCTCTATATAAATAGGATAATTAACTTTAACCTCGTTCTCTTCAACCGACTGTGTGGCGACTCCTCCAATGTGGAAAGTTCTCATTGTAAGCTGAGTTCCTGGCTGTCCTATACTTTGAGCGGCGACTACTCCAACCGCTTCGCCTATAGCCGCAAGGTTATTTGTCGATAAACTTCTTCCATAGCATTTTTGACAAACTCCCATTCTGCTTTCGCATGTTAAAGGATGCCTTATATTTATTTTTTCAATTCCCGCTTTTTCTATTATATCGCCAATCTCTTCGGTTATCTCCGTATTCGCAGAACATATAAGCTCTTTAGTAATCGGATGATAAATATGTTCATTGCTGAAAAATCCCACGACTCTGTTTTTCAAAGGGTCTATAACTTCATCTCCCGATTTTATAGCTTCAACTACAATACCTTTAACCGTTCCGCAATCAGGCTCTGAAACGACAACTCCGATAGCGACATCTACTAATTTTCTTGTCAAATATCCAGCGCTTGAAGTTTTTAAAGCGGTATCCGCTAATCCTTTTCTCGCTCCATGTGTTGAAATAAAATATTCTTGAACGGTAAGTCCTTCTTTAAAATTTGATATAATAGGAAGTTCTATAATATCGCCTGAAGGCTTTGCCATAAGTCCTCGCATTCCAGCAAGCTGTCTTATTTGCTGTTTACTTCCTCTCGCTCCAGAATCCGCCATTATATAAACGGGATTAAATCCGTCTTGGTCTTTTCTTAAATTATCCATCATAGCGTCAGAAATTTTATCCGAAACGGAAGACCATAAGTCGATAACTTTTTGGCTTCTTTCATCGTTTGTAATAATACCGTCCATATATTGAGATTGAAGAGATTCTAATTTTTTAGTCGCCTCTTCAATTTCATTTTTCTTCATTGGAGGAATTACAATATCCTCTATAGAAATCGTAGAACCGAATACAGTAGCGCTCTTATAACCAAGCTCTTTAATATCGTCAAGCATATTTACCGTAGTGGAAGTTCCATGTTTTAAATAAACTTCATGAATAAATTTCGCCAAATCCTTACTGTTGAAATCTCTATTTTGATATCTAAAATCTTCAGGAATTACATTATTAAATTTTAATCTTCCAACCGAAGTTTCAATAAATTCTTCCTCGCCCGTTTTATTATTTTTCATTAAAACTTTTATTCTCGCTTCAAGCTCTACTAAATTATTATCGTAAGCAAGCAAAGCGTCTTTTGAAGAAGAAAATATTTTATTCTCGCCTTTTGCTCCAGCGCGCAATTTTGTCAAATAATTTATTCCAAGAACTATATCCTGCGTAGGATTTACAATAGGCTCTCCGTTAGCGGGATTAAGTATATTATGAGGAGCGAGCATTAAAGTCCAAGCTTCAATTTGAGATTCTGCAGAAAGCGGAGTATGAACCGCCATTTGGTCGCCATCAAAATCCGCATTATAAGCGTGACAAACTAAAGGATGCAACTGAATCGCTTTACCTTCCACAAGCACTGGCTCAAAAGCCTGAATTCCCAATCTATGAAGAGTAGGCGCTCTATTTAATAAAACGGGATGCTCTTTAGCTATCTCTTCCAATACTCCCCAAACTTCCTCTCTGCCTTCTTCGACAAATCTTTTTGCGCTTTTAATATTATGAGCGCTGTTTATTTCAACCAATTTTTTCATTATAAAAGGTTTAAATAATTCAACCGCCATTTTTTTAGGAAGTCCGCATTGATGCATTTTTAAACTCGGTCCAGCAACGATAACCGAACGCCCCGAATAATCGACTCTTTTACCTAATAAGTTTTGACGAAATCGTCCTTGCTTTCCTTTAAGCATATCGGATAAAGATTTTAAAGCTCTGTTTCCAGGTCCTTTTACAACTTTCTTTCTTCTGCTATTGTCAAATAAAGCGTCAACGGCTTCTTGCAACATTCTCTTTTCATTTCTTATTATAATATCGGGTGCTCTTAATACCAATAATCTTCTTAAGCGAATATTTCTATTTATAACTCTTCTATATAAATCATTCAAATCGCTTGTTGCAAATCTTCCGCCGTCAAGTTGAACCATAGGTCTTAATTCTGGCGGAATAACGGGAACAACATCCAAAATCATCCAAGAAGGGTCGTTTCCGCTCGATTTAAAATCCTCAAAAATTTCTAATCTTTTTCTTAATCTTCTATCGCTCTTTTCTCCTTTTTTAATCATCTCCGCTCTGAGCTTTTTTATCTCTTCGTCCAAATCGATATCTCTAAGCATATCTCTTATGCCTTCCGCTCCGATTCCTATTTTAACATTATCTCCGAATCTATCTAAACATTCGTTATATTCGTCTTCGGTAAGCAGGTCGCCTCGAGAGTAAGTGCTTTCGCCAGGCTCTATAACTATATATCTTTCAAAATAAAGAACGCTTCTTAAATGAGACATATTTATATTTAGAAGAAGTCCGATTCTTGAAGGCGTGTTTCTATAATACCATATATGAGCTACAGGCGCCGCCAATTCTATATGCCCCATTCTCTCTCTTCTAACCTTAAAGTGAGTAACTTCGACTCCGCATTTATCGCAAACTACGCCTTTATAACGAATGCTTTTAAATTTTCCGCAATAACATTCGTATTCTTTTGTAGTTCCAAATATTTTTTCGCAAAAAAGCCCGTCTCTTTCTGGGCGTAAAGTTCTATAATTAATGGTTTCTGGTTTTTTAACCTCTCCATAGCTCCATTCTCTCATAACTTGAGGACTTGCCACGCTAATTTTTATTTGGTCAAAGTTTGTGAATTGCATATAATTAAACTTCTCCTATTTTTATTTAAAAATTTTAGTTTGTTTTTTCGATTTTTGTTTTAATTCTTTTTCGGTTGAAGGCAATTTATTTCCTTCTTCATCATGAATTGTGATATTTAATCCCAATCCTCTTAATTCTTGAACCAAAACATTAAAACTTTCTGGTATTCCAGGCGAGGATATAACATCGCCTTTAACGATAGATTCGTATATTCTTGCTCTTCCCGTCATATCGTCCGATTTAACGGTTAAAAACTCTTGAAGCATATTAGCAGCTCCATAAGCTTCTAAAGCCCAAACCTCCATCTCCCCGAGTCTCTGTCCGCCGAATTGAGATTTTCCTCCCAAAGGCTGCTGAGTAACTAAAGAATAAGGTCCCGTGCTTCTTGCATGAACTTTATCTTCTACAAGGTGATTTAATTTAAGCATATACATATAACCTACGGCAACCTCGTTTTTGAAAGGCTCTCCCGTTCTTCCGTCATAAAGTTTAACCTTACCGCTTGGATTCATTCCGCTTGCAATCATAGCCTCTTTTAAAGCGTCTTCTTTAGGTCCTTCAAATACGGGACAAGCGTATTTTAATCCCATTTTATAACCCGACCATCCAAGCAACATCTCTATAACCTGCCCTATATTCATACGAGAAGGAACGCCTAAAGGATTTAAACATATATCTACAGGAGTTCCGTCTTCTAAAAAAGGCATATCTTCTATAGGCATTATTCTTGCAACTACTCCTTTATTTCCATGACGCCCTGCCATTTTATCGCCTTCTTGTATTATTCGTTTTTTAGCTAAAAATACTTTTACAACCTCTTCTACTCCAGGCTTTAATTCGTCTCCGTTTTCTCTGCTATAAACTCTAACATCTATAACAGTTCCGTCTTTTCCATGCGGCACTCTTAAAGAAGTATCTTTAACATCTCTAGCCTTTTCTCCAAATATCGAATGAAGAAGTCTATATTCTGGCGTAATTTCCGTCTCGCCTTTAGGAGTCACTTTTCCAACTAAAATATCTCCCGCTTTAACTTTAGCTCCGATTCTAACTATTCCTCTTTCATCCAAATTCTTAAATGCAGAATCCGAAACATTAGGAATATCTCTCGTAATATTTTCTTTATCTAATTTAGTCTCTCTCGCTTCAACCGAAAACTCTTCTATATGAATCGAAGTAAATACATCTTCCTGAACTAATCTTTTGCTTAAAAGAATAGCGTCCTCAAAATTATATCCTTCGAATATCATAAAAGCGGCTAAAACATTTCTTCCCAAAGCAAGCTCTCCGTTATCGGTAGCCGGTCCATCCGCAAGAAGTCCTCCCGCTTTAACGGAATCGCCGACATTAACTACTGGTCTTTGATGAAAATTAGTGTCTTGGTTTGTTCTTTGATATTTTATAAGTTCGTAAACATCAAAATCGTCTTTATCGTTTTGTTTATTTGGCTTAATAACTATTTCATTATTAACTACTTTTATAACCTTTCCCGCTCTTTTCGCATGCAAAGCTATTCCCGTTCCAGGCTGACATATTTTAGCTTCGACTCCCGTTCCGACTATCGGAGCTTCTGGAAATAAAAGAGGAACGCTCTGCCTTTGCATGTTGCTTCCCATTAAAGCTCTATTTGCGTCATCATGCTCTAAAAACGGTATTAAAGAACTTGAAAGCGAAACTATCTGTTGAGGCGAAACATCCATATATTGAACTTGCTCGGGAGACGAATAAGGGAATTCAGACCTGTATCTTGTAGAAATAAGATTTTCCTTAAAAGTTCCATCTTCGTTTATAGGAGCGTTGGCATCCGCAATATGAAATCTCTCTTCGTCATGAGCCGTCAAATATTCTATCTCGTCCGTTACTTTGCCTTTAATAACTTTTCTATAAGGAGCTTCTAAAAATCCATGTTTATTTATTCTAGCGTAAGTTGCAAGAGAAACTATAAGCCCAATATTGGGACCTTCTGGAGTTTCAATAGGACATATTTTGCCGTAATGAGTATGATGAACATCGCGCACTTCAAATCCCGCTCTATCTCTCGTAAGTCCGCCAGGTCCTAAAGCGTTTAATCTTCTTTTATGAGTAATTTCTGCTAAAGGATTATTTTGATCCATAAATTGAGATAATTGACTCGTTCCGTAAAATTCTTTCAAAACCGACTGCACCAATTTAATGCTTACCAAAGATTGAGGAGTAATCGCTCCGCTTTCGGATTGTTGCATTTGCATTCTCTCTTTTGCTATTCTTTCCAATCTCGTAAATCCCGTTTTCATTTGAATAGCCAAAAGCTCTCCAACGCTTCTTATTCTTCTGTTTCCCAAATGGTCTATATCGTCAAGCTGTTCTTCGTTTATGAAAACTTTTATCAAAAAGCGAATCGTTTCAATTATATCTTCATGTCTTAAAACTTTGCTCTGTTCGTTTTCAGGGAAATTAAGTCTCTTATTTATTTTATATCTTCCGACATCTCCCAAAGCGTAAGATTTAGAGTCAAATACCAAATCATTGCATATTTTAACCACAGTATCTAATAAAGCTGGCTCTCCAGGTCTTATTACATTATATATTTTTGCGCAGGCTTCTTTTTGATTTCTTGTAGCGTCTTTATCTAAAGTATTGATTATAGTTACATTATCTTTAATGGCTTCCATATTTAAAACTTCAACTTCTTTAATTCCGCTCATTAAAAGCCTTTCGGCAAGGTTTGTATTTATAAGCTCGCCTGGATTTAATATAATCTCTTCTGGATTTTCCGTATCGTAAACCGTTGAATATGAGCGTCTTCCTATCAAAGCTTCTTTTTTAGCTTCATCCGACATTTTAGTTAATGAAATTTTATCAACCGTATAGAATAATTTTAAAATTTCTTCGTTGGTTGTAATTCCTATAGCTCTTAAAAATACCGTAACAGGAAGTTTTTTCTTTCTGTCTATTCTTACATACATTATATCTTTTTTGGTATCAAGTTCAAACTCAAGCCAAGTTCCTCTTTCGGGTATTATTTTTGCTACAAACATAGCGTCTCTATCGCTTCTATTAAAGACTACTCCAGGCGACCTGTGAATTTGAGAAACTACGACTCTTTCCGCTCCGTTTATAATAAAAGTGCCTCTATCCGTCATAGCTGGAATATCGCCTACAAAAATTTCCTGTTCGACTATCATTTCAGGGTCTCTAACCGTTAATTGAACTTTTATCTTAAAAGGATAAGCGTAAGTTTTATCTCTTCTCCTCGCCTCTTTTTCGGATATTTTAGGCTCTCCTATAGAATATGAAAGAAATTCTATTTGCATTTTTTCATTTGTAGCTACTATAGGAAATATAGAGTTTAAAACTTCCTGCAAGCCTTCGTTTTTTCTTTTGTTTTCAGGAACATCCTTTTGAAGAAAATTATTGTATGACTCTTTTTGTATAGCAAGAAAATCGGGAGGTTCTAAAACCGATGCCGAATGTGAAAAATTTACTCGTCCGTTTTCAATTCTGTATTTTTTAGCGAACTCTATTCCTCTTTCTTTATATACTTTATTGTCTATTTGAATGTTATTAGCCATATTAAAAATGTCTCCGCATTGTAGCTTTAATTAGTTTGTATTTTAATATAAGAATTAAGAAGGGTAAAGCCATAATACCCTCCTTAAATTTTAATCGTTTTTTATTATTTAACTTCAACTTTACCGCCAGCAGCTTCTAATTGTTTTTTGATAGCGGCAGCTTCGTCTTTAGAAACTCCAGACTTAATAGTCTCTCCACCTTTTTCAACGGCGTCTTTAGCTTCTTTTAAACCCAAACCGCTAACCGCTCTAACTTCTTTAATAAGCGCTATTTTTTGAGCGGCGTCAAATCCCGTAAGAATTATATCGAATTCGTTTTTCTCTTCTTCCGCAGGAGCCGCAGCGCCACCGCCAGCCGCAGGAGCCGCTACAGCCGCAACGGGCATAGCAGCCGTTACATTAAATTTTTCTTTAATAGCTTCAACCAATTCATGAAGCTCTATAACTTTCATCTCTTCTATCGCTTGTAGTATCTCTTCTTTACTTAAAGCCATTTTTTTACTCCTTAATTTTTTTAATTTTTAATTTAATTATTTTTCAGCTATTAAGCCGATTTCTTTTTTTCTTCTTCCACAGAATCAAGCATATAAGCAAGTTCCGATATAACGCTTTGTAGAGAATTTGCCAAACTTGATATAGGCGACTGTAAAGCCGTAACCAAATGAGAAAGCAAAACTTCTCTTGGCGGAATATTAGCTACAACTTCGACATTAGCCGAGTCAAGCAAATCCGCTCCCATATAACCGCCTTTGATTTTTATTTTATCGTTCTTTTTAGCGGCTTCGCTAATCACTTTAGCGGCTGCAGGCATATCTTCTTTTGCAAAAACAACCGCCGTAGGATTGATAAACATCTCGTCTTTTACTTCTCTGCCTAAATTTTTTAAGGCAATATCTACCAAAGAGTTTTTACATATTTTCATAGAGGAAGAAGTTTTTGACAGTTCGCGTCTTAAATCCGTGAGTTGAGCGACATTTACTCCTCGATAATCGAAGAATACAAGCCCAGCGCAAGAATCTATTTGTTCTTTAAGATGCGCAACCGTTTCAATATTTTTCTTATTAGGCATATTATCACCTCTCTATATTAAACCGTTTCTTTAATCTATTCGTATAATGGGATCACAAAATACGACTTCGCTTATAAAAACAGGCTTATTCAAATATACATTTTTTATAATTTTATTTTCTTATAATCTATACTTATACCAACGCCCATAGTGGATGTAACGCTTATTCCTTTAATGTATTCTCCCTTTAGGTCCGAAGGTTTCTTTCTCAAAATCTCGTCATAAAACGCTCTAAAATTTTCATTTAATTTATTAGCGTCCATTGAAGCTTTACCTATTCCCATTCTAACGACTCCGAATTTATCCGCCCTGTATTCCATTCTTCCGCCTTTAAAACTTTTAACGGTTTGAGCGATATCTAAAGTCACAGTTCCCGTTTTTGGGTTAGGCATAAGTCCCTTTCTTCCAAGTATCTGCCCCAATTTGCCAACTTCTTTCATTAAATCGGGAGTAGATATTGCCACATCGAAATCGGTATAACCGCCTTTAATTTTACTTATTAAATCTTCAAAACCGACTTCTATAGCGCCCGCGTTTTTTGCTTCGTCAGCTTTTTCGCCTTGAGCAAAAACTACAACTCTTTTTTCCTTTCCGAAAGAATTAGGAAAAGATAAAGTATCTCTTATCGAATGTTTAGGCAAGATATTAAGGTTTATAGTGGCCTCAATAGTCTCGTCAAATTTACAGGTGGCATTTTTCTTCGCTAATTCTATAGCTTCATCTACGGCATAAAGTTTTGACTTTTCTACCGTCTTAAATATAGCGTCGTAACGTTTGCCGCCTATCTTTTTTTGTTTTGTAGCCATTTTACAATCCTTTTTATAATCTATTTTTCAAACTGTTACTTCCATTTATTCTTAAAATTATTATTTTTAATAAATGGTGTTGCTTATAATTTACTCCACTTTTATACCCATAGCGCGAGCCGTTCCCGCGACTATTTTTTTAGCCGCGTCTATATCGTTTGCCGACATATAAGTCATTTTTTCTTGAGCTATCTCTTCAAGCTGTTTTTGATTTATAGAAGCGACTTTAGTTTTATTAGGCTCTCCCGAACCTTTCTCTATTCCCAATTTCTTTTTAATCAAGGTAGAAGTAGAAGTTCCTTTAGTTACAAAAGTATAAGTTTTATCTTCATAAACCGTTATATATGTATTTAATAATTGTCCTTTAAGTTTAGAAGTTTTAGCGTTAAAATCTTTAACAAATGCAGCTATTTGAATTTGCTTCTGTCCTAAAGCTGGACCCAATGGAGGTGCGGGCGTGGCTTCTCCTCCTGGAATTCTAACCTTTACAATACCAACTATTTTTTTAGCCATTTTATACCTCTTTAATTATTTTATAATTTCTTAACTTTATTAAAATCTAATTCTGTAGGCGTGCTTCTTCCGAAAATTTCTATTTCAACGGTAACTTTGCCTTTATCGGTATTAACATTTTTAATTACTCCATTCAAACCGTTAAAAGGTCCGTCAATAACTTGAACTTTTTCGCCTACATCAAAATCTAATCCTATAATTTCGTTTATTTGATTCTTATCTTTGCTTTCCATATCCTCAAATATGCGAGATACATCCGCTTCGCTTAAAGGATTTGGAATTATTTGTCCTTCTTCTTTAGTCGTTGCATGGCTTCCTATAAAACCCGAAACGCCAGGAGTTCTTCTAATCATAGATTGCGTGGCATCGTTCATTATCATTTTAACAAAAACATATCCAGGATAAGAAAATTCTTCTTTATTTACTTTCTTTCCGTTTTTAGTAACAGAAACCATTTGAGAAGGAATATATATATCGACAATCAAATCTTCCATTCCGTTTTCTTTAACTCTCTTGTCTATTCTTTCTCTAATTTTCTTTTCATAGCCGTTTTGAGTATGAACTATATACCATTTATAATCTTTCGTATCGGACATATTTATCACCTGTTATATCTATTCTTCCTTACATATCGTATAGCAAAATAAATTACGACTAAAACTATTACTATCGCTATTAAAAATAAAATCATTCTCGAAGACATTATAGCCGATATAATAGAACCATCCAATAAAGTTCTAGTTAAAAGAGTTACCACATAATCCGCAGCTCCCAAAAAAGCCGAAGCTATAATAAGCAAAATAATAACCACAACCGTTTGATTAATAACCTCTTGACGAGTGGGCCATACGCTTCTTTCAAAAAGTTCTTTTTTAATTTCGTCTAAAGAACTAAATAATTTGTTTTTTCTTTTTTTATTATCTGCCATAAAATCACCCTAAAATTAAAATATCAGCAAAACAATCAGGTCAGACAGGAGTCGAACCTGCAACACCCAGTTTTGGAGACTGGTGCTCTACCAATTGAACTACTGACCCATAACAAAATCTATCTTGAAACCTTCAACTCTTTATGAATAGTATGTTTCCTATCATGCGGACAATATTTTTTCAATTCAAGTTTCTCCTGAACATTCTGTTTGTTTTTTGTCGTAATATAATTTTTCCTTTTACATTCCGTGCATTGCAAATGTATCTGCTCGGTTTTTATTTTAGCTCCCGCCATTTTTTTACTCCTTAATTAGACTTAAATAGAGTCTATAATTTACAAGGTAATCAATTATATAATTAAATTAAATTTATGTCAAGCAAAAAATTTAAAAAATATTCATATTTTTACAATATAAATCAATATTTACTATGTAAAAATCAATTTATTCCTAATATTTCAACGACATCTTTAGTTATTAAAACCGTATTCTCGAAATGAACGGCTAAAGAACTATCAGTAGAAATAGTCCAACCGTCTTCTTCTATAGAATATTTATCAGAACCGTTTGTAATCATAAGCTCAAAAGCAAAAACCATATTAGGATCAAGAATAATATCGTTATTCGGATGATAAAAATTAAAAATATAAGTAGCTTCATGATATTAGTATCCAACGCCATGCGCTATTTCATTTCCAATCGATATGCTTGTGGCAAAACCATAATTTGAAACTTCAAAGTTTGCAGGATAACCGTTTTGAGATTTAATATATTTTTCAACTTCTTTATCTATTTTTGACGCTCTTATTCCCGATTTGCAAAAAGTAAAAGCTAAATCTATTGATTGAGCTATTGACGCGGCTTTTCCTATATTTTCTATAGCCTTATTGTCTTTTATAATCGGTTTTGCTATATATAAACATGTCGATTCTATTTTAATGATTTCGGAGTGAATATATAAAGCAATATGATTAAAATTATAGAACCTAAAATTGCGGACGATAAATTTATTTTAATATATTCCACAATCTCGTTTATTCTCGGAATATAATAAGAACCTAATAAAGCTCCCGCAGTCGCTATTATAAACATCATTACAAATCCGCCGAATACTTTTAAATGAAGTATCTTATAAAATATTAAACTCACTATTATTCCAATTACAATAAAAGCGGAGATGACTATAATATATTCCATTCTACTAACCTCTGATTATAATTTTAATTTACCGATAAACCTATAAAAAACGATTTTAATTTTCCTTCTTCATCTTGAACGGGAATAAAAATCAAATGATATATATTTTCTCTGTCGCTAATATCAAATTTATCTTTTAACGAATCTGAAGAAAAAGGATCTGACACATACAAAGTTCTGTTATGCGAAAGTATCTTTTTAAATAATACTTCGTTTTCGTCTATCTTTAATAATTCTTTTGTAGAATCGGATAAATTTTTAGAATCCGAAACTCTATAAATTTTATCCTCGCCTTTATTAAGCATAGCGCAATGAACTATATCTAATCCAGACTGCTCTTTTATCCAACTTAAAATTTCATTCATATTTTTATTGACAAATTTTTTCCCTCTTATCGATTTTAATACTTTCTTCCAAGAAGCCGTCATATTTTCTCTAACTTTTTCTTCCGCTTCTCTATAATAATCGTCTGGAACTTTAGGAACTTCTTCGGGATTATATAATTCTTCGTCCGTTAAATCTTCTTTATCAAAAGTGTCGTTTTCATCCGCTTTTTTTACAACTTCTCCGTCATAACTTTCGTCAATATTATCAATATTATTTAAATCAATCTCATCGCCAAGAAGAAAATCTTTATTAAGAGGAATATTAAAAGCCTCGCTTGAAGAAAAATATTCGTCTTCTTCTTTTGTTATTTCATCTTCAATAATAGAACCATGACTTATCAAAATGTCCTCCTCATCGTTAATAATATCTTCAATTTCATCTATGCTTTCTGCAATATTGTCTTCTCTCTCGTCCAATTTTTCCATCTCTTCCAAATGATTATATAATTCTTCCAAATCGTCCAAATCTATATCATTATTTTTTATCTCTTCGTTGTCGCCTTTATCTTCTATTTCTTCTTTGTTTTCAATTTCGTTATTATTTTCATTGTCAAATTTTTCATCGAATTTATCGTCTTCTGGCATATCAAAATTTTCTAAATCGTCTAATATTAATTTTTCTTCTTCTTTTTTCTCTTCAATATTTTCTTTTTTATCTTCGTATTCTTCTTTAAAAATATCTTCAAGATTTATATTATTTAAATAATTAATATCGTCTTCGCTTAAAAGTTCAAAATCGTTTTCATTTTTTTCATCGACATTAAAATTGATACTGTTTATATTATAATCTTCTTCCTCATCGTATATATCGCCTTGACTTTCTGCAATAATTTTTCTTCTATCGTATAAAACCGAAACGATTAAAAATATAAAAGAAGATGATAAAATTAATAATAAAACATATTTTAAATATTTTTGAACAATCGGAACATTAAGTTCCAATATTCCTATAGAAAAATTTTCTATTCCTTTCACTTTGCTTGAATGCAAAAGATAAGAAGAATTATCTATATTAATAGTTTTTGAATTAGATTTTTCCATATATTGAGTTAAAGTATCTCGAGAAATGCTGTTAATATCAATCGCTGGATTATAATAAACTACTCCGCTTGGCAAAACTACAAAGTTTAAATTATATGAAGTATTTTCAAAAATCTTTTTAAATACGCTTGCGACTATATAACCGATTTTAATTCCTTTTTCGTTAGAAATTGATTTAACAAAATAAACTCCGTCATAATCTTTATCAAAGAAAACCAAATTATCAAAATTTTTATAATTATAAATATTTATTCTTTTAGCTTTATCGGGCGATGAAAAAACGCTTTTTCCATCGGGCAAATATAAAGCCACAGTATCAAAAGCATAATGTCCGCTTCTGAATATTGAAATTATTTTATCTCTTTCTGATTTATCTATTCCGCTTAAAATAATTCTTTGCAAAAAATCGTCAAAAGGATAACTTTCAAGTATTTTATTAATTCTTTTATCGTATTCATTAACTAAATTAAGAACGCTATTTTGACATATTAAAGAACTTCTATCTAATTTTTTAGTGTCAACATCGAAAGCGTCTTTTTTTAATCCGAATACAAAAGCAATAAATAAAGCTATTATTATCGCGTTTAATAAAATAGCTATATATACAAAAATTGAAACATTATTATTTTTATCAAACATAGAATAACCTTATCACTTTTTAATTATGCTTTTTGCATCTTCTTCCGCCTTGTTTATTATAGAAGAAAGCATTTTATCGAAAGCTGCAAAAACATCTTCCGCATTATCTTTTTTATAATCTTTTTCTTTGGCAGATTTTTCGTCAAAAGTTTTTTCTTCGTTATCAGATAAAACTTTATTATATGAATTTAATATATCTTCATCAACATTATTATTTTCTTCAAATTTATTTTCAACATTTTCTATAATCTCTTCAGAATTAAAATTATTTTCTAAATTTTCTTCATTATCAATTTCTTTGTTTAAGCTATATAATTCTTTTTCTTCTTCTAAACTCAAATTATCGCAAGTAATATTTTCTATTTTCAAATCTTCCAATTCTTCATTTATCGTATATTCTTCTTCAATTTCGTCTATTATTCCGTCTTCTTTGAATTTAAGATATTCGTTATTTATATCGCTAATATCTTCTACTATTTCGGTTAAATTATTTTCAGAATTTTCTTTTTCTAATTTATATTCTTCGGATAAATTAATATTGTCTATATTTATGTCTTCGTTTTGAATTAACGCTTCAATATTGTTGTCTTCTTTTTTATCCTCAATTTTTTCTTCAATGTCTTTTTTACTAATTCCATTTTTTATATTTGAAACTATATTAGATATTTCTTTTTTTATATTAAATTTATCTTCTTTATTAATTTCTTTATATTCTTCGGGGATTTTATAATAAACTTTTTCAACTATCGGCGGAATATCTTCTTGAGGATTAGATTTAGGCAATTTTACATTTATTATGCTTTCGTCTATATTTTCTAATAATTCTCCTTCCGCTTGAATATTTTTAAGATAATCTCTATTATGTTTAATTTGCATAAGATATTTAAAGAAATTAATTATACCGTTTAAGATTAACTGAAAGAATAATATTATAAGCGCCGTTAAAGCTAAAACTATAAGTTCAAAATAATTTGGATATTCTTTGCCTATCATAGAAACAGAAAGCGAATCATTAACTATAAAGCTTGGTTGTTTTTTATAATATGCAAATCTATTTATAACGCTTGAAACTTTTTCTATAGTATTGTCGCCTATAGATTCTCTAACATTATAAATTAAATTTCTCGAATCGCTTACATATAATCTCTTATCCGCTACCTGATAATACATTGCAATATCCGACACATAAGAATAATCGTTTCTTGTGGCGACTATAATCTCTCCATGATTATTTTTAATATATTCCATTATATAAAAAGCGTTTTCGTTTGTAGCATTTAAAACCAAAGAACCTTTTTTTATTATCTCTTTAATTAAATTATCTTGAAGTTCAAGTGGCCATGATTTATTTTTAGATAAATATAAATTGAGCCTCATTTTTCCGTCTATTGCAAAAACCGTCATTCCTCTTAAATAAGGATTTTCAACCGTCATTTTATAATAATCGCTTTTATATTTTTCAAGTTCTTTTTTAGAATATGATTTATTAGGATTATAATTTTTAACAATATCAGCGGTTTGATACATGCTATAACCGACATAATCCGAAATTGACTGACTTATTAAATTAATTTGATATTCTGAAACGGTATTTCTTTTTACATTCATTTTTACCGCAGCTTTATCCATCATTTGCATCATCATATCAAGATAATCGTTTATAAAAACCGAAACTTTATTATTTGAAGGCAATATACTATTGCTTGCCGCTCTTGCAAACATTGCGACTATAAAAATTATTAGAAACGATATTATCAAACTTAAAATTGTTTTTATTATTTTCTGATTTTTATTCATAAAATAGTCTACCTTATTAAAAATTATAAAACACTATTATAATAATTTATCGGTAAAAAGAATATCTAACTTGAAAGATTTTATATTGATTATTATGCTATAAGAATAGTTGAATTTTTTAAGTTTCATAGTTTTATAGGCTGATTTTTTAATTCTTTTTCTACCTAGAAAGAATTAACTTCCGCCTAACGAAAAATTATAGGCTTATATAAATACTTAACTTAATTATTTATTCAAACATAACTCTCGGATTTTCATCTATATAAGATTGCGGAATATTATTAAGTTCTTTTATTTTTGAAATCATAGCGTCTCTTATATCGTTTCCCGTCATAACTATATTTTTTCCTTTTTTAGCTATGGCGTTTCCTTCGCTATCGGTATATCCGTCTCCGCCTAAAAATACGAAACTTGATAAAGCTATATTATAATCTTTAGCGGGATTTATATCTTCGCCGTTTAATTTTGCATATATCAAATCTCCGTTTTCGCTGTTATATTTTACTTCCATTCCTTTAGATAGTTGCAAGAAAGCTCCAGCTCCTCTCTTTTTTCCTGAAATTTTTAACATTTCAATAACATCCGCTCCCGATAACGAAACTATTATAACCTCGTTGTCGAAAGGAAAAAATTCGTTTTGAATATTTCCCAATGTTATATTGCCTTTTTTTAAAGGCGTTCTTAAACTTCCAGAATTCATTAAAACTATATCTATATTAGGATAAGAATCTATTACCAAATCGGATGCAAAATTTCCGAGTGCCATTGAATTAGACCTTATTCCCGCATGTTGCAATTCAAAAGGCAAAGAACCTATTTTTACTTTAAACTCTTTATCTATAGTTCCTTTCATTTCGGCAATAAATTTTAACATTTCGCTATCTTGTTTTATATTTTCGTCCATAGGAATTAGTTTATAAATTAAATTTGCTTTATCTACAATTCCGCTTGAAACAGACAAATCAATATGTCCTAAATTCATTCCATAATAACCCGTTTGAACTATCGGAGTTCCTTTAATAATATCGGCTTCTTTTAATTCCGTATGGCTATGTCCTCCGATTATAATATCAAAAGTGTTTGGCATAGCTTCGGCAACTTTTTTATCCGCTTCATGCCCGATATGACTTAAAAGAATTGTAATATCGTTAGTTTTATGCAAAGGCGTCTTTTTAATAAAATCTTTTAACGCTTTTATCTCTTCCTCAAAAATCAAATCTTTAATATATTCGGGATTATAAACGGCATCGGTTGTAGTTAAACCTATTATTGCAATATTCAAACCGTTAATATTTGTGGTAATATAAGGCGTAGCATATAAACTATTATCATTTCTATTTTTTATATTAATCGACAATGTTGGAAATTTTCTTTCTTTCATTATTTCTGTAAAATTTTCAAGCCCATAATCTACAAAATGATTTCCTATAGTCGCAGCGTCAACTCCAATCATATTCATTATATCGACTTCGTCTCTACCCTTAAAAACTGTTGAATAAACGCTTCCCGTAATAGTATCGCCCGCATGCAAAATTAAAACATTATCGTTAGTCGCTTTTACTTCTTTTATATAAGCAGCTCTTCTTGCCGCTCCGTATTTATGATTAGTTTGAGGATTATCTCCTTTCGTAATTATAATTTCTTCTTCGTCTCTTCCATGCGTGTCGTTCATGTGTATTATTGTAAGATTTCCCGAGTTATCGCTTTTCTTTGTTTGTCCGCATGAAAAAGCAAATGCAGATATAATAGTAAAAATTAAAACATAAATAAATTTTTTAATCATAATTATTCTCCTTAAAAAATATTCAATTTATTATAGATTAAAGTATATTTCATATAATATTATTGTCAATAAAAAACTGTAAAATTAATTAAAAATTCTTATTTATAATAATCATTTTAATTCTTATATACAAGTTTTGCTTTAACCTCTCTTACTCTTTCTTCTGAAACTTTTTTAAGAATAAACTTTTCTCTATCTTTTTCAGCTATATAATAATTATTTCTCAATTCTAATATTATATCTTTTGCTCCATTTATTCCGCCGTAATTTTTATAGGCATAAGTCATCATTTGAATTAAAGACATAGTGGCTGGAAGTCCTATATATAGAATAGCTATGCTTAAAGACGGAATGGTCGCCATTGAAGATACTAAAATGGTTTTACCTTTACTTAATTTTTTTGATGAAACTATTGCAGTAACAGCGACTATAATTCCGCCTATAAGAATTCCCCAAGCTATTTTTCCAGTATTTTTTATATTATCAATTTTCTTTCCTAAAGCTGATTCTATATATATCATATCCTCTTTTGAGTATAAAGCATCTACAAGTTCCTCTTCTGTCATACATATTTTTACTGTTTTCTTGTCCATAGTTATTTAAACCTCCCATATAGTATTATTTAAATATATCGTTAGTAGCGTCAAACCAAAAAACAAAATCTAAATATTCCATCGGTATATTTTCTTTTTTAGAATATTCTACTAAATTCTCTTCCACTTTTAAATAATTATTTTTAGTTAAACTCGTTTTAGGAGTCATTCCTTCGGGAAGTATTTCAAGTTTATCCATAACTCGCATAATATGTCTGTCTAATATTCCTATTTTCTGTCCGAATCCTATATTTCTTAAAAAATGACTCGCTTCTTTAAGTCCATAGCCTTTAACTTCTTTAGCAAGTTGATTACGAAGTTCAACCATAGAATCGTTTTTTATTGCATAGTTTATTCTTTCTTTCAAAATAAATTTTTCTTTCGGAAAATAAAGCTTTCTTGCAAGAATTATATTTTGAGCTTTCATATTATGAAACCTCACATGCTTAATTAAAATATTTGCAACTTTTTCCGCGCTTCCATTAAAAAGTAAATTGTGATTATAAAGTTCTATTATAGCCGCCGCTCCGCTTCTTGCTTTTGTTTGCGGTGTGCATATACAAAATGCAAGTTCTGCAAATAATCTTTTATCGTTATCTTTTTTGTAAACTCTCTTAAAATATTCCAATCTTCTTTTCATTCTTTCATGCAATATTTTATCTTTATATATTCCCATTAAATGTTTAGCGTATTCTTTATCCATAAAATAATAAACCTCAACTATAGATCTATATGTAATTTATAATACAATATATTTATTAAATTTCAATAATAATATTGATTAATTACAATATTCAATTTATAATATAAAAATACAGTCGATAAAATTATTAAAAAATTCTGTATATAAATTTTATTATAAAGAAATTTTATTATGACAAAAATATTGATAGCTGCGGATTTGCATTTAAGCATATCGGAAAAATATTATTCTTTTTCTGTGTTTGACGAAATACTTGAAAACGCTAAAAATTATGACGCTTTATTTTTGCTCGGCGATACTTTTAATACTTTTGAAGACGCCGAAAAACTTAAAGAAGAATTTTCAAAAAAATCTGAAATCTATAATAAAAATATTTATTTGATTAAAGGAAATCATGAATATTTAAAATCGGGAGGAATAAATTTAAGCAAATTAAAATTCGCAGATAACATAAAAATAATAGAAAATATCGATTTTATTAATTTATATAATTTGGATATATTAGCCGTTGCATTTAGCGAAAATTATAACATAGACAATGATTTTTTAAAAAGAGTAGAAAACTTAAAAGAAAAAAACAGAATATTTTTAGGGCATGGAATAGTCGAAGGAACTTTATGGGCTATCGAAGAAAATGAAGAATCCGCTTTTATACCGATTGAAATAATAAAAAGAGTTAAACCAAATCTCGCTATCGTAGGACATATTCACAAGCAAATGGAAATAAATATAGAAAATATAAATATTATATATATCGGTTCTGCAAGAGTTTGGAGAAAAAGCAAATCTGAAATGGGAGCAAGAAAATGTTTGGCTTTAAATATAGATTGCGATTCTATAACTAAAAATTATATCGATTTAAAATCTGCAGGAGAATATAGAGTTTATAATTTGAATATTAACGATATTGATTTGAAAATTGAAAATATATATAAAAATTGGAATTATAAAGATATAATCGATATTAACATTTACGGAATAATAGAAGACGAAATTTTGCTTGAAAATAAAAAAAAAGAAATTATAAATAAATATTCAAAATATGCGAGAGAAATAAATATAAAAAGCGCAAATTTATTTTTTCTTGAAAACGCTTATAACGAAAATATAATAAAAGAATTTTTAAATGTTGCGGAAAAATTTGAAAATAAAAGCGTAGACGATGAATATTTGGAAATAGTAGAACTTGCAAAATATATTGGCATAGAAAAAATTTCTTTAGCTTTACAAAATAAAAAATAAAAATTAAGCGGGAATATATGATTTTAAAATTAAATAACTTCGGAAAATTTAAAAATAAATCTTTTGAAATATCTAACGGAATTACTTTATTTTACGGAGAAAACGAATCGGGAAAAACTACAATATTTGATTCTCTTATGATTTTATTTTCAGAAAGCAAAAGGGTGAGCGTATTTTTTAAACAAATGAAATCAAGATACGGAAACGATATAGATATAGACTTTGAGCCTAAAATTCCCGAACATTTAAAAATGCATCCTCAATCTTATAATAATTTATACGCAATAAGGCAAAGCGAAATAATATTTGAAATGTCGGACAGCAAAAAAGATTCTAAAGATTGGGAAAGCGAAATTAAGAAAAAATTATTCTCTTCGGATATCGATATTGGAAAAATGATTTCTGAAATAAAAGCGGAATATTCAAGCAAAGCTCAAAATTCTATTTTATATAAAATAAATATTTTAGAAAACGAAAAAATTGAAATCAATAAAATATTAAATAATTTATACGACAAAATCAATAATTCTACAAACAAGAAAGATAATTTAAAAGAGTTTAAAGAAAATATATTTTTGCATGAAAATATCTTAAAAGAAAAAATTGAAGAGAGAGAAAAATTATATTCTTTAATTAAATCAAAAAAAGAAGCGGAAACAAAAAATATAAAACTTAATCTACTAAAACAAATAAACGATTTTAATAAAGCGGACGAATTTTTAAGCAAGAACATAATTTTTAAAAACGATTATTCCAACGAGATAAACGGCAGAACAAAAAAAATTGAAGATATAAAAATGAATATAACTTTTTTAAAAGGAAAAATTGAAGCTTTGAAAAAATCTTTTGTAGAAGAAAAAAATAAAACAGATTATGATAGCGTAAAAAAAAGAATAGAAAACGGAATAAATAAAATCGAATATTTAACTAAAAAAAATAATAAAGCGCCAAAAATAATATTTTTTATCGCCGTAGTTTTTATATCTTCTTTTCTTGCTTTATATTTTAAAAATCCTTTATTTCTTACTATTATAATTCCCGCTATTCCTTTTATGTTTATAAAAGAAAATAAAAATTCTAAAATTATAAAAGATATATTGGAGAGTTTGCCAGAATTAGATATAAAAGAAACCGATATTTTTATTTTTAAAGATTTGCTCAATAAAGAACTTGCTAAAATAGAAATTATAATGACAAATAACGATAATGAAGAAATTGAAAATTATAATGCAGATTTGGAGAAAAGCCTAAAAGAATTAGAAAATGAAAATAATTTATTAAATCAAATTTTTGAAAAATTAAAAGTAAAAGATAAAGAAGAATATTATAATATAAAAAATAATTATGATTTATTATTAAAACAAAACGAAGAAAATTATAAAAAGTTAATGATTGAAGTTAAAAAATTGGGACTTAAAAATATAGAAACGCTTGAAATTGATTGCATAAGAATACTTAAAGAGCTTGACGAGAAAGGAGTCAATCCAAACGATTATAACGAAATGGAAATAAAAAAAATTGAAAATAATTTAAAAGATTTGGAAAGCGAAATAAATATTCTAAAAGAAGAGATAAATAAAATAAAAAATAATATTTCGTATATTGAAGGCGAACTTAATAATTCTGAAAATATTCATGCCGATATAATAAACTTTGAAAGCAAATTATCTCAAATAAAAGAAAATATAATTAATTTAAATAAAAGAAGAAAGGCTTTAAAACTTTTGGAAGAAATGCTTTTTAGCATAAACAAAAAAAATGACGATATATTTCAATCTCTCTCAAAAGAAGCGAGAATTTTATACAATCATATTACGGGAAAAAATTTATCTGACGATGGAATAATAATGTCGGGATTCGATAAAGATAAAATTATGGTTGCGGATAAACAAAATAAAATTAGAAATGTAGAGTTTTTATCTTCCGCTACAAGAGATGCGGTTTATATAGCTATGCGACTTTCTATATTAACTAAAATACATCAAGCGGGAAGATTAATTTTATTAGACGACCCTTTTATAACTTTTGATAATAACAGAACGAAAGAGGCTTTATCTTTTATAAAAGAATATTCTAAAAATTATAATATTCCCGTAGTTATTTTTACGAAGGATACTTTTACAAGAGATTTTATGCAAAAATTTGAGGATGTTACGATTTACGAGCTTTCTTAAATATTTTAATATTTTAAAATTATTCCGCTCTGCTTTCTTCAAATTTTATTTATATATGAAATAAAATTAAAAGATTGACTTTTATACAAAAAATACGGTTTTATATTTATAGAAAATAATTATTAATCAAGCGATTTAATTGAAAGGAGAAATTATTATGATTTATAATATGTGGTATGCAATTTTGGATTCTAAAGAAGTGAGAAATAATAAACCTCTTTTTGCAAAAAGGTTCGATAAAAATTTGGTTTTATGGCGAAACGATAGCGGAAATATTTGCTGTATAGACGATAAATGTTGCCATAGAGGAGCTTCGTTGTCGTCTGGACATGTTTATAAAGACAATATAATATGTCCTTTTCATGGTTTTGAATACGATAAAATGGGAAAAGTAGGGGTTATTCCAGCAAACGGAAGAAAAACCGAAGTGGCTAAACATTATCATGTGGAAAGTTATATAGTTAAAGAAGCGTATGGTTTTATTTGGTTTTGGTATGGAGATAAAGATAAAGTTAATGACGATATAGCTTTTCCAGAAAATCTAAAAGACAAAAAATTTTCTTATACGACTATCAGAGACGAATGGAATATTAATTATACAAGATGCATAGAAAATCAGCTCGATGTGGTTCATCTTCCTTTCGTTCATTATAATACTATAGGTAAGGGCGATAAAACAGTCGTAAACGGTCCGATTGTTGAGATTGAAAACGATACGATGAAATTTTATGTTAATAATGTTTTGGATAAAGGACAAAAATTTTTAACTTCTTCGGAATTGAAAAAGGAAGATTTGAAATATTTTCTTTATTTTTATTTTCCAAATACTTGGCAGAATTATATTTTTGAGAAAATGAGAGTATTCGGAGTATTCGCTCCCGTAGACGATAAAAACACGATAATTTATATGCGCTTCTATCAAAAAATAGTCAATATCCCCATTTTAAGATTTATAATCAATTTAATCGGCAAAAAATTTTCGGCTATAATATTAAAGCAAGATAAAAATGTCGTCAAAACTCAACCTAACGAAGCCACATATATTGGAATGCCCGAAGAAAAATTAATTCAAGGCGATATGCCTATAATAATTTATAGAAAGCATAGGGAAGAATTGAAGAAACGAAATATTAAAAATTAATTATTAAATAATTAAAAAATTGATTTGGAAAATATTATACTTATTTAGATTTAGAATTTTTTTATTTTAAAGTGTTGACAAAAATTCTAAATATTGTATAATTTTAACTATGTTAAAGAAAAATGAAACATTACGCAATATAAATTCTGCAGCTCAGCTCAGCTCAGTATCGCTTTAAACTTTTTAAAATTTTATGTTTACTTATTAATTATAAAACCTATTATATTTATTTTGAGTTCATATTTGATAAAATCGTTTATTCAATCAAATTATTATATAAGGAAAATAACGGCTTTAATGGGCTTTTATTTAAAAATATATTAAAAATGAAAGGATATATTTATGTCAAATTTTTATTGTGAATACTGCGGGAAAAAGTTTACATCTATAGCGCAACTAACAAGTTCGTTTTGTCCTAAACATCCTGACGGTTTTTCTAAAGGAAAGCATAAACTTTACGAGGGAAGCGAAAAGTCTCAATATTTTTGTAAATATTGCGGAAAGAAATTTTCTTCCCTACAACCGCTTACAGCCTCATCATGTCCTCGACATCCAGATGGATTTTGTAAAGGTAAACATGCGCCAGCTTTATAAAAATTAAAAAATAAAGGAGATTTTATGAGCGAATATAACGAAAATCAACCAGCATCACAGGGGATTAAACCGTGGATACCTTTAATTTTGGCTTTAATATATACAGTTTCGCCAATAGATTTAGTTCCCGATTTTATTCCGATTGTCGGATGGTTTGAAGACGCTTTACTTGTAATTGTCGGCGGACTTAACGGCATTCAAAACGGAGTATTGGAAGCTAACAGTTCATTAAGGATATTGATAAAATATTTAAAGTGGGGACTTTTAATAATCGGCGGAATTGCAATATTGATTGTAGTTCTTTTGGTAGTGTTGGTATTTAAAACTTTAACCAAATAATTTAATTTTTAAGGAGATTAAAAAATGTGTAATAATTTTAATAATTGTGATTTGATATTACCCAGAGGCATAGTGCCAGATGCTGAAAATAAAATAACAGTAAATTTTAACGGTAATCAAATATCAATTTGTGCTAATTCTGATTATGCAAAGCGAGAGTGGATAGATAAAGTTGCACTTAATTATTTAGGACATTATTCAAATATTGCTAATAATCTTCATAATGAAGCACCACATCATTTATTTAGGTTTGATTGTAACGGGGATTTAATACATTATAAAAGTGGAACGAGATGGTATAAATTTAGAAATATAAGAATATGCGAAGTTATAGATGACTTTAATAATGCTAATTTGGGGGCATCATTAACAGGAATTTATTATTCTTTTGTAGACCATAGATGGATAAATTTGGCAATATACACTAATACTAATTTTAATAATATATCACCTTATAGTATTATTAAACAGGGGGAAATTACTATTCCTAATCCCAAAGACATTGAACCAGATTATAATGTATGGTGTAATCGCTTTATTGATTTTCGGAAATGTGAATTTAGATATAATTATTAACTTCAAATTAAGGAGATTTTTACATGAGCATGAATTTTAATTCTGAACAAGAAAAAGATTATTACGATTTATTAGTCGATATGTTGGACGATGGCATTATAGACGATAGCGAAAGAAACATATTAAACAAGAGAAAAGAAAAATATCAAATATCGAACGAAAGAGCAAAGGAAATAGAGGATTTTGCAAAGCAGGAATATTTGGAAAGTAAAACTCCGCAATTTGAAACTGACGGCGAAAAAGATTATTACGATTTATTAGTCGATATGCTTGACGATGGAGTTATAGACGAAAGCGAAAGGAATATATTAAACAAGAGAAAAGAAAAATATCAAATATCGGACGAAAGAGCGAAAGAACTTGAAAATTTTGCTAAAGACATGAATACTCAAAATAAAATATGCAAAGGAATTAATACAACTAATAATAATTTAGATAATATCGAATCGGAACAAAAAGAATATAACGATTTATATGAACAAGGGAACTATCATTATGATAATGAGGAATACGATAAAGCCATAGAAATATTTAAAAAGGTTCTGGAATTCAATTCTAACGATGATTTGAATTGGTATTGTCTTGGTCGCTCATATTGTCAAAATGGAGAATATCAAGAAGCTATCAATTCTTTATTGAAAGCAGTAGAATTAAATCCTGATGATTATTTGAATTGGCATTGGTTAGGACGCTCATATAATCAAAATGGGCAATATCAAGAAGCTATAAATTCTTTATTAAAAGCTGTAGAATTAAATCCTGATGATTATTCTAATTGGCTTTTGTTAGGTTCTTCGTATTATCAAAATGGGCAATATCAAGAAGCTATAAATTCATTATTGAAAGCAGTAGAATTAAATCCTGATGATAAATTTAATTGGCATTGGTTAGGAGGTTCATATTATGAAAATGGGCAATATCAAGAGGCTATAAATTCATTATTAAAAGCAGTAGAATTAAATCCTGATAATTATTTAAATTGGTATTGGTTAGGACGCTCATATAATGAAAATGGAGAATATCAAGAAGCGATAAAATCATTATTAAAAGCCGTAGAATTAAATCCTGATGATTATTTGAATTGGCATTGGTTAGGACGCTCATATAATCAAAATGGGCAATATCAAGAAGCTATAAATTCTTTATTAAAAGCTGTAGAATTAAATCCTGATGATTATTCTAATTGGCTTTTGTTAGGTTCTTCGTATTATCAAAATGGGCAATATCAAGAAGCTATAAATTCATTATTGAAAGCAGTAGAATTAAATCCTGATGATAAATTTAATTGGCATTGGTTAGGAGGTTCATATTATGAAAATGGGCAATATCAAGAGGCTATAAATTCTTTATTAAAAGCTGTAGAATTAAATTCTAATGATGCTGATAATTATTATTGGCTCGGTCGCGCATATAACGATAACGAACAATATAAAGAAGCAATAGATTCTTTAGTTAAAGCCACTCAATTAAATTCGGATGACCCTGAAAATTTGTATAGGCTATGTATTGCATATAGTAATAACGAACAATATCAAGATGCTATAAATTCTGGGCTAAAGGCTACGCAATTAAATCCAGATTATGCTGGCAATTGGTTTGAATTAGGAGCTTCATATTATAGAAACGGTCAATATTTGGAGGCTATACAACCTCTCTTAAAGGCGGCTCAATTAAATCCTGATAACTCTAATTATTGGCATTGGCTGGGCGCTTCTTATTATAATAATGGGCAACATGCGGAAGCAATAAATCCATTGAAAAAAGGAATTGAATTAAACTATAATAATGGGTGGAATTGGCATTGGCTTGGTCGTTCATATTATGATAATAAAGAATATCAAGAAGCGATAAAATCATTATTAAAGGCGGTAGAATTAAATCCTAATGATGCTGATAATTATTATTGGCTTGGTCGCGCATATAACGATAACAAACAATATAAAGAAGCGATAGATTCTTTAGTTAAAGCCACTGAATTAAATTCTGACGACTATGAAAATTGGTATAGGCTATGCATTTCATATAGGAATAATGAACAATATACGGAAGCTATAAATTCTGGCTTAAAGGCTACGCAGTTAAATCCAGATTATGCTGGCAATTGGGTTGAATTAGGGCGTTCATATGGTATGAACGGACAACATTTAGAAGCTAGAAATTCATTCTTGAAAGCGACTCAATTAAACACTAATGATTTTGAAAGTTGGAGATTGTTAGGTTTTTCATATTATAGTAATGGTCAAAGCCAAGAAGCTATAAATTCTTGCTTAAAAGCGACTCAATTAAATCCTAATGATTTTGAAAGTTGGAAATTGTTAGGCGCTTCATATGTTAGTAATGGTCAAACCCAAGAAGCTATAAATTCTTACTTAAAAGCCACTCAATTAAACCCTAATGATTTTGCAAATTGGGTTATATTAGGGGATTTCTATAATCTAAATGAACAATATCAAGATGCCATAAATTCTTACTTAAAGGCTACTCAATTAAATCCTAATGATAGTAAAATTTGGTATAATTTAGGTATAGCATATTTTGATAATTCTCAAGATAAAGAGGCTATAAATTCATTCTTGAAAGCGACTCAATTAAATCCTAATGATTTTGAAAGTTGGAGTAGATTAGGTATTTCATATAGCGCAAATTTTCAATTTCAAGATGCTATAAATTCTTTTTTAAAGGCAAATCAATTAAATCCAAATGATGATAGGAATTTTGTTCCATTAGGATGGGCATATTATTATATGGATTATTATAATGAAGCGCTTGAAACATTTATTAAAGCCTTAAAATCAAATGTTTTAAATAGTAAAGCTCATTATGGAATTGGTAAAATTCTTAATGAATATAACAGATATAGTGAAGCTATAGATATGCTTACAAAAGCGGTAGAGTTAGAGTCTAATAATTCTGACTATTGGGCTGAACTCGCAAGGTCATATTATCTAAATGAACAATATGAAGAAGCCGTAGAATGTTTTGAAAAATCTAGCGAAATAGGAAATTTTAGTGCGTGGGATGAATTAGGACATGCTTATTTATTTTCGGAAGATTATGATAATGCGATTGATTCATACGAAAAATATATGGATGATAGGAATTTTCATAATGAGCAAATATACTCTAATATTTGGAATAATTACGGAGTGGCTTTGGCAAATTTAGGAAGAACAGAAGAAGCTAGAAACGCTTATGCAAATGCCGTTAGAATAGACCCAGATAATGAAATAGCCAGAGATAATCTTAATAATATAGGATATTCAAGGAGAGGCTCTAATAATGGCGGTATTGTTTCTGGGATTTCAAGCACTATAGACGCAGTGAATGAAGTATATAAAAAGGTAGACCCCGAAGTCGTTAAAGGCGTTGTGGATATTGTAAAATATTTTTTGAAGTGAGAAAAAGAATATTTTAAAGGATTATAAAATATTAAGGATAAAAAATGACAAATCAAATAATAACCAATTTTATTACAAATCATATTGAAAATTATATTGAATTAACGAATATTGGTTTAAATAGTGAAACTTTATCAAATTTATCCAAAACTTCTATTTGGGAGATTATAATTGCAATAACTTCTATAGCATTGTGTGTAATTCCAATTTTGATAAATTACGCATTATGGAAAAATAACAAAAAATTAGAAATGAAAATTGAAGAAAAAGAAAGAAAAATAGAAAAACAAAATAAAATTAATAAATTTAATGATATTATAGAATTATATTTCAAAATACATATTAATGATATATATAAATGGTATGCAAGCATTAGTTTCAAAAATGGAGAAATAAGGAATAAATCATTATATGATGCTAAAATAGAATATTATATAAATATAAAGAAAATACTTACTTCGCTTAAAATATTTAAAAATGATATTAATAAATGTTATAGTATTTATTTTAATAATTTAAATAATATAAATGTATTTTTAAATAGAATTGAAGAGAGAAAAATACTGAAAGAAGAATATGGAAATAATTTTCATGATAAATTTAAAAATTATTTAACATTAGTTTTAGATTACTGCGATACTATGATATTGTCAATAAATTTTGAAATTAATGAAGAGCAAATAAAAGAAGATAATATTAATTCTATATATAAAGAAATAGAAAAAATACAAGAAGAATTAAATCAAAAATTGTAATTTAAAAAGCAAGGAGTAAAAAATGCGAAAAATTTTAATTATATTTCTAATTTTAAATAGTTTAATTTTTGGAAATAATAAAAAAATAGTAAAAGAATGGAGTCAGGGAAATGTCGATTATGCTTTTTCGTCCGATGGCGATATGATTGTCGTAATTGTAGATGGAATAAGATATTTATTAATTTTATCCCCCGAATATCCTCATTTTTGGTATTTGTTTATAAGCGAATATACGATTAAAAATAATAAATATGATTTTACGGATATTTATATCGCTACATCGTATGAAGGCATAGGAGAGATAAAAGGAAGTTCGGCTTTCTATGTGGATAAAAAATTAGCGGTTAAATATGTTAGCGGTGAAAAAATTGAAGTTGATTTTGACGAAACTGTCAATTATTTTATAACAAAAATCAATCCGTATATAAAAGCTATAAATACAAAATTATTTAATAAAGAAGAATTAGAATATTATAATAAATTACTTGAAAAATATAATATGTTTGTAAAAGAAAATAAAAAATAATTATTATAAAATTGTTTTCCTAATATATGATAAAAGTAAAGAAAAAGTTTTAGATATTGATAATTGCGCTTTAATGTTTAAAGCAAAAGATATTGATACCGATTTGAAAAACGCTTTCGGCGATAAAGATATGATAGTTTTAAATTGATTTATAATTTATATAGTTGCAGTAATAAAATAAAAATATAATCATAAAGTATTTAAAGTTTGAAAGCTTTTTAGATTTTATAATTTTATCTTATAATAGATTAAAACAAATTAAATATATAAAGGCTATAAGCTAATTAAACCATTTAGTTTTTATTTTACTATATAGATAATATAAAACAATAAACTAAACCTCTAAATATTAATAAAATATTCTAACAAATATATCAAATCAATTTATAACAAAGAATAATTAAAAAGGAATCGGATAAAAATTCTTAAAATTCTTAATATAATTTCTTAAATAATTTAAATTAAACTCTCCCGTTCTTTTTAAAGTTTCTGCTTCGATTTTAATCATTCTTTTAACATCTTTATTTCTGCCTAATTTTTTATACAATCTTTTTAGCGTCATAACGACTGATAAATCGCTATAATGAGGCAAAGTTTGATTAAATAAAGATAGAGCTTTTTTCAAATCAAATCCTTCAAAATTATTGAGAGCGAAATAAGAATATAATAAAGCTATATGGCTATGAGAAAATCTACCTCTCGTTTCGGCTATTTTTTTTACTATGCTTAAAGCTTTAGATTGATTTTTTTCAACTCCTATTCCGTTATAATAACAGTGAGCCAAAGCGGCTTTTGAGCATGAACATTTTGAATTATTTATTTTCGCTATTTCGTTAGCTTTAAAATATATTTCAAAAGCTTTATTTTCATTTTTTTCAACTCCTCTGCCAAGCTCATAACCTCTTCCCATTATAATATAAGCGCATTCCAAATTTGCATCCAATTCTATTGAATTATTAGCAAGTCCAATTGCAAGCTCGGGACAAGGCGCTATAATATTTCCGTAAAATAATTCTTTAGCGTATAAATAATAAGATAATGCATCGTTTAATTGCATTGACAATTTTAAATTTTCAATTCCTTCCAAATAATATTTATAATCCATATTATACATCATTATTTTTGCAATGCTTCTATATATTAAAGCTTTATCTAAAGTTTCATCGTTAAGACAAATTTTATAATTTTCAACTATCAAATCGTAATTATTAGAGCCAATCATTTGCAAAGAATACGCGTAAATAAATCTTATATAATAAATATTATTTTCTTCAACATTTTCAAAATCTTTATTATTATTTAAAGATAAAAATCTATTTAAAAACTCTTCGCATATTTCAACTATTTTTTTATAATTTTTTAATTCGTAATTTACAAATATCATTAAATTATAAATTGAAGTTTTTTTATCTTTAATCTTTTCCAAATATTCTAAAGATTTTTTATAATCGTCTTTGTTTTCTGCATAATTATAATAAAACTCGGAAATTCTCTGATAAAGCCAATCGTCTATATCTTTTGTATCTTTAATAATTTTTTCAAATTCTTCTTTCGCTTTATCTATCTCGCCTTTATAAGAATATAAATTTCCTTTATAATATTTATATTGAACGCTCTTTATATCGTCTCCTAAAATTTCAATAACTTTATCAATTAAATTAAAAGCTTCATCCAAATCTTTATTTGTCTCTTCATTTTCTTTATATTCTCCGCTTTCAATAATCATATCATGAAACGCTTGAGTTTTTCCAAGCAAAGAGGCTAAATTATATTTATTTTTACTTTCAAGCAATTTATCGTAAGTTTCAATAGCCTTTCTATAATTTTCTTTTTCAAAATACCATTCCGCTATTTCATACAAAGCGTTATAATTTTTATTATTTAATTCAACCGCTCTATTTAAAAAGAAAATCGCATCTTCAAAGAAATCAGAATTGATTGAGTTTTTAGATAATGCGATTCCTTTCAAAAAATAAGCATCGTCATACATTGGAAAATCTTGAATTAATTTATTCGCTTCCGCATCGGCTTTATTTAAAATATCCAAATTATAATAACAAAGTCCTCTTTCAAATCTCGCCATTTTGCTATCTTCAATATCGACTTTTTTAATAAAATCATCGTAAAAACCAATCGCTTGATGAAAGTCCGATTCGTCTTTTCCATTGTTTAAATAACTGCTCGCTAAAATAAGCAAAGCATCGATTGAAGTTTCTTTAGATTTTTCCAAAAGAATTTGAGCAAACTCTCTCTCTTTATCTACATTTCTTACGACTCTATTTAAATACATTAAGCCTCTATATGCGTCTATTATACTTGGGTCTATTTCTATCGATTTATTTAAATCATGTTCTATAGTAGAATATATTAAAGATTTTGTAGCTTCCAAACTATTATCGTATTTTTCATTTTGTATTTCTATAAACGCCGATTTTCCTCGCATATAAAAAGCTATGGCGTTATTCGGTTCTTTAGATATTATTAAATCTAATTCTTTTATAGCTTTTCTAAAATCGCCTTCGCTCATATATTGTTTTATTTTATCTAAAGAATTCATAATAATTCACGCTATCAATCTTAATATAGAAATATATATAAATCTTATTATCTGCGGTAAAACCATAGTAATTATTAAAAGAAAAATCAAAGGCGATATATCTATTACGCCGATTATAAATTTACTTCTAAAATCCCCAAATATTCTGTCGATTATTCCATCCGTTATATTATAAAAAAATCTAACAATCGGATTATAATAATCCAAATTAATCGCTCCGAATGCGGTTAGCCAACTTATGATAATCCAAATAAACCATATAAAAGAATAAAGTCTTAAAGTTTGAATTATCAAAACATATATAAAATCAATAATCTGTATAAGCATATAAATCCATTAATCTATTTTATTTAAAGCCTCTTCAACATTAGCGGCTGTATTTACTATATTCAAAAATTTCATAGCTTCAAATAATTTTTTTAACTGACTCGTCAAAGAACAAAAATAAACTTTTCCTCCTTTCTCTGAAGAGATTCTTAAAATTGAGGCGATTAACCCCAAAGCTGAAGAACACATATATTCCGTTTTATGAAAGTCAAAAATAAAATTTGAAACTCCTAAATTTTTTATATAAGATAATTTATCTTCAAGTATATCGACATTTTCCGATATAATATTTTTTTCTATATGTATAATAGCCGTTTTATCTTCAATTATAGTTCTTACCAATTGAAATCTCCTTTAATTAAAATAACGGATAAATTGCAATATATTATATATAATAAAAAAATCAAGTATTTATTATGCGCTTTATTTTTTCCATTCTATTAAAATTGGACAATGGTCGCTTCCCATAACTTCGCTTAATATATCCGCTCTTTTAATATCTTTTGCAATCTCGTTATTAACAAAAAAATAATCTATTCTCCAACCGACATTTGTCTCTCTCGACCTAGTTTTCAAGTCCCACCAACTATAATGTCCGTTTTCTTTAACAAACATTCTAAATGTGTCTGTAAATCCTTTGCTTAAAAATTTTGTTATAAGCGCTCTCTCTTCGGGCAAAAAACCTATGCTCTTTTCATTTTCTTTTGGGCGAGCTAAATCAATAGCCTCATGAGCGATATTCATATCTCCGCATAAAATAATATTAGTTTCGTTTTTCAATTTGCTTAAATATTTAATAATCTCTTTGTAAAAAGTTAATTTATATTCAAAATGCTCTTCCGACTTTCCGCCATTTGGAAAATAAACATTGAATATAACAAAATCGTCAAACTCTAAAGATAATATTCTTCCTTCTCTGTCCGTGAATTTATTTCCTATTTTATTTTTAATTTCTTTATTAGGTTTTAATTTTGAATAAATAGCTACTCCGCTATATCCTTTTTTAATTTCTGGGTCTGCAGGATTAAGAAATAATTTATAACCTTCTATATTTTTTAAGTCTTCGGGAAGCTGTTCTTCAAAAGCTTTCGTTTCCTGCAAACATATAATATCGGGATTTTCTTTTTTTATAAAGTCAACGAGTCCTTTTTTATAAGCCGCTCTTATTCCGTTTACATTCCATGATATTATTTTTAAATTTTTCATTAATTAATTTTCCTTAATTTAATAAATATATTTTTTAAATTATAATTTATTAAATATAATAATACAACCTTTAATTAAAAATTAGCTTGACAAATAAGACTTATTATAGTATCATTATAAATAATTATTTTTTTAATGAATATTATTTTAAATTATTAAGGAGTTAATAAATGGCAGTTCCAAAACATAGAAAATCGAAATCAAAAACAAGGTCGAGAAAAGCGGTTAATGAAAAAAGATTTTTAGGCTCTTTGTCTATATGTCCTCAATGCGGAGCGGAAAGAATGCCTCATAGAATTTGTCCAGAATGCGGTTTTTATAAAGATAGAGTTATAAAAGCGCCTAAATCTCAAAACGAAGGTTAATATTCGGGAGTTTTAATGAATTTAGCTATAGATGTGGCAAGCGGCGAAAAACCTACCGAAGAATTGGTAGGCGGTGCTATAAAGTCTTTATTTTTAAATGACGATGTTAATTTAATATTAGTAGGAAAAGAAAAAAGTATTTTAAGAGCTTTATCAAAATTAAAATACGATAGAAATAGAATCGATATAAAACATACTAATCAAATTATAGATATGAACGAAAGTCCAGCATCGGGAATAAAACATAAAAAATCTGCTTCAGTTCTTATTGCCGCTCGATTAGTTTCAAATAAAGAAGCGGATGGTTTTTTCTCGCCTGGAAATACGGGCGCTACTTTAGCTGCGGCATTAACGGAAATAGGAAGACTTAAAGGCGTTATGCGTCCTCCTTTGGTTTCAACGCTTCCTAAAATAAGCGGAGAATTTTGCATGATGGATATGGGCGCAAATGTAGATTGCACGCCCGATTATATCGCTCAATTTGCCGTTATGGGAAGAGTTTTCGCTAAAAGATTTTTGAAAATTGATAATCCAAGAGTTGGGCTTTTAAATATTGGCGAAGAAAATAGCAAAGGAAACGCTGAAACAAAAAAGTTTTTTGAAAGACTCGAAAAATTGAAAAAAATTAATTTCGTTGGAAATGTTGAGCCTAACGATATGTTAAAAAGCGATTTAGCCGATGTCGTAATTGCGGATGGATTTAACGGAAATATCGTATTAAAAACTATGGAAGGCACGGCTTCTCTTATGGTTAATTTGCTTAAAACCGAAATTAAAAAAAATCCAATTAGTATTATGGGCGGACTTATGATGAAACCCGTTTTTAATAGTTTAAGAAATCAAATGAGTTCGGATTCTGTAGGTTCGGCTATACTTTTAGGATTAAACGGCGGAGCTTTTGTCGGACATGGAAAAACAGGAGGAAACGGAATTAAAAATGCCGTTTTGAATATGTATAATTTTTTAGATGCAAAAATTAATGAAAAAATAGCGAAAGAACTTTATGATTCTGGAGTAAAGAGAAGAATTTTTTAATAAATTTAAAAAAGGTAATTTATATGGTTTATATAAAATCTTGCAAAGGCTTGTATAAAAACGAAAAAACTAAAATGCCTGCTTCCGATTTGGTATTAGAACCCGTTAAAGAAGTTATTAAAGGCATGGACGCTCTCGATATAGACGGAATAATATGCGCGACTATAACTAAAGATTATATTTATCCTTCGGCGTCTTGTATGCTTGGAGGAAAAATAAACGCTAAAAATGCATTTTGCTACGATATAGAAAGCGATTTTACGGGATTTATAAGCGCTTTAAGATTAGCTTATTCGTTTGTAGAAAGCAAAAGATATAAAAATGTATTGGCGGTTTCTTCAGAATCTTTTTATATATGCGATGATAAAGATAGATTTAACGATGCTAGCGTTGCCGCTTTAATTACGAGCGAGAAATCAAATATTCAAATAGATTTTATCGATTCTACTACGGACGGTTCGGCTTTAGAAAATTGCTATATTCCTATGGGCGGAGCCGTTAAACCTTATACAAGAGAAGGAATTCTAAATAAAGAGCATTTTATATATATTAAAGACAATAAAATATTTGAAGAAGAAGCTAAAAAATCCGCTTTATATGTAAAAGAAACTTTATCAAAAAATAATATAGAAATAGATTATTATATTCCTTCGTATTTCAATAAAGAATCTTTTGATAATTTTGCAAATAATTTATCGGTTGATAAAAATAAAATATATTCTAAAATGGAAAATTCAAATTCTTCTTTAAGCGCGACTTCGGGAATTGCATTTTCTATGGCTTTAGAAGACGGAAGTATAAAAAATAATAGCAAAGTCGCTTTATGCGGATTTGGAAGCGGTTATACAAAAGCGCTTGCCGTTTTTTCAGTTTATTAAGAGAGTTTTAACAATGAATAAAAAATTATTATTTTTAATTATTTTGATTTTTGGAATAATCGCATGTTCGGAAAAATTTAATTATGACGGTTTAAATGACGATAAAAAAATTATAAAAGCGATAGAAAATAACGATATTAAAACCGTTAAATCAATTTTGAAAGAAGGAAAAATTGATATTAATAAAATACATGAAATTTCAAATATCTTTGAACTTAATAACATTACAAATACGGAAAAATACACGGCTTTAATTAAATCAGTTCAAAAAACAAATTATGAAATAAGTAAACTTTTAATAGAAAACAACGCCAATGTTAATATTAAATACGAAATTAAATCGCTTCCTTCGGAACAATATTTAAAATTAACGGCTTTAGAAATTGCTGCAGAAAGCAACGATTATGAAATGGTTAAACTTCTTGTTGATAATGGAGCGAATGTAGATGAAAATTCTTATTTTACAAGAGATTCTTTTGAGAAATATAAAATTTTTACTTTAATGACGGCTTGCGTAAACGGTAATCTTGAAATGGTGAAATTATTTATAGAAAACGGAGCGGATATAAACTCTAAAGGTTTATTAGGAGACGAAACGGCTTTAATAGTAGCCGCTAATTCGGGCAAAAAAGATATAGTAAAATATTTGATAGAAAACGGAGCGGATGTTAACTCTAAATGTTCCGTTTATAAATATACTGACGGCTATACGGCTTTAATGTATGCTTCTATAAGAGGATATTACGAAATTGTAGAGATATTATTAGACAATAAAGCTGATATTAACGCGACTACCGATTTAGGCAGAACGGCTTTAATTGAGACTTTAGTCGGTTTTATTTATGGTTTGCCTGAAAATGGATTATACGAAACCGTTAAAATTCTTATAGATAGAGGAACGGATATTAAGATAAAAGACGAGGACGGAAAAACCGCTTTAGATTACGCTAAAGAGAAAGAGCTTAAAGATATAGAAGAGTTATTAATAAATTCTTTGAGTAAGTGATTTTATCGTGGTTGTTTTTAATAAAAAAATTATTTCTTTTTCAAAAAAGAAATGGTTTTTTGCTTACTTTTGGCTTATGTCCGCTTCACTCTGTTGGCTTTTAACATAGCGTTGACATCAAAAAAGTAAAAGGATTTTTTGTTCTTTTTGATGGAATAAATAAAAAACAAAGATTTGCATACTTTTTAAAAAGTGTATTGCTTCTGCAAAGTAAATTATTATTTATTAAATATTGTCATTTGAAATTATATCATATATAATATTTCAATACTATTAAATTAATATTCTTAAAAGGAAAAATATGATTAAAAGATATACAAGAAAAGAAATGGGCGAACTTTGGAGTTTGCAAAACGAATTTCAAACTATGCTCGATGTGGAAATAGCGGCTTGCGAGGCGATGGAGGAATTGGGAGAGATTCCAAAAGAGGCATTAAAAAACATAAAAGAAAAATCTTCGTTTACCGTTGAAAGAATAGCCGAAATAGAAAAAGAAACGAATCATGATATAATCGCTTTTGTCACGGCGGTTCAGGAAAATGTCGGAGAAGGCGGACAGTATATACATAAAGGACTTACTTCAAGCGATGTGAAAGATACGGCGCTTGCTCTTATGATGAAAAAATCCGCAGAGATAATTTTAGAAGATTTGAAAAAACTTTCGGAAGTTTTATTAAAAAAAGCTAAAGAACATAAATATACTTTATGCATCGGAAGAACTCATGGAATTCATGCAGAACCTATGACTTTGGGATTAAAATTTATTTTATGGTTTGACGAAACCGAAAGAAATATTAAAAGAATAGAAAGAGCAAAAGAAACTATATCGGTTGGAAAATTGTCGGGAGCTGTCGGAACTTATAGCAATATAAATCCTAAAATCGAAGAATTGGTTTGCAAAAAATTAGGACTTAAAGCCGATAAAATTTCAACTCAAATAATTCAAAGAGATAGACATGCAGAATATTTAACAAGTCTGTCTATAGTGGCAAGTTCTTTAGAAAAATTTGCAACCGAAATTAGAAATTTGCAGAGAACCGATTTAAGAGAAGCGGAAGAATATTTTAGCGAAAAACAAAAAGGCTCTTCTGCAATGCCGCATAAAAGAAACCCGATTACTTGCGAAAGAATTTCTGGCTTGGCGAGGCTCGTTCGGGCAAACGCTCTCGCTTCGCTTGAAAATATCACGCTTTGGCATGAAAGAGATATAAGTCATTCTTCGGTTGAAAGAGTAATTCTTCCCGATTCTACTATTACAGTTGATTATTGTTTAAATAAATTTACGGAAATAGTCAATAAACTTTTAATTTATCCGCAAAACATGAAAAATAATTTGGAAAAAACAGGCGGTTTAATTTTCAGTCAGAGAATTTTAATTAGCCTTGTAAGTAAAGGAATTTCAAGAAATGACGCGTATTTATGGGTTCAAAGAAACGCGATGAAACGCTGGCTTAACAATGAAGATTTTAAAGAGAATATTCATAAAGACGAAGATATAAAAAAATATTTGTCGGATAAAGAAATTGACGATTGTTTTGATTATGAATATTATTTAAGAAATATAGATTTAATAATGAAACGATTTGGAATATAATCAATAAAAAAGGGAAATATTTATTAGAAAATATCTCCCTTAATTAATTATGGAATTAATTTATTATACTTTAGGATTTTCAAACAAATGTTTAATATCCGTTTTCTCCCAAGTAAAATCTTTATCCTCTCTGCCGAAATGTCCATAAGCCGTAGTTTTTTCGTAAATCGGTCTTCTCAAATCAAGATGCTTTATTATTCCCGCTGGAGTTAAATCAATCTGTTTTGAGATTATAGCCGCTAAAACCTCGTCATGCACTTTGCAAGTTCCAAAAGTGTTAACATAAACCGAAAGCGGTTCTGGAACTCCTATAGCGTATGCAAATTGCACTAAAGCCCTATCCGCTATACCGCTTGCGACAATATTTTTTGCAACATATCTCGCCATATAGCAGGCGCTTCTGTCTACTTTTGTAGGGTCCTTTCCGCTGAAAGCTCCTCCTCCATGCGCTCCATGTCCGCCGTAGCTATCGACTATTATTTTTCTGCCCGTAAGTCCGCAGTCGCCCATTGGTCCGCCTACTACAAATAAACCCGTAGGATTGATATAATATTTTGTATTTTCGTCAAGCATATTTTTAGGGCATATTTCGTTTATAACATGCTTTTTTATATCTTCCTCTATTTGTTTATGCTCTATTCCTTTGGCATGTTGAGTGGATATTACAACCGCTTCTATTCTTGCTGCTTTTCCGTCTTTATATTCGATTGTAACCTGACTCTTTCCGTCTGGTCTTAAATAATCTAATATATTTTCTTTTCTCACTTTAGCCAATCTTTCGGCGAGTCTATGAGCCAAATGAATCGTTAAAGGCATAAAAGTTTCCGTTTCGTTTATAGCGTATCCAAACATTATACCTTGGTCGCCCGCTCCTTCGCTTTTATTTCCTTCGTCTTTGTTAAATAAGCCTTTTCCTACGCTTACTCCCATATCGATATCGGGAGATTGTTCATGTATAGATTCCATAACGGCGCAAGTATCGGCATCAAATCCCATATCGCTGCTTGTGTAACCTATTCGTCTAACCACTCCTCTTGCGATTTTTTGATAATCCAATTTCGCTTTTGTAGTGATTTCGCCCGCCAAAATAAGCATGCCCGTTTTTGCCAAAGTTTCGCATGCGACTCTCGAATGCGGGTCTTGTTTTAAACATTCGTCTAAGACTGCGTCGCTTACGGCATCGCAAATCTTATCAGGATGGCCTTCCGTTACAGACTCGGAAGAGAAATAATAATTTTTAATTTCTGCCATAGTTTTACCTCTTTTTTTAAAAATATAATTCCGATTATTATATAATACGATATATAATTAGTCAAATTATTAATTATAGAGCTTTTGATTTCTACTCAAAATGACAAAATAAAATTTGACAAAAATTCTTTATTATGTTATAATTTAATTAAATCTTCGGGGCAAGGTGAAATTCCATACCGGCGGTAAAGTCCGCGAGCCTTATTTTATAAGATTTATTAGTTATAAAATAAAGCAGATTTGGTTAAATTCCAAAACCGACAGTTAAAGTCTGGATGGTAGAAGATTTAAGTTTTGTTGTAAAATAGAATTTCTTCCTAAAAAAAGCTCCAATAAGTTTTTTAACTGTTGGAGTTTTATTTTATAACCGCTTATTTCAAATATTCTAAATAAAATCCCTAAAGAAAATAAAAATAATTAAGTTTAAAAATTTATGAGAATGCATGAAAAGTATATGAGATTAGCTATAGAGGAAGCAAAAAAAGGAGAAGGCTTTGCAAATCCTAATCCTTTAGTTGGCGCTGTGATAGTGAAAAAAAATAAAATTTTAGGAATCGGGTATCATAAAAAATATGGAGAAAATCATGCCGAGATAAACGCGATTTTAAATGCAAAAAAGAAAAAAAATAATATAGAAAACGCTACGATATATGTTAATTTAGAACCTTGCTCTCATTATGGAAAAACGCCGCCTTGCGCGGATGCTATAATAAAAAATAAATTTAAAAGAGTCGTTATTGGTTGTTTAGATAGCAATAAAAAAGTCGCTGGAAACGGAATAAAAAAATTAAGAGAAGCAAAAATTGAAGTTATAGAAAATATTCTTGAAGAAGAATGCAGAAAATTAAACGAAGTATTTTTTCATTATATAAATAGCAAAAAACCTTTTATGGTTATGAAATACGCGATGACTATGGACGGAAAAATAGCTACGATAAGCGGAAAATCGAAATGGATAACTTCCGAAAAAAGCAGAGAACACGCGCATTTATTTAGAAAAAAATATTCTGCAATAATGGTTGGAATAAATACTGTTATAGAAGATAATCCGACATTAAATTGCAGAATAAAAGATAACAATAAAAATCCTACAAGAATTATTTTAGATAGCGATTTAAAAATAAATTTAAAATCAAATATATGCAAAACTTCAAAAGATATAAAAACATATATTGCGACTGTTAAGTCCAATAAAAATTTAGAAAAGAAAAAAAAATTGGAAGATTTAGGAATTGAAATAATAGAAACTTCTGCTAAAAATAAAAAAGTTAATTTAAAAGAACTTATAAAAATTTTGGGAGAAGAAAAAAATATTGATAGCGTTTTAATTGAAGGAGGCTCAATTTTGCATGCATCTTTGCTTAAAGAAAAACTTATTGATAAAGCTTTAATTTACATAGCGCCAAAAATTTTTGGAGGGTTAAATGCGAAAACTCCAATATCGGGAGAAGGAATAAAAGAGATAGAAAAAGCGATAAAATTAATTGACGGAAATATTGAAAAAATAGACGAAGATTTATTTATGGAATATTATTTAAAATATTAAATTAATTTTTTAAGGAAAAATAAAAATGTTTACTGGAATAATAGAAGAAATTGGAATCGTTAAATCTGTAAAAAGTAAAGTTATAACTATTGAAGCGAATAAAATTTTTGACGATTTAAAATTAGGAGATAGCGTTGCGGTTAATGGAACTTGTTTAACTATTTCAAGTTTTTCAAATAAAATTTTTAACGCCGACATTACAACCGAAACTTTAAGCAGGACAAATTTGGGAGATTTAAAATCGGGATTTAAAGTTAATTTAGAGAGAGCTTTAACTTTAAACGGAAGATTAGGCGGACATATAGTTTCAGGGCATATTGACGGAGTGGGAATCATAAAAAATATTTCTAAAAACTCCGAAGACATCGAGCTTGTTATAGAATGTCCGTCAAATCTAATGAAATATATAATTGAAAAAGGTTCGGTTGCCGTTGACGGAATAAGTTTAACGGTAGCCGAAGTTAATAAAAATAATTTTTCTATAGCGATTATACCGCATACTTTTAAAGAAACCGTTCTTTATTACAAAAAAGCGGGAGATAAAGTTAATATTGAAAACGATATAATTGGAAAATATGTCGAAAAACTTTTATCGTTTAATGATTTTAATTTTAATAATAAAACGAATAAAAATTCAAATATAAACATGGAATTTTTGATTAAAAACGGATTTTAAAAAAATAAAAAATTGGAGAAACAAAAAATGGAAAATATTTATAATACAATAGAAGAAGCTTTAGAAGATTTAAAAAAAGGTAAAATAATAATTGTCACGGATGACGAAGACAGAGAAAACGAAGGAGATTTAATTTGCGCGGCAGAGTTTGCCACGACGGAAAATATTAATTTTATGGCTACTTATGCTAAAGGATTAATTTGTATGCCTATGAATAAATATTTTACCGATAAACTTTTATTAAATCAAATGGTTCAAAAAAATACGGACAATCATGAAACAGCTTTTACGGTATCGATAGACCATATTGAAACTACTACGGGAATATCTGCAATTGAAAGGTCGATAACGGCTTTAAAAGTAGTTGACGATAAATCAAAACCTGAAGATTTTAGAAGACCTGGGCATATGTTTCCTTTGCTTTCAAAAGACGGCGGAGTTTTGGTAAGAAAAGGACATACTGAAGCTACGGTTGATTTAATGGGAATTGCTGGGCTTAAAGAATGCGGTTTATGTTGCGAGATAATGAAAGATAACGGAGATATGATGCGAAGGGACGATTTGCTAAAATTTGCTAAAGAGCATAATTTAAAAATAATAACAGTTTCGGATTTAATATTTTATAGAAAGAAAAATGAAGATTTAATGGAATTATACGCTGAAGCTAAAATGCCTACAAAATACGGAGATTTTAAAATTCTAACTTTTGTAAATAAAATTACTAAAAGTCATCATATAGTTTTGATTAAAGGAGATATTGAAGAAGGCGAAGATATTTTATGCAGAATACATTCGGAATGTTTAACGGGAGACGCTTTAGGTTCAAAACGATGCGATTGCGGAGAACAATACGATTATGCAATGAGAAAAATTGCCGAAGAAGGAAGAGGAATAATGGTTTATATGCGGCAGGAAGGACGCGGAATAGGGCTCGTTAATAAATTGAGAGCTTATCAACTTCAAGATACGGGACTCGATACGGTTGATGCTAATTTGGTTTTAGGATTTAAAGAAGATATGCGCGAATATTATGAGGCTTATCAAATGCTTAAAAATCTTAAAGTAAAAAGTATAAGATTAATGACAAATAATCCTGAAAAAATAAAACATTTAACAAATTACGGTTTGAAAGTAAACGAGCGTATTCCAATACAAATAGAAGCTTCGGAATATGACGCTTTTTATTTGGAAACTAAAAAAAATAAAATGGGACATTTATTAAATTAAACGATATGCTAAAATAAAAAATTAATATAAAATATTAAATAATAAAAATTAAAAGCCTATGATTTTGCAAAGCAAAGTCATAGAATTTAAGCGAGTAATTTTTATATTAAAGAAGGAGAATTAAAATGAAAATTTTTGAAGGAAAATTAACTTCCGAAAAAGAAATTAAAATCGGAATAGTATGTTCGAGGTTTAACGAGTTTATCGTTTCAAAATTATTGTCGGGTTCGCTTGACGCTTTGCATCGACATAATATTAAAGACGATAATATTCATATAGCTTGGGTTCCAGGCTCTTTTGAAATACCTTTAATTGCTTCTAAAATGGCAAACTCTAAAAAATATGACGCCGTTATTTGTCTTGGAGCCGTAATAAGAGGTTCTACTTCGCATTACGATTATGTTTGCGCGGAAGTTTCAAAAGGAATTGCTTCGGTTTCTTTGAAATCCGATATTCCCGTAATGTTTGGAGTTTTAACAACGGAAAATATAGAACAGGCTATTGAGCGAGCGGGAACAAAATCTGGCAATAAAGGATTTGATAGCGCTATGGGAGCTATAGAGATGGTAAATCTTATTAGAGAAATTGAAAAATAAGAATTAATATTTTATTTTTCGTCATTGCAAGCACTAGCTAGGCAATCCATTAAAAAACTCCTTGCTTTTTGTCAAAAAGTTGCACGATTTTTTTGATTAAATATAGATTTTTATATGAATTTTTACTTGAAAAAATTAAATTTTTTTAAAAAAAATTTGTTTTAAGTGTTGACATTTTTTTAACATATTGTATAATTTTATTAAGAAGTTTTTCATTTGCCTTTGTTTTTAATAATCGCAAATGATTTTGATTTTATTGTTTTAAGCGCCTCGATTATCTCGCAACGATAAACGGAGCAATTAAAACGGGCGAAAAACAAATTGCCAATATTTAGAAATAAATATCCGCAACGACAATTTAGTTTTTCGATGCAAGGCGAATTGTGGATTGCTTCGTTTGTTCGGCAATGACGAAGTTGGACGCAAGGGAGCTTTGATAAAATTGAAATTTGCGAAAGTTTTAAACTTGGTAAAAATCTAAAAAAAATTATAGGAGAGAAAAAATGAGAAAGATTTTTTTAACCGCTATAGCTTTATTGTCTATGG
>ERZ1673700.586-NODE-586-length-45613-cov-5.458119_pt1 | contig 45613 bp, 51 predicted proteins | sample MGYA00580230_ERZ1673700 | MGnify/ENA primary metagenome ERZ1673700 (study PRJEB41218, sample SAMN15661782) | gut metagenome | host: Homo sapiens | place: Canada: London | collected 2015-08-20/2019-03-30 | study: EMG produced TPA metagenomics assembly of...
AAATAAAAACTATGCATAATTTTTATTATAAATTATAAGTAATTAAGCGTTTACTGCATTTAATTTTTTAGAAAGTTGAGATTTTTTTCTAGCTGCTGTGTTTTTTACGATAACACCTTTAGCACAAGCTTGATCTATTTTCTTTGTTGCAAAAGATGTTAATTTTTTAGCTTCTTCCATATTTTTAGCTTCTATAGCAGCTTCTGCTTTCTTTATAGCTGTTTTGTATCCTGATTTTATACTATTATTTCTCATAGTTTTTTTCTTGATAACTTCAACTCTCTTTTTAGCTGATTTTATATTTGGCATTCCAAAACACCTCCTTGTTGTTTAAAATAAATCTATATTAAAGCATAAGCATAAACTTAGCCTTAATGTACGCGCTTAATATTTTACCATGAAATACTAAAATTAGCAAGTATTTTCTTAATATTTCAATAAAAATCCTTAAGATTAAATCTTAAGGATTTTATAAAATTAATTATTACTAAATATTATTTCTATGTTATTTAATTTTTCTAACGATAAGATGTTATCAAATTCAAATGTTAATACAGTATTACCAGTGTTGTTTGTAGAAGTTGTAACAACAGGTTCATAATGATAATAATAATTATAATTCTTATCTTCAGGTATAGTTAAATCATCATTATATCTATTTATTCTTAATGTATAGTCTAAAACATTTAAATTTGTATCGTTAGTTAGAGTAATATTTAGACTAGTTGAAGTAACTTCATATGATGCTATCATATTTACACAAGACTCATTATCTACCACAGGGATAAAGTTATTAGAATTTTTATCATATACTAATAAAAGTCGTAAGTTACTAATATAAGGTCTATATCCAGGTGTTAGTACAAAATTATTTTCTATTACAAAATTTGTAGCAGTAAGCTCTACATTTTCTGATTCTACGTTTTGTATTAAGTCGTTTCTCATATTTCCTGCTAAAATAATATCACTATTTTTTTCTTCATTTTCTTGTGTAGTAGCATATTTTTCAATATTTACTGTAACAATGTTATTTGTATAAGTATAATTAAATTTATAGTAATCCCATTTTAAGTTAGTTGTAATTGTATCTTTAAAATTTTCATCCTTATTTGAAATTGTTATAGTTTCGTCATCAAATTTATAAGTAACAACAACTTTTTCACTTCTGCGTTCAGCTATATTTAAAATATATTCTACATCAGATTTATATAAAAATCCTTTTGTTGCCATTCGTTGTTCGTAATTATTTAAATATTCTAAATTTGGACCTTGTGTAGTTTGGTCTAGATGATTGGATATATAAGTTGTTATATATGTACTACTTACTAGTAATGTTGGAATATTTATTATATAAATTATTAAAGCAAAAACCACAATTAAAATAGATTTTTTTACTTTACTCTTTCTAGAAGAATTTTTATTTAATAGTATTATCGCTAATAAGATAAGAGGAATAAAAATAGTTCCTAAAATATATACTATCATTAAAAATAGATGTTTTATTGAAGAAGATAAAACAAAATTAAAAATGATACATATAGTTATTACTATAGCAAGTAAAAGTAATAAAAGTATCGGTTTTAGTAATTTTTTATTACTGAAACATGTAATTATGTACATTAAATATTTATATAAAATATAGCTTGCTGCAAAAAATAAAATTAATAAAGAAAATGGATATAAAAGTGTTGCAACAATTGATTCTATACTAAATAGTCCCATTGCTAAAATTACAAAAGAAGAAAGAACAGAGGTTGCAATGTAATAGTAAAAAAGTATTCCTAAAATTAAACATGATAATATATAAATTATTCCTTTAATATGTTTTTTTACAAAATTTTTAATCACCAAAAGCTCGACCTCCTATAATTTTTCCTAATTTATTATCTATATAAATTTCAACACCATTTCCGATATCATCGGTTCTTCTAAAACAGTAAGCTATTACTTCATATGATGCGACAGTATCAGTTTCACGAGACTTTCTTGTAAAGAAATTATTAGGATGTACTGATTTTATTTCATAAGTTTGTGAACTTTCATTATATTTACCTACGATACGTGAAGCCCCATCAAAAGCTGTTGTAGCAACAGTTTGTGCCTGTTCTTCAGTAAGTGTAGAAGTAGAATTTGTATAGTTGGTATAGAATTGCTCAAAATCTTTTACATATAGATTTTCATCTAAATTATCTATTTTTTCATCATAACTTGTTTCTAATTCGTCTAAATTTGCTTGTGCATCAACACTTGATAAATCAGTATTATAAATACAATCTGTGTTTACAATTTTGCTTACAGCTAATAAATGAGCAGTATATTGGGAACCATATACATTAGAAACGTTTTCGTATGTATAACGTATATTTCCAATACTTACTTTTACTGTGATTTTAGGCACCATGCTTACAGTTAGAATAAGATCATTATCTGTAAATGTATCTTCTGTTATGGGTTCATCAAAACTTAGATTACACATGGCTTCATATCTTTCATAAGTTTTTAAATCAGTTATTTTTACTTGATATATTTTATAGTTTATTTCTTTAAATTGTTGTTTATATTTATATTCTAAAGAAAAAGGATTTTTAGATATTAACTCAGTATATTTTAGGGAATAAGGCCTGCTACTAGAACTAATATTATCAAGCTCTTTAGTTAATTTATTAATATTTCTTAAGTTAGTAGAACAAACTTTTCCACCAGTGGTAGCAAGTTTTACCATAGAATTTTTGTAAGTATCACCAAAAGATAAAATATAGTTTTTACTAGCAGTTTCATAGTCGAATTCCAAAAAAGATTCATTATTATGAATTGAGTCTATAGTGTCTTGAGACACAATTTCACCATTTTCACTATAATTATTTAAACTTCCACCAACTAATTCTATAATGTCATCATAGTGTTCAGAATCTTTTGGAAATTCAAAATATTGATTATTGGAATTTTTGTATACAATTCTATCAGGAAGAATAATTTCATCTCCTAGTATTACATTTTCTGAAGTATTTAAACTTTTATAAGAAAATATGAATAATGCAACAATCAAGGTTATTCCAAGCAATATTAAAAATAAAATAATACACACTTTTTTCATAAAAATCACCTGCAACAATTATATCGTATTTCGATAATTTATACAATGAAAAATAGACTTTTTAGGACAAATTATTGTATTATAAAAAATCATGTGTTATATTAAAAAAGAATAAGAAAAAATGGCTTTGCCAGATATATAGATTGTTTAGCAATTGTACATGCATATTTTTGTTCGGAAAATTTGGCGATTGTTTTATATAATAGCAAAGGAGGTCATAATATGATAGCTATAGGAGCAGATCATGGAGGCTATAAATTAAAAGAAGAAATAAAGAAATATTTTGAAGAAAATAATATAGATTATGAAGATTATGGAACATATTCAGAAGAAAGGACAGATTATCCAATTTATGCTAAAAAAGTAGCAGAAGCAATGGTTACTGGAAAGGCAGATAAAGGAATTTTAATATGCAGGTCAGGGTATGGAATGACTGTTGTTGCTAATAAATTTAAAGGAGTAAGAGCTGCAAGTGTAACTAGTGTGGATTATGCAAAAGCAGCAAAAGCAGATGACGATATAAATTTATTAACGTTATCTGGTGACAATACAACAATAAAAGAAGCAATAGAAATGATAAATGCATGGTTAGAAACAGAATTTAAAGGTGGAAGATATAAAGAAAGATTAGACATGCTGGAAAAAATAGAAAATGAAAATATGAAATAGAGGTGTTAAATATGTGGGGAGATATAGCAATAGCCTTTCTACTAGCCTTTATAACAGCTTTTATGATGACACCATATTCTATAAAATTAGCAAAAAAAGTAGGTGCTGTAGATGTACCAAAAGATAATAGAAGAATGCATCATAAACCGATTCCAAAACTGGGTGGGGTTGCTGTTATTGCAGGTTTTGTAGTTTCTTTTATATATTTAGTAATAACATTATCAATAGAAGATTCATCAAGACTTAATTTATTTGGTACAGAACAATATGGTAAAAAAATATTGGGATTTTTTGTAGGTGTTTTAATATTAGGAATAACTTGTTTTATAGATGATGTAAAAACAATAAAACCATTAGCAAAACTTTCAGGGCAACTTTTGGCCGCTATTGCAGTTGTAATTTCGGGTATAAGAATTATAGAGGTAGTACCTTTATTTGAATCAGCAATACTTAATGAAGCGTTATCTATGATTTTAACAGTTATTTGGATAATAGTAATTACTAATGCAATTAATTTAATGGATGGATTAGATGGATTATCATCTGGCATAACAATGATTTCATGTATATCACTATTAATAATATTTTCTTTAAATAATTCACCATTAATTGCAATAATAATGATAACAGCTTTAGCCGGAGCTTTATGCGGATTTTTACCATTTAATTTTAATCCAGCAAAGACATTCATTGGAGATACAGGATCAAATTTTCTAGGATTTACATTATCAGTAGTTTCAATTTTAGGAGTGGCTAAAACATATACAGCAGTAGTAATTATTTTGCCAGTTATAGTTCTTGGCTTACCAATTTTTGATACATTATGTGCAATATTAAGAAGAATTCATAAAGGAAAGTCTTTAAAGGCTGTATTCCAAGCAGATAAAGGCCATTTACATCATAGAATAGTACGAAAAGGTTTTTCGCAAAAACAAGCAGTTTATATTTTATATGGAATAAGTGCAACATTTGGAATGTTTGCAGTAATATTATTTGAAAGTGGTATAATAAAGGCAATATCTTTTGCATTTATGGTAATTGCAGTAATTGCTTTAGGATATAGAAGTTTTTCAAGTTTACGTGGGGAAGAAGGCAGTATGTATGAGTGTTCAAACTGTAAATATATTTATAATCCAAAAGTTGGTAATGAGACTGCTGGAATAGGTCCAAATACAGAGTTTTATGATTTACCAGAGGATTGGAAATGCCCAGTTTGTGGGGAAAGAAAAGATATGTTTACACCATACGAGGAAAAATAAATTTATATATTGCTAAATTAAGATATTCATAATATAATTAGAAAAAATTAAAGAGGTGATAAATATGTACGTATGTTTAGCATGTGGATATGTATATGATCCAGAAAAAGGAGATCCAGATTCAGGAATAGCTCCAGGAACAGCTTTTGAAGATATCCCAGATGATTGGGTTTGCCCAATTTGTGGAGTAGGGAAAGATATGTTTGAAAAACAATAGAATTAATACAATCTGTTGAAAGACATTAAAAGCTGTTTTCAACAGATTTTTTATATATATTAAGAAAGGAAGCAAAGAATGGAAGATAATATAGTAAAATTTTTAGCGTATAATGGAAGAATTGCTATAACATGTGCAGAAACAACAATGCTAGTAGAAAAAGCAAGAAACACTCATGATTTAAGCCCTGTAGCAACAGCAGCTTTAGGTAGATTATTAACAATGGGTGTTATCATGGGAAGTGATTTAAAGTCAGAAAAAGATAATATTACCTTGCAAATTAAAGGTGATGGACCAATAGGGAGAATGGTTTCAGTAGTAAATAAAAATTTACAAATAAAAGGAATGGTAGAAAATCCACAAGTAGATGCACCGTTAAACGAATTTGGAAAGTTAGATGTAGGTGGAGTTGTAGGATATAATGGTTATGTAAATGTAATTAAGGATATAGGATTAAAAGAGCCATATATAGGTGTAATTCCAATTTCATCTGGAGAAATCGCAGAAGATTTTGCTAGATATTTTACAGAGTCAGAACAAACAAGATCTGCAGTTGCTTTGGGTGTACTTGTAGATAAAAATGGAGTAAAAAAAGCTGGTGGTTATCTATTAACAGCTATGCCAGATGCAACAGATGAAGATATAACGAAAATAGAAAAAAGTATATTTGAAGCAGGCGCAATATCAAAAATGTTAGATGATAACTTATCATTAGTAGAAATTGCTAAAAAAGTAACTGGAGATAAAAATGTAAAAGTTATTCAAACTGATATGCATCCAATATATGAATGTGATTGTAGTAAAGAAAAGATTGAAAAGGCTTTACAAGCATTAGATAAAAATGAAATAAATAAAATAATAGAAGAAGATGGTAAAGCAGAGATTATATGCCATTTTTGTAATAAAAAGTATCTATTTTCTAAAGAAGATTTAATAAATTTAGTAAATAAAAATTAATATATTGGATATAATATAATTAGGTGATTATTATGAAAATATCTTATATAAAGTCGATTCATGATAATACTAGTTTTAAATTCTTTAAGAATATAGGTATGAATGGCATAGAGTTACAAGACTTAGAAAATGTGGATAAAGTTTTGCAAAATTTAATCGAAAATGATTATAAAACATTTTTTATAACAAATGAAGTTGCTGGTCATTCACAAGATTTATTTAAAAAATATTATAACTCTAAGGATATAAATATAATAATTGCCAAAACAAAAAATTAGTTATGTAACTAAAAGTGAATATACTAGTTAAAAAAGCATATACTGTGATTATGGAGGAATATGATGTCTTTTGATAATTGCGTATATGCTAATTTTAATTTTGAATTTAATAAAGTAATAAAAAGAGTAAATGAAAAAAGATATTCAGATTTGATTTTTATTTGCATCGGAACAAATAAGATAGTTGGTGACAGCTTTGGACCAATAATTGGAGAAATATTAAAACGCAATGTAAAAAATAGAAAGATCAAAGTTATTGGAGATTTAACAAATAATATAAATTCAAAAAATATAAAAAACATAAAATATAATTGTGATAATCCATATGTTATTAGTATAGATTCTGCTTTATCAGACACTATAGAACCAGGAAATGTATTTATAATAAAAAAAGGATTAGTGCCAGGAAGTGCATTGAATAAAAAAGCTACTGCAATTGGAAATATAGCTATTAAAGGTATTGTTGCTAAAGATGAAAAAAGCTTAATAAAAAATTATTATAATCTAAAAAATGCAGATTATAAATTAATATTAAAATTTTCAAAAAACATTTCGAAAATCATATTACAAAGTATAAAATTTCTAAATTTGTAAATTATTTATATAGTAGGAAATTTCTCCTAGTAGGAGAAATTTTCGTACTAGATAATTATGGCGAATGTTAGATTTTATAACATTTACCAATGTATAGAAAATCTTGCATTCGCCTATTTATATAAATATAAATTTAGAGGTGATACATATGGAAATGAAAGATATGATTGTTATAAAAAATTTACCTTCGAACATAGTTGAAGAAGCATGGGTTGTAATTAAACCAGAAGTAAGAAATAAAGAAAAAGAACTTATAAAAAGGATTAAAAATAGCAAAATGAATACTAAAACAGAAAATGGCTATGTATTAAAAGAAGCAGAAACTGTAATTTACGACTATCTAAAAAATATTAATAGTTATGAAGATAAGAAAAAATATAATGACATAATAAAAAAGTATAACAAATTAAAAAAGATATCTCTTATTTTATTAGGGATATATATTGGTTTGCTTATAGTAAGTTTTATATTTTAAACATAAATACCTTAACTTGTGAATATATTGTACAAATATATTACCAAGGAAGAGGTGTTTTTTTATGGAAAGAGTACTGTCAACAGAAGAAAGAATAAGAAGAGCAGAAGAGGTCTATAGAAACAAAGGAAATGTAGGACACGAGCCTATAAAAAGTATTCCTAAATATAAGAACAAATTAATAAAAAAAATGATAATTCAAATTGTAGTATGTTTAAGTATATATACTTTATTTTATTTTTTAGGAAATACAGATGATTTATTTTCTAAAGACATGGTAAGTAAAGCAAGAGAGGTTATGTCATATGATATCAATTTTGATGAAATATATAAAAGGTTTATAAATTGGTTAAATTCAAATAATTTATTTATGAATAAAGCGGAAAATGAAATTACAAATAGTATAACCAATGAATTAACAAATGAAATTAATCTAAATGAAGTGCTAGAAAATTCTGCTAGTATTGGAGGGGCTACACAAGAAGTTGAAAATACAAATTTATCTCAGATGGAAATAGATGCAAATGAAATAAAAAGCAAATATAATTTAATAAAGCCACTTGTAGGAACGATTACATCAAGGTTTGGTCATAGGAATCCAACTACAGCTACAGTACCTAAAAATCATACTGGTATAGACATTGCGGCTAATACGGGAACTGTTATATATGCAGCATTAGATGGTGTAGTTAAAATTGCTTCAAGTGAGGGAGATTATGGTAATCATTTAAGAATAGAAAAAGACGATGTTGCGATTTATTATGCACATTGTAATAAATTATATGTAAAAGAAGGGGACTATGTAACGCAAAATCAACCTATTGCAGAAGTTGGAGCAACTGGTAATGTTACAGGACCTCATTTACATTTTGAAATAAGAAAAGAAGATAGATATATTGACCCAGATATGATTTTAGATTTTTAAAGATTACAATAATATAAAAATAAGTGTGATTTAGAAAGAGTGGATGATGGAATTTAAGATAGATATAAAAATTTTTTTAATAGCATTAGTTTTTTTACTGGTAAATCAAATTTATATGTACATATTATTTATGATATTTGCAATTATACATGAATGTTTTCATTTATTGACTGGAATAATTTTAGGATATAAAGTTAAAAGCGTAAAAATTATGCCATTAGGATTATCAATTGCTTTTAACGAAAAAGAAGAAGAGTATAATACGAAAATAAAAAAATCAAATTTTAATAATGTAAAAAAGATAATTATCTTATTAATGGGACCAATATCTAATATAGTAATTGCGTTCTTTTTTATGCTTTTAAATATGGCAATACCTGTATATATAAATGTTTTAATTGCAATTTTCAATTTGTTACCAATATATCCACTAGATGGTGGGCAAATATTAAATAGGGTATTAAGGATTATTTATGGAAATTTTGAGGCATATAAAATTAGTAATTCAGTAAATAACATAATAATGAGTATCCTTACAGCTTTAGCTAGTATTGGATTACTATGCACTAAAAATATAGCAATTATTTTTATAATAATTTTTTTATGGTATTTAATTATTAAAGAAAACAAAAAATATAAAGAAATAAGTAAATATTTTAAATCTTTTCACAAACTGGACAAAAAAAGTAATTATAATATATAATAATTGCGTAGAAGGAGCGGGAATTTATGGTTAGTGAAAATATTTTGGTAGTAGATGACGAATCAAGAATGAGAAAATTAATTAAAGACTTTTTGGCTCAAAAAGGATATAGTATTTTAGAAGCAGCTGATGGTGAAGAGGCCTTACAATTATTCGAGGAAAATCAAAATAAGATTAGTTTAATACTATTAGATGTGATGATGCCAAAACTAGATGGTTGGTCTGTATTAAGACAGATAAGACAGATTTCACAGGTACCAATAATAATGCTTACAGCAAGAGGGGAAGAGCAAGACGAATTATTTGGATTTGAATTAGGTGTGGATGAATATATTTCTAAACCATTTAGTCCAAAAATATTAGTAGCAAGGGTAGAAGCAATTCTAAAAAGAACTAGAAAAGAAACTGATAAAGTTAAAGATTATGGTGGAATTACTATCGACCCAGAGGGAAGAACTGTTAAAGTTGACGGTAAACAAATAGAATTAAGTTTAAGGGAATATGAATTATTAAAATATCTGGTAGATAACGAAAATATTGCTTTATCCAGAGACAAAATATTAAACAATGTATGGAATTATGATTATTATGGCGATTCAAGAACAATAGATAGTCATATCAAAAAAATTAGGCATAAATTAGGTAAAAAGGGAAAATATATCGAGACTATGCGTGGAGTTGGATATAAATTCGAGGTAAAACAGTGAGAAAAATAAACAAGAAATACAATTCCATACGTTTTAAGTTATTTATAACACTGGCTATATCAGTAGTAATAATTATTTTGTTTTTAATAGTATTAAATAATATAGTTTTAGAATCATTTTATTTGTATACAAAACAAGGAGCACTTGTAGATATTTTTGATGAAGTAAATAAAGCATATAATACAAATCAATCCGAAAAGGTAATAACTAATGTATTGTCAAATTATGCTGCAAAAAGTAACTATGATATTATATTAGAAACTCAAGATGGTATTAATTTATATACATCAAATGAAAATTTTATACAAACGATAAATGAAATGAATGCATTAAGAAGTAATACTAACAGAAATATAATATATGCCAATAAAAATGTTAATATAAAGAAAGTTAAAGATCCAACTGATAATATTACATATATATTGTTGTCAGGTTCTTTAGATAATAATTATAATTTATATATAAGGATGCCAATATCTTCAATTCAAGAAAGTGTTAAAATTTCTAACACATTTTTATATTTGATTGGAGGTATAACGCTAATAATTGCAGCTATTTTAATAACTTTTATTTCTAAGAGGTTTACAGAGCCTATTCAAGAATTAAATGAAATTGCCGAAAAAATGGCAAGGCTTGATTTTAGTAAAAAGTTTCATCCAAAAGATGTTGATGATGAAATAAATGCATTAGGAAGAAGTATTAATATCATGTCAGACAAGCTAGAAGCAACAATACAACAATTACGAAATTCTAATGTTGAGTTAGAAAAAGATATTGAAGAGAAATCTAAAATAGAAGAAATGAGAACTCAATTTATTTCAGATGTTTCGCACGAGCTAAAAACACCGATAGCTTTAATACAAGGATATGCAGAAGGTCTAGTAGAAAATGTAAATTCAGATGAGGAAAATAGGCAATTTTATGCAAATGTAATATTAGATGAAGCTAATAAAATGGATAAATTAGTAAAGCAATTATTAGAACTTATGAAGCTAGAATATGGAAAAAGAGAATTCCAAAATGCGAACTTTAATATTACAGAATTAATACAAGAAGTTATTAGAAAATCAAAAGTAATGCTTGAAGAAAATAATATAGAAGTTAGAATGGATATGCCAGAAGAGGTTATAGTATTTGCAGATGAATTCTATATTGAACAAGTTGTAACAAATTACTTTACAAATGCCATAAAACATGCAAAAGAAGTTTTTAATGAAAAATACATTAAAATAAAGATAGAAACGAGAAAAAAGACAAATAAAGTTAGAATTTATGTATTTAATACTGGTGACAATATTGAGGAAGAAAACTTACTAAGAATATGGAGACGTTTTTATAAGGTTGACTCTTCAAGAAATAGAGATAATGGTGGAACTGGTATTGGATTAGCACTAGTAAAAGCAATAATGAATAATTACAACAACGATTTTGGTGTACAAAATAAAGATACTGGTGTAGAATTCTACTTTGACTTAGATATAGGAAAATAGGGCTTAAGGGGACGTTCTTTTTTGCTCACTAGGGATTTTGGGGTGTTCCTTCGGGATTTGGGGACGTTCCTTAAATCCCTATTTTTTTGAATGCAAGAAGCCTAAATTAGTTTAATCTGTAGTATTTGCGTAACGATTATTAATATGTAGCAAAGTTATTTTTGTCGAATAATGTCTTACGAAAAAGCTTTACAAAAAAGCAATAGTAATGTAATATAATGGAAATTGCAATTTTAGTTATTTAATTTTTTTTAATAGGCGGTGGTAGCCATATGTAATTTTAGTCATAAAAATATACTTTTAATTTCTTTTATAATTTCAATATTAATTTTTATTTTTTTTAATCAAATATTTTTTAAGAATCAAAATAAATTTTTTGAAAATTCTTTAGAAAAAATTATTCCAGATAACATAGAAATAGAATTAAAAACTCCTAATAGTACTGTAGCTATATCAGAACAGTATCAAAATAATATAGATACCCAAAAAATTTGGCAGATAGAAATTCCAAAGATTAATCTTGTTGCACCTATAGCAGAAGGAACAAGTACAAATATTATGAACGAGTATGTGGGGCATTTTGAAGAGACTCCTAAAAATAAAGGCAATATTGGTTTAGCTGCTCATAATAGAGGCTATAAGATTAATTATTTTCGAGATTTAAAATTATTACAAAAAGGGGACTTGATTATTTATACATATAATGGTGAGATATCTAAATACAGTGTAAACGAGCTAGGAATTATAAAAGATACAGATTGGAGTAAATTAGAATCTAGTAGTCAAGATAAATTAACATTAATAACATGTTTAGAAGATGAACCTGAATATCGTAGATATATACAGGCTGTAAAATTATAAATAAAAAGGAGAATAAAAATGAAAAGAATAATTACAAAATTTATAATAATTTTTACGATAATAGTATGTACGTTAAATGCTATTACATTAACTACATTTGCAAATATTGACAAGAAGAATTTATATTCTAAAGGAGATTGTGGTAGATTATTAAAAAAAGGAGATGTTGTAGTAAAAACATATATTGTTGTATATAACGATAATGGTAAAGAATATCCAGCATATTGTTTAGATAAAAATAAAGCAGGTGTTGATGATAATATAACATATGATGTAACATTAGATGGAATTATAAAAAATGTATATATTTGGAAAGCTATAACTAATGGGTATCCATATAAAACTCCAGAAGAGATGGGATGTAATACCATAGGAGAAGCATTTATGGCTACAAAAATGGCAGTATATTCAGTACTATATAATTATACAATAAATGATTTTTCACCTATAGGAGAAGCTGGACAAAGAACGTGGAATGCTCTAAACAATATATTGTTAAAAGTTAATGATGGAAATAATACACAGGTTTCAGCAAACTTAAATATACTAGAGGAAAGTTCTAACTGGGAAGAAAATAAAGAAATGCCTGGTTGTATAAGTAAAGATTTTTATGTTAATTCTGAAGGACCAATGAATTCATATACAATAATTAAAGAAAATGGACCTGAAGGTACAATAATAACAGATATAAACAATATGCCAAGACAAGAGTTTAAATCTAATGAAAAATTTAGAATATCTCTTCCGATAAGTGAATTAAGCGATGGAGGTAGTATAAAATTAAAAGCTTTAGCAAATGTAGAAACAAAACCAATATTTATAGGTAAAGCAGCTAATTCAAGCAATCAAGATTATGCAATAACAGGTATATCATATGAAAATGGAACAGGTGAAAAAGAAATATATTATAGTAAAAATGAAACTAAACTCAAAATAATAAAAAAAGATGAAAATGGAGAAAAAAATTTAGCAAATGCCGTTTTTCAGCTATTAGATAAAGATAAAAATATTATTATTTCAGAGCTTATAACAGACAAAAATGGAGAAGTTGTGCTAGAAAATATACTTCCGGGAACATATTATATAAAAGAGATACAAGCACCAGCAGGTTATATTTTATATGATAATTACATACAGATAAGACCAGAATTTAATGAAGAATTAACTGTTACAATAAAAAACTCAAAAGAAGAAAAGCCAGAAATACAAATTTCGGAAAATGGTTTAAAAATAAAAAATGAAGTAAAACGATTACCAAAAACTGGAATGTAAAAATAAATAGATTATAATTTCATTGACAGATATTTGCCAAAAATATATAATTATGTAGAACGTGACTATAACTAACGAAAAATGGGAATATTCAAATAGGAGGAATATTTGTAATGAAATTTCAAGAAAGAAAAGATAATAGAAAACTAAAGAGAATAAGTTTAAGTGTAGTAGCAGTAATTATAATAATAGCTATAATTACTGGAGTTATAATAGCTATAAATAAAGCAAAAGAGAATTATACAGTAGAAGAAATCTCTTCTGAAGATATAAATTATTATAAAATAATTAGTGATGGCAAATCAGGAGTTATAGATAAAGACGGAAAAGTTATTATCGAGCCAGAATATAATACAATAAAAATTCCAAATCCAAAAGAAGCTATATTTATCTGTATATATGATTATAATGCTGCATCAGGTGAATATAAAACTAAGGTATTAAATGAAAAAAACGAAGAGATACTAACTAATTATGAAAATGTAAATACTATAGATATAAAAGAAATAGTAAGTAGTATTCCATACGAAAAAACGGTATTACAATATCAAAAGGATGGCAAATATGGAATAATAGATTTTAATGGAAAAGATATAACAAAGCCAATATATGAAGAAATAAGAAATATGCCATATAGAGAAGGTGAATTAATTGTAAAAAAAGATGGTAAATATGGCGTTATAAATATAAATGGCGGTAAATTAGTAAATTTTGAATATGATTATATAACAGGAGATAATTATTACAGTACAGAAAAAGAATATGCATTAGATGGTTATATAGTAGGAAAAAATGATGAAAATGGAAAAATGCAATATGGTTACTTAAATAGCGATAGGCAACAATATTTAGAACTAGATTTTGATAGAATATATAGAATGAATAATGTAAAGGATGATGCTAATACTTATTTAGTTGCAGAAAAAGATGGAAATATACAGCTATATAAAAATGATAAAGTGTTACTAGACAATAACTATCAAGCTATAAATTATAATGAAGATAGTGGATTATTAATATTACAAAAAGATAATAAATTCGGAATAACAGATTTAAATGGTAAACAAATTTTAAATGTAGAATATGACCAAATACAAATTCCAGGAAATTATATACTAGCAACAAAAAATGAAAATTCAGAGACTTATGACTTAGCAGGTACAAAACAAGAAGATCTTAGATATGCAAATGTGTTAAAGACTGCAAATGAAAATTACAGTATAACAATTGATACAAATGATAAATATGGTGTTATTTCAAAAGATGGAAATACATTAATAGAAAATAAATATAATTATATACAATACTTATATGACAACTATTTTATAGTGGGTGGAGACTCTGGTAAATCAGGAATAGTAAATGACAAAGGAGAAGAAATTCTTCCAACAAATTACGAAGTTATTCAAAAATTAGATAATAGTGATATTATACAAGCAATGGTGGGAAATGTGTTAGAGTTATATAATAAACAAATGAGCAAGATAATATCAATGGAAAATGGAAAATTAGATATAAAAGATAATTATGTAAAAGTATATTCTAGTACACAAACTGCTTATGTAAGTTTAGATGGATTATTAAAAACAGATTTTGAAATATTCCCAGACAATACACTTTTTGCATCAGAAAAAGATGGAAAATGGGGATTTGTAGATAAAAATAACAATGTAAAAATAGACTACCAATATGATAAGGTTACAGAGTTAAATGAATTAGGCTTTGCAGGAATAAAAAAAGACGGTAAGTGGGGTGTTATAGATAAAGAGGGTTATATAATTTTAGAACCTACTTACACTATACCAGAGCAAAATGGAGAACCTTATTTTATAGGAAAATATTATAAAGTTATTTCTGGTTATGAAGAAGAATATTTTACAGACGATATTAATGAATAATTAAGCGCAACAGTTAAATAAAAATTACAAAAGATAATAGGGCGTAAAGGCGCCCTATTATCAAATTTAGAAAGAAGGAATAAAATGTATCAAGAATTAGGAATATCAAATAAAGTAGAAGAATTAGCAATTAAGGCAGAAAGCGAATTAAAAGAAGAATTTAGAAAAATAGAAAGAGTATGCGAAATTAATAGTTTAAAAGTATTAAAAGCATTTCAAGATAACAACTTATCAGAAATCCATTTCGGGACAACAACAGGCTACGGATATAGTGATATAGGAAGAGAAACGATAGAGAAAATATATGCACAGATATTTAAAGCAGAAGACAGTTTAGTAAGAAATCAATTTATTTCTGGTACTCATGCATTAACTGTAACATTATTTGGGTTATTAAGACCAGGAGATACATTACTTAGTATTACAGGTGAACCATATGATACATTACATGAAGTAATTGGAATAAAGGAAAATAATAGTTCTTTAAAAGCATTTGGAGTAAACTATGAGCAAATCGAATTGGTAAATAATGATTTCGACTATGAAAAAATACAAGAAACTTTAAAGAATAATAAGATAAAACTTATAGAAATTCAAAGATCAAAGGGATATTCAACAAGAAAAACAATTAGTATAGAAAAATTAGAAAGAGTAATAAAGAAAATAAGAGAAGTTAATACAAATGTAATAATTATGGTAGATAATTGTTATTGTGAATTTGTTACAGAAAAAGAGCCTATAGAAGTAGGGGCAGATATTGCAGTTGGCTCTTTGATTAAAAATTTAGGAGCAGGAATAGCTCCAAATGGCGCATATGTAGTAGGTAAAGGAGAGCTAATTAATTTAATTGCAGAAAGATTAACAGCTCCAGGAGAAGGAAAAGAAGTTGGTCCAACATTAGGTGTTAATAAACAGTTTTTAGAAGGACTATTTTTGGCTCCAAGTGTTGTAGCAAGTAGTTTAAAAACAGCTGTATTAACTAGCAAGATAATGGAAGAGCTGGGATATAAAACAGAACCTATGTACAATGAAGAAAGAGCAGACATTGTACAAAATATAGAATTTGGAAATCCAGACGATCTTATAAAATATTGTCAAGGAATACAAATGGGCTCACCAGTAGATTCAAACTCTGTAGCAGAACCATGGGATATGCCTGGATATGCAGATAAAATAATTATGGCTGCAGGTGCGTTTACTCAAGGGTCTTCAATAGAATTATCTTGTGATGGACCAATAAGACCTCCATATATAGCATTTCAACAAGGTGGACTAACATATCAATATGGAAAACTAGGTGTTTTAAAAGCTGTAGATAATTTGTTAAAAAATAAATAGGAAAGATGAAGAATATGAAAGTAGTAGTAATAGGTGGGGGACCAGCTGGAATGATGGCTGCGATAACCTCTGCAAAACAAGGTAATGATGTAATTTTATTAGAAAAAATGAAAAGTTGTGGAAGAAAACTATTAATTACAGGAAAAGGTAGATGTAATATTACAAGTAGTTTGCCAATGGACAAGTTCATAGAGAATATCCCAGAGAATGGTAAATTTCTATATAGTGTCTTTAAAAATTTTACTAATCAAGATATTATAACTTTGTTAAAAGAAAACAATGTTAATGTAAAAGAAGAAAGAGGAAATAGGATTTTTCCTCTTTCTGATAGGTCATTAGATGTTTTGCAAGCATTCGAAAATGAAATGAAAAAGAATAATGTAAAAATATATACAGAAACCGAAGTAAAAGAAATTAAAACCAAAGATAATGCAGTAAATAAAGTAATTTATTTAAATAAAAGAAGTGGTATAGTAGAAGAAATATTAACAGAGAAAGTAATATTAGCAACAGGAGGAAAAAGCTATCCACTTACTGGTTCTACAGGTGATGGATATAACATTGCTAAAGAACTTGGACATACTATAACTAAAATAAGTGGTTCATTAGTTCCTTTGATTTCTAAAAATGAAGATTTACAATTATGCCAAGCAATGCAAGGGTTGTCTTTAAGAAATATTTCGATGAAAATTGTAGATGAAGAGAAGAATAAAAAGATATATGAGGATTTTGGAGAATTGCTATTTACACATTTCGGAGTATCTGGTCCGACAATATTAAGTAGTTCTGCACATATATTAAGATATAAAAATGTAGAAGAATTATTAAAAAAGGGAAAAATAAAATTACAAATAGATTTAAAACCAGCCCTAAATGAAGAAAAATTGAATCTACGTTTACTTAGAGATTTTGACAAGTTTAAAAACAAGCAAATTATAAATAGTTTAAATGAATTATTACCTAAAAAAATGATAGAGCCAGTTATTAAAAAAGCAAAAATTAAAAATGAGAAAAGAATTAATGAAATTACTAAACAAGAAAGAGAAAATTTAATTCGTGTAATAAAATGTTTTGAGATTACAATTAGTGGATTTAGACCAATAGAAGAAGCAATAATTACGCGAGGAGGAATTAATGTAAAAGAAATAAATCCTAAAACAATGGAGTCAAAACTTATAGAAGGATTATATTTTGCAGGAGAAATTATAGATGTAGATGCTTATACTGGTGGATTTAATTTGCAGATAGCATATTCAACAGGTTATACAGCAGGATTAAATAGTAATTAAAGGGTGAATAAATGAAAGAATATAATACTATTGAAAAACAAGAAACAAGCGAACTAGTAGAGAAAAAGTCAAAATTTATAGCTAACATATTTTATGTTAGCACAACACAAGAAGCAGAAGAGAAACTAGAGCAAATAAGAAAGAAATATTATGATGCTAGACATAATTGCTACGCATATAGAGTAATAGAAGACGGGGACATAATAGATAGAAGTAGTGATGATGGTGAACCGTCAGGGACAGCAGGAGCACCAATGCTTAATATTTTAAAAAAAGAAAATTTATGTAATGTATTGGTTATAGTTACGAGGTACTTTGGAGGGATATTGCTTGGAACAGGTGGATTAGTAAGAGCATATTCACAAAGTACACAAGATGTAATAGAGAAAAGTAATATAATATTAAAACAAGAAGGATATGTTGCAATACTAGAAGTAGAATATAAAGATTTAGAAAAGTTAAGATATTTTTGTAAGAAAAAAGAGATAAAAATAATAGATATAAAATATTTGGAAAATGTTAGTGTGAAATTAGAGTTTAAAAAAGAAGAAAAAGAAGTATTTATGAGTAAAGAAAACTTAAATTTTGATTATCTAAATTATAAAATTATACAAGAAAAATTTATATAATACGAAATAGTGATTTTTTCTAGCAAAATACAAAATCTTCCAATACAACTTGAAAAAATTTCCAAAAAGCACTTGCAAAAAATGGAAAAAGATAATATAATTTGAATTGTAAAAAATTTACAAATTTTAACAGTAGGGGGAAGAAAATTGAAAGAGAAAATTACTATATTAATTGCTGATGATAATATTGATTTTACTAGGACTTTATCAGCATATTTAGAAAAAATGGAAGATATTGAAGTTGTAGGTATTGCAAAGGATGGTAATGAAGCTTTTGAAATTATTAAAGGAACACATCCAGACATTTTATTGTTAGATGTAATAATGCCACATTTAGATGGAATTGGAGTTTTAGAAAAGCTTAACGAAACTACAATGACAAAAAAGCCAATAACAATAATGTTATCTGCAGTAGGTCAAGATAAGATTACTCAAAAGGCAATATCATTGGGTGCACAATATTATGTTGTAAAACCATTTGATATAGAACTTTTAATAAAAAGAATAAGAGATTTAAGATATTACCAACCTGCTCCAAATAATAATTTTATTGCAAGAGAAAGCAAACCACAATACATAGATATATCTCCAGAAAACAAGAAAGATGAAAGAAATTTAGAGGCTTTGGTAACAAATTTAATACATGAAGTAGGAGTACCAGCACATATAAAAGGATATCAATATTTAAGAGAAGCAATTATGATGGTAGTAAATGATATAGAAGTAATAAATCAAATAACAAAACAATTATATCCCGACATAGCTAAGAAATTTCATACAACTCCAAGTAGAGTAGAACGTGCAATTCGCCATGCAATAGAAGTCGCATGGAGTAGAGGAAAAGCAGATGAAGTAGAAAATATATTTGGATATACTGTATCTGCTACAAAAGGCAAACCAACAAATAGTGAATTTATCGCAATGATAGCTGATAAGTTAAGACTAGAATTAAAATCAGCTTAAATGATAATATATAGTAAGCTTCCAGAAATGGAAGCTTATTTTTTGACATTTTAATTAATTATGATAATATATAGAAAAATACAAGTTGAATAAAATTTAATGTAGCTTACAATACATAAATATGGAGGTAACAATATGGGGAAAAAGAATACATTAAAAAATTTTTGGGTGCGGTTAGAATCAGCCAGCTCTACAGTAACTGGATCTTTATTTTATTTAAAACCGAACTTTCCAAATGGAAAAAAAGAACCAGAGTTAGTCTTTGATTGTGGAACTTTTTTAGATAATGAAAATAAGAAATATAACAAAGATTTTCCGTGTAAACCAGCTAATATTCATGCAGTATTTATAACACATGAACATGTAGACCATATGGGACGGTTAGCAGGATTTTATAATCAAGGTTATAAAGGAAAGGTTTTTGCATCTGAATATGCAGTACAAGTTATAAAAAGTGAAGCAATAAAAAATTATTTTTTTACTATAAAAAACAATGAAGAACCAAAACATGAGGAAAAAGACGCAATATCAGTAATCAATGGTTGTAATCCAATAAAATTAGAAGAAACAATCAATATTGATGATAATGTCGAAATTGTTGCATATAAAAATGCACATACTAGAGGTGCTGTTATGTACTTGATAACTTTTAAATATGAAGAACATAAAATAAGAATATTAATAACAGGTGACTATAAGAAAAGAAGTATTTTAGGAAAATCGTATTTTCCTAGTACTAAAAAATATAAAGAAAGAATTACTATAGTTACAGAAGCGACAAATGGCACAAAGAAAAAGCCAGTGGCTCATTTTAGAAAAGATTTAGAAAAAAGCATATATGAGGGAAAATCAATATTATGTTCTTCTAGTGGAAGTGAAAGATATGAAGATGTACTTTATGCAATTAAAACAATGCAAGAAGCAGGAAAAATATCTTCAGAAATTCCAATTTATTTGGAGGTAAAGAAAGCATTTGATTTAAGTAAATTAAATTTAAATGTATTGCCCTTTAATTTTAATTTGGTAAATAATAGTAATGCGAGAAAAACAGCATTATATGATAAACGTCAAAAAATTATTGTTGTAGCTAATTATGGAGCATTTACATATTATTTTCCGAATGTAATAACAAAAAGTAATTGGGCTATCTTCTTTGTAAATCACATGTATAAAGGTTCTTTGGCTGAAAGGTTAATGGTGCCTAGAGGTACAATTATTAAATATTGTGGTAAAGAATATAAAAAAGAAGCGACAGTATATCATACTGAGGAATTCTCAGCTCATTATTATATTGATGAATTTAAAGAGCTAATAGAAGGATTTCTAGATATTAATGCAGTTTTTTTAGGACATGGAGAGAGTGAAAGTAAAAAAGAACTTCAGGAAGAAGCTCAAAAAAGAAATGGATTAAATGTGCAAATACTAAAGAGAGGAGAAGCATTTAAGATATTCGAAGATAAGATTAGACATTCTAGTTAGGCATTCTAAAATTGCAGAGAGGTACTTATAGTATAAGTACCTCTTTTGTTGTACTTAATGAGAATTTGACACGTAGAAAATTTGATAATATAATTTTAGCGTATTAAAAGGAGATGGATAAGTGAGGGAATTAGTAAAAATAAATAGCCCATAATTATGTTATTCAGAATATAAAAAGAATAACTAAATATTAAGGAGGAAAAATTATGTGGCTACTATTTGCAACAATAACAGTATTATTATGGGGAACATCGGAAACCATATTTAAAAAAGTTTCTACAATAGAAAAACATAGTGTATTAAAATTAATTTCATACAATGGAATAATGTTAGGAATATGTGCATTAGTTTTTATGCTTATAACAAGAACACAGATGAATTTAGAAATAATAAAAACTTATTTACCAATAGCATTAATATATATTGTATCAATGTTTTGTACTTATAAGGCAATGACTTTAGTAAAAGTTTCAATTTTATCACCATTACAGAATTCATCATGTGCAATAACTACAATACTTTGTATAGTTTTATTAAAACAAGAAGTTGGAATTCCACAAATAATAGCGATTGTAGTAATTATAATAGCTATGATTTTATTATCAATAAATAAAGATGAAGTATTAAGACTAGAATCAGGGGATAAAGAAGCAGATGAAAAAAATGCTAAAAGAGCATATCTATTATATTTAAAAGGTATAGCATTTGCTTTAGGATATTGGCTATTAGATGGTATAGGTTCATTTATGGATGACTATACTCTAGAAGCTGATTTATCAGCAGAGCAAGTAATTATAGCATATTCATTAATATATGGAGTTATCGGAATTATTTGTGCAATAATAGTAAAATATAAAGAAAGAGATTATAAATTTATAAAAATTAAGGATAATAAATTAAAATTACTTGGAACATTAGTAGAGACAGCAGGACAATATACATATATTTACGCTTTTGCATTTGGAGATGCTGCTATAGCTTCACCATTTATTGCAGCATATAGTATTGTAACAGTTATATTGTCAAGAATTTTCTTAAAAGAAAAATTAAAGAAAAAACAATGGATTTTAATAGGATTAATTCTAGTGGGATTAATTACACTTTCAATATAACGAAAAGCCTCCTCACACATACCAAGTGTGAGGAGGCTTTTTCTGGAAGGTTATTACGAATTAAATTGCGAGATAGAACTAATTAGTTCCATTGTCGCATCGTACTTGCTTTTTTGCTCTTTATCACTAGGCGGAATAATTGTTATTTCCAAGAGTTCAGGAGCTGTAGGACCTAAAGTCATAACATTAAACTTGAATGATGCAATTCCCTGCGCACTAAGGTAATTGAATTTAGAGCAGAAAAATGCTAAGTCAGAATTGTCATCTGAATAGACAATATGCATTTTTACAGAGATGCCGGTATCTTCACCTATTGCACAAATATTTAACACTTTTTTGTTAAGGGTTAATATTTTTTTGATTTTTACAGAATTAAATATATCAATAATTATATATAATTCTGGAAAAGGTTTCCGCAAAGGCAGAACGCAACTTGTTCTCTCACACTCCAATTCACATTCATTGTTTTCCGTCAAAGAGATTTCTGTATAAGCATCCTCAATAGAAACTACTAATTTTCCTGTAGAACTATCATAAGAAAAACTTAAAATACATTTGCGAAACATGCTGTTTATACAATTTATAAGCAATGAATCGTCTAATGCAGAACGTAGCTTGAAAGAAACTTCAAAAGCTGCATAAGAATTTCTGCAGCGGTACACAGAAATTATGAATCTTTGACCGGATGTACTTAATTTAAATCCGTTTTTTTCTGTAGGATTTGTCAATGCATTTAATGCATTGCAAATTTTTAAAATGATTTCAGGTTCTTCGAATATTTCTATCCGAAATTGTTTTAATACAGCCATTTATATACCTCCCTTTCTTCAACTAAACCACAATGGCATATAATAATTATACTACAAAACCAGGAAAAGGTAAACATAATGCAAAATGACAGTTTGCCAATAACAAAAATTGTGATATAATAAAAACCTATAAAAACCAAGGAGGTACAAGTACATGAAAAAACAAGCACAAATGTGTTATACGGACGAATCAGAGGGAAAACATATGTTGATAACGACTATTGATATCAATAGACAGCGGGAACAGCATATAATCTCTATGATTAAAGCAGTCCATTTAACAGAGGATGTAAATCTGTTAGAAGACGGAGGAGGTGAATATTATATTTCATATAAACTTAGTAAGAAAACAAGAAAAAAGAAAGTTTATATGGGATGGAGCAAAACACCACCCGTTCCGGCGAAGCCTTTGTATATGAAGGGGTTTGCAGCCAATGAATTAGAGTACGAAGTGAAAAATGGAAGAAAAACATCAGAGCGTCTGTTAAGACTCTACATCTTAGATAGCGAAGTATCGCAATATGGCAATGTATATATTTGTGATGCACTGCTACTCGCAGACCCAATAACAGCTGTTATAATGGTGAAGTAACGCCGATGAAATTTTAGAAAAAACTCAGATGTCGCGTAAGCGATAGCTGAGTTTTTCTGTTTAAAAAAATATATAAAAATTAAGAAAATCTAAATTGATATAGATATAATGACATGATATAATTTGTAAAAAAATTGAAAAGAGTGAAAAATGTGCAAAGATATAATCCAGATTATAAAATAGGTTTAAATTATGAACAAGTAAATAAACGAAAAGAAGAAAAGCTAGTTAATTTTGATACAACAGTAAAAACGAAAAGTATAAGATCAATTATTATATCTAATTTTTTTACACTATTTAATATAATGAATTTTGTTTTAGCATTACTAATTTTCGCTGTAGAAGCATATAAAAATTTATTATTTATAATAATTGTAATTTTAAATACATTAATTAGTACAATTCAAGAAATATATTCCAAAAGAACAATTGATAAACTTTCTTTCCTAGCTCAAACAAAAACAAAGGTAATAAGAGAAGGAAAAACAGAAGAAATCAGTAATTTTGAACTTGTATTAGATGATGTTATAGAATTAAATGCAGGGAATCAAATACCAACAGATAGTATTGTTTTAAGTGGAGAAGCAGAAGTAAATGAGTCACTTTTAACAGGAGAGCCAGATAATATAGAGAAGAAAAAAGGAGATAAATTATTATCTGGAAGTTACTTAGTTAGTGGAAAATGTTTTGCAAAAGTAGAACATATTGGAAAGGAAAACTATGTAGCTCAGATATCTCATGAAGCAAAGCAAAAACGAAAAGTAAATTCTGAAATAATGAATTCTTTAAATAAAATAATAAAAATAATTTCTTTAGTAATAATTCCAGTTGGAATATTATTATTCTTTAATCAGTTAGATTTACAAGGAAATGATTTTAAACAAGCAATTGTAAGTACAGTTGCAGCTTTAATAGGTATGATACCAGAGGGATTGGTGTTATTAACAAGTACAGTGCTAGCAGTAAGTGTAACTAGACTTGCAAAGAAAAAAGTCTTAGTTCAAGAACTATATTGTATAGAAACATTAGCTAGAGTAGATGTGTTATGTCTTGATAAAACAGGAACTATTACAGAAGGAAGAATGACTGTTGATAAGATAATTCCATATAATGATTGCACAGAAAATGAATTAAAAGAAATCCTTGGAATTTTAGGAAAGTATTCAGAAGATAAAAACTCTACAATAGAAGCAGTAAGAGAAAAATTTACATCTAATAAAGAATTAAAAGTTATAGCAAGAAAGCCATTTAAATCAGCTAATAAATGGTCTGGTATTAGTTTTGAAGATATAACATATATATTAGGTGCACCAGAGGTAATAGGAAATACTCCTAAAGATATAGAAAATTATATTTCAGAATATAGAGTAGTTGCTATAGGAAGAACAAAAGAAAAAATAGAAGACAAATTACCTGCTAATGTTGAAATTATGGGATATATATTAATATCAGATGTAATTCGTAAAAATTCTAAGGAAATATTAGAATATTTTAATAAACAAGGAGTAGCTATAAAATTAATTTCTGGAGATAATCCAATAACAGTTTCTAATATAGCTAAAAAAGCAGGAGTAAAAGATTATGAAAATTATATAGATGCAAGGACTTTTAAAACAATAGAAGAATTAAGAGAAGCAGCTACTAGATATACTATCTTTGGAAGAGTTACACCAGAGCAAAAGAAAGAAATTATACTTGCCTTAAAAGCAGAAAAACATACAGTTGCAATGACAGGTGATGGAGTAAATGACGTATTAGCATTAAAAAATGCGGATTGTAGTATATCTGTTGCAAACGGAAGTGATGCAGCAAGAAATGTATCACAATTAGTATTAATGGATTCAGATTTTAAATCTATGCCTAATATTGTAGATGAAGGTCGAAGGACAATAAATAATATACAAAGATCTGCCACATTATTTTTAGTAAAAACAATATATGCAACCATACTTGCAGTCTTATTTGTATTTATAAATATGCCATATCCATTTATTCCAATTCAATTAACTTTAATAAATTTAGTTGTAACGGGAATTCCTTCAGTAGTTTTAGCATTAGAGCCTAATAAAGAAAGAATAAAAGGAAAATTTATAATAAATGTCATAAAAAGAGCATTACCTACTGCATTGACAGTAGTTACAAATATAGTTATTATAGGAATAATTAGTAGTATATATAATCTAGATGAACTAAATTATTCAAGTGTATGTGTTGTGGTAACCGCAATAACAGGATTTATTTTATTATTTAAAATATCTAGACCATTTAATTTAAGTAGAACTATATTATTTATAGGTGTTGTTGCAATATTTACATTTGATATAACTGTATTTAAAGACTTATTTAGTATTAGATTAGATCTAAGTAATATTATACCTATAATAATTTTAGGAATTGCTTCAATTTTTGTAGGAATAGTATATAATATTATTGCTAATAGAATTTTTAGAGTAATAGAAAAGAGGTTACAAAATGATTAGCAAAGAAGATGTGTTGGAAAATTCAGCTGATAAAGAATTTATATTAAAAGCAATAGAAGAAACACCGACTTTAATAGAATTTGCAACTGAGGAACTTCGAGATAATAAAGAAGTAATGTTAGACGCAATTAAAAGAAATGGTGAAGTTTTAGAATTTGCGAGTGACAGATTAAAAGGTGATAAAGAGGTTGTTCTAACAGCAGTAAAAGAAGTTGGCTGGGTTGTATGTTATGCCTCAGAAGAATTAAAAGCTGATAAAGATATTATTTTAGAAGGATGTAAGATAGATGGCCAAGTGCTATATTATGCAAACAAGGAACTTAGAGATGACAAAGAAGTGGTATTGGAAGCAGTAAAAAACAAAGGGATCATAGTAAAATATGCCAGTGAAAGATTGTTAAGAGATAATGATATTATAATTGCAGCATTAACACAAAACAAAAAAGCATCAATATTTATACCAATAGAATGTAGAGAAAGAGAAGAAGTAAAAGCTGTGATAGAAGGAGAATAAAAATGGAATTAAGTTATATTCTAAAATTAAGAAATGCATTAAAGCCAGAGTTAAGACATATGCCTTTGTTTCAAAATGGTAGTGCAATAATTGTTGAAAATAAGGAAAAAGAAATTTTACTAGAAGAAAAAGTGGATAGAGAAATTTGGTGTTTGCCAGGAGGTCTTCAGGAATTAGGCGAAACTTTTGAAGAAGTAGCAATAAGGGAACTATTTGAAGAAACAGGCTTAAAAGCTAATAAAGAAGATTTAGTATTGATAGATGTAATATCTGGCGAAAGTAGAAAAAATAGTTATCCTAACGGTGATGAAGTATATAATAATACAGTATTATATTGTGTATCTAATTATGAAGGCACATTAAATTGTGATTATGCAGAAATTACAGATAACAATAATTCAAATTTTGTATTACAAAAAGAATCAAGAAATCTTAAATTTTTTGATATAAACAATTTACCACAAAACTTAATGGATAAAGATTTAATACAAAGATATATAAAATTTAGAAATAAGGAGTAATATTGTGAAATTATCTAAAATAAATAATGAAAACTTAACAGATAACCAAATAGAAAAAATTGTATTTTCTAATATAAATGATAGTGGTAAATCTGCTAAATATGGAATAGTATTTGGAAGTTATACATTGCAAAAATATAGAATAGAGCAAGCTACTAACTTATATAAAGAAGGAAGAGTAAAAAAACTTATATTAACAGGTGGAAAAGGAGGGATTAGCAACCAAAACAATGAAGATGTTCCTGAAGCAGAATTAATGAAAGAAAGTTTAGTAAAAAATGGAGTAAGCTTACAGGATTTAATAATAGATAATTCTTCAAATTCAACAATTGAAAATGGAATAAATGTAGCTAATATATTGAATAATTTACAAGAGAATATACAAGAAGTAATATTAATTTCGTCAGAATTTCACTTAAAAAGATGTATGGCAATAATGAAAAAATATTATAAAGCAAACATAGATTATATTCTAGTTCCAGCTAGGGATGGATTTACAGATAAAGAAAATTGGTTTTTATCAGAAAAAGTGTATAACAGTGGTAGAAATTTAGTGGAATTTGAAGCTAATCTATTAATAAAATACGCTAAAGAAGGGAAAATTTATGATTTAAATATTTAGGTAAAAGGGGAAGTGTATGATTAAGGTTGAGAATTTAAAAAAGAAATTTATAAGATATGAAAATAAGAAAATCAAAAAAGAATTTTATGCAGATAATGGAATAACATTTGAAGCCAATGATGGTGAAATTATTGGAATTTTAGGCCCAAATGGTGCTGGAAAAACAACATTACTTCGAATGATTGCAGGAATTTTAGAACCAACAGAAGGTAGTATTAAATTTGATAATTTAAATTATAAGAATAATGAAATAGAAATAAAGCAAAATATTGCATATTTATCAGGAAATACAAAATTATATGATACATTATCAGCATATGAGTTGTTAAAGATGTGTAGTGACATATATGGAGTTCAAAAAGAAGAGGCAGAAAAAAGGATACAAGAAATTACAAAAATTTTAAAGATGGAAAATTTTTTGTACAATAAGATAGGAAATTTATCAACTGGACAAACACAAAAAGTAAATATTGCAAGATGTTTAGTGCATAATCCAAAATATTATATATTGGATGAAGCTACAACAGGGCTTGATATAATATCTAGTCAAATTATATTAGACTTTATGAAACAGGAGAAATCTAAAGGAAAAACTATTTTATATTCAACTCATTATATGGAAGAAGCAGAAAATATTTGTGATAGAGTAATAATGATAAATAAAGGTATTGTAATAAAACAAGGAACACCAAAACAAATTAAAGAAGAAACAGGAACCACTAATTTGAGAGATGCGTTTTTTACAATGATTGGAGGTGGTTCTGATGAAGAATAATTTATGGAATATCCTAAAAAAAGAACTAAGAGAAATGTTTAGAGATAAAAAGTCATTATCTATGATGCTAGTAATACCAATATTTGTACCTTTAATAGTATTAGGAATGTCTGCTTTATTTGAAGTACAAGCAAATAAGGATATAGAAGAATATAATAAAATAGGTTTTGAATACGAACTTAGCGAAGAAGAAAAAAATATTGCTAAAGAGTTAAACATTGAAGTAACCGAAGGTAATGAAAACGAATTAAAAACAAAATATGAAAATGATGAGATAGATTTGTACATAACTAAAGAGGGGAATAAATATATAATAAATGGTAATGACTCAGATGTAACTACATATGCAAAGACTTTAATGGAATCTTATTTTAATGTATATAAAGAATACTTACAAAGTGGATATTTACAAGAAAATAATGTAAATCCAAATGATGTAATTAATATTATAACTGTAGAAGAAAATATAACAGAAGAAGAGAATATGTTTGTAAGTTATATAAGAAATTATGCATTTGTATTTATAATAATGGCAATAACAGTATCTGCGACATATCCTGCAACAGACACAACAGCAGGTGAAAGAGAAAGAGGCACATTAGAAACATTACTTACATTTCCAATAAAAAGTAGAGATATAATAGTCGGAAAATTTTTAGCAGTAACAATTGCCTCAATTCTTACCGGTATCATAAGTCTAGTTTTAGCAATTATTTCTGTTGCAATTGCACAAAATGCATTTTCGATATATGAAGGGTTAAATATAATGTTTAGTCCAATAAGTATATTGTTATCAGTAATAATTATAATTGCATATTCATTCTTTATAAGTGGATTATGTATTGCTATTGCAAGTAGTTCTAAGACATTTAAAGAAGCACAAAGTGCATTAACACCTTTAACATTTATATCACTATTCCCAGGAATGATTGCATTTATGATAGGTGTAACAGGAACACCACTGCTTTCTATAATACCATTTATAAATTATGTAGTAGTTTTTACAGATACAAGTGCAGGAAATGTAGATTGGTTAAATATAGCTTTAATGGTAATCTCAACAATTATATATATATCAATTGTATTAACATATATTATTAAACAATATAAATCAGAAAAAATATTATTCTCAAAAGAATAGCAAGTGTTTTGGGACGTTCTTTTTTTCCCAGTAGGGATTTGGGGACGTTCTTTAAATCCCGATTATAAAATAAAAAGCTTACTTTATTTCTGGATAAGGTAGGCTTTTTTTATTGCTATTAATATTATTAGCGTTGCAAAAATTAAAAAATATATTGACAACTGTTATACACTGTTATATATTAAATATAACAGTTTGAAAAGGAGGAGAAAATGAATATTATTATTAGTAATAGTAGTAGTGAACCCATTTATGAACAAATAAAAAAAGCAATTAAACAAGCGATATATACGAATGAATTAAAAGAAGAAGAAATTTTACCGTCTGTAAGAGTACTGGCAAATGATTTAAAGATAAGCTTTTTAACTGTAAAAAAAGCTTATGACGAATTAGAAGCAGAGGGATTTATAAAAACTGTTCAAGGTAAAGGCAGTTATGTGTTACCTAAAAATTTGGAACTGTTAAGAGAAGAGAAATTAAAAGAGCTAGAAAAAAATATAAGTACAGTTGTTAAGTTGTCAAAAATTTATGGTATTACCGAGGAAGAGGTAATTAATTTAATAAAGATTATGTTTGAGGAGGATTAATAAATGGAAGCAACTATAAAAGTTAAAAATTTAAATAAGAAATATGAAGGCTTTGAATTAAAAAATATTAGTTTTGAAATTCCAGAAGGTAGTATTGTTGGATTAATAGGGGAAAATGGAGCAGGAAAAACTACAACAATAAAGTCAATTCTAAATATTATAAATTCAGAAGGAGAAATACAAGTTTTGGGAAAAGATATAAAACAAAATGAAAAGGAGATAAAAAGTAAACTCGGTGTAGTTCTTGATGACAGTTTTTTATCAGAATATTTAACTCCTAAAAAAATAAATTCAATAATGAAAGATTTTTATAATACTTGGGATAAAAAGCTTTTTGAAAAGTATATAAAAATATTTAAGCTTCCAGAGAATAAAATGATAAAGGATTTTTCTAGCGGAATGAAAATGAAATTAAAAATTGCTACAGCAATATCACATAAACCTCAAATATTAATATTAGACGAACCAACTAGTGGATTAGATCCTATTGTAAGAAATGAAATTTTAGATATCTTTAGACAGTTTATAGCAGAAGATGAAACAAGATCAATTCTTGTTTCTACACATATAACAACAGATTTGGAACATATTTCTGATTATATAATGTTTATAAAAAATGGTGAAATAACGCTTAATCTACCTACATCAGAAATATTAGAAAATTATGGGATTGTTAAATGTGACGAAAAAGATTTTAGCAAAATTTCTAAAGAAGATTATGAATATTATAGAAAAGAGAAATACCAATATGAAGTACTAGTAAAGAATAAAAAAATGATAAAGAGTAAATATGGAATTTCTACTATAGATAAGGCATCAATTGAAGATATAATGCTATTTTATATAAAGGGGGAAAAATAGGTGAAAGAAATTTGTGGCTTAATAAAAAAGGATATTTTAAATTTAAGTAGCTATAAGATTTCGCTACTAGTAATGTTCGTATGTGTATTTGCAATAGGAAGTGCTGGGGAAGAAATGTGGAGATACATTCCAATTGTTATGACGACTATGCTTGGAATGATAGCTTTATCAACATTTAGTTATGACGAACTTGCCAAGTCAAATGAATATGTTTTATCTTTACCTGTTAATAAAAAAGAGATAGTAGTAGAAAAATATATTTTGGTAATTTCTATGGCGTTAATAGGTGGAATAGTAGGTTTTATAATAACTCCGATATTTGCAAATATATTAAATAATATAAGGGCTGATAATATTATCAATGTAGACTATAATTCTTTATTGTACTCAACATTAGGAGGAATGTTTGGTATCTCTTTAATTCTTGCTATACAGATCCCAAGTATTTATAAATGGGGAGCAGAAAAAGGTAGAATACAAATGTTTATATTATTTTTTATAATAATATTATTAACTTTAGGAATTGCATATTTAGTAACACATAATCTAGGAATAGAAATAAATGAAGAGGCTATTAATATTTTTTTTCAAAAGTTTGGAATAGTAATAGTAATTTGTTTACTTGTATTAATGTACTATATTTCATATCGCATTTCATATAAAATTTTTAAAAATAAGGAAAATTAAAATTTAATCAAAAATAACCATAGAGTCATAAATGGAAGTTGTTGATAAAAAGCTATACAAAAGTCTACTTTTATCTAATTAATCCAAATATAAACTCAATGGTTATTTTTTTGACACAATAAATCGGGATTTTAGGACCGTCCCCAAATCCCTACTAAATCCCTAATCCTTTTATTAGAATTCCTAAGTTATCATGATAAATTTTACTAAATTGTTCTAAGGGTAAAGGATTTTCACCTTTTCCGAACCTCTATTGTAAAGCCAGGCTTGTTAAAATTTTTTATAAACCAATCTCTAAAACCACCAAAAGAGGAATTATAAGGAGTGTCTTCTAATTCATATCCACTTACATGAGCAAATTCTTTTGCAAGTTCTAAAGAGTTTGGTGGTAAAAAATCGGTGTATTTCCAATAAATTACTTCTCCTTGAGAATGAAAACACAAACATAAAGAAAAGTTTTTTAATAAAGCAAAATTATACATAGCTTGTGATTCTGGTTCAGAAAGAGGGGAGTCTCCTGCAAAATCTCTTGGAGCAGGTTTATTATATCCAAGGTTAGATTTGATTTTTTTTCCTAGTTCCCAATTAGCTGGAAATTGTGAATTTAAATCCACACCTGTGATGTTGATTAACTTCCATATATGAAAATTATAATAATAAGATATAAAAATATTTACAGAGACAAGGTGTTTTAAAGCACTTTGTTTTTTATTATTTCTATACCTATATGATAAATAGGACATACCCTATTCGATATTTAGGACATACCTATGTCCCAAAAAGGACAGTATAATATTATAAGTATAATAAAATAGATAGATTATTAATTATATATGAATAAATAAAAAAATAATTGTATGTTTGTGGAAAAAAGTTATAAAGTATGATATATTATAAAAGTAAAATTGGAGGAAGATATGGGACTTGTAAAACCTTTTGTAAAATGGGCAGGTGGTAAAGGTAATTTAATACCACAATTAAAGAATTTTTATCCATTTGAATTAGAAAATGAAACAATAAATAAATATGTAGAGCCATTTGTTGGTGGTGGAGCAGTTTTAATAAATATATTGCAAAAATACAATATAAAAAAAGCCTATGCTTTTGATATAAATATAGACTTAATTAATTGTTATAATGTTATAAAAAATAATGTTGAAGAACTTATAAAAGAATTAGAAATAAAAGAAAAAGAATTCAAAAAATTAGTAGATGAAGATAGACAAGTATATTTCTATAATGTTAGAAAAGAATATAATTCTTATAAAATTACTGAAAAAGAACTAAGTGTGAAAAGGGCAGGAGAATTTATATTTTTGAATAGAACATGTTTTAATGGATTATATAGGGTTAATAAAAAAGGAGAATTTAATGTACCTTGTGGTAAATATAAAAATCCTACTATATGTGATTCTAGCAATTTGAGAAACTTATCATTTTTAATTAGAAATGTAGATTTTCAATATGGCGATTATACTAAAAGTGAAAAGTATATCGATAATAATACATTTGTGTATTTTGATCCACCATATAGACCATTATCAATTACTTCAGGCTTTACATCATATACGAAAGAAGATTTCAATGATGAAAATCAGAAAGAGTTAGCAAGTTTTTTTAGAAAGTTAGATAAAACAGATGCTAAACTAATGCTATCTAATTCTAATCCTAAAAATACGAATAAGGATGACAATTTTTTTGAAAATATATACAAAGGCTTTAACATAAATGAGATTTCTGCAAAAAGAATGATCAATAGCAATGGAAAGGCAAGAGGAGAAATTTCAGAATTGCTTATTACGAATTATAAGGAGATGGATGAATGTATCCTGGAAAATTCTACTTTGAAGAAAGTAGCTTTAAACTAATAGATAATGATACTTTTGATACATTAAAAGAATTTACAGAAAAAAGTTTTGACATGATATTTGCTGATCCACCATATTTTTTATCAAATGATGGCATAACTTGCAATGGTGGAAAAATGGTAAGTGTAAATAAAGGTAAATGGGATAAAAATTTAAATATAAAAGATAAACATGAATTTAATAAAAAATGGATTCATGAATGTTATAGAATTTTAAAAGATAATGGAACGATATGGGTTAGTGGAACATTACACAATATATATTCGGTTGGAATGGCTTTAGAAGAGGAAGGATTTAAAATAATAAATAACATTACTTGGCAAAAAACTAATCCACCCCCAAATTTAGCTTGTAAAACTTTTACACATTCAACAGAAACAATTTTATGGGCTAAAAAAGATTTACCTAAAGTAAAATATAAATTTAATTATGATTTAATGAAAAAACTAAATGACAATAAACAAATGAAAGATGTTTGGAAAACTTCACTTACAAAACCTTCAGAGAAAAAACAAGGAAAGCATCCGACACAAAAGCCATTAGAAATATTAGAAAGAATAATTTTAGCATCTACAAATGAAAATGATTTAATTTTAGATCCGTTTTGCGGTAGTAGTACAACTGGAATTGCAGCAAATAAATTAAATAGAAGATACATAGGAATTGATAATTCAAAAGAATATTTAGATTTATCTATAAGAAGATATAAAGAAATAAAGGAGTAGATGAATATGAAAAGAGATTTTGCAGAGTGGCTATTAACTTTCACGGATAGCATAGCTAACTATAAGTATTATATAGATTTTGAAACAATATATAAAAATGCTGAAAAATATAAAATAGAATTAAATATGATGAATTCTCTAATAGGAAGTGAAAAAATAGAGAAAGACTTTGAAGATTTGGTGCAAAAATACCCAGAAGTTTTAAAATGTATTCCAACATTATTAGCAGTTAGACAGACAGAGATAATCGTTTTAGATGATGAAGGAAATAAATTTGAATATAATTTTAAAAATATGAATTATAATGTTGAGCAATACACTGTATTTATGAGAGAGACAGGTTTATTTGAACTATTAGAAAAACATTTAATAAATAATTTATATGACTATGTGTTAGGTGTTGAATGTGGGCTAAATTCAAATGCTAGAAAAAATCGTGGTGGGCATTTGATGGAAGATTTAGTAGAAAAGTTTATTCAAAGGGCAGGGTTTGAAAAAGATAAAACATACTTCAAAGAAATGTATTTACAAGACATTGAGAGAAGATGGAAACTAGATATGTCTTTTATTAGCAATAAAAATCAAGCTACTAAAAGATTTGATTTTGTTATAAAAACAGATAAATGCATTTATGGTATTGAAACAAATTTCTATGCATCAGGTGGTTCAAAATTAAATGAAACAGCTAGAAGCTATAAAATGATTGCAGAAGAAGCCGAAAGAGTAGTAGGATTTGAGTTTGTCTGGTTTACAGACGGAATGGGATGGATTTCAGCAAGAAATAATTTGCGAGAGACATTTGATAATATGGAACATATATACAATATTGCTGATATGAAAAATGGAGTAATGAAAGAAATATTTAAATAAACAAAAGAGAAGCAAAATATGAATGTAAGATATACAAGATTATTTTGCTTCTTATTTTTAGGAGGAAAAATGAAATATAATGATAAACAAAATAGTAAAATACATAAAAAATGGAGCATAAAAAAATTATTAGAAACAATATCTAATGGAATTATTATAAAAAAAATAGAACAATGTATATTAGTATTTGTTTCTTTTATTAAAGCTCTTAAAGGCATATTTATAAATCAAAAGCATGATGAAACATATGTTAGTTTAGCTCCAACTAAAAATGCTGATAAAGATGGAGTATATTGCGATGCTTTGAAATATGCTATAGATAATACAGAAATAAAAAATATTGCTATTACAGGCAATTATGGCTCTGGAAAAAGTAGTGTGATAAAAACATTTTTTGAAAAGATGGAAAACAAAAAATATAATCCAATATATGTATCTTTAGCAGCATTTAATAAGAATGACTATATAAAACATACAGTAGAAGGAGAAGAAACCGTAAAAGAAATACAAAATAAGAATGAATTTTATCACACATTAGAAAAGAGCATTTTACAACAATTATTGTACCAAGCAAATGAGCGTAATGTACCATTGTCTAGATTTAAAAGAATAAGTAAACACTCAAAAATATTATTAAATATAGAAACTATATCAGTTATATTTGCAATTATTATTTTATTATGCATAATTTTTCCAAATATAATAGAAGGATTTATAAATAATTATAATAGTATTATAGTAAAAATACCCAAAAGATTAATAGATTTTTTAATATGTGTATTTTTAGTGGTTGTATATTATGTAAGTTATAAAATTTTATTTTATCTATCAACTAAATTTAATATAAGTAAGTTTAAAATTAAAGATGCAGAAGTAGAAATAGATGATAAACCAGAATCTATTTTTAATAAATATTTAGATGAAATAATTTATTTTTTTCAAGTAATGAATCATAGTGTTGTAGTTATTGAAGATTTAGACAGATATGAAGGAGATGCATCATTTATATTTCAAAAACTTAGAGAATTGAATACATTAATAAATTCATCAAGTCAAATAAAATATGAAGTGAATTTCATTTTTGCTATTAGAGATGATTTCTTTAATAATTATGAAGAAAGAACAAAATTTTTTGACTACATTATCCCAATTATACCAATATCATCAAATGTAAATTCTAACGAAATAATGTGGAAGAGATTAGAACATTTACGAAATGCTGAAAAAATAAATTATAAATTTGACAAAAATTTTATTGATGATATTTCAATAATGATTGAGGATAAAAGGTTAATAGACAATATAATAAATGAATTTATTATATATAAAAGTAAATTTAATAATGAACACATGGATGATAAACAATTATTTTCAATAATTATGTACAAAAATATTTGTCCAAAGTCTTATGCAGAATTACAAAAAAATAGTGGTAATATTGTTGAAATTTTCAAGAATAAAAAAGAAAAAGTGCAAAATATAATAAAAGGCATCAGAGAACAACAAAAAATTTTAAATGATGAAAAAGAAAAAGTAATAAAAGAATGCTTAAATAGTGTAAAAGAATTAAAGTTAGCTTTAGTTTCTAGTATCTATAATTATGGTAATTATAATAGTTATGAAAGAGAGTTTAAATTTGATAATGAACACGTGAGTATAGATACTTTTATAAACTCAAATATAGATATAGGTAAAATATCTAAATCTAATATTAAATTTGGAACAGTAAGTTATAGTTATATTAGATTAGATGAAAATGAAGTTTTCAAAATATTTGGAAATAAGTCTATTTTTATAAATAGATGGGAAACGCTAGAAAAAGGAAAGGAATTAAAAGTAAAAGAAGTACAGAAGAAAATAGAAGAATTAGATAAAAAAATTAAAATTATAAATAATTTGACAATAAAAGAATTAATAAAAGACTATGGTTCAGAATCTATTTTTGATAAAAATACGAAAAACATTGAAAAATTTTTAATAACCAAAGGATATATAACAGAAGAGTATAAGGATTATATTACATTATTTGTTCCAGGAAATTTAACTAAAGACGATAATGATTTCGTTTTTGCTGTAAAAACAGGAGAAATATTACCTTATCAATATATGTTAAATAATTTAGAAAATATATTAAAAAAATTAAATGAAAGCGATTTTGAGACAACAGCTATATTAAATTTTGATTTATTGGATTATTTAATAAGCAATGATAATATTGAAAAAGTATTAAAATTAGTACATATATTAGATAAAGACAGTGAAGAAAATTTACAATTTATAGATGAATTTATAGAAAAATATAAGTCGTCTTCAAAATTTATAACCATATTAATTGAAAATTCGTCTAATCTTTGGAAAAAAATTTATAAAAGAATAGGAAATAAAGAATATGTAGATAAATGGGTAGTACAATTTTTATTAGATAAAAATTCGTTAGAATATGTAGATGAAAATTTTGTGGAATATATAAACAAACATCCAAATTTAGACAAGTATATTAAAGATGAGCAAATTGAAGTAATTATTAGTTCATTAAAAATTTTGAACATAAAAATGTCTAATATACAAGAAATAAATAATAAAAATTTTTTAGAACAAATACTTATAAATAATTTGTACAAATTAAACGATATTATGTTAAAATTATTTTTAAAAATGAATGGCAATAATATTGAAGAATTTGAAGAAAAAAATTTAACTATGATAATGAACTGCAAAAATGAATTGAAAGAATATGTATTGGAAAATTTTGAAGAATATTTCAATTTTTGTTATCTTCTTCATAAAAGCAATAAAGATGAAGAAAGGGCTATTATTACAATTTTGAATAATGAAGAATTAGAGCTAGATATAAGAAAGCAGATAATAGAAAATGAGGATTTTAATGAATATAAAGTAGAAGATTTAAATATAGATTTAATAGATACTATAGTTGATAAAGATAAAATAAAAATTAGTTATTTTAACATATTAGAAATAATGGTACGAAAAGAAGATTTACCAGTAAATATAATTAATCATATTAGCAGAAACATTGATAAGTATGAAAGATTAAATATTAATGAATGTGAAGAAATTTATAGTAAGGAGACAATAGAGCTCTTTGCCAACAGATATATATTTAATAACGACGTTATATTTGATGATTTTAAAATATTAGTGAAGACTTTTAATCTAAAGGTACATAAAATAGAAGTAATAACAATAACAAAATTAGAGTATTTAATAGATAATAATTTAATTGAATTTAATGTTGATAATTTTAATTATATAAAAATAAACGCATTGCAAAAATTAGTTGAGTTTATTATATATAATATAGATAATTTTATAGAAAATATAGAAGAATATGAGATTTTAGGGATAGAAAATGAATTGTTAAGTAATGTAAAAATAAGTAAAGAATATAAAACAAAAATTATAGAAAATGTAGATATTGAAGGACTTACTAATACTACTATAATTAAATTAATTTTTGAAGGAATTAATTTAATTGATAATGAAAATATAAATAAAAGGATATTAGAGGATGATAATGTTGAAATTAATGATAGATTAAAAATTCTTAAAGTAGTATTAAAAAATGTTGAAAATAAAGATAAAGGAACAGAATATATACATTTATTACAAAGAGGATATGAAGATATTAATACAAGCAAAAATGCATGCAGTATTAAATGTGATGAAATTGATATAGAATTATGTAATATATTAAAAACGCAAGAGTATATATCTTCATATAAAAAAGGAAAAAGAAACAATATAATTCTATATAATAAAATAAATAGAAAATAAAAATACGGGTGTTATAAAGATAAAATATAACACATACAATTTTTAGAAAAAAATAAAAAAAATTTTCTCCAAGCGGGCAAAACGGGTTTTAGGGAGAATTTCCTAAACAGCAAAAATGGTGTCAAAACACCAAGCTGGCGAATTTTGGGCATTAAAAAATGCTCTCAAAATTCGGAGAAAAATATACTTTAATTTAATATAAAAATCTTATGGATAAAATGAATTTTTTGTTTTGCCCATAAGATTTTTCATTTTCAATTGCTGTTAATAGTAAAGAAGGTTATATGAATAATTTTTCTAAAAATTAATAAACATTAGTAAGAGGTGGGGCAATTGAAAAAAAATGACCTAAAGGTTTATTGCAAATTTGATAATAATAAAGAATCAATTGATAAAGTTATCTGTAAAATATTTAAAGACTATTCTCAAAATAAAAATATTGAATTAAAGAGCAGACAAAATGGAAATAATACGTTAGAATAACTTTAATGTAAATATTTTTATGGGAAGGAGTGGTATGTTTAAATTAATAACTAAAAATTATAAAGTACGGAATATATATTAGATTATCTCGCGAAGATGGTGATAAACAAGAAAGTGAAAGTATTGGAAATCAAAGAAAAATAATTGAAAGATACATAGAAGAAAATAATTTAACCCTAATTGATGAATATGTTGACGATGGAGTATCAGGAACTACATTTGACAGACCACAGTTTAATAGATTAATTACAGATATTGAAAATAAAAAAATTAATATGGTAATAACAAAAGATTTATCAAGACTTGGTAGAGATTATATAAAAACAGGATATTACATAGAAAACTATTTTCCAGAAAATCAAGTTAGGTATGTTTCAATACTTGATGGTATAGATACATATAGCGAGACAGTAAATAATGATATAACACCATTTAAAGCGATTTTAAATGATATGTATGCAAAGGATATATCTAAAAAAATAAGAAGTGTTTTTAAGGAAAAACAAAAACAAGGAGAATATTTATGTAGTACAGCAGCATATCGGCTATAAGAAAGATTTAACTAATAAAAACAAATTAGTAATTGACAATAAAGTTGCAGATATTGTTAGAAAAATATTTAATATGTATGTAAATGGAATAGGAAGTAAATTAATTGTTGAATATCTAAATAAAAATCAATATTTAAGCCCATCGGGATATAGAAAAACGGGAATTGTTCAAAATAAAAACAAAATAAATTATTTTTGGAATGCAACTACTTTATGTGATATGCTAAAAAATGAAGTTTATATTGGCAATACAGTTCAAAATAAAGTATCTGTTGTTTCATATAAAGTGAAGAAACTTCGTAAAGTGGAAAAAGAAAAACATATAAGAGTAGAAAATACACATGAAGCAATTATTGATAAAGATCTATTTGAGAAAGCTCAAATAATACATAAAGAACGAGCCAAAAAAGTTGTAAAACAGTATGACTATTTATTACGAGGATTAATTTATTGTAAACATTGTCGGTTGGCAAATGCAAATTGTATTAAAAGTAAATCATAAGAGTAATAGACCAAAGATTCCATATATTGTGGATACAGGTTATCAAAAAAGAGGTTGCTATGTAAGAAATTTAAATTATCCAAAGTTTGAAAAAAGAATACTAGAAATTGTAAGAAAAGTTTGTAGAATATATGCTAATCGTAAAATGTTAGAAGAAACTTATAAAAAGGTAAAAAATACATCAATCGATTTGATAGTGTCCGTGAAAAAGCAAATCGAAGTAACTGATGTTAAAATAGCTGAGATAAATAGAAAAATAGATAGTTTATATGATGATAAATTAAATGGAACATTACTAGATATTGACTTTACAAGAATATCAGTAAAGTTTGTTAATGAAAGAGATAAATTAACAAATGAAAAGAGTAAACTAATAGATCGATTTCAATCACTACGAGGTCAGCAACATATCAAAAATGAAAATGATGAAGAACAAATGAATAAAATTATCAATAAGTTTTTAGAAATGAAAGAAGTGGATAAATCTTACTTATTTAGATTAATTGATAAAATTGAGATAGACAAAGATAAAAATGTTTTTATTTCATTCAATTTTGCACCACTAAATACGATAAATGAAAATATAGATGAATTTATTGAAATAGAGAAAATCTTGAATGCTGAAAAGGCAATATAACGTTGCTAGCGAAGAAAATAGAAATGTAGTATAAACTACATTGTTTTTTGAAAATAAAATGGTGGAAGTTAATAAGACTTTCACCATTAATATTAGCTTTCCAACCAGAAGGAAAGGGAATATCTGGATAATTTTTTGCAATATTATTTGCAGATATATATACTTCAGAAGTTGGAGAGTAGAAATTATTAACTAGGTTTATCCCATCAGGATTAATCATAGGAATTATGTATAAAGAGCAATTTTCATATAAATATTTTGCATCATACCCATAGATTTGCGAATTAGAAACAAAAGCATTACACAGATTTTGAGCGAATTTAATTAAAAGAAGAGATGTTATCCACTCAGTAGCATGGATTCCAGCAGTATACAGCACTTCCTTTTTTCCAATACCAAACTTTATACAATATATTTCATTATTTAAAACGCTTTTTCCAATAGAAAAAATTTTTAGAAAATTATAATTCTGTCTAAATGTATGAAGCGAATCTTTTAAATACAAATAATCAACCATAAAATCACCTAATATATAATATGTAAATAAAAAATAAAGGTTATTGTAATAACAAAGCATTGTAAATAAGATAAAATAATGATAGAATACTGATAATTAATTGCGAGGAGTGAATTGATATGATAAATATTAGACCTGTATCAGATTTAAGAAATAAATATCCAGAAATTGAAGAATTAGTTTTAAAAGAAGATGAGGCAGTTTATTTAACGAAAAATGGATATGGTTCAATGGTAGTAATGAGTTTAAAAAAATATTCAAAATTAATTGAAGATGCTGAATATAATGAATATATCGAAAAAGAATTAGATGAAGCAGACAAAGAAGCAGAAAATCCTAATACTAAATATTATACACATGAAGAAATGAAAAAAATGGCTAGGAGGATAATTGATGGAGAAAAGTAGTTATGTAATAAAATATACTTCAACTTTTATAAATCAGTTTAATTCCATTTTAAAATATTTAGTTAATAAATTGGATAATAAGATTGCAGCAGAAAAATTATACAATGAAGTAATTAGAGAAATAGAAAAGAGTAGTTCAAATCCAGAAAGTTATGAAAAGTACATAGGAGTTCGTAAAAGGAAAAATATATATTATAGAATTTATGTAAAAAACTATACAATTTTCTATGTAGTAAAAGATAATACTATGGAGGTAAGAAGAATTTTATATTCAAAAAGAAATTTAGACAAATTTATATAAAGAATCAATAATTAAAAATTAATGTTAATATTGAGGAGGAATAAGTATGAAGATATTAGGAAAAAATAGTTTATCAGCAGGAGTAAAAGTCGGGCTAAAAGTGATTTTAGCAATAGTAATAATTTTAGAGATTTTCTTAATTGCTTTTTCGATTATTACAAAGGTTAATATTATAGAAGAACCAAAAAACATAATATTGTATTTATTCATGGTAACTGCGATACCAGCAGTAATAGTGGTTTTTAATTTTATAAAAATATTTAAAACGTTTGAAGACGATGATGCTTTCAATAGAAAAAATATTAAAAGATTAAAAATTATATGGGCTTCATTTATAATTGCAGGAATATTGTTTATAGCGATTTCTATATTATTTAAATTTTTAATTGGAGATGATTTGTTAGAAGATTTATATATAAGAACATATGCACAGCTTTCTAGTATGTTTATAGCATTTATTGGTTTAATATTTGTTGTACTAGGAATAGGAATTATTATGCTTTTAGAAATTTATAAAGAAGCTATAAGACATAAAGAAGAGAATGATTTAACAATTTAAAGGACGGTGATAATATGTCTATAATAGTAAATTTAGACGTAGTTATGGCAAAAAGAAAAATGCCATCAAATGAACTTGCAGAAAAAATAGGAATTACTCCAGCTAATTTATCTATACTAAAAACAAATAAGGGAAAAGCAATAAGATTTTCAACATTAAATAAATTATGCGAAGTATTAAATTGTGAGCCAGGAGATATATTGGAATACAAAAAAGATGAATAATATTGCAAAAAAGAAAATGTGTGGTATAATACCAAAGGAGAAAATTTGTTTGCAAAGGAGAAAGATATGTTTTCATATATAAAAGGAACTTTAGAAGTAAAAGCATTAAATTATATAGTTGTAGATGTAAATGGTATAGGATTTAAGATATTTATGTCACAATCAGCTATACAAAGATTAGAAGAAACTGGTAAAATAGTAAAGATATTTACATATATGAATGTAAAAGAAGATGAATTAAGTCTTTATGGTTTTATAACAAATGAAGAATTAAGAATGTTTGAATTATTAATAGGGGTAAGTGGAGTTGGTGCAAAATCTGCAATAACAATGTTATCTGCAATTACACCATCTAAATTTGCATTAGCAGTAATTTCTAACGATGTTAAGACTTTAACAAAAGTACCAGGAATAGGAACAAAATCAGCACAAAGAATAATATTAGAACTAAAAGATAAATTAAAAACAGAAGAGGCTATTCAAGCAAATGATGTAGAACTTACATCGAATGTTGTAGGAAATAATAACTTAGAAGAAGCTGTTCAAGCATTAAAGGTATTAGGATATACAAGACAAGAAATAGAAAGTGTATTAGCTAAAATAGATATTAATACGCTAACTGTTGAAGATATAATTAGAAAAGCATTAAGTTTTTTAGGAATGTAAGGTGAGATAGATGGACTTAAGCAAACCACTAGCATATAGAATGAGACCAAAAACATTAGAAGAATATGTTGGGCAAGAACATATTTTGGGTAAAGATAAAATATTATATAGAACTATAAAAGCAGATAGATTATCAAGTATAATCTTGTTTGGACCGCCTGGATGTGGTAAAACTTCGCTAGCAAGAGTGATAAGTGAAACAACTAAGTATAAATTCTATAAAATAAATGCAGTTACTTCAGGTGTTTCAGATATAAAAAGAGTGGTAGAAGAAACTAAAAATATGATGTTAAATCCACAAGGTAAGAGTATCTTATTCATAGATGAGATTCATAGGTTTAATAAATTACAACAAGATGCGCTTTTGCCATATGTAGAAGATGGAACAGTTATCTTAATAGGAGCTACAACAGAGAATCCATATTTTGAAGTAAATAAAGCGTTAATTTCTAGGTCTATGGTATTCAAATTAAACCCATTAACTAAACAGGATATAATAAAAGTATTAAAAATGTCTTTAGAAAGAGAAGATGGGTTAAAAAGTTATGATATAAAAATAGATGATGAGACAATAGAAAAGATAGCAGATACTGCAAATGGTGATGTAAGAACAGCATTAAATGGATTAGAAGTTGCAGTTTTAACTACAGAGATTTCATCAGATGGATATATACATATAACAAATGAAATTGCCAAAGAATGCGTTCAAGAAAGAAAAGCTATTTTTGATAAAAAAGGTGATAGTCACTATGACAATATAAGTGCATTTATAAAATCAATGAGGGGGTCAGACCCAGATGCAGCTGTTTTTTATTTAGCAAGAGCATTAAATGGAGGCGAAGACCCTGTATTTCTTGCTAGGAGAATTGTTATTGCAGCTTCAGAAGATGTTGGTATGGCAAATCCAAATGCACTTGTTGTTGCTACATCCGCAATGCAAGCTGTACATATGATTGGTATGCCAGAGGCAAGAATTATTTTAGCAGAAGCTGCAGTATATGTAGCAACTTCTAAGAAATCTAATGCATCATATTTAGCAATAAATAGAGCACTAGAAGATGTTGCTAATAAAGATACTGGAGAGATACCAATGCATATTAGAAATGCTCCAGTAGAGGGAATGGAAGCATTAGGATATCATGAAGGATATTTATATCCACACGATTTTCCAGGACACTATGTAGAGCAACAATATTTACCAGATAAAATGTTAGGAACAAAATATTATATTAAAGATGAAAATATAGAATAATTATATGAGCGGCATGCAAGAACAAAATTTAACCATGTCGCTATAATTCTTTACTTATTTTAACTAATAGATTATAATTAATCAAAGGATTGATGGCGATGAAAAATACAAGAGAAGAAAAACATAATTGGAAATTTGAAAATAAACAATATTTAAATGAATTAACACGATTTATGGATTTAACTGAACAGATAAAAGACAAAGAATTAAAAGAAAAAATTATAGCACAAATGTTAAGATGTGATATGGAATTAACCAAATTTGCAGAAGAAAAAATATTAAAATAGAATATTATTCTTTTCATTTGGAAAAATAATATTATGATAGTAAAAATAGTAATTGGATTTATAGCAGGTATAATAAGTGGACTATTTGCATCTGGAGGAGGTCTAATATTAGTTCCAGCATATGTATATATAATTAAGATGTCAGAAGAAAAGGCTAGAGCTACATCAATT
>ERZ1673700.588-NODE-588-length-45477-cov-6.197239_pt1 | contig 45477 bp, 67 predicted proteins | sample MGYA00580230_ERZ1673700 | MGnify/ENA primary metagenome ERZ1673700 (study PRJEB41218, sample SAMN15661782) | gut metagenome | host: Homo sapiens | place: Canada: London | collected 2015-08-20/2019-03-30 | study: EMG produced TPA metagenomics assembly of...
TACAAGTTTATACATCTTTTCCCAAATATGTTTGTTCTTAACTTCCTTACCGTCTTTTGTTTTCCAACCATTGACACGCCACCTTGAAAGCCAACCTTTTGTTATGGCGTTCACTACATAGGACGAATCACTATAGATAGTCACCTCATAGCTGTTTGTTTTTAAGGATTTTACTAACGCCATGTAAACTGCTGTCAATTCCATTTCATTGTTTGTTGTTAATTGTTTGTTTCCTGTAACAATGTTTGTTTTAATTCCTCTGTCACAAGGAATAGCTTCTACATAAGCCCAGCCACCTACACCGGGATTTCCTCCGCAACTTCCATCTGTATAATATGCCACCTGTTTCATTTTTCGTTCCTGCCTTTCACAATATCAGTATAGATTTTAATTATTGACTTTGCAACTACTTCCCACAATGTTATACCATTTACTGTTCCAATCCATTTACGCTCACTGTTTAATAATCCCATATGCCAGAATTGAAACACTTTTTTGTTTTTTCTGTTTGTTTCTCTATATGCTTCAATACCTTGTAAATTATAACCATAATGCTCGCATATTCCCATCAGAGCATTTTCTAATAATTCTATAGATAACTTCCCATTTGTTTTGATTCCTTCACGTTCTGCTAACTTTGCTACTGGTTTAACCTTCCACAAGAATTTATTTAATTTTATCTTGTTTTCTTCCTTCGTACAATCCAGTGATACTAAGTGTTCTGTTGTTATTTTTGTTTTAGGTTTTGTTTCCGTTTTCATCGCATCCACCCGTATTAAAAAAGGATGGACAATAGCAATTTTATTTTGCCTACCATCCATCCTTTTATAGTGATTTTGTTTTTGATATCAAGTAAAGAGTCTATATCGAATATATTTTATTTGTTTCGTTTACAAGTTACATTTTATTTTGAGAATTAGATTTCCCATTCATCATCGTCTTCTGCTTCTTCGTCTTCCCAGTCTTCACCATCTGCTTCTTTTGCTTCTGCATCTGCTTTTTTCAGGAGTTCTGCATATTTCTCTGGTTTCTGTTTCGGCTGTGTTTTGATACCTCTATCTACACACATCTTATACAGTTCTTTTGCAGGTTTTCCTGCATATGGGTCAGATTCTTCTTCGTCTTCATCGTCCCAATCTTCATCCTCAGCTTCTTCTGGTTCTTCTTTCTTTGCAGGTTTGGTGTCTTTCTTTGGCTCTGCCTTTGCTGTTGCTTTCTTCTTTGCAGGTTCGATTTCTCCATTGTCCAGTTTTTCCAGTAACTCAATCAGTGCATCTTTCTTTCTGGATTTACACATGGAAGAAATACCACGTTTACAACACAGTGCATACAGGTCTTTAGCGCTCATGCTCTCATAATCTTCACCAGATTCATCCGGCTCTTCTTTTGTTTTCTTTGCACTTGCTTTCTTTGTTTCAGATTTTTCTTCCTGTGCTTCTGTAACATCTTCTGCTTCTGCATCCACAATATCATCCTGATTTGTTTTCAGTCCAGTTTCAACAACTCTAGCTGTTACTTTCGGAATTGCTGACAGCAGGTCTAACAGGAATGGACTGTTATCCATTGCTACTGTTCTTGCGAATAATGGGTATCTGCTACCGATTTCTTCAATGTTCTCCTTGTTTGTTCCATACAGTTCTTTTGCCGCTTCATATGCACTCCAATTTTTTGCCATTTTTGTTTCTCCTTTTCTGTTTTGCTTTGTTCTTTTATTTTTTTTTACTTCAACTTCTGTTGTTGATTTTATTCTAACACAGGTCTAACATTTTGTCAACAACTATTTTTATTTTTCTGAAACTTTCGTCAGTGCTTCGTCAACTGCAAATTTCAGACTTTTTAAACCATCCTCAGACATAATTCCAAGACCACCTCTTAGGAAAACTTTTCTTTCTTTTCCTTCTTCTTCTGTTACCAACTGTTCTGCAACAGAATAACCAAGTGTTTCTCCTTCCAGATTTTGTGCTTCTGAAATTACCACATTTCTTTTTTCTTTAATTCTTGCTTTTGCAAGTTCTGTGTAGTTTAATCTTCCCATTCGCTTGTTTCACTTCCTTCCTGTTCTTCATCCCCATTATCTGGTAATTCGATTACAGCCACAAAACGTAACTGTATATAATCCTCGTCCACAAGGCTACAAATGTTATCAAGATTGACATTATCAACCATAGACTTGAATGGAATCTTTGCATTTCCGTCTTTGTCGAAGTTTACAGCACTAATTGTAAAAATTCCAAGGTTCATAGCTTTACCAGTTCCACATTTTGCCTGTACTGTAATATCACTGTTTAAACCTTGTAACAATTCTACACTTGTAAGAATTTCATCATAACGCAACTTGAAAGTAACTTGCACTGTTTTATTTTTTCCAATGTTAATACCTTCGAAAGTTGCAATACCTTTTTGTTTGAATTTCTTTTCCAAATCAATATTCCTTTCTGTTCTGTGTTATAGTTCTTCTTCTGTTCTTGTTTCTTTCCTTCTGCATTGTTTCATAATATTCTTGTTCTTTTTGTTTTTCTTTCAAGAAAAGTTTTCTTGCTTCAATACTTTGTTTTGCTTTATGTTTATTTACCTCAAGTAAAACATTGTTTGTATTGTTTGTTATAACATCTTTATTACTTGAACTCGAAGAGTTCTGTAATATGTGTTTATTACTTGAACTCGAAGAGTTCTGTAATATGTGGCATGAACTCGAAGAGTTCTGTAATATGTGGCATGAAGTCGAAGACTTCAAACCCCCTTTTCTTTTCTCCCCCTTATCATACACCTTGTCAAGTGCTTTGTCAACATTTTTTTTATATTTTTTTTCTAACAATGGAGACAGTTTGCTTTCTTCTTTTATTTCTTCTAACACAGATTGCCTTATAAGGTCTTTAAATGCTTCTATATCGGATTCTTTTATCGAAAGCCATACTTCATCTGTATTGAGGAATTGAAAAGCAAATACAGGTAATTTATGGGCTTCTATTGCATGAGATTCTAACGTATGTAAATATTCTTGTTTTACCGTAAAAGAACTATTGTCTGTTGATTTTAACTCACAGATACAATGGTCTGATTGACCGTCACACTTTTCTATCCAAGTAGCACCTGAATTGCGTGTAGGTTTAAAACCTAGCCTGTGCATTACTTCTGCTTCATTTTTACGATAAAACTTTGTTGAGCGTTTTGTCATTTTGCTATTTCCTATATTTCTACATAAGAAAAGGGCAATGTAGATATGCTTTGTAAGCCTCTATTTGTGCCCTATTTTCCATTTTTATTCCTCAGTTAATTTACGCCTTATATCATCTTCGATAAATAATAAATACGGCTTACAAGAACCACAGGCACGGGAACGCATTTCTTTAAATTCCTCAGTACCAAACAAATCTTTATAACGTGTCTCAGCTTCTACTATTTCTCTTGTATAAGATACTATATCCATTCTATCCATTCTATTCTCCTTTCTGTTGTATGATTGATAATATTTTTCGTCTGTCTTCTGTTACAAGTCTATGCCACAAATCAAAACCTGTTGTACCATCATAATCGTAAAAAGCATAACCATATTGAGTACATTTTTTAATCCATTGTACTGTATGTTTTTGTTGTATTGTTACAAGCTGTTTTGCTATTGCATCATATTCTCTGTCAGTTATAACACTGTTATTTGCTTCATAATATAGATAAGAATGAATTAGTATAACACGTTGTAAGAAACTACATTTTAATTTGTCAGACCAATATACAGGTAAATTATACATAATCTTCAATGTTCCTTTCCGATAACATTACTATTTTGTATGCTGTTTTCTTTCTTCTCATTTTGTTACCTCCTTACTTGTTTAACTTGTTATCTTTTACTTAATTACATTTTAACATAACAACATTTTATTTGTCAATAACTATTTTAAATTTTATAAATATAACTTTATAAAGAAAAATATATATAAATATATATAAAAAGAAAGTTTGTGCTTTAAAAGTTTATTTGTTTTATTCCCTTTTGTTTACAATATTGTTTTAAAGATTTTATATTGTTTTTCTCAAATGTTTCTCTTGTTTTCTGAATAACATCATCCAGACTTATTAATGCTTTTTGTTTTGAAGTGTATCTAGTATATTCAATTGCAATTCCTGTCTGATAATGTGTAATAGAATAGCATCTATTTTCCAATTTTACAATAACAATATTTTTATACTTTGTTTTATAACATGGTTTCTTTACAATCTCTCTGTCACAACTCATTATATTACATTCCATGCTCTAACCTCCTATTTTAACGATTTAAGCCATTTTATACATTTACCCTATACTTTTATCACTGAACTATATAAACACGCTAGAAACTTAAAATACAGGCTATATAAGCTATAAGAAAAGGTAGCTTTTAGGCTACCTTAATTTTTCTTAATGCATCACTGTATTTATTTCCACAACACACGAAACAGTTAATTGTGTCTTTTGTCATTCCTTTGAATACTGCAATTCTCAGAATCTGTTCAAGTGGTAAACCTGTCTTTTCTAACTTTGTTACCATTCCAATGCATCTGTAAGAAAATGTTGCTCTGATACCATTTGTATTAGCTTGTGTTCTCAGATTTTCAATGAAGTCCACAAGGTCTGCATTTCCTTTTGCGATATGCATTTCAATGTTTCTATCGTAGTCAAAATCAATGATTGCAAATCTATCTAGTGTAGCTTGGTCTAACACAAGTCTTCCAGTGTACATATCATCAGCACCACTACCAACAGTGTTACCTGCGGCTACAACACGGAAATTTTTGTGTGCTGTGATTTTTCCATTTGGGAACTCGAAGTATCTATTTGCAATTGCCGCATTAAGTAAAACTAATACTTCTGGAATTGATGCATCCATTTCGTCAAGGAAAAAGATACCACCATTCTTAAATGCTTTATAAAATTCTGTTTCATGGTAAACACCACCTGCATCTATAAAGCCTGTCAGTTTGTATTCCTGCTGTACTGAGTTCGTAAAGTAAAACTCAAGTCCTAAGTCCCAACTGATTTGTTCCAACGTATAGTTCTTACCACTTCCTGCCGGGCCAGCTAAATATACTGGAATATCGTTTTCAATACAAGCCTTAATTGTTTCATACTGACTATGTTTTACTTCCTGTGTTTCTTTCTTTTCTTCAACAGGTTTTACTTTTACAGGTTTAACTTTCGGAATAGTAAGAACTGTTTTATCTTTGTTTACTTCATGTCTTCCAGACTTTCTTACCATATTTGTTGTTCTGTCTTCGCTTCTGAAATCTTCTGGTTCTCTATACTGTTCCATGTTTCCATTGCAATCTACAACTTTGTAACAATACATGATTCCTTGGATTTCAAAACTGTAAATGCCTTTAAGCATTTCTTCTCTGATTTCTGCTGTATGTCTTCTTGGTGTTCTTTTAATTACTACTATGCCGAAATCAGTAATTGTTTCACACTCAATTTTGTTTGTTTTCTTGTTGAATTTTACACTTTCAAATTTTCTTGTTTTAATCATTTCTATTTTCTCCTTCACATTTGTTTTTGTTTTGTTATCTTGTTTCTGTAATTATAATAACATAGACAAAACAAATGTCAACAACAAATTAAAAAAAATAAAGGTGCAAATTAACGCACCTTGTATTTTTCTATATCTGTGATTTTTTCTTCTTCCGTAAACCTTGGTAAATAATATTCATTTGTTCTAAATATCCCCTTCGGAAAATCTTTAATTGAATCTAATGGTCTGCCATATGAATTTGCAAAATTATATCCTTCTTCGTATCTTTCCATTAATGCAAAAAAGATTCTTCTAAGCATAGATGGATGCATAACAGGAAAAGCAACCTGTTTTAAATTCAATTTCTGTGATGCTTGCTTTACACAAATTTTTACATAATCTGCATAATCATGGTATCTATTTGCAGCGGTCGTTCCAATTATAATATTAAGATTTACTCGACAGCCGTTACTTTCCAGATTATTAATTAATTCAAGTACTTTGGCACACTCTTCTGTTATTTCATCAGCTGAAACAAATGCACTATAACTAATGTTTTTGTTTATTGTTATCACTTTGTTTTTCTGTGATACTGTTTTTTTGTTTATCATATTTGTTGGAACACCCTGCAAATATCTTGGTACAGAACATTGAAATCCTACAACGTCATATATTGTTTTTTGTTTTGTTGAAACACTTTTCAATTTTGTTTCAAGTTTGTCTTTCAATCTTTTTGTTCCTTCTTCCCAACCACTTTTTAACAATTCGTATGCTTCGGAAAAACCATGTGTCTGAGTAAACTCGTATGAACCTTCGATGCTACTATATCCACCTTTTTTTTCTTTAAATCTCTCCTTTTGTTCATTACTTTCAATAAAATCAATAACATCTGAAATACTTTGATACTCATATGTTGTTACAGTTATGAAACCATTATCCTTTTCTTTCTTAATCACTTTCTTAATCATGTTTTTCTCCTTCACATTTTTTAATATTTCTGTTGTCATAATTATAATACTATATTTACTTTTGTTTGTCAACAAATATTTGAAAATATTTTGTTTTGTTTTCTGTCAACAAAAAAGGAACACAAACGTGTTCCCATTTTAAAACTTTTCTTCTTTTAGTTTTTGTTTTGTTTTTGGCAAAAATCCATACATTGCAATACAATAGGAATCTGCCAAATCATCATTGATTTTACAAGGTACTCTCTGACCGTCTATTTTGACCTTTATTACGCCTTTTTCACCTCTACCCTTATAAGGCTCTGCTATATATTTCAAAAGCCCTCTATCACGCAAATACAAGATTGTACGATATTTCTCTTTGTTGATTCCATATGGGTTTTGTAATGGTTTACTATCACCTACTATCTGACCTTTCCAACTACGTGTATCTACTGAATAAACTGGAACATTATATAACCTTGCTACATCTATGATTGTTGCTATTAATGCCCCTGTTGATTTAATATATACTTCTGATAAAAACCCTTGAGAACGCAATCTGATTCTTTCTGTTATAATAATTACATCATTTTGTTCTATCTGTTTCTTTAATCTGCGCTTGAATATTGTTTCAAGATATGTGTAGATTGCTAATCGTTTTTCTGTGTTGTTTTTGCATTCTTCAAAATTGATTGATTTCATTCTTAATATTTTCTTGTCTTGTAATATTGTAATTCCTGTTCTTGTATATGATTGGTCAATTCCTATTACAACCATGTTCCCTCATGTACCTTTCTCTTCTAGCTTTTGCCAGTTTCTTTCTGAACCTTATTTTATCTGCCTTTGTGTTCATCTTTGTATCATTACATTCACAAAATTGAATTCTCTTTATATGTTCAGAAAACCATGTTCTTTTTTACAAGTTTAAATGTTTTAAGATTTTGGTTATATAAAAGATATTCATTATCTACTTTCCCACAATATAGGATTGTATATACATGTTCTTCTGATTTTAGTTTGAACATTGTTCCAACTTTTATTCTGTTACAACCACTACATCCCATCGTTTTTAATTCGTTGTCTGTTCTAATCCACCCACAAATAAATTTGTCACGTATTATTGCATTACATCCATAACGAAAACAGCCTGTTCCATTGTTACCATACTGTTTCCTTGTTTTGTCTAAATAACAGCATTCTGCGCACATTATTCCTTTAACCATTCTATACACTTCTCCTTCGTTGTGAATACAGGGTATCTGTTTGGTTTGTTTCGTGTTCCTGTATCAATGTTACTGTTTTCACACATGAATGTATTCACCCAAAATCTAACTTCATGTTCTTTTCTTTTTCCGGCTACAATACTTTTTAACTTTAATGTGTATACCGTTGTTTCTTCGTATACGGTCGCATACTTTACAATGCATTTGCAAATAACATTATCGTTATACTTTTCACGCTTACTTGCAAATACAAGAAAAACTTCCTGTCCCGGTTCTAACATAAGATAACGTTTTACCATGTTATCTCCTTTCTGTTTACATTCTTTTATTTCGCACTCCAAACAATCTAAATAGGTTACTCGGAGTGCGTATGCTTTACAATACTTGCTCATTATGCTACTCTTTCAAGATACTTCGCTTTCTTCATACAGAAAAGGTATTCTGTCGTTGAAAGTTTGTGCTGATATTTCTTTTCCAGATAGTCAAGTTCTGAGTTTAACATATCTGTAAATTCATCATAATCACTTGTGCCGACTTCTGTTTCATCTGTGTTGAGATAATAATATCTCATTACTTTCATAACTTCTTTTTTCATTTCTTCTGTCATAATATTTTTCTTCATGACTTGTTCCTCCTTCTGTTTTGATATACTATTTACTTGTTGATATTATAATACATCAATTTAAAGAAAAAGTCAACACTTATTTTTTAAATCTTTTCTTTGCTTCATCAACAAACGCCGCAACAACAGCATAAATAAACAATACCAATGAACCAATAAACACTACCAAAAACAAAACACCAACAACTTTTGCACAAATTACAATTAAATTCCATAATAAAAAATTAATCTTCTCTAACATTATCATTTTAAACGCTCCTTCGACTTTCTAAAACACACATCACGCATAGGACATTCTTGTGCTTTTTTACTTCCATAACAAGAACATTGCGGCATCCTTGGCACTAACTTTTTATTCAAAACAAGTTGCTCTTTATATTCCTGTATTTTTTCAAGTCTGCGAATATATGGTGCAATCTCTGCCGGGTTATAATCATATCGGTACACCTTAAATTCCTGTGTGTTTTTATCATCACACAAAACAATTCCTTTATGTATTCCAGTAAGATACATATACAACTGACATTGCTTTCTTCCAGATGCATGATACTTTTGTTTTTTGTATGTGTATGTATTTACACTTTTAATCTCGACAATATATTCTTCCCATTTGTCACATGGCTCTGTAAGGCTCATATTTGCCGGTAATTTGCATATTATATCCGGGGTATAGGATAAGTCAAAGTCTTCGTCAAAACGGCTGTAATCACAGTCTAACGGCGCACACAAGCCGCCTCGTATGAACAACCTCTGCCACTTTTCGTGAATAGCATCACCCTCTTCAAATATCCTTTTTAATCCTACTTTTGTTTGTTCCCCCTGCAACTGTTTGTAGAATAATGATAACACCTGTTGTCTATAACAAAATTTATCATCAGATACAATTACAGAAGATGCGTGTAATCCTTTTCTCTCTGTTGTATCTGAACCTCTTGTCATTACTGATTTCAAAAACTTTAATTCTTCTGGTATGTTCTTATCCAAATAAAACAAACTGTTCAATAATTGTTCTATCTTTTGTTCTTCCGTACTCTGTAGCTTTGTTCCATTCCTATCTGCTTCTTTTTTAATATCGTCAATCAATCCCATTATTCTACCTCTCGAATTGTTTTTATGAAAGATTTGTTTATGTCCGTTGTAGAGCAAAATCTATTGATTGCCTTTTGTTTTGTCTCGGCATAACAATAAAAATCTCGTTCTACAACTTTATTATTTTCGTATGTTCTCAGAAACGTTATGATATATAAATGCATTACTCTAACATTTCCTTATATTTCTTTTTGTGTTCTTCCATAATTTCTTTTCTGGTAGAATCTAAGTCTGCAAAATCTACGAAGCCCTTTTCAAAAAACATAGGGATTTCACAAGATTGCATAGGATTACACACTTTTGACTTTACAACTTTTACTTTCATAACAATACCAATTCGTTCCTTCGCTTCTGTATTGAATGGATTGTGGTTCGGTATTTCAATCCATCCCTTTCGTGCTACTTGTATTCTAAGACTTGCACTGTGTTTTAATTTATGACCACCTGGAGTTTGAATATTGTCACCAAACGGCAATGCGTTCATTTTATCACGAATCTGATTGATGAAAATAACTGTTGTTCCCGTTTGTTCTATTACATCCTCAAGTGTTGGTAAATACTTGTCCATAAGTCTAGCAACACCACCGATACGCATTTCCTGTTCACTGTCTGTATTGACTGCCTTTCTTATCTTGTCGATATCATCCTTTGGCTGTAATGATGGTACACTGTCAATAACGATTAATGGTATTCCTTCTTCTGCAAATCTAATTGCACGGTTAAAAGCCTTTTCTCCATATCTCGCTCTATACACTAACATTTGTTTCGGACGATTACCAAATAACCTTGCTCGCTCGGAACTAAAAGTACCCTCAACGGGCTCAACTAAACACATTTCATGCTGAGCGCACATCTGATAAGCAAGTGTTGTTTTTCCTGCACTCTCAGCACCAAAAATTTCTATTGTTCTTCCGCATGGAACACCACCTCCGATAATGTTATCAAGGTCTGTAAGTCCTGTTGACCATCTCGGAATTTTTAATGCATCCGATTTACTTCCAAGACTATATACAGAACCTTTTTCCTTTTTATCTATTTCATTACATAATCTCAGAATTCCTTCTTTGTTTAATTGTTTCATTTGTTTACCTCACATTTCTTTCTTTCCGTTTTAATCATTCCACGAAGTACCTGTCCTATTTCCAGATAATTCGTTTTAATTGTTCCCTCCGCAGAAAACTTTGTTTCACACCATGTTACGAGTTCATCAAATTTATTAAGATACCACTCTGCTTTTTTCAAATCTTCTATACCATTTTTATTTTCATGTCTCCATATATATTTATACGCATTTTGCACACAATATTCTGCTGTCCTTTTTACTCCGAATGTTAAAATCATTGCATCAATACATTCAATACTTGTGTGTCCTTCATAGTGACTCGGATGATTTACGTTATCATTTACTTTAATTTCTTCCATTGTTTTGCGTCCCCCTTTTCGTTTGTTTCGTGTATTTTCTTTGATTGCAATGTATATGCTATATTCCTGTTCTATTTTGTCTTTCGCTTATTCATATGACTTTACCACATTCTCACCTCGCCATCAAAGTGCTATTATATTTGACTACTCTACTCAAATACTTTTGCTTCTTGAACTCCAATGCACCTTGTTCTTTTAAAATATCAATGACCCTACTTGTTACTGCCCTTCCCTTACATCTATCGTAAAAATCATCATAATCTTTGAATACACCCTTTTTACGCTCTTCTTCTATAGCTTCTGCGGCTTTTTCTCCGATACCCTTAATAATACTCAAACCTTGCTGTATAACGTTCTCTCCGTCCATTTTACGAATACTTGTTTTAGCTGTATAATTGACATGAGGTAGCATTACCACTGCACCGTCCTTTACAGCACATTCAGAATATTTATAGATATCTGAATCACTTCCTGCATATTTTATTTTTACATACCAGAATTCTGTTGGGTAATAAATTTTATAAAACATTTGCTGTAAACTTATAAGCGCATAGCCAGTTGACTTTACCTCACACACTTTCGTGTGCCACGCTTGCAACGTGTTAAGGTTTGGAACATACCAAAGACATATGTTTTATAACACTTAGTCTCTTCCATTATGTTCTCTGAATCTTTTCACGAATTTGTTGTATTTTCTTTGCATCCCAAAACTACTATAGTAAACATGAACATATAGCAACATCATATTTCTTTCATACTTCTCTTTTAATTGTATTTCTTGCTCTATAGTTAGTTTTCTTTTACACATATATAACGCCTCCGTAAACTTGACTGCTAATTACCCATTTTTATAGTATATGGATTTATATATACTATATACCACTTAGCACGATAGTCAATCGCTTTTATTTCAGCTTATGGCATCTGAATGATTTTTTCTGAATTTCTTCCACATTCACACTGTACCTTTCGATATATGTTGTAGTTCATTCAGCTTTAGGGAGTCCTAGCAATTTCGGAAGTTTTCAGCACACACTTTACATGTATACTGCACCCAATCTTTTAAATTGATGACCTTTATTAAATCCATATATAAGCATACTCGCCCAAATACTGTCTGTTTGTTCTTTTGTTAGTCCTTCAGATTTGCAACCCTTATAAAAGTCTTTTTTCATTTGTTCGATTATTGGAACGTATTCCGGCTTCGTAAGGTTTTCTTGCTTCTTCATAATCTTTAACATATCAAAACTTTGCTGTTCTGTAAGGTGTCCAACTTTTTGTGCAACTTCTGTGGTCTGTTCCTGATACAACATAGTACCATAAGTTTCTTTTGTGTATTTGTAATATGGCGTTGTTGTGTCAACTTTTCCTGACAGTTTGTTATACGCATATGTTTCATGCATTTTCAACTGTAGCGGCGCAGGTCTGTTTAATGCATTTACGGCAATTACATCTTCCACGCAATCACAATGTATCATAGACAGGATTTTCTTTGGTGTTGATTTTTCCATCTGAAAAATGCCATCTGTATGACCATTTCTAAACGCTTCCAAAACAAGCGTGTCTTCTATTTCTTCGTCTGTTACAATATGATTTGTCAGATGTTCCAATTCACGCATTTCTGATTCTGTTTTAAGTCCTAACATATCAAACTTTACACAATTAATATGTTCCAAATCGTCTTTATCATAACAACTACTTAATGCACCTGTTTTTCTGTCTCGCATTATAATACAAGTATAATCAGATATATCAGTTCCAACAACTGCAACTCCTGCGGCATGTTTTCCAAGGTATTTGATTTTTCCATACATCTTCGAAAAATGTTTTATAATGTTATCATATTTATCATTTAATTCTTGCGTTCTCATATCCTGTAATAATGCTTTCATGTTCAGTTCATCATCAAAAACATAACTTCTAATATATGCTTTGATTTCTGCTATTGTTCTTTTATTCTCGCTTGCTTCATATTCATCTACTTCTTTTGTTGTTTTAAGTCCACACACGCTTGCAAGGTCATTCACAAGATTATCAATATCATACATTCCATATGAACATATCTGTATAGCCTTACCTTTATATTTTTTGATAACATAATCAATAACTTCCTGCCGTCTACTTGTTTCAAAATCACAATCAATATCGGGTAAGGTTTTCTTTCCCTTACGCATGAATCTGTTAAAATCTAACTTATACTTGATACTATCCACATTCGTGATTCCAATTGCATAAGCTATCAGACAATTACATACAGAACCACGACCACCGCCAACAGCAATCCCATTATTTTTCGCCCACATAACGTAGTCACGCACAATCAAAAAGTAATCTTCAAAACCATGATAGCTGATAACTTCCAATTCTTTCTTACATCTGTTTAAATATGTTTTATTATACTTCCCTTTTTGTTTTAATCCTTTTACAATCAATCTTTGTAGTTCTTTTCTACTATTTTCAAGTCCTAAGTCCGGCAGCTCTAACTCCAATCCTTCAAGAATGTTATCTTCAATCTTGTTATATATTTCTTTCATATTGTCCACAAACATTTCTGCAATCTGCATAGCGTTTTTAAACTTTGTTTTATACATTTTTGCAAATCTATCTGTGATTTCATATTCACTCGGCATATATCTTTCGCCATATGTATTCTTAACGTCTAACGTTGTCTTGCCAATTTCATGCATTTTACAATATGTGTCAAAATCTTCTTTTCTTCCATAATGGCTGTCAGATGTAAGAATACATTTGATATGTTTTTCTCTTGCCATTGCCATTAAGACATAATCAACTTTTTGTTGTGTTCCGTCATTGTCAATTTTATATGGCTGTATTTCAATATATAAATCCTTCTTGAATATTGATTTGAATTTGTCCAACAACTTACTAGCAGTTTTTCTGTTACCATTTTTAATAGCTTGTGAAGTTGCTGATGCTATACAGGCAGTCGTACAAATAAGCCCTTCACTATATTTTTCTAACAGCTTGAAATCAACGATTGGCTTATAATAAAACTGTTCTGTGTTTGCAACTGTCATTATATGACAGAGGTTTTGATACCCTTTTAAATTCTTTGCAAATAGGTTTAAATGGTATCTATGCTTATCTTGTTGCTCCTTTTTAAACATGGGTTGAAAATATACTTCACATCCCATTACTGGCTTTATTCCTACTTCATTACACGCCTGATAATGTTTGACTAAGCCACTAATAGAACCATGATTACTAATTCCTAATGCCTTGTACCCAAGTTCTTTTGCTACCACTGCCAATTGTTCCGGCTTTCCAAATCCATCAAATAATGAATATTCATCATGTCGGTGCATATCGAAAAAATTTCCCATATTCAATTTTTCTCCCTTCAACTATGATATTCTCTTGTCACTTATTATTATACTAAAAAAGAGGGGTAATGTCAACCCCTCAATTTGTTTTATTCCTCGTTTTCTTCCCACTCGTCCTCTTCATCATCAGACCAATCATCATTGCTGTCTTCTTCGTCTGCTTCTTCTAACAGGTCGATATAATATTCTTTTGACTTTTTCGGCTTACAATCAATATTCCTTTCTTTACACAGCTTATATAATTCCTGTGGCTTCATGCTGTCATAATCGTTTTCCTGTTCTTCTTCGTCTTCTTCCCAGTCATTTTCTTCTTCCGGCTCTGGCTTTGTTTTCTTTTTTGTTGCAGGTTTTGTTCTACCTTTTGTTTTGCTCTGTTTTGTTTCTTCCTCGTCTTCGTCCTCAAAATCTTCTGAATTATCTGCCGGGTATGCTTTGTCAACGTATTTCAGAATTGATGCATCAGACAATGGTTTTACTTTTGTATTTCTGAATTTTGATTTATCTAACGGAATAACACTGAACGTTTTACCCTGTCCAGAACCTACTTGCTTGATTTCATAGTCTCTGTCACATAATGTTCCATAACTTTCATACATGGATGCCAACGAAGGAACTGGCGAACATTGATTTACTGCAAACATAAGAATTTTTACTTCTTTCGAATCATAATCATATACAGACCATGCATACATATTTCTTGTGCGTAAGTTTTCATCCTCGCAATATTGACATTCTCTACCAAATAATTCCTGACACGGAACATTTACACCAAGCGCAAAACTATCGTGAAAAGGCATTTCCATACCATCTTCTAAGTCTGTGAGAAAACGCACACGCACTTTTGTGTTCTCCTTAAAATACAGAAACTTTCCTTTACTGCTTCCAGACTTTGCAATTTCACTTTTGATGTTCGATAATTTAATTCTTCCCATTTCTATATTCTCCTTTTGTTTGTTTGCTATTTGTACGAAACATTTACTTTTGTATCTTCAAAAGCTACTGCGCTAAAATCTTTCATGTTAAACATCCAACCACCAAACTCTACCATGCAATGTGTAGCATCTCCCATGTATAATGTTTTGGTACACTGCGTAATTTTGTCAATTCTTTCTTTCAGCGTTTTTCTGATTTCATCAGCCACAAACAATCCTAACTGCTTATTAAATACTTCTTCTGTTGTTTCACTCTTCTTTACGCCAGTCGCTTCCTCAAATCCTTCCACTAACGCTTCGTACTCTTCGCTACCTTTATTATACTCCTCTCGAATAACCTTGTCAACCTGAAATCTTTCTCCTGATTTATGAACGAATGTTGCCGCTACAATAACGGAAATACTTAATTTCATAATTTCCTACTCCTTTTTGTTTTTAATATTTGTTTTTTTAATGTTCTTTCATCCATTTCCCCTGCATCTTTCACACCTTCTGGATATTGAAAACGAATAACATCAAAATATTTTTTCAACAGTTCTGTCCCTTTTTCTCCGCATTTATCATTATCTAGTACAGATACAACTGTTGTTATGTTTTTTTGTTTTAACTTCTTTACCTGTTCATCCGAAATATGCCATCCTAACAATGCACAACAGTTTTTTATATGCCCTCTTGTCTTTAAACTCAGATAATCGAAAAAGCCCTCACATAGCCATACAACGCTTTTTTCTGAGTATGTACCACATAATGTATCACGCTTTCTAAAACCGTCATTATAGAGGTATTTGCGCTTCTGTTCGGTATGCTTATTTGTTGTCCTGCCAACCCATCCCTTGAATACTCCATTGTCAAGAATTGGAAAAACAAAAGGATATGCTATATTGTAATTTTTTCTGCAATCCACAACATTTAATGACTTTGCTGTAAATCCTCTTTTATTCATATAGTCAAGAATTTCCTTTTCATCCTTGCCTTTTACCATATTCCAGTCAACAGAACGTAAACCATAGAAATAGTCTTTTGCTTCTATCAATGACTGTCTGTTATTCACTCTGCGCTTTTTTCTGTATTTTACATCAATTTGTTTTATCTCTTTGCTGTTTATAATTTGTTCGAGCAAAATACAACATTGTAATTCGTTTAGCTTTGGATTTGCAAGCATAACAAACTTTAACGCATCCCCATTTTGTCCACATCCGAAACATAGAAAAGAACCATCTTCTAAGTTTATTCTCATACTAGGGTTTATATCATCGTGGAACGGACAAATAATATTAAATACTGAGGTTTCTATCTGTTCCACAATTCCATAATAAACTAATACTTTTGCAAGGTCTTTTCCAGCGTATTTCCTTATCATATTGTTTTTTCTTCCGTGATACGGAAATAAGGCTCAGACATTCCTACTACATAACATCCTCTGATTTCTTCTTGTTTCAACTTACCAGTTTCGTACATTGTATCAAGTTTTGTTTCGTCTAATGTTTCAGAAACATCAATGAACTTCTTAAACTTCTTCGGGTCAACTCCGCATTGTTTCAAATATCTTATTAACCCTGACATATCATTTATACTGTATTGTTTGTTTACAACTGACTTGAACTTTTCTTTTGACAACTTCTTTCTGAGTGCTTCCAAGTCCCATGTGATTTTTTTTCTTCTTGCTTTTGTTACAGTAACTGTGACCGGGCTGCTATAGAAATCCATGCCATTGTCCAACTTCACTGTGAAACTGTTTTCTCCATTTTTCAAGTTTGAAAACATCCAATTGCTAATACACAGCTGTTCTTTCTTTCTCACATCATCGTAGTACTTGTCGAACTTCTTTTTATCCTGCTGTGCTTTGTATAACTTCTGCACACTTTCTTTAATTTGTTCTACCGCTTTCATGGCTTGCCCTTCTTTCTCTCTGCTGTTTCATGTATTTTCTGATATCGTTTGGATAACTTGATTCCTGTGTATCTTCTCTGATATACAGTAATTCTTCGAAAGTCAGTTCCATGATAGCTTTCATCGGCGTTTCCACTCTTACAAGTTTCTTGTTTCTGTTTACACCAATGACTTTTGCTGTCCTCAGTTTCTTGTAAACATTACCATCTTTTGCTTCTACATAGTGAATGAACACTACAAATGAGCCAACCTTTAACATATTATCATAAACATATGCCTGTTTTTCATGTCCGTATTTTGTTTCAATTTCCTGCAATGTCGTTGCAAATTTAATGTAATCTGAATCACCCGGTACAGGTCTTTTGTTTTCTTCTTCTTTTGTTTCAATACCCTCCCGTTTTGCGGCTTCTTTATTTTCCTGTGTGAGTGGTTCATTCCACGCTTCTTCTTCTTCATCTGATACAACAGAAACTTTATTTGCAAGATTCTCAAAATCTTTTACTGGGTCTTCTGTTTTTGTTTCCTCTGTTACATCTTTTAATGTTACAAGTCTGTCAATGAGTTCTGCTTTGTTGAACTTATGACCTTTACTTTCTAATGTAAGACCATGCTCTTTTGTCAGCTTTTTTAACTCTGCTACTTTCATTGCTTCTAAATCTGTTCTTTTCATGTTTTGTTTTCTCCTTTTTCTTTGTTTACTTTTGTTTTTCTTGTTTCTGATTATATCTTATCATACTAGATTCTGTTTGTCAATACCTAGATTCCCATGATAAATAAAACAATGAATCTAATAAGAAATGGGATTGACAACACACAAAGCGTTGCAAAACCTATTTCAAGTTCTTCTTTTGTGATGCCCCATTCTTTCCAGAACATTTTTAACTTTTTCATGTTTTCCTCCTAACCTGTTTTTATTATACCACTCAACACTTTTAATGTCAAGTGGTATTTTATTTTTATTTTGTTTCAAGTTCTAAAACTTTTGCTACAAAGTCTGTATACATTTTGGAACGAGTGTTTTCTGTAATCATTCCCATATCACACAGGCAACGTAAGTAACCACACATTCTATCTGTTGCTTCATGTACTTCTAATAAACCTCTTCTTACACCTGCGTACAGGCTTTCTGCAAATTCTCTATTTTTTCTGCCCTGTTCTGCCCATATTCTATATTGTTCTTTACTATAAACTGGCTTTCTATATCTATACATTGTTTTATTCTCCTTCACATTTTATGTTGTTTCCTTGTTTCTGATATTATAATAACACATAACACATAGTATGTCAACAACTATTTTATATTTTTTTTTTAAAAACAAAAAGCCTATATATTTACATATAACATAAATAGCTTGTATAAGCTATATTAATAATATTATATATAATATATAGGCTTGTGTTTCATTTATTTGTTTTGTGTTTTGTTTTTTACTTCTTTCTTCTTCCACTTGTCTGTATAAGTGTCATTGTATTTGTTTTTGTATTTTTCATGGTATTTGTCTTGCATAATTCACATTCTGAAACTGTGAATACGCCAACATCTGTAACAACATTTGTATGGTACACTTTTCTGCTTCTTAATTGGTCTGCATGGACATTATTACCACATCTTGTTCTTAATGGATATTGTGTTGCGCCTGCTCCTATTGTTATAACAACTGTGTCTGCACTTGTAACACTTGGTATTGTTTGTGCTATACAAATACACACTTTTTCTTTGTTGCTATAGCTTGCTTGTGGAATGTTTAAGGTCAAAACATTACCCAGTAATGTCACACTATTTGTTTTTACAAAGTGAATACACCCACCACAACCGTAACCATTATTATTGTATAAACTACATGACATTTTCTATCACCCTTTCTAACGTTCTAATTAAACGAATAAGGGCGGTTATTCACCGCCCCTACAAATTCATCACGCATAAGCGGAAAGTCCTTTTTAACCATCAAATAAACGCTTTAACAACCACATCCATTATTGCATACTGTTCCATAATGTGAAAACATCTGTGCGCTTTCATATGGTGAACAAGTCTGATAAGCCGGAATTGGAGTTGGTCTTAATGTTGAAATCAGAGTAGCGTTTTGTGCCTGTTGACTCAACTGGAGGTTTGCTGTCTGCAACTGGTCTCTCAGGCTCTGAATCTCATTCTGTGCCAATTGCTGTTGCATATTATTATTCATTCCATATGGATAAGCGTACATTTCAATTACCTCCTTTCTAATTTTATTTTAACATAACCATATAATATGAAATATCTAAAAAGTATCATAAAAATAGCAAATAAAAAAGGACGCTAAATGCGTCCTTAATTCATAACATTTTTCCTATTTTCATCAATAACTTTTTATGTTTTCTTTTGACAGTTATTTCTGACATTCCAAGAAAGTCGGCAATGTATGTTAATGTCTTTTGTTCTTTGTAATACAATATTAGTATTTGTTTTTCTTCTGTTGATAGCATTGTTCTTTCTAACAAGTAATTAAGTTCTTCTACAGAACTTATACCTTTTAACTTTTTTCTGGTTTTCTGTGTTTCTTCGTCCATACATTTTCCCACCATGCGTGGCACAAATAAACATTCGCTTGTATATCTTCTATTTTGTTTTGACTGTCAATAGTACTTTCGACAATATAATGTTTACAATGTGTTTCATGGTAACAAAAACAGCCAAAACTTACAAACGATTGTAGAAACAATAAAACAATTAATAAAAAAATAATTTTGTTTTTTGTTTTGTTTGCTTCTACATATTGCTTAATTGTATCACGCATTACATTTAACAATCTATCATTTTCCATTTTCCTTTTTGTTCTCCTACGGCTTAATTTTAAGTCGTTTTGAAATTTCTGTTTCCGCTGTATTCATTCTATCAGTTAGATTACTAATAGACTGTTGCAACGCTACTACCGCATCACTTCCGAATTGTTTTTTTAATTCTGCGAACCATGTGTTGAACTGATTCGTAAATTGATTATAAAGATGTGTCGTATCAATATCAGTTACAAGCGCACCAACATATCCACAATAATTCTTGTCTGGTCTTCTATCGGTAATGTTTCCTACTGTCAACGTTGTAATACTTACACCTACGGCAATCTCCGCTAACACCAATTCGTGTACTGTTCCTGAGACAGTAGGGAGTGTACTTGTTACGCCAGATTTTGTTGCTAGTTCAACTGCCCTATTTTGTTTGTTCAGTCTAACGCATATTACATCTGTCCTTCCCCGTGTTCCAGAATTTACAGGCAACGTTATATCACAATCTTCTACCAATTCGAACCAATAACCTTCGATAAAAGCCTTTCCTTTTTTGACTGTTACTGTCAGTCCTGTTTTTGCACTTACCCTTAACTGGTCTGCTGGTGAAATAAAAATACCATTACTAACAAAATTTGAAAAATAACTTGCGAAATCAGATGCATCATACGTTCTGTCGTAACTGCCATCAGTTTTTTTTGTTGCATTAAAAAAACCACTTTTTGCATTTATTGACATTTCTTTACACCACCTATCTTTTATTTAATCTTCGTTAAAATGTAACGAATATCGTTTGAGTTTTGTTCTGTTTTTCTTTTGTTCTGTTGTAGGATTGATTGTGGACTTATACGCTTATTTCCATATTGTAATTCAATGTCTGTAATTTCTTCTGCGTCTTGTGTTGAGAACGTTATGCCAACTATCTGCACATCAAATTCAAGTCCCAACTGAGTATCTACAACCGTCACAAAATCGCCAAGAAAATAATCTTTTCCATAAACATACCTTTTGTTTTTTGTTATGACTGTCGCTTCATAACTTTCTTGTATATCATTTTCAACGGCTTTCTCTTCTGCTCTCTGTTTTATCAGTGCATTATATTGCTCATCTGTTAGTTGGTTTCCATCATCATCTACCGACTGAATATCTCTTGCATCTATCCATAATTCACTTCGTTCCCAACCTTTTGTTTCTTGTGACTCTTCCTGATTAATAGGGATTTCAAACCACTTTCTGTTACTTCCTTCACCCTCTCCAGCAACATAAGCAATATTGCAATGATTCTCTACATTTCTTCCATAATCAACTCTGTTTATGTTACTAAGTTGTTGCGAAAAAATTACCGGGACATTTCCATCTACATTCCCTTTTGTTCTGTCAATTCCAGACGAGAATTTCAACGTCCAATCCGTAACATTGGAAAAAATATCATTCATGCTGTAGGTCGGAACTATCTTCGGATATAATTCTACTCCTATTTTATCCTGTTCCAAAAGTTCTTCAAATTCATCCCAGATGTAACCGCCTGTAACTTGCCTATCAACTTTAGACAACTTGTTTTTGTTCACTGCACTATCATCAATTGTAATAGGAAGATAACGGCTGTTTTTTACTTTCAGTATATTCTCTGTTACTAATTTTTCCATATGTTCAAGCGTTGTTCCACTTGTATTAATAATATCAGAAACAATCCGTTTTGTCAAGATGAATAATGCAAGTCTTCCTGTTATAACTAATTTATTTTCTTCATCCTCAGATTCCTTTTTCACATCTTCAACTTTCCCGACAACTGGATGTACGTTGCCATTAAACAACAAGTAATATTGTTCTTCCCTATTTAGAAAGATTGTATTCAATTCAAGTGGTGCATTAACCGTGAATGTTCCTATTCCTCGAAATTTCATGTTATACTGAGAAAAGGTGTAATGTCTGAGAATATCCAATCTTTTAAAATTTCTGTCTAAAATTTCTATTGTACTCATTCTACATACCTCTTATATTGAAAAATCTTTCAGTAAATTCTATTGTTACATCAATATTATTCATTGATTCTTCATTAGCAGAATACGCATAATAGTAAGAGCCTCGTAGTACCTTAAAGAAATCACTCCCCGGCTTCATAAATCCTATCACAGATTCGTCCACATCCCTTGTCAACGAATGTCTGATTGCATTTTCATTTCCTGTTTCTGTTGTTATTGTAAGCGTTTCTCCATCTGATAACGTAATTCCTGTAAATTCAACATATTCACCAGTATTTACGTTATACACTTTCGGATTGATAACACTACCACCAACAGCTTTTATAATAATTTTACAACCAACATCAATGCTACCTTTGTTTTCAATTAATATACTTTGCCGTTTATGTATTTCACCGAAAACAACATACTCGTCGCTTTTGTCTTCTGTCAAAATAAGTGGAAAGTGAAACGTAGGTAAAACATACGCCAGTTGTACCACAGTACTGTCTTTATAAAATGTTGGGTCAAAACATTCTATTTCAATCGAAAACTTACATAACACTTCGTTGTTTTCTTCTTCCATATTAGAATATTTTACAGGCTGTGTTGGATAACCTTTCAAATAATATCCGTCTACTGCGATAAGAATTTCCTCATAAATAGAAATCATGTCATTCAAAAATTCTTTATTTGTTTCAATTTCTTCCTTTTGTTTTTGAAAATATTCATCCCATGTAATACCACGGGTGTCTATATCCATAGTATTCGCTATGATATAGCCTATAATAGTTATTTTTCTTGTTCCTACGATAACATTACTCAACGTACTTCCAATCTGATACGGCACTCTATAAACATTTGTTTCAACGGAGGGTGCATCCCAGTCGATTGAATCTAACACAAAATTTCTTCCGTCTTTTTTGATTCCAACACTTTCTTGTCTTGTAAAATTTCTTAATGTTATAAAATCTATCAATGTTCTGCACCTCCTTTAAAATCCTTCTAACAATTCCTTTTTTGCTTTTTTCATTTGTCGAGCATATTCATATGCATTCGGTTTTGTATTGTAAAAATTAAACGTATCGCCTTGTGATGTTTTACCTCTTGTATATGCTTCGTTTTCCTGCTTTGTCAAAACTCTTTCTCCCTTATGCAAATAAGCTGTATAACCGTTAAACGGTACATAGTCAAGTCCATTTGCATGATGTCCATTCACAGAAGATGCGGCTGACCTTGCTTCGTTAGATTTTCCAACAATGCTCTGGAAACCAGAAACGATACTATTTACAAAACTTCCAATTTTACTTGCAAAACCTTGTACCCAACCAAGAATACCACTACCAATGGACTTTATTCCGTCCCATAATTTTGAGAACGCTGACCGCCCTGCACTGTATAATGTACTACCAAGACTGGAAACCTTACTTGGAATTTGTTGTAAAATGTTCCAAACCTTACCTGGCAAAGATACAAGAGTATCAATCACAGAACTGATAAAATTAGTTATTGCTGTTCTACCAGACGAAACCATGTTACCGCCCCATGATGAAATTTTTGAAATTGTGTTTTGTAACCAAGACCAAAATTTACCCGGCAACTGTGAAATTATTGTCACCGCTGTATTTACCATGTTCTGCGTTGAAGTCCTCGCATTACTCAACATATTTGAACCCCAAGTATTGATTTTTGTGATAACATTCTGTAACCAAGTCCAAATTTTACCCGGTAACTGCATAAACCAATTAACAACTGAATCAATCGTGTTTTGTGCAAACATTACTGCGGTGTCTTTCATTGCCACTCCCCATGTTTTAATTTTCTCGATTGTATTCTGTAACCAATTCCAAATTTTACCCGGTAACTCTGCAAAGAATGTTACAATTGAATCAATCAAACTAGGTATAGCTTCTGCCGCCCATGATATCATATCAGAGCCGAACACATATAACTTTCCAATAAATTGACCTATTGCAAATCCAACTTTCTCTGGCAATGTTTCAAAAAATGTTACAACAGACTGCACAAAATTCGGTACTGTTTCGGTTACAAAACTAACAAATGCTTCTGGTATTGTTTGTGTGAAAAATGTTTTAACATCTGTTCCAAATTGTTTTATCGCATCAAGCGCACCTGTAAAACCTTCTTTGATTTTATCCTTAATTCCTGTAACAACTTCTACAACTTTGTCTTTGCCACTAATAAAAGCATCGGGTACTTTTTCCGTCCAGAACTCTTTGACATTACTTGCAAAATTTTTAATACCTTCAATTGCATTATGAAAATTCTCAGTCACTCCATTTGAGAACTCAAGAATAGCATCAATCGCACTCGAAATGGAACTTTTAATTTTATCTTTCGCTCCTTCAATTGCTTTAGGAAATGTTTCTGTAAAGAATGTTCTAACCGCATCAGCGGCTTTGTCAAATCCGAACAGTTCAAGTACATTCGCTAGTAACTCTCCGACAAACGAGCCAATGTTTTTGATTCCATCAAGAATAGCACTTGAAATAGCTGACAACATTTCTTTGATACCACTAACAAATTGTTCATGGTTTCCTGTAAACAAACCAAGTAACGTGTCAACTGCACCTAAAATAAAATCCAAAACATTTCCAAAAGTATCTGCGATAAGCTGTAATGCATTTGTTATAATTGGCGAAGCTATAACATTTGCAAATCCTTCCCATGCTCCTTTGATTACATCTGTCATGTCTTTAAAATTAAATCCTAGTGCATTTATCTTTTCTGTAATTGCATCTGAAAATTCTTGAAACTTTCCTTTTACCTGTTCCCATATTCCAATGACTTTGTTACGGAACTTTTCATTTGTTTTCCATAATGTTGCGAACGATGCAACTAATAATGTTATCACAACTGCAACTGGATTAATTTTTGAAATAAGGAATGAAAATGCTTGTCCCACATTAGCTAAAAGTTTTGTTACACTTGAAAATACTATCAAACTCGGACCGATTGCGGCGACAATTAATCCCCATTTTACAATCTGGTCTTTTTGTTCATCTGACAAACCGTTAAACTTTTCTATAAGTCCTGTTATGTTTTCTGCTAACTTTCTAATTACTGGCGTAAATCTATCGCCAATTGAAATTAGTGCTGACTCAATCGCACTTTTTAACAACGTAACAGCACCATTCAAATTATCGTTCATTGTATCTGCCATATCCTGAGATACACCATCGCAATTATTAATAGAATCTGTTAGATTTTGAAAATCCTCATCTGTTGCATTTACAATCGCTAACAGACCAGACATTCCTTGCGCTCCTGCCAATGAAGCCGCCAAGTTAGCTTTTAATGCTCCTTCTGCTCCATATGCTTTCTTTGTAAGGTCTTCAACAGCGGCATTATATTTCTTTTCTGTTATCTCACCGCTTTCATGTTGTTTTTCAATTTCTGCTAGTTTCTTCTTGAATGTGTCCATCGGCATTTTACACTGCCCGAAAGACTTCCTCAAGTCCTGCATAACCTCAGAAAAACTTTTCATTTTTCCGTCTGTTGTTTCAAGCGAAATACCAAGATAATCCATAGCTGATTGCATTGTATCAGTTGGTTTCGCCATGTTGGTTAATAACGTTCTAAGTGTTGTTCCAGCTTGTGATGCTTTGATACCGCTATTCGCCATTAATCCAATTGCTACAGCTGTATCTTCTACACTGTATCCTAACGCTCCTGCGACTGGTGCAACATATTTGAATGTTTCTCCCATCATAGCAACATTAGTGTTGGACTTTCTCGAAGCCTGTGATAACACATCTGCAAAATGTGTTGCGTTCGAAACTTCTACTGTAAGTCCATTTTTAATGACTTTTGTTGTCCCATCTGCTGACAGTCCAAACGCTGTCATTGCATCAGTTACTATATCTGAAACGCTTGCAAGGTCTTCACCAGAAGCGGCGGCTAGGTTCATGACACCAGCAATACTGTTCAACATATCGTCAGTGTCCCATCCTGCCATTGCCATATATTTGAACGCTTGTGCACTCTCAGAAGCTGAATACTTTGTTTTCGCTCCCATTTCAATTGCTTTATTGCGAAGCTGTGTAAACTGCTCTCCTGTTGCTCCTGAGATAGCTTTTACTTCTGACATATGACTGTCAAATTGTGCCGCTGTTTTTACCGCCGCTGTTCCAATTCCCACAAGCGGTACTGTTACTGTTTTTGTTAATGATTTACCGACAGAATCAAAAGTACTACTTAATCCTCTCAGCTTGTTTCCTGCCGTTGCCGATTTATCCGAAAACACTTTCAAGTCGTTATAGGCAGTTTTGAAACCTTTGGAGAACTTGCTAGTGTCCAATTCGAGGTATGCAACGGCTGAACCTATATTTACTGCCATTTATATTATACCTCCATTTATTCAGTTTGTCCATATTGTTTGTAGAAATCTGTAAAACTGCTGTATTCTAGCTTTTGTTCTCCATTTTTGTTCTGTTCTATATATCTCGGTTTTTCTTCGTTTTCAATTCTCAACATTAAATTACAACAGGCTTCATCGAAACAAAAAGCTGTATAAGTATCTTCGATTCCAAGTATCTCACTTGGCAAACACTTATACAGCTTTGACATTGCTATTACAGATTCTATTCTCTTACTCTGTACGAAAGGATTCCAAACCTTTTACACCTTTTTGAGAATAGTTGAAAACAGCCATTAATTGTTCATCTGTTAATTCCACACCTGCATCCTTAATTTCCTGATATGTCGGTTCAACAAAAGATTCGCCTGCAATCAATTCAAGAACTTCGGAAAGTTCTGCCATCATGTTATCGTCTGTTGGGTCAATTCCTGCATCACCTGAAAACAGTTCATTTGTTCTTGTCAATAATGCGTTTGGAATTTTTCCTTGTTTTACAAGACCTAACAGTGACGGTCTTTTCAGTTTCACAAAAACAGTCTCAGAAGTAAATCCGGGTAACTCTACAACCTCACCTTGAGACTGTTTGATAAAATCCTGTATACTTGTTACTTTATGTTCTACTGTTGTTCTTTTTGTTGCCATCTATTTTTTATTCTCCTTTTGTTCTATTTGTTTTGTTTTAGCCTACTACCATACCTGTTTCTTCTTCATAATCTGCTACTGAGATTTGTTGCGCTTCTGTTCGGAAAAATCTGGTAATGTTTTTACATACGAAATCTTATATGGCGGTTCTCCTGTTTTCGGTGCTGAGTTGATTGTGTACTCTGGTACTCGGAAAGTATCGTCCTGCGCTCCAACTCCGAATGGTGTTCCCTGACAGTTAGGATAACTAATCTTTTCGTACCTTACAATCTGTCCAGATGCATCGTATTGTGCGGAATATGCATCAAGAACAAACACACTACCTTTTTCACTACTTCCTGCGGCTGGCGGTGTATAAGCAAGTGTATCACCTTCGCCAGTAATTGTTCCACCCTGTAAAATTTTTGCCAATGTCGGACTAAACACATTGTCCGTAAGCGTAATCTGATTACCTGTAATTGTTGTTGTCTGCGGTTTCTGCGCTAACAACTTTCCAGATTTCACAAGTTTGATTGCATCCGTTGTTTCTGTCTGCACTTCAACGGCAATCTGACTCGCAGTATCTACTGCATACTCTGTTCCATCTGTTTCGCTTCCAACTCTAATTACTACGAGTGAAACATCAATAGTTGGAATTGATTCCAGTTTCTTTTTTGTAACAGACATTTTTTCTTCCTCCTTTATTTACCTGTTTTCGAGTTTTCTAATACCATAATATTGAAAACTTATCATGTGTGCTTTTATTTGTTCGTCATAAAAACTTTCTGTTTCATTCCCTGCATACATAATGCGAGGATAAAGTTTTTTAAGTTCCTGCTTAATTGCAAAAACATTTGTTTCAAGTTTCGTATATTCATTTTCTGGAACATACACCAAAAACGTATAAATAGGTCTCTCTGAACTAACTTCAAGAGGTAATACGCCACTAAGTTTAACAACAACATATGGCTCAATACATTCCCCCTTATACTGTCCCGGCATAAATGGGTTAAATCCTGCATCTTTTAGCAAGTCCCATACATCTTTTAATAGGCTCATACTCATACGAGATACCTCAGCAAATTCTTATAACCATCCAATACTTCCTTGCTGTTCGCTTGCACTGTTCTGTTTAAAATTGCATATCTCTGTTCATTGCACAATTCCAAGAATATACCATAGTCAACACCGTGCGCTATATTGATTCTTACCTTATTCGAAAAGTATTCTATATAACCTGTCAACCTTTGCCTTGCGTGCCCTGTTCTATCAGTCCACATAGCATTTTGTTTTGCATAGTTTTGAAACTTATTTGCACCCTGTTGAGCATACATTTTAACGGCAACTTTTGATCTGTTTTCTGCCTTGCTAAGCCATCTTTCAAGCTGTGATATATCAGTTCTAATTCCTGTCACTCAATACCACCTCCAAAGAAATATCTGCAATAATGTTATATTCCTCAATATTGTTTTTATCAGTGATTTTATAAGTATTTCCATTAATAACAACAAAATCACCACTCTGAATTGTTTTACATTCTTCCCACAATGCAAGAAACATCGGTTGTCCTTTTGTTTTTGTTTGACTTCCATCGGAAGTATTTTTTGTTATAAAACCTTTTGAAATATGAAACAACCCACGCAAGGTTGTTACTTCTTCAACTTCCTGCGTAGGTTCTCCATATTTATCGACTTTGTTTCTCTTAACAGTGTATGTACTTCCGTTTCTTACTATTTCTCTTTCAACAGCTTTTTGCTCTTTTAATAACCACATTACGTTAGCACCCCACTGTTCGTATCACAGAATTTTGATGCTAACATTTTGAAATAACTGGAACTGTCTTTTGTGGTTAATCCACTAACACTTAATCCTGTTACTTCTGCTTTTGTGATAAGTCCTTCATAACTTGCTTTTCTTACATCTCCGTTATTCATTTTCAAAATTAACAACAGTTCTTCATCTGAGAAATACGGTGTTTGTTTTTCTTTTAAGTTATATCTCAAAACTTCCAAATCATCCATGCTAGCACCTCCTTCTGTTATTCCATGTTTTTTTCTCTAATAACTTTTTGAATAATCTGTCTTGCTTCTCTTACATTTCTAGCCTTTGATGTATCAATACCATGCTCTTTTGCATATTCCATCAACTGTTCTTTATTCATTTCTGAAATTGGAGTTTCTTCTGTTTCAGTTTTAACAACTTCTTCTTCAACAATTGGCTCTTCGATAACATTTTCTACTTTTTCTGTTGCTTCATCTGAAACAATTGCATAGCCTTTGTCCTTGAACATTGTTTCAAAAGAACGTTTTGAAACTTTGATGATACTATCTCCTTTTCTCGCTGTTACCATAACACATTACCTCCCATATTATAACCATCGTTTTACTGTACTACATCATATACGAAAACTTGGTCTGCTGTTGGGAAGTCCGGCAAACAAATCATGGAAACTTTTGTGTCAACCTGTACCGGGTCAGTTTTCTTTGTTGTGGTAACTGCAACCCCTGTGTCAGTGATTCTTACATTAGCAACTGCACTCGCCATCAAATCACTTTCTTCTGGTGTTGTTCCGAACCATGTGTTACCCAGTTTACCATCTGGATACATGCAAAAAACATCATCAGCGATAAACCGCTGTACATTCTCTTTTTCATCCTTAAAGCGTCTATCTTCCACATTAATTGTAATGTCCAATTCGTCTTTCAGATAAGACTTGATTTTTGCATCTGAAAGATAACCAACACCGTTGCTAAGTGCTAACAGCGTTCCTTTGATTTCATTGTTAATACGGAAATAACCCATTATTTTAGAACTACATACCGCATTTGTTACAGTAACGCCAGTGTCCTCTTGAATCTTTTCAATAGCCGCTCTAATATCTGCCATAATTGTAGCTGTTGGGTCTGACCATGATTTTGTTACAGTTTTCTTATGGTCAGCTGGCATACCATAATCATAATCGTATGCCTGTCCATTTCCTTCGATGGAAATAGCACCAGTCGTAAGCATAGACATTCTCATACGTTCTCTCTGAGCCGCCGCACCTTCTAACAGCGACATTTCATCATTAAAAATCTTATCTACAATAATGTCAATGTAACTCTGATTACCAGTTGCCAGTACCATGTTTAACTGCTGTCTCAGTTCTTCATCCACTGTTTTAGATTCCTTGAAAAACGGCATCTGCGCTTCCAGTTTCGTAAATCCAATTCTCGGACGAGGGATTGATTTTACATCATAAGCGGAGGGTCTTAAAACAACTGGGAGTCCACTTGCACCCTTCAACCATTCCAATTTTAAACCAAGCTGTTTTTCATTCGGAAACAGCGTTTCTCCGAAATATGGTTTCCTGTCTTGTAAGAATAATTCCCAATACGCAACAATTTCATTTGCTGTGATTAAGTCAAAAATACTCATTGTTTTGTTTTCTCCTTTACTTTGTTTTATTTAAGGAAATAGATTCCTTTAAGTGCTTTCTTCACATATTCATCATTTTTTGCCATTACTGTTGCATCAATTCTGTCAACATTCACAAAACCAAAAATAAGTAATGTTCCATTTGCATCCCCTGTTGTCACATCCACATCATGTAACAGAATACCTTTTGCATCAGAAGCTACAGAATCACTAGCTTCATTTACTGCCACAAATGCTGTTTCTCTTTTTGTAAGGTCACCTGCTAACGGAGTACCAGCCTTTACAAGTTTTCTTCCTGTTGCCGGGTCTGTAACTCCAAGTGCATCATCCACAATAATAGATACTGCAACGAATGGGTCTGTATTAAAAAGAATCTGATTTGTTGATACATAAGAACTCTTTTTAACTCCTGCTTGATTTAACATCTTGTTTCCTCCTACTAATTATTTTGTTTTTCTTTTTTTAGCCCATAATCGAGCCGCCATTGTTCCATCGTTTTTGTTTTCATCAGCATCTGCAATGTCAACATTTTTACGAGTAACATTTTTATGCGTTTTTTGCTGTTTCTGTTCTTCCTCACTTGCAAAATAAGCCTTACCAGTTTTTCCGTCTTTGATTTCTGCAATGACTTTTGAAATGTCTTTATCTTTCGTGACTTTTGATTTTGCAACCGCAACAAGATCTTCAACCATATCCGGCTTTGCACCTAATTTAATTGCTGTCAGTTTTGCATCTACTAACATTCTCGCTTCTCTCTCAGCTACCAACTGTGCTGTTGTCTCTCTCAACACATCGTCTTTCTTTTCCAGTTCTGTCTTGTTAGCTTCTTTGGCGGCTTTATCTTTTTCAAGAATTCCTTTCAGTTCATCTTCATCATAGCCAAGGCTTTGTAAATACTCAGCAACCGCATCTGATTTTACCTTTTCAACATCAACGGCTTTTTCTTTTGTTGTTTCCGTTGATGTTTCTTCCTGCTGTTCGTCTTTCTGTTCTACTTTTGTTTCTGTTTCCTGCTGTTCTGTTACTTTTGTTTCTCCTGCCATTCTTAATTACTCCTTTTTTAATTCAGATTCTTCGTACATAATACACAATCTGTTGTTTTCTTTTTCTAACATCTGCTGTAATTTCTCAACTTGTTTCATTTTCTTCACTCTCTGTTCTGGGATTATAATTTTATTCAATTCTTCAACTCTTGTTTTTATTGTTTGTTTTAGAATTTTTGTTTTTGTGTTGTCATAACACACTGTATATACAGACGAACAAAAGTTACAACGAATGAAAATTTTTGTTATACTTTCTCCATGACTTGTAACTTTTGTTTCCTGTTTCAATGCTGATGCAATCGGTATGTTATAACCACACCTGTCACATCTTATCTTCAATTATATCACCAACTTTCGGAAATGTCAAGCAATTTGTAAAAACTTTTTTATTTTTATCATATAAAATTTTTCCGTTGTTGACTTCTTCCAATTGCATCCGCTTCACTCGCAAATCTTTTGAAAGTTTATCTTTTTTTCTAAACATTTTCTTTCCTACTGTCTGTCCTTTTAATCTCATTCTTGCGGCTTTGATGGTCAAATCCCTTAATTCTTTGAACTCATTAATTGTTTCCATGTTATCAACCTGCAAGAAAATCTTTTCTTTGCATCTACTACACGAAATATAACAAATTCTTAAATACTCGCCATCTTCTGTCCAAGTGTCAACTTTCCTCATGTTTTCTGCTGACACTTCGTTTACCTCACCACATTTCAAACAAATTCGTTCCACTTTAATTTCTTCCATGTTCTCTGCTTCTCCTTGTATTCTAATCTACAAAATCTTGTGCATATCTATCAATGTCTGGAAATGTTCCAAATGGCGATTGATACCACAATCCAATCTTGTCAGCTATTGTGTCCATATCATCTGACATAACAGCTTCAAAAGTACACATACCGTTGGGGTGGTCTAACGGAAAATCATCTTTTGGAAATATTCCAACCCCTAGTCCATGATGGTCTGTTGTTGCATATTCCTTACATACTTCACATACCCTACCGTGAAAATTTGAATTTAACCACCTGTAACCAACAACAAAAGGATTATTTTTGTTTGTGTTCGCAAATGTTTGTTGATATGCATGACTAACCATTGTTCTCGCAAGCCTTAAAGCATTGTAGTCAATATTACCACCGGGATAATATTTATCTTGTATAACTTCGCCAACATACTTTGCACGTTTGGCATCTACATCAGTTTGCCTTGCTTTCCTCCAGCTTGTTATTGTTCTTGCCTTTTTGTTTGCTGTTGGCAATACATAACTTTCAATATCTTTTGCAATTTCATATGCTGACTTTTGAGCCATTGTGCCAATGGAAACAATTTGAGAAATAGTATTCTGTACTTTTCTGTTATATCCCCATATTGCACTTGATAATGTCCAACCCTTTTGATATATTGCACCAGTTATAATATTTTGTACTATCATTTCTGGTACATAAAAAAATGCTTCTTGTATGTCGCTGTCTTTAAAACCTGCTTGTTTCAAGTAGTCCCTTACATCTTCAACTACTGCATTGCTTACAGTTCTGATATCTCTAACAACTTGATTCTGTATGTCAGAATTCAACTGTTTTATTCTGTTATTGATATCCCTTTGTAGCAATGTCAAACGCTGTGCATCTAACTTGTTTTTTGCAATCTGCTTTGTTACTTCTTGTGCAAGTTGCTCATACATTTGTCTTATTTGTTTTAATTGAGTAGTGGAGATTTGCTGTCGCACTTCCTCTGCGTTCTGAAATCTCCACTTGTTTGTTTTTACTATTTTTCTCACTTCCTTATTTGATTGATTTTAATTTATCTCCCCATTTTTCTCCTTCATTCTTGTTTTATGTTTTGTTTTCTTGTTCCTTACAAGTATTATAATACACCAAACACAAATAAAAGTCAACACTTTTTGAAAAATATTTTTAAATTTATTCTACATCGCTATTGCTATCCTGTTCTGTTGTTGCTGTTTGTTTTTCCGCTTTTTGTTCTGTTTCAACATCCTCAGTATTTTTATCAACTTCATACTGAGTTGAAACATTATCCAATTCTGTTTGTACTTGTGTATTGACTGCCATCGTATCGAACATATTCAATTCCATTGCAATTTGTAACAGTTCTTCGTTGATTTGTTCATCTGTCAACTCTGGACGCCATTTTTTCATGTATGACTTTCTGCTTCGTGTATTTGATGCAATCTCAGACAGGTCTGTTGCCTTTTCTTCCTGTTCATCTTCTGCCAGTGCATAATGCTCTTGTATTACAACGTTATATTGAATCTCCTGCAAATCTACAAGCGGATAAATACATTTTACAATATCAACGTTTAACAATGCAATGTCAATAATATTTCTTACAATATCAATCAGACAAGGTTTCCATGTTATCATTTTTTCATCACATCGAACCTGTAACGGATAATATAATGCTTTTAATGCCTTTCCACTTGTAATTGTTCCTACCATTGTTTCCTCTGATATGTTTGGAATTTCCAACTGTCCATACATATCTGATTTAATACGTTCCAGAATAGCTTTTGTTGGCTCTGTGTGATTTAATGCAGGTGCTAATGTTCCAACTGCCGCATGTACTTCATTTTGGTTCTGTTCTGATTTTAAATCCCAAAAAGCACCTGCACCAGAACTCAAATTCTTCGTTGTCTGGCTATTCATATCAACAACATAACGTATAGGGTTCATTCCCTTTCTAACGCTATCAACATCGCCATTTGACATTTTGCTATATAACGCTTCTTCATCCCATAAGTCTGACACTTCCGAAACACCTCTTTTGTCATCCAGTGTACCAGTGTTAAAAATAATACTTACCGGGATTCTATCTAACTCTGTTGCTGTATCTGAAATAACTTCCTGTATCACATTTCCGCTTTTGTCATACAGAATCAGGCTCATATATACAACACCTTTTTCTAACCGATAATCATTAATCAAATATTTTCTGTTATTGTTTTCTCCTTCTTCAATATTTTCAAAACCTACAAAACGAATAATCTTTTCAGAACCGTATTCTTTTTCATAATAGAATTGTTTGCTGTTATAAAAATGTAACAACACACCGCTTTCTTCTGAAAAATCCACAAGACAAGCAATTCTTTTTCCGATAAAACAATCCTTCGCACTTTGTAATAACAACTTCTGAAAATGATTTCTTTGAAGAACATTATCAACTAATATTTGAAATTGTTCAATCTGTTCTTTCTCTGCATCTTCAACTGTTGTTCCTTGGATATTAATATCTGGCGTTTGTGAAAACATGAACCTTGCTTCTTTATTAATCAATGTTTTAATGTTCTTAAATCTTACTTGTGATGGAACATAATCACCGGCGCTTCCTTCCGTAAAGAACCTAGCACCGTTCTTATATGTTTTATAATATTTTTCAATATCTAGCACTTCTCTTCTAAAAACAGTACCATTTGTTTTATTTGATAACACAAAATAAGGATAATCTAACAAATATGTTATGTCCTCATTCAATTCTGTATCTGTATTCTGTACTTTATCTACTTCCATTTTATTTTCCTTTCTATATAATATTATTAATATAATGTATTATTATATAATATAAAAGGGTAGTATTTCTACTACCCATATTATATCATAACAATATTTTATTGTCAAATTGTTATTTTAAACATTTTGACGAAACATAGCCAATCTTCTTACCTTTCTTTCCGTTAATTTCTACTCTGTACCAGTCCACACCGTCTTTAGCTTTTACCGTTACAAGATAAGTAACAACTGTTCCCTTTTTAAGTATTGGGTATGAATCCAATGTGGCATACTCTTTTCCTGCATATTTTCTTGCATGTGCATCTGTTGTTACTGTGTATGTTTTCTTTTTTGTTGTGCTATTTGTTGTTGCTTTTGTTCCAGTTTCATACACAACATAATTTTTGTGAATCCAACAAATCTGTTGTTTTCCTCCAAACATAACACGAATTTTAACAAAGTTGCTTTGTGTTTCGCCATTATACTCGAACTGATTTCCTGCTTTTAATTGACCAATAATATTTGTTTTAATACTGCTATCTGGTGTCTTTCTGATATTAATGCCATTCGCACTACAGTGTGCCGTACCTTTTCCAGACCATGTAGAAGTAGTCGTTTCTGTTTTTGTTGCTGTGCTTGTGCTACTCTGTCCATAGTTAATATAACAGAATGATTTGATTTTTACATCTGTCCATGAATAAGTTTTTACCGCACAACAATCGCCATTACGATTGAACTCTCTATTGCTTGTGTTTCCTTCACCACACTCAAATGTTTTGTTTTTTTCATTCACAGAAAGCACTCGCCCCATATGTGACTGCTTAAAAATTACCAATGCACCAACTTTCGGAGTTTTTCCTGTTTTTCCTGCTTTAACAAATTTTGCTTCTGTTTCAAAAACACTATAACCACAATAATTACCTGTTGTCATGTTCCAATGTGACAAAGCAACAGCTTTTCCGAATTCTTCCAATTCCAATGCAAATTGATATGTGGCACACCACGGCTGTCCTTGACATCCCCTTAAACCTGCATTGTTTACTATTGTTGAAAACTTTTGATTATTGACACCTGTTTCCTTGTAAGGGATTTTTGCATAGCTTCTTTCCCTAGCAATAATATTATTAATACTTCCCATACTTGTTCCTACCTCTTTCATTTTGTTATAGATTTGTTTTGCTGTATCTGCCCTTGCTTCTTTCATTGTCTGCCAGTTATTCGGCTGTTCATAATGTTGTAAAACATAATTTGAAGCCTGTGTTACTTCTTTTACAGTACATAGATATTTGTATATTGTTGGGAATTTTTCTTTTAATTCTTCAATCGTGTAAATAATCTGTGTGTCCATATCTCCAATGGAAACTTTTGTTTTTTTGCATAAATCATACAATCCTGCTTTTCTTGCACTCGTAGTCCATTGTGAAAGACCATAACCATAATGTTTTCCCATTGGACTTAAAAATTCACTTCTTGAAATCTTCCCATTATCTACTTGTTCTGTATATGTTTTATCGGTATAGACAATTCCTCTATTTTCTCTATATCTCTGTACGCATAACCTTTCCAACCTAGTTGAAACAAAACCAACTCCTTTGTAAAACGATTCCCTAAACTGGTTTGCCGCCAGACCGCAAGCACCTTCCAAAGTTAATCCTTTAGAAATATAGTACCTTACAGCCTTTATAACATTTTCATGCACATTAATGCTCATTTTATATATGCCCTCCTATGGCTCAAATTTGCCATTATATTGCATTTTAATTACTCAGCCTGTACTTCTTTGATTCCTGCAACAGAAGTTAAAATAGACACAATTCCAGCTAATACAGAGGCACTTGCTACCATCTTCCAATCAACAGTACCAATAGTAACACTTGTGCCAATAATAGCAACAGATGTTTGAGCAACTGTTTTAATTGCTCTAACTCCTGCGGCTTTAATCCATTTGATAGTATCAACATTAGTTTTGAATACGCAATTTTTAAACATGCTTTTTTCCTCCATTTTCTAATTGACATAATTCTAATGTGTGTTTCGTTTCTTCTATTTCTTTTTCATTTCTTTCTATTGCAATCCACTGTTCTTTCTGACCTTTTCTAACGTGTTCTTTGTATCCTTCTATATCTTTATTTTGTTTCTCTAGTTTCTCATTTTGTTCTTTTATTTCTTTTGCCAACTGTTCGACTCTTAGTGTTAATTTTGTCATTGCTTTTGTGTTTTCACTTAGTGGTCTGTATATCGCTGTAAATACTCCAATTAACGAACTTAATCCTATTACCACAATACCAATCATTTCCGCAGTTGTCACATTGTTATACCTCTTAATTAATCAATAAATTTATTATAATTGTTTTACTATTATATTATGTCCCTCATACTCTATGCCGTCCTTTTCCACATATAACAAGTAATATAAGGCTGTCTAATATCTCCATTTCCTAACTGTGAATTTGTTCCGGGTGAAGAACTATCTGTACTTCCATATATTGGAACAGTGTCCGATGCTCTCCACGAACCACCAAGAACTCCCGGTGCTGTGTTTAAAAGTCTGTCAAAAATTACACCATGTGGATTTCCTCCATTCGTATAACTAATTGCATTGATATTTTCAGATGAACGACCAACAGCGGCTCTTGCACCTGTCAATCCATGTGTGTGACCATTTACTGTGTGTGAATGTGCTAAATTTAATGTTTTAGCACCACCTGTTTTCTCAGATGCATTATAGTCTGTATCATTTGCACTTACTCCTGTTGGTACTCTTCCACTTCCCCATGCTACCCATGTTCCACCAAGATATGTTCCCGGGTTTACATTCCTAGTTGTCATAAGAATATGACCAACTGGAAGCATAATATTTGCAATAGCTTTTACAAGATTTGAAAGGTTAATCCTTCCTGCTGTTTCATTTCCAAGAACAAAACAATCTTTTGATTCTGGACTTGTTTTCTCAACTAAGTCTCTAACATATGCACTTGATATTGCTCCCATTTTTTTAACCTCCTAACTTTCTCATTCCACTTGCTACTGTTCTTCCTTTTTGTTTTATTTCTTCCATTTGTTTCGGTTCTTCCTTCTTTTCAACAAAAACAAATTCAGGTTCTCTTTCTTCCAGAATAGCCAACGCTAATTCTAAACCGTTATAGATTCCACAACTATATTCGTCTGTGATGTTTTGTTTTTGCATATCGTGTAACCTTACTAACTCCTGTCTTTGTCTTCTTACACTGAATTTGTGTAACATTCTACACACCTCCTGTATGCTTCATATTAGCCCCTATTTCGGATTTTCTTTATCCTGCCTTACTATTTGTCACTACCTCTTTTACATCTGCTACAGTATATGTATCTAACGCATACCACAATGCACTACGTTATATTTTGCTGTGGCTTTTTATCCTCAACTTCTTATAGTTCTTTTTCCTATAAGTCTAGCATACCTATTAATTTTTTATAGTTTAGATTACGAACTTTATACTTACCTCTTACTGTCCAATTATGCTGAATAGCTTGCGTAATGTTTACTTTATTATCGAAAAATCTTCTTGCTTCACGATTTGAATAGAAATAGAATTTTTGCTTTGTTTCAATATCAGTTATAACAACAGATTGTAATTTTTGTTTTCTGTTTATTTTTAGCACACGGCTTAAATCTGAATCTTCTAAAATATAATATTCCATAACTCGTGTATTAATACCTCTAACAGTTCTATTTATTGCTTTTCCAGCTTCATCCAACGAACTAAACTTGCCTATGTATTGCAATCTGAAATCATACACACAACATTCTGTACCATGTATTCCCCACATATTATATTGTGTTATAGGATTTTCCATATTGCCTTTCCTATCAGTCCATTCAGTCCATCGTAAATTACTATGCTTGTTGTTTGTTTTGTTTGTGTCTATATGGTCTATCTCATTATATTGTTCTGAATGTCCAGACACAAAACCATATCCAACTAACCTATGGACAAAACATTTTTTCCATCTTCTTTCACCTTTCAACTTTAAAGCTACTTGTTTATATCCTGTGCTGTTATAACTTTGTTTTAGTTCATTTCCGTCTTTTCCATAAACATTACCATATTTGTCTACTTCGTAAATATCTAATACTTGTTCATAATCTTTTGCTAATGTATTTACTTTCTTTCTCTCATACATTACTGGCAAACTCCTTTCTTAAATCACAATGGCTCTTGGGAACATTATTCTTTCGTCAGTTCCTATGCGTTGTGCGTGTTATGCGGCTATACGCTCCATAACTTCCGCTCTGGTCTGCAATCTCAGCCTTTCCAGTTTTTCCATCGTTTTATACACGCCTAGTTTTGTGGTATTGTTAAACGTGTGAGGGTCGATATTGAATTCATCATATATAGCATTTCCCTTTGAATCCTTCGCATAAGTTAAATACTTTAATTCCCTAATTGCGTTCTTACATTTTGGAGAACAAACGATTTCATTAAAGCGTTTTATCTTCTTTGTGTTCTGCAACCTACTTCCAATATATTTCTTACAGCCATACATATTAAAGCCTGATTGCCTATAAAACTGTATTGCCTTAGGCTCGGCTGAATCCGCACATATGGGCTTGTTACACCTTCTTGCTCTTGCCGCTACTTTATGTACGTCTATTCTGTCAGCAAATTGTTTATCCGTCAAATGGTTCACATAGATTTCGTCATATATATATAATATCTTTTTAACATCATCAACACAACATGAAATAAGTGCATTGTAACTTTCCTCAAATCCGAAGTCTAAACCGAAGAAATGGAATTGTGCTGGAATACTATTTACAGTATCGACAAATTGTTTTGCATTTGTTGCAACGGTAAACTGTGGTAAAACAATAATACCATTTGCTCCGAATCTTCCATACCTTGCTACCACCCACAGTCTCGGGTCTGTTTCTTTTAATCCATCCAATGTGTCTATATAAGACTGTGGAATAAACGGATTGTCTTCGCATATGCTATGATGATAATACATAACTTCTTTCTTGTTTATTTTCTTAATTATTGTCCTTCTTCTGTATAGTTCCTTTTCATCACATATTACTGTTTCTTTTCCACTTTCATCCGTATGAGTGAAGAATGTATTGTATACCCAGTTTTCACGACCAACAGGATTGCAAGTAAGAATAAAATGTAATGTAACACCGGGCTGTCTTATACGACCTAACAACTCTGTATACGCCTGATACTTAATCTCAGAACACTCTTCTATCCAAACAATAGAAACACCGTTGATTGACTTAATCTTTTGTATCTTGTCCATTCCACGAAAGATAATTCTTGAACCATTTGGAAATCTTATTTCCATCGGTGATGTTATAGCAATAACTTTGTCAGTTGGTGTTCTTCTATTGTTTTGTTCATCTGATAGCATATCTAACTTTTCTAATACTTCCTTCAACAATGAGTAACATGATTCTTTTATTGTTTCCCGTACTTCACGCACAACTAACGCTGTACGCTTTTCCTCTAATAGTTTTAGTATAATCTTCAATGCCGTGTTATAACTCTTTCCAGAACCATAACCACCTAACAGCAAATAATGTTTATAATCCCAATCAGTGAGATAGGAAGAAAACCGCTCAGCAACTTCTATATTCATGTCCATTGTGTTCTGTTTTCCTTTCTCTCAATATACAGCAAAAAGGCAACCGTCTTTGCCTGAGTATTAACGATTACCTTTCCACTTTATTATATTATACTATATTATATTTTGTTTGTCAATGCTTTTATTTATTTTTTCTTTAGTATCGCTTTTCTCCTTAAATATTTTCCAACATTTTGAGAAGTTCAATAACATCTTTCGCTTTTTCTTCTCTCACTCGTTTCACCGCAACTGTTCCTTCTTTTTTCTACTTTGCTCTTACTTATTGTTTTCATATGTTTCTTTCCCCACGATTCTACACAAAGAACATTAGCAAGTGAGCCAGTTTTTAACATTTCTTCACAATCTTCATTTTGTTTCACTTCGTCTAAAATCCGTAAAGTTTCAAATATTGTTGCAAAACTATTATGGAATGATGCGTTGCTTTCCTGCATATTTTCCAGTTTTTCAAGAATCTCTTTGTTCTGTTTCTCCACCTCTTCTAACTTCTTAAATACTTCTACTATTGTGATTCCTTTCTTGTTATCATCCATGTTGTTCATCCTCCTTAATGTAATGTGTAACTACTTGTTACAAACTACCCTAGCAGGATTCGAACCTGCGTATATAGGAGTCAAATTCCTCTGCCTTACCACTTGGCTATAGGGCAATGTTTTGTGTTTTAATGACTTTAACCACCTGTCATTTTGTTTTAGAAATAAATGTATATTTTATCTTCATACGCTGTTATTTCGTCTATTTTGTTTATATCATAACTTTTCATCTTATACCTCACTGAATCCTCTTAACTGAACATCTACCCAATCCATTGCATCGCATAATGTTTTAGGTTCGTTTGTTCTCCAAACTTTTGAACCTTTTGTAATTGTGAATCTGTATGTGCAACTTACTTTCTGCTCAATTTTATATCCTGCATAAATTCTTGTTTTGATTGTTCTTCCTGTCATTGTTCTTTCTCCTTCTGATTTGTTTTTCTTTATTTTGTTGTTTCCCTTGAATTGATTATATAATAACATATGTCTTGTTATTTGTCAATATGTTTTTGTAAAATATTTTATATTTATATAATAAAATAAGCACCCATTGCTGAGTGCTATTTCTTATACTTATCTGATATTATTTTAGGTGTGCAATTATTCCAAGATACATTGTGATGTAACCTCATATTGTTTTTACTACCACCCATCATATTTACTGTTACACAACTAGGACAACACATTACACTGTAAAAAGATTTAAGAAATGTTCCACTATCTAAATATTGCTCAGACATACCACCTTTTTGCTTTTGCGTTTGTACTTGTGTCAATGATATATCTGTGTATGTAAACATTAATTTTCCTTGTGTTCCTAACAAACAATATGTGTTGACATCCTCGTTCACTCTTCCTTTAAATTCGAATTGCCTATCAGTTCTACAAAAGAAACTATTCATTGCTTTTCTGATAATCTTGTCCTTGAATCTTTTATTATCCTTACCGCCAATCAAATCACCGCCTTGTGCAAATGCTACTGCATAGGCTTGTGTTATGTCGAGAAAATCTAACATAATATCGCAAATCTCGTCAAATGTTTTAACTGGTAGTCCTACCAGTCTTTTGTTTTGAATCATTCTATACTCAAAAGATGTATAATCATCATCTAGTTCGAGAAAATATTTATACCCTAGTTTTCTAGCGATTTCAAAACAAGCATTTCTCGCATAAAATATTGTTCTACGTTCTTCAAAATTATCCATCTGGTCATATCTATCTGCTATATCCTGCTTATCGAACATATACACATTTTCTTTCCCATAGATTCTGTAATAATCTTTTTCTAATTCGTCTTCGTTGTCAATAACAAGAATTACCTTTCCTGTATAACCTGCTTTCCTCAGTGTCTTTAATGTTTTAACATTGCTTGCCCTTCCATGTGTCAAAATAAAAACAACAAAACTTTTATGTTTCATCTTCCTTACCTCGTAACAATGCAACCTGTTCTGACATTTGCACATATCCTTTTGCAATAGCGTCCTCAAAATCAATAATAACTAGCGCACTGTCTTCCATAAGTTCTTGCATTTCTTTGTTTGCGTGTGCATAGTATTCTGCTATTTTGCTGTAGTTAAAACATAAATGTCTATATGCTCCAAATCTTAAAAATTTCTTCTGTTCTTCTGTTACATTACTTTCTTTTATTCTTCGTAACAGTTCAGCTGTTTTACTTGTATCACATAATTCTGTTATATCTGGTTCTTCACCTTTTATCTCATACTGTGGGATATTTGTTTTCATCGTATATTTTTTTTCTTCTTGTTCTATTTCTTCTGCCAAATCAAAACCAAATAAATCCATGTTTAAATCTTTTATTTCTTCCAGTTCTTGTGCTAATAAAACAGAATCCCATTCACTTTCATTCAGTTTGTTATCAACCAGCCTGTATGCTTTTATTTGTTCTTCTGTAAGTTCTTCTAATGTTACAGTAGGTACTTGTTTTAACCCTACTTTCTTTGCTCCTAAGATTCTACCATGTCCTGCTACAACACAATTGTTTTTATCAATAATAACAGGTTGAGTAAAACCAAATTCTTTTATACTGTTTGCAATTTGTTTTACCTGTGTTTTGTCATGCTTCTTTGCGTTCTTTTTATAAGGTTTTAGTTCTTTTATGTTTTTATAAACTATATTTAATTCCTGCATATGTCCTCCTTTCTTTATGTTCTTCGTTTTGTTCTTTCATTACTTTGTTATATTTACCCTTTTATTTATATATTATATTTATACTTCTTTGTTTTGTTTCTTTGTTGATTTGTTTTAATAATACAATTGTGCTTTTTGTTTTTCATGTTTTCCTTTTTTCGTATCTAATACAATATTCAGCTTTACATCCTCGCATCTTTCCTGTAATTCCTATATAATTACATAGCATACCATTATCGAGTTCATTTGCCCTCGTTGTTCTGTATTTACAAGTCTGACATAACTTGTATTTCTTTCTACGCCTTTGTACTGTTTCCCTGTGCATTGCGATATAGCTGTTCTTCTTTACATATGCCATATTATAACATCCTCTGTGTGCTCCTATTTTGCCCCTATTTGCCATTTTATATTTTATTGATAGTATTTATAGGGTTACTACTTAATCAGGGTCGTATACCTCATTTCCCCAGTCCTCATCGTCTTCTTCTGTAATCCATTCGCTATCATCTTCCATACTACTTTCTAATGGTAAACCATTTTCTGCTCTTTGGATTTGTTCCTCAATTTCTTCTGTTGGTTTGTAGCCTGTTCCTTTTGGCATAAGATTAATAACAATTTGCTGTTGCTGTTCTCCACCGCTGTTCTGATACATGTCAAGCTTTTCCATCATTTCTGTTACATCACGAATAGCGTTCACATCACCAGAAAGCCCTTTCTTGAATAATGCTACCATTAGCAACATTTCATTTGTTAAATGTTCTCCTTCAAAACCAAGACTGTTTAATAGCTTCTTTTGCTTTTCGTTGCTTACCTCAGAACCAAGAATTACAGACATAACTTTTTGAATCTGCATCCGTTCACGCTTTTCCTGTTTCCTTTTTTCCACGTTAGCCTTTCTTGCTTCAATTCCTTTTCTGGCAATTGCTCTACGTTCCTCTGGACTACGCTGTGATAATGGAATTAAATTTGCCATTCTTCTTTCTTTTCCTGTCAGTTCTTCTTTGTTTTTTGTTTTCTTTGTTTCTGCCACTTTGTTTTGTTCAACTCCTTTTAATTTTGTTTTTTTATATTTTCACTTCAATAAATATTCCTATATGTTTAAATAGCCGGGAACATAGTCCCGGCATATTATCAATATCAGTTATGTTTTTTTACAATATGTTGGAAATAAACACAAAGAAAAAACACATATACATAATTCAAACATAAATACGAAAGAAAGTGTAAATATGACTGTTATACTCACGACCTCTGCTTTCAGAATTATTAATAGTTACAAATTTTATTTACTCAAAATACTTTGGAGGACTTTAAGTAAATGTGTATTCTCCTTTCTCATAACCAATATTGATATTTCTATATTAAGGCAGATATTTTTCTGGCTATCACTCTTGGCTTTATCCTGCTTGCCACTCCGTTATTTATATATATTATATTACCACAAACAGATTTATTTGTCAACGCTTTTTTCTATATAAATAATAAAATTTGTCAAAATTCTTTTGCGTTTCTCTATTCCTACTGTCCCTTAACATCTGATTGATTTTTTGAAACTCTATATATTTTTCACAATTCGTGTGGCAATATATTGTTCTTTCTTCGCAACAATAGCACGGCGCTTTTATATTCTCATTCATTTTAATTTTCCACGGTTACTTAAATATTCTTCCAACTCATACAGGTACTGTATTGCTTCTCCTGCATTGTCATTTTTCATAACTATATAACCATCCTCGTCCAATACAGTAAATCTCTGTCTTGGTATCGGTATTGTCTTTCCACCATGCTTCTGTACGTTCGTATACAGCTGTCTTATATATGCCAGAATGAATACAATAGCAACACTATATATAAATGCTTTCAATGGTTCTATATTCTGACATACAAGCCATACAGGAAAAATAATCTGAATGACCATTGCAACATTACTAAGATTTTTCATCAACAATCTTAAACAATACGCTACTACCTGCCATGCAGGCAATAATAACACACGCAACAATTGTATTACTTTCTCTTTAATCCCCATTTATATATATCCTCCATTCCATTTATTTTGTTCTTTACCTCATTCTTAACTCTTTCCCTATACGGATTTACTTTGCATACTTCACACTGGTATTTGTTTTGTTTCAGATAAGCAAGTCCTGTTGCCTGTTTGCATATATTACAATGTCTATCATGTATTTCTTCTTCGTCCAACATTGCGTATACTTTTAATAATATCGTTGGCAATCCTTTACCGCTCTGCTTCTCGAATTTATACGTTAAATCCTTGCTATTGTTTACGGCTATAAATTCTCCACTCACCCATTTACAAGCCTGTAAATAAGCATTTTTCATCGTTCTGTCCGTGAATTCTTTTTGGTATACTTCTACTGCTATCAACATGGCCCATTCCCCTTTGTTATTATTTTGCTTTCAATTCCACTTCTAACTTTACTCTTGCTTCTACAGCTGATTTATCAGCTAATTCGTTTAGTAAGTCACCTCTGTGACCTTTTACTTGAATAAAAGTAATTTGTAAATTCTTTTCGT